>Ga0123356_10000300_pt1 | contig 56855 bp, 55 predicted proteins | sample TergutEmb28metaG_2_FD_92546 | JGI IMG/M metagenome (GOLD analysis project Ga0123356, IMG submission 92546) | Embiratermes neotenicus P3 segment gut microbial communities from Petit-Saut dam, French Guiana - Emb289 P3 | ecosystem: Host-associated > Arthropoda: Insects > Digestive system > Gut ...
ACGCGACACCGGCCTGCAAGGCCGTGAGGGCCTAGCGGCACTGGCGGGCAGGGCCTTGAAGGCAGCGCGGCCTGGGCCAAGGGCGCAGGAGCGGCCGGTCTGGCACTGGCGTGACAAGGCCAGCCGGTCCGGCCCTGCCAGGCCGGGGGAGTAGCCGCCGGTCCGGACCTGCCGGGACGCCGGGAAGGCAAGGATAATAGGATGGACCGGCGATGCCACGTTAGCCATCGCTCGAAAGGCGTCCATGACGGTGCCTGTTCCTAGGGTGAAAGGGAAGGGAAAGCCATGGAGCTGCTGTCCGGAAATGAGGCCATAGCCCAAGGGGCTTGGGAGGCCGGGGCAACCGTTGGCGTGGGCTACCCCGGTACCCCCTCAACAGAGGCCCTGGAGTCCTTCGCCAGCAAAGACGGCGTCTATGCCGAATGGTCATGCAACGAAAAAGTAGCGCTGGAGGTTGGCCTGGGCGCCAGCGCAGCCGGCGCCAGAGTCCTAGTCACTATGAAGCATGTCGGGGTGAACGTCGCCGCCGACCCGCTATTCACCGCCGCCTACACCGGGGTCAATGGCGGCTTGGTTATCCTGGCGGCCGATGATCCGGGCATGCACTCTTCTCAAAATGAACAAGACTCCCGCTTTTACGCACTGGCCGCGCGTGTCCCGATTCTCGAACCGGCTGATTCGGCCGAGGCGCTAAGTTTCACCAAAGAGGCTTTCGTACTATCGGAGCGTTTCGACACCCCTGTCTTGATTCGCTCGACCGTGCGCATTTCCCATGCCAAAACCATCGTTGAAACCGGCCAGCGAACCGAACCAGACCAACGCGAATACACCACCGATCCGGCCAAATGGGTCATGATGCCGGCCTTCGCCAAACCGCGCCGTGCCGTTGTCGACACCCGGGTAGCCGACTTGAAAGACTGGGTTGAGACCAGCCCATTCAATGAGGTCTTCCTCAACGACAGCCAGATCGGCATTGTCTGTTCGGGTGCCGCCTATCAATACGTCACCGAGGCCCTGCCCAATGCCAGTGTTTTCAAGCTTGGCATCAGCTGGCCTTTGCCGGCCGCGTCGCTGCAGCGCTTCGCAGCCAGTGTCGAACAGCTCTATGTCGTTGACGAGGCCTCGGATTACCTTTCCAACCAGGTCAAAGCCCTGGGCATAAGAGTCACCCCGAGCCCGGCGCCACTGCCACTGGCCGGGGAACTAACCCAGGGGATTGTCAGCGCCGCCTTTGGACTGCCAGGTCCCGAAACGAACAAGGTCCGCTCAGATCTGCCCGGGCGTCCGCCAATGTTTTGCGCCGGCTGTCCTCACCGCCTGGCCTTCAAAGAGCTAGGTCGCCTAGGCGCCATAGTTGCCGGCGACATCGGCTGCTACACCTTAGGCGCCTTACCGCCTCTTTCAGCCATGGACACCATGGTGGACATGGGGGCTTCTGTCTCGATGGCGCACGGCTTTGAGCTGGTGCTAAGCGGCCAGGGCAAACGCCGTCCGGTGGTGGCGGTGATCGGGGATTCGACCTTTGCCCACTCCGGTGTCTCCTCCCTGATGAACACGGTCTACAACGCCGGTGGCGGCACAGTGGTGATACTCGACAACCGCACCACCGCCATGACCGGGCGGCAGGGCAACCCGGTTAGCGGGCAGACACTACAAGGCCGCCCAGCTAGAGAACTTGACCTTGAAGCGCTGGTGCGAGCCTTGGGAGTGGACGACGTCAAAACAGTCGACCCCCATGACATGAAGGCCGTACGTCGTTCCATAAAGGCCGCGATTCGACACGAAGACCTTAGTGTTCTGGTGTTCCGCGCCTCTTGCGCCCTGCTTGAAAGACAGCCCGGCCCACCGGTAACAGTGACTGAGGACTGCAACGACTGTGGGGTCTGCCTGATGCTGGGCTGCCCCGCCATCGCCCGTCTGGATGGTACCGGCCTACCATGCATCGATCAGGTCCAATGCGTTGGCTGCGGACAATGCGAGCAGTACTGCGCCCCCGGCGCAATTGTCGAGACCGGTCTGCTGGCGAGCACGGGGGTCTAGAGGTTTGACTATGACGCGGGCCGCAGCCAGGAACAGCCGAAGCGCATTGCTGCCACCTGACCAGGTACCTGCCATAACCACACGGCCTAGGGAGATAAACCATGTCTGAGCCTGGCCAAGGCGCCGCCCCCTGCCCTGAGGCCAGCACAGGCCATTCACCAGTCACAATCCTGATGTGCGGGGTTGGGGGGCAGGGCACCATCCTGGCGGCGGATCTGCTGGCGCGTTGCGCCATGGCGGCCGGTTGGCAGGTGAAACTATCCGAGATACACGGAATGTCCCAGCGCGGTGGCGCGGTTACCACGGTGGTCCGCTTCGGCCAGACGGTGGCCTCAATGGTGACCGACCCAGGCTGCGCCGACCACATCATCGCCTTCGAAACAACCGAAGCCCTGCGCAACCTGGCCTTCTTGAAAGCCGGCGGCAACCTGATTGTCAGCCAGGAGGAAATCAAGCCACTGTCCGTGCTGGCGGGTAACGCTGAGATGCCAGCCGGCGCGAGGGACACTTTGCTTGGGGCGGGCGCGCGGCTAGTCCCGGCGGTGAGGTTGGCCCAAAAGGCCGGTAATCCCCAATGCTCCAATGTCGTGCTATTGGGGGTCCTAGCCAAGCAGCTCGGCTTCGCGCCGTCGATCTGGCAGGAACAGATTGAGTCGCGGCTTCCGGCCCATTTGGTCGCAGTCAACATCGCCGCCTTTGAAGCCGGCTTCAGCCTCGACGACCCGGCCACCTAAGGGCGTGGTTTTTGCGGCTGACGGGCCCTGACCGCCCGGCGGCAGGGCGCGGCGCCACCAGCAAACACGCGGTGGGTGAGGGTTGACTTAGCGCCCGGGTGGCCGGCCTGACACAGCGCCCCAACGAAAACCGGCGTTGGGCCTGGTCAGCCGAGCTGATAGATCTCGGTCGCCTGGACGATTTGGTAGCCGGCCTGGGACAGCCTCTGCTCGACGCCAATGCCTTCGACTTTGAGCACGTTGACGGCTGAGCCATCACTGATGGCGAAGCAGTAGCCGTATTCGATGTTGACATCGCCAGAATCGAGCAGCGTCAGCAGATCGGCCAGGGAGCCCATTTGATCAGGGATACGGACCGCCACAACCGGTGTGATACGGGCGCGGAAGCCGGCATCGCGCAGCTGTTGAACTGCAAAGTCGGGCCTATCACAGAAAATCCGGGCGATGCCAAAATCGGCCGTGTCGGCCAGGAACAGGGCGCGCATGTTGATACCGGCATCGGCGATGGCGCGGCAGGCTCTGGCCAGGTGGCCCTTTCTGTTCTCAAGAAAAACAGTCAGTTGCGAAATCACAGGCTATTTCCTTTCACGCCGGTCTACGATCCGTCGGGCCTTGCCCTCGAAGCGTTCTATCGTCTTCGGTTCAACTATCTTCACGTCGACGGCCACCTGGAGAGAACTCTTGAGCTCGCCTGAGATCGTTTTCCTCAGGGCTTCGAGCTTGCGGACCTCATCAAAGGGGAACTCGGCGACGGTTTCGATCCAGAGCTCGGCCTGGTCTAACGGGGTCTTGGAGGTCAGGACTATCTGGTATTGGGCGGTGATGTCCTCGAAGCGGGTGATGACCTCCTCGATCTGGGAGGGGAAGACGTTGACGCCTCGAATAATCAGCATGTCATCGGTGCGTCCCCTGATCCGGTCAATCCGGCGAAAAGTCCGGCCGCAGGCACATTCGCCGGGCAAAATCCGAGTGACGTCATGTGTGCGGTAGCGGATCAGCGGCGAACACTGTTTGGTCAAGGTAGTGAACACTGCCTCACCCCATTGCCCGTCGCCAACCGGCTCTAAGGTTTCCGGGTCGACTATCTCAACGATGAAATGGTCCTCACAGACATGCAGCCCGTTTTGCTGGGCGCATTCGCAGGCTACGCCCGGCCCCATGACCTCAGACAGGCCGTAAATGTCATGCATCCTTAAGCCGAGTTTGGCCTCGATTTCCTGGCGCAACCCTTCGGAACACGGCTCGGCACCAAGTAAGGCCGCCGAGAGCCTGAAATCCTTTGGTGGGTCGAAGCCTTGCTCAATCGCACTTTCGGCGATGTGCAGAGCGTATGAAGGCGTGCAGCAGAGAATGTCGGTGCCAAAGTCTTTGAAGCATTGGATTTGGCGCCTGGTGTTGCCTGAGGAAATTGGCACTACTGTGCAGCCAATCGCCTCGCCGCCTTGGTGAGCGCCCAAGCCGCCGGTAAACAACCCGTAGCCGTAGGCCACCTGGACCACGCTTTGGGCCGTGGCGCCGGCCGCTACCAGGAAGCGACCAAAGCACTCGCCCCAGTCGGTCAGGTCATTTCTGGTGTATCCAACCACAGTGGCTTGGCCGGTGGTGCCGGAAGAGGCGTGGATGCGGACCACCTCATCGCGTTCAACAGCGAAAAGCCCAAAGGGATAGGCATCTCTTAAGTGTTGCTTTTCGGTGAAGGGAAGCTTTGTCAGGTCACTCAGGTGCCCGATGTCGCTGGGAGACACGCCAGCATCGTCGAAGCTCTGCTTGTAGAAAGGGATCCGCTGGTAGACGTAGCTCACCATTGCTTTGAGGTGGTCGAGCTGCCATGCCTCCACGGCCTTTGCCGACATGGTCTCTTTGTCGGGTTGGTAATACACGCATCACCCTTCTTGATCCGCCGCCCCACCGCGAGGCTGGCGCAAGTCGCGTCCACTGGCAGCCCGCAACCCCCACCGTCGCCGGCCGCCTCAGTGTACTAGGTGGCTGGTGAGCGGCCGCCGCGCTGACCCACGGCATCGGGCTGAAACGCTGTCGCAGCGTCCCCATGGTGAGCCGACCCGCCCGGCGGCTGGCCCTGAGGGTCGGGCGGCTGACAGAATTGGGGGAACAGAAACGGGCGCGAGACGACGCCGGCCGCCCTGGGCAGCCGGCAACTTGGATAGAAGAGGTGCGTTATGGAGCTAGTCACGATCGCCGTGGTTGGGGTGATTGTGGTTGTGCTAGTCACAACGGTAGCTCCGAAGATCGGCATCGCCTCGCCGCTGGTGCTGGTGGTACTGGGCGTTGGAGTCAGCCTGCTGCCAATGGTGCCGCCCTTGCACGTCGAACCCGAATTGATCCTGGGCGGCATCTTGCCGCCGTTGCTGTATTCGACCGCTGTCAACACCCCGGTCATGGAATTCCGCCGGGATTTGAGGATCATTTCGATCTTTGCGGTCTTATTGGTGGCAGTTTCGGCTGTGGCGGTTGGTTTCCTTCTGGTTTGGTTGGTGCCCGGACTGCCGTTGGGGATTGGCATCGCCGTGGGCGCCGTGGTCTCGCCGACGGACGCCGTGGCCACGACAATTGTGCGAAAATCCGGCGCCTCAAGCCGGCTGTTGCGGGTGTTGGAGGGCGAAGCTCTGTTCAACGACGCCACAGCCCTAGTGCTGCTGCGCTCAGCCGTGGCGGCGACAGCGGCGGGCTTTTCATTCTGGCGCATTAGCATCGAGTTCGTTTATGCGGTAGTGGTCGCGCTGATTGTGGGCTTCGTCGTTGGCCGGATCAACGTAGCGGTCCGCTCGCGTATCCCACATGTCGCTTCGAACGTCGCGTTTTCCCTGGCCGTGCCGTTTTTGGCCTATGTGCCCGCGGAACATCTAAGAGCCTCCGGCCTGGTAGCAGCGGCCATGGCCGGCCTGATCACCGGCCACCGCACGCCAAAGCGGCTGCCTTCGCAAATCAGGATCGCCGAGCGGGCCGTCTGGGAGACCGCCAATCTGATTCTGGAGAGCGCGATCTTCCTGCTGATGGGCATGCAACTGCGGGCTTTGTTGATGGACATCCACTACTCGACCACACTGGAGTGGCTGGCCTTGGAGTTGGGGGTGGCCTCGGCCTTGATCGTTTTGGCGGCGCGGACTGTCTTTGTATCCGCCTCGGTTTGGCTGCTGGCCCGGCGAACCGACCGCGTGGCCCGGCGACATGAGCGGATCGCGATCTTCACCGAGCGAGTAGATCAGCTGCGCGAGGCTGACACCGATGACCAACGCCGCCGGCGGGTCAGCCAGCGTCGATGGTCGCAGTTCAAGACGGTGATGTCGCGCCGGGCTGCCGATCTGGACTATTTGACCAGTGAGCAGTTCGGCTGGAAGGACGGGGTCATCTTGGTGGCGGCAGGGATGCGCGGGGCCATTACTTTGGCTGCCGCCCAGTCCCTACCCAACGGCACACCCAACCGGTCGCTGCTCATCCTGACGTCCTTCGTGGTGGCTGCGGGCACGCTGCTGATTCAGGGGGGCACGCTCTCGACCTTGGTCAAGGCGCTCATAGTCGAGCCGCGCGACACCAAGGCTGATGAGGTGCTGGCGCGACATTTGGATGTCGAGCTGAATCAGGCGGCGCTGAAGCAACTGGATTCCGGCAAATGGCACCATGCCGATGGCACGGCCTATTCCGAAGAATCGTTCGCCAGGGCGCGTTCGATCTTGGAGACCAACCTGGACGCCAAAAGGGTCAGACCGCGGCGGCAAAGGTCGCACGAGCTGGCCGCCTTGCGGCTGGAGATACTGGAGGCCCAGCGGGCGGAGCTGCTGCGGATTCGCGATGTCGGCAGTTACCCGGGCGAGTTGCTAACAGCCAAACTGGCCCAGCTGGATGCAGACCAGATCAGCATTGAGTCTCGGCAACAGTAGCTTGGCGCCAACCAGTTTTGCCTCGAGACCTGCCATCGACCAGGACGCGTCTTGGTTGACGCCACCGGTCAGGGGACCTATCGCCAGGCGGTGCCTTGGCTTTGTTACAGGTCGGTAACTATCGTTGCGACTAGTTTGGCGTAGCGTCATACTTATTACTTGACCCAGAGTTCACCAACAGTGAGGAGATGCTGGTGTCGAAGTCTCGCAAGGCTCTAGTTTTGGGCGTGACCGCCGCCCTGGCCCTAACAGTGGCCGCCTGCGGTTCGGACAACAAGTCAGGGGAGGGTGCCGGCTCGTTAACCATTGCGCTGACATCCAGTCCATCAGCAACGGCGCTGGAGGCCCTGGCCAAGGATTTCGAGAAGGAAACCGGGATCAAAGTCAGCGTTGTTCAGCTGACCTATGACCAGATCTCGACCAAGATCCTGTTGGCGGCCGGCCAGCCGGACGCCGCCTATGACGTGGTTCAGTTCGACTCGCCCATGTATCCGGCTTTGGTTTCCGGTGAGGCGCTGGCGGATCTAAGTGGTCACGTCAAAGGGTCGGACAAGTACGACTACGCCGATTTCCCAGATCAAGTCCAGCAATACGCCATGTTTGGCGAGGACATCAAGTCGATCCCGCTTTCGACCGAACCGTATGTCTTGTGGAGTAACTCCGATCTGCTGGCGGCTTCTGGTTTGGAGCCGGCCGACACGCTCGACGAGTATGTCGCCAACGCCAAGGCTTTCACCGAGGCCGGCGCCTATGGATCCGACAACGCCTTTGGCGCTCAGGAGAGCGCCTACTACTGGCTCCAGGCCGTCTACATGTTTGGTGGCCAAATCACCAAGCCCGGTACCTGCGAGTCAGCCTTAGACAGCCCGGAAGTCGAGGCTGCCACCAAGTTCTACTTCGACATGCAGGCGACCACGCCGGCCATGACGCTGAACGGTGGCGGTAACGAAATGACCAGTGCCTTCATCCAGGGGGATGTGGGCCAAATGGTCAACGCCACCGGCTATTGGTCAATCGTGGCGGATCCAGACCAGTCCAACATTCCCGAGTCGTTTGTCATGACCCTGCCACCGGCCGGGGATAACGGACGCCACACTTTGGTTTTCGGTTGGCTTATCGGCATCACCGCTAATTCCGCCGCCCAAGATCAGGCCTGGCAGTTCCTTGAGTTTGCCTTGGGTAAGGATTCGATGGACAAGCTGATCGAGCTGGGGGCACCGCCGCCGGCCAGGACATCGCTGGTGACCTCGCCTAACGCCCAAGAAGCCATCCCATATGTTGACCTTCTGGTAGAGGCCTCGTCCTACGGCGCGCATCTGCCTTACACCCCGGTGATGAACGAAATCATTACTGAGGTTTCGGCCGCCATCTCGGCGGCGGCCACAGACGGCTCCGGGGCGGACGGGTTCCTGCCCAAAGCCCGCGAAATGGTGGCCTCAATCTTGAGTGATGCGGACGTCTGTCTGTAATGAGCGAGACTGGGCTGGTGGCGACGGGCTCAGCCCGTCGCCACCGCCGCGGTAAGCTGTCGCGCCGCCGGCGCGCTACCGGGCTTGCCTTTCTGTCGCCAGCACTAGCCCTATTGCTGGCGATTATGGCCATCCCAATGGGGCTTGGCCTCTACCAATCACTAACCAACGAATCACTGGTCCGGCGGGGCCAGACCAAGTTCATCGGGCTAGAGAACTACGCCGACCGAGTCATCGCCCCCGGTTTCGCCAGCGCCGCCCTGGTGACGGCCATAATCATGGTGTTGAGCCTGGCGGTACAGCTGCCGATTGGCTATTGGCTGGCGCTCTGCCTGTCCAGGCGGATCGGCGCCAGTTCGGTCTTCAGGACCATCTTGACTTTGCCAATGATGTTGACCCCGGTGGCAGTCGGTCTGATGTGGCGGTTCCTGGCTGACCCAGATTTGGGAATCATCCGGTGGATCGCCTCGACCATGGATTCTGCGGCCCATCCCAACGTTTTCGGTTCGCGTGTTTCCGCCACCATCTTGATAGTGGTGGTCAACTCTTGGATCAATATCCCCTTGGTCACACTGCTGTTGTTGGCCGGGCTGTTGGGTGTGCCAGACGAACTCTATGAAGCCGCCGCCATTGACGGTGCCAACCGCTGGCAGACCCGCTGGCACATCACAATTCCCTCCATCACGCCGGTAATCGCGGTGGTCTGTGTTTTGCGACTGGCCGGAGATTACTGCATGTTTGACCTGGTCTACACCATTACCCACGGTGGGCCAGGTACCTCGACCCGGAACCTGTCAATGCTGGCCTACCAGGAGGGTCTGGTCAACTACTCGATTGGACGGGCCACAGCCATTGCCATGACCATGGCCATTTTGGCCCTGCCGGCCTACCTGGCCTTTAGGAAGGTGTCACGGGCATGAAACTGCGCCAGAGCCTGCCAAGGCGCGCCGGCTGGTGGCTGGTGATGTGCGGAGCGGCCGCCATGACCTTATGGCCGGTGCTGTGGACCATCTCGACCTCCTTCAAGTCCCAAAAAGAGACCTACCAGTTCCCGCCCACGATCTGGCCTGAAGACGTCCGGTTGTCCAACTACACCAGGCTGTTTGAGTCGACTGACTTCAGATCGGCTTTGGTGACCTCAGTGGTGGTCACCGTGGGCGTGACAATACTGGTCCTGGTGATCGCCTACCCCTGTGCCTATGCCCTGGTCAGGATGCGGGCCTGGGGCTCGCGCCTAGTGCTGCTGCTAGTGGCCTTCGCCCAGACTGTACCGGCCATCGTGGTGCTGATTCCGCTCTACTCGATCAGCGTCAGGCTTCACCTTTACGACACCAGGACCGTCCTGATCTTGGTCTACACGGCCTTCCTGATTCCGTTCTCGACCCTGATTCTGATGGCCTTCCTGCGGGCCGTACCTACCGAGATTGAAGAAGCCGCCCTGGTAGACGGTTGTAGCCACGTCAGAGTGTTGACCCGGATAGTGCTGCCCATGACCCGGCCAGCCATCGCCACAGCGGCCGTCTTCACCGGCCTATTCGCTTGGAACGAGTTCCTCATCGCGGCCGTCCTGGGGGGCGACAAAGCCCGGCCGCTAACGGTCATGATCTCCCAGTTCGTATCGCAAAAAACCATTGAGTGGGGCCCAATGACCGCTGCCGTCTGCTTGGTGCTACTGCCGGTGGTAGTAGCCGTGGTCCTGCTGCAACGACATCTTGTCTCCGGCCTGGTGGCCGGAGCGCTGAAAGCCTAATAGGCCCAACAACGCAAGGAGAAGTGGACATGAACCAACACAAGACCCAGGTGGCGATCATTGGCGCCGGCATCATGGGGGAGTTCTACGCCGGGACTTTACGGCAGTCCAATTTGCGGTTTAGGACTGACCTAGTGGCGGTCTGCGACATTGATGCCTCCCGCGCCGCCGCCGTGGCCGGGGACGAGGCCACGGCCTACACCGATGTTTCTCAGATGCTGGCCAACGAGACCCTCGACTGGGTCTACCTGGCAACGCCTGATTTCGCCCACCGGGAACCGTTTGAGGCCTGTATGGCGGCCGGGGTTCCATGCCTGGTTGAAAAGCCACTGGCGACAACGCTCGAGGATGCCAGGGCCATGCAGGCGGCGGCGCAGCGGGCCGGGGTGCAGGTTGAGGTCAACTTCTCTAACCACATCAACCCGGCCTATGCCGCAGCCAAGACGGCCATCGAGGCTGGCGAAATAGGCCAGCCGCTAGGGGTCTATGCCCGGCTGTCGAACGTTTTCACCTACCCCTTGAACAACCTCAGTTGGGCCCAAAAGTCCTCAGTTGCCTGGTTCCTGATTAGCCACACAGCCGACCTGGCGGCTTGGCTAACTGATTGGCAGGCCACATCAGTTCTAGCTCGCGGCTCAAAGGGTCGTCTAGCCGCCTTAGGCCTGGATACCTACGACCTGATCCAGTGTTTGGTGACCTACTCCGGCGGGCGCTCGGCCATTTTCGAGGCCTCATGGACGCTGCCGGAGTCGATGCCATCACTGGTCGACATGGCCTATGTGATTCACGGTGACGCTGGCCAAATCGCCATTGACACCACTCGCCAAATGGTGACAGTGGCCGGCCCAGGCGGTTATGTCTACCCCGGCACGCTTGATTGGGACCAGCAGTGTATTACCGATTGCCTCGAGCGCCTGGACCAGCCCACCCCGGCCGAGCCGTTAGCTGAAGGGCTGGCCAACACCGCGCTGGTGGTGGCCCTGCACCGTTCACTGCAAAGTGGCCAAGTCGAAACCATCGAGGCGGGTTAGGCGGGGGAGGACCAAGCCAATGGCGGAAGCAGAGGCGCTAGCGGGGCTGATGGATCAATGGTCCAGCCAGCTACTGGCACCCGCCCAGCAGGTGGTGTCAAACGACCGCCTGGCCATAGCCCGGGCCGCCCTTGCCATCGCCAGCCACCTCGACCCCCAGGGCCGTCTGATGTGCTTTGGCGCTGGCCACTCCTGGTGCCTGGCGGCTGAGCTTTGCTCCAGAGCCGGTGGCCTGCCCGGAGTAGTGGCAATGAGCCTGGCCGATCTGGGCCCAAAGCGCGACCAATGGCGCCAATTGGCGGATTCAGGCCCCGAACGCCAGGTCGAACTGGCCCAGCCAATGATCGACCACCACCGGCTGACCAGCCGAGACGTGCTGCTGGTGATATCAAACTCGGGGCGCAATTCAATGGTGATCGAATTGGCTCGGCTGGCTAGGGCCATGGGCTGCCTGGTGGTGTGCGTGGTCTCGCTGGCGCACGCCAATTCGATCAAGTCACGCCACCCCAGCGGCCAGATGCTAATGGATCACGCCGACATTGTTCTAGACAACCATGGATCGCCAGGGGACGCCGGAGTTGAGGTGGCACCAGGCGTAGTGTCGGGTGCCACCTCAACTATCGCCGGTTCCTTGACCCTTCAATTGCTGGCCTGCTGCCTGGCCTACCACTTCAGCCAGAGCGAAAGTGGTTTTGCCACCATTCGCAGCGCCAATCTCGATTGTGAGGCGAGCCAATGAAAACAATCGGAACAGTCGATCTAGGTGGCACCTTCCTCAGGACCGGTTGGTGGCGTCAGGACGCCTGGTTGATGACCCATGCCGAGCGGACCTGCACCAACGACGGTCAAGACGCGCTGACCAGCCAGATCATCCGGGCGGTCGAGGCCGGGCCGGACATCAGCGGCCTGGTAGTGGCCACCGCTGGTGGCCTGTCAACGGTCACCGGTCATATTCACCATGCTGCCAACCTGCCACTTGACAACCTTGATCTGCGTGAGACCTTGGGCCAGCGGCTGGGGGTTCCGGTGGCGGTGCTGGGTGACGCGGCCGCCGGCACTGTGGCTGAGTTTGGCGCCGGCGCCGCCAAGGGCCTGTCCCACGGCGCCTTTTTGACCATTTCGACCGGCATCGGCATGGGTCTGGTCATCAACGGCAGGCTGGTCAGCGGCTTGAACCACCAGGCAGGGGAGCTTGGCCACATCCCGGTGGACACCTCGGCTGAAGCCCCTCAATGTCCCTGTGGTCAAAGTGGCTGCCTTGAGGCCTTCGCCTCCGGCAACGGGCTGGTAGCGCGTTTTTGCGCCGATGGAGGTGCCACAGGCAGCCCGGTACCTGACGGACGGGCTGTGGTCGAGTTGGCGGAAAGAGGCCACCGGGGTGCCACCGTGGTAGTCAACCAGGGCGGGCAATTGCTTGGCGCGGCTTTGGCCATGTTGATACGGCTTTTGTCGCCACAGGTTTTGGTGCTAGGTGGCGGTTTAGCCAAGTCTCGTTACTACATCGGTTTGGCCACAACCTGGCTAGAGCGGATTCTGGCCCAGTCTCTACCCGGCTCCAGCCGGTTGATCTGCACCGGAACCTGTGAACCGTCGAACCCATTAGTGGGCGCGGCTTTGGCCGGCGCCGGTGACCTGGCCGCGAGGCGGTTGCTAAAAGGCACCGGTTATGAAGAGCAATTGGAGGCATTGTGGTAGTTAACGGCACAACCGATCAGCCACCTGGCATTTTTATGGTCGGCACTGCGACCCGTAACCTCGACTTCGCCGCCGGCCTGGCCATGGCCGGCTACGCCCGGCGCCATGGACCCAGCCAGGGCACCTTGGAGCCACTGCAGGCCAGGGCCTTGGCCGTGGCCGACCCGCATGGCAATCGGGTCGCCTTGGTGGCACTGGACCTGGTCTATGTGACCAGGGCGATCGCACAGGCGGTCGAGGAACGACTGGCTCGCAGCGTCGGTCTGCCACATCAAGCCCTGGCGATTAGCGCCACCCACACCCACTCCGGGCCTGATGTTGGCAACCCTGACGATCCCGCCGGCCAGATGGTGGTTGAAACCGCCGCTGAGGCGGTCCAAGCAGCGCTGGGGTCAATGGCGCCGGCCGAGCTGTGGAGTGATGCTGTTGGCGTTGAGGCCCTTGGCATGAACCGTCGCAACGGCACGGCCCCACCCTTGTCCGCCCACGTCATCGTGGCCACTAGGCCCGGCCGGCCCGGCGATGTCATGGCCACTCTGCTTGAATTCGCCTGCCATGCCACCATCTTGGAGCACGACAATGTCCGCTACTCGCCGGATTACCCCGGCCATGCCCGCCGACTGATCGAGCAGTTGGTCGGTGGGACCTGCGTTTTTGTCCAAGGGTGTTCCGGCGACATCAATCCGGTATTTGATTCCCACCAGCCTTCTGGGGCCCACCTGGCTGGCGCACTGCTGGCCGGCACGGTTGGCACCAGCCTGCTGCGCTCATTGCGTCACCAGGCTGGCGCCAAATACGTCAATCTGACCTGGAACGGCGACTACCCGGTAACAACAGTGTCGACATTGCGACCGGTGCCGGCCGGTCGAGTCTGGGCAGCCCAGGGGGACACCGTCGTTGATTTGGCCGCGCTAGCCGACCCGGCGGCGGCAGCGGCCCGGCTGGCGGCGGCCCGTCAAGCTTTCAAGGCGGGCCAAAACGGACCCGACCATCATGCCTTGGGCGCCGAGCTAGGCGAGGCCTGGGCACAGGACCTGCGCGCCAGCGGATACATGGACGCGGTCCCAGCCGACCCGCCCACCCAACCAACCAATCTGACCAGCCGGGTCCTGGGCTTGGGCCCGGCCGCCGCCATCTGCGCCTTACCTGGCGAGGTCTTTTGGACCACCGGCCAGGACCTGCGACAGCGTCTAGAAGCGCCACCGCATTTGCTCCTGGCGACCTGCGCTAACCAGGCCGTCGGTTACCTGCCGCCGGTCCATGAGTTTGCCGAAAAAGGCTACGAGATTGGTGAAGCCGGCTTGGCCAAAGGCGCGGCCGAGGCCGTAGTCGAGACCACAGCTGGTCTGCTGGCCGGAGGTGGACCCCCTGGGGTCCGGGCGGAAACGTGAACACTAGTGCCGCAGGCCGGCCGTTCGTTGCCGGGCTGATTACCGTTTCGCAGATGGGCAGCTCGAACCGGGTGGGCCTGCTTTACGCCCTGGCCGAGCATGGTCCGACCTCACGCTCGGAACTGGCCCGTATGGCTGGCGTGCCGCGCGGGTCAATCGCACCAATCGTGGCCGGTCTAATCAAAGACGGCATTCTGATCGAGTTGGAGCCAACTGGAGAGACCCCCAAAGTGGGCAAACCATCGCGGCCATTGTGGTTTGGTCCACGGATTGGACACGCCGGCACAGTCAGAATCGAAGCTGGCGTGGTCGAATGTGCCCGGGTCGATCAACGGGGCCAGGTCCGCGACTCGGCCCAAGCCGCCTTTGGCCGCGGTGCCACCACCGGCGAACTTGAGGACCTAGTGTTGAAACTGGCCCAGGAAGTCTTCGACCGGGCCACCGGCCCACTAACCGGTATTGGGCTGGTCTGGCCGGCCGTCTGGGACCGGGACACCGGACGAGTCTTGTCGTGCACGCCCATACCGGCACTCGAAGGATCGCAGCTGGTCGAACGCCTAGAGCAGCAGACTTCGCTTGAGGTCTTTGTCGAAGACGACGCCCGGGCGCTGAGTGTGGGCCAACGCTGGTTTGGCCAGGCCCGTAATGACGATTCGTTTGCCGCTGTCCAGATCTCGGCTGGGATAGGCGCCGGGCTGATCGTGGACGGCCGGTTGTTTTCGATTGACGACCAATTCCCAGAAATCGGACACATGGTGGTGGACGTTTTTGGCGAGCCGTGCCGCTGCGGGCGGACCGGCTGTTGGGAAACCATCGCCGGCCTAGGCTGGTTGCGCCAACAAGCCCGCCGCCACGGTCTGGCCAATTGGGCCACTGTCACGCCTGGCTACCTGGTCACGACCCAAGGCCCCCAAACTAAGAGGCTGCTTGACTCCTATGCCCGCAATATCGGCATCGGCCTGGCCAATATCGCCATTGCCTTTGGCATCAGCCGCTTCATTCTGCATGGCGAGGTTGTCAGCGGCGGCCCAACACTGCTGGACCAGGTCAGGCGGCACACTGCGGCCCAATGCGCCATGCCCGGGACGGGCCAACCGACTATTGATCTGGCCGACTCAACCCACCCGACCGCCCTACTTGGGGCGGCCGCCATGCCACTTGTCCACGCCATCGAACGCGCCTAGAGCCCCTGCGATGGCAGCCCAATCACAAGGAGAAACGAAATGACCAAGTCACAAGTCCAAATCGGCATAGTCGGGGCTGGCATCTGGGGTGAAAAGCACGCCGAAATCTACCAGGCCATGGATGGCTGTGAGGTTGTGGCGGTCTGCGACCGGGAACTAGCCAAAGCCAGCTCCTTGGCCTCAAAGCTTGGTCTCGATTCTGCCTATGGCGACTACAACGAGCTCTTGCGCCATGGCCGCATCGACGCGGTGGCGATTGTGACGCCAGATTTCGCCCACGCTGATATCGCCGTGGCGGCCGCTGCGGCCGGCAAGGACATGCTGATCGAAAAGCCATTGGCGACCACTGTCGATGACGTCGCCAGGACGGTCGAGGCCATCACCTCGGCCGGGGTTAGGGCCATGGTTGATTTACATAATCGCTGGTCACCGCCGTTCAACACGGCGCATAGTTTGCTTGAATCGGGCCGAATTGGTCAGGCCTATTCGGCCTACTTCCGGCTCAACGATACGCGCTGGGTGGCCACGGACATGCTGCCCTGGGCGGCCCAATCTTCGATTCTTTGGTTCTTGGGCAGCCATTCGATTGACGCCTTGCGCTGGTTTTTCGATGACGAGGTAGCTCGCGTCTTTACCGTGGCGCGCAAAGGCCTGCTGGTGGAGGAGGGTGTCGACGCCACCGACGTCTACTTGACCACCTTAGAGTTCACAAAAGGCGGGATCGCCCAAATGGAGAACGGCTGGATCACCCCAAACGCCCATCCATGTATCAATGACATCAAATTCACGCTCCAGGGCACCAAAGGCACTATCGCCATCGACGCTTCGAACCACAACCTGATCCAATGCTTCACCGATGACGATATGAATGTGCCAGATGTGGTTGTTCACAACTCGGTCTTTGGGCGGCCAGTTGGATTTGCTTTTGAGTCAATCAGGTCGTTTGTTGAGTGCCTCATTTCCGGCGAGGACTTCAAGGTCAGCCTGCTAGACGCCGCCAATGGCGCTTGTGCGCTAATCGCGGCGGAGGAATCAGCCGCTAAGCGCCAACCGGTGACAGTCCGCTACCTCTAGCCCTCGGCGCGCCCCTCAGCGCGCCAGAGGCGAGCTTTGGCATAGACCACCCGTTAGGGCCGGCCACTAGCCTTTGACGGCGCCAGAGATAACTCCTTTGATGATGTGGCGCTGCCCTATCAGGTAGAAGGCAATAATCGGGATGATGGCGATGACCAGCATGGCCATCAGGCCGCCCAGGTCCTTGGCGCCGTAAGAGCCGGTCATGTACTTCTGAACCGCGATTGGAATGGTCTGATAGTTCGATCCGATGACCAAGAATGGCAGCAGGTAGTCGTTCCAGATCCACATGGCGTTGAGAATGGCAACGGTGATGGCGGTGGGGCGCAGCACCGGGAAGATGACTTTGAAGAAAACCTGCCAGGGCGAGGCGCCGTCAACCATGGCGGCCTCTTCGATTTCGATCGGGATCGACCGGATGAAGCCGACAAAGATGAAGACTGACAGTCCGGCTCCAAACCCGGTGTAGAGGACCACAATGCCGAAGGGATTGTCCAACCGGGTCATATTGGCCACCTTGGACATGGTGAACATGACCATTTGGAAGGGCACAATCATCGAGAAGACAAAAAGGTAGTACAGGGTCGAGGTCAGCTTGGATTTGACGCGGGCAATGTACCAGGCGGTCATCGACGTGACCAGCACAATCACCACTGTTGAAGCAATCGTGATGAAGAACGACCAACCGACCGCGCCAACAAAGTCACTCCGGCCCAAACCGTCAGCGTAATTCGACCAGCCAGCAAAAGATTCCCCAGTTGGCAACGAGAACGGGCTGGTGTCAATGTAAACCTTGGACTTGAAGGAGTTCATCAAGATCAAGGCCATCGGTACTAGGTAAATGATCGAAAGCACCGTCATGCCAATGACGGCCACGACGCGGAAGACGCGCGAGGTCTTTTCCATCAGCCGTCCGCCTCCTTGCTACGTGTGGCTCGTAGCTGGATGAAGGCGATCAGGGCCACCAGCAGGAAGAACATAACGGCCTTGGCTTGGCCCACACCTGAGAGGTTCTGGTTGTAGAAGGTGTTGAAAATGTCCAAGGCTAGACCCTGGGTTCTTGGGCCTGGAGTCAGGGCGAGGTTTTGGTCGAACAGTTTGAAGCAGTTCGACAGGGTCAAGAACGTGCAGATAGTGATCGAGGGCATCAGCATGGGGATGGTGACGCGGAAGAGGCGGCGCCAGTAGCCGGCCCCGTCAATCTCCGCAGCCTCAATCACATCGCCGGGAATGTTCTGAATCCCGGCAATGTAGATAACCATCATGTAGCCGATCATCTGCCAGTTGACCAGCAAAACCAGACCCCAGAAGCCGTAGGCCGGCGAGAAGGTCAGGGGCTTGCCGATGGTGTTGATCAACAGGGCGTTGAGCAAAACCTGCCAGACGTAACCCAGCACAATCCCGCCAATCAAGTTGGGCAGGAAATAGATGGCGCGGAAAATATTGCGCCCCTTGATGGCTTTGGTCAGGATCGAGGCCAGGGCGAAGGCGAAAACGTTGACCATGATGACCGAGACAACGGTCAACAAGGTTGAAAACAGTAAGGCGCGCAGGACCGAAGGGGATCCGTTGATATCGGGTTGGAAAGCCTGCTGGTAGTTCCGCAACCCGACCCACTTGCCGTCTGTGACAGTGGTGAACTGGTTGAACGACAGCCAGAACCCTAAAACAAACGGCACTACGAAGGCCAAGATGAAGGCCAGGGTGGTTGGCAGTGCGAAGAGAGGAAACCACCGCTTGAGGTAAGACGAAATCTTCATGAAAAAAGCTCCAGTTTTGGGGGCTGACTGGCCCGCCGGGGCTGGCTATTTGGCGAACCAGTCAGCCGGGCCGGGGGCGGCTAGCCCTGGCCCATATTGGCAGCCTCCTGCTGCCAGCCGTCGACAACAGTTCTGACGACGGCATCCCAATTGGCTGAACCTTGGGCGTATTGCAGCAAAGCGTCGCCAAACTGGTTTTTGAAGTTTTGACTTGGGAACAGCTGGAAGACCCAAGGCAAGTTGGTGATGCCCTCCTTGTCCCGCCAGGCCATTATGTCCTGGGCCAGTGGGTCGGCCGGCGCATCGGCCGCGGTGAAGGTGTCGAACGGGGCGATGAAGCCCAGGTCGTTGGTCACGAACTGTTTGCCCTTGTCAGAGCTGTAGAGCCACCAAAGGAAGTCGAGCGAGGCCTTCTGTTTGGCCTCGGAGGCATTGACGTTGATGGCCAAGTAGTTTTCTGTGCCAATGCAAATGCCTTGGCCTTCCTCGCCAGACACCCCGATATACAGGGGCAGGAACTTAACGTCTTCAGCCTTAACTGTGTTGCCCTGGACGCCGTTGATCTGGCCCCAGCCCCAGTTGCCGTTTTGGACCATGGCACTTTGACCAAGGGCGAATTCCGACATCGAATCGTCGACGGTCTTGGCCCCAAGCTGTTCCTTGGGCGTGGTCGAGTTGTTCAAGTACAGGTCAAACAGCTTCTTGAAGTCCTCGTTGTAGGAGAACTTGACCTCTGAGGGAACCTCGGTCTTGTCGAGGGCGCCGTCGTCCTTAAACTCGTAGTAGAACGGCACATTGGCCAGGTGGGTCTGCCAGCGCCAGTCTTCACCGGTCTGGAGCGAGGTCGAAGAAAAGACGCCTTCGATCCCCAGTTTGTCCTTGTGTTTGGTCATATCTTCAACGACCTTTTTCAAGGTGGCAAAGTCGGTGATCTCCTCAACCGAGCCGACCGTAGCGGCCTTGTCAGGCAGCGCGAAGTACTCTTTCATAATGGCGTCGTTGTAGATGATGCCGTAGCCCTCGATGACATAGGCGACGCCGTAGACGCCATCGCCGTCGTGGATGGCCAAAGACTGGTCTGACAGATGAGCGTAGAGGTCAGAGCCAGAAAGATCGGCCGTGTAAGCCTTGGCGTTTTGGTAGCCGACCGGCCCGTTGACCTGGAAAATGGTCGGGGCATCAGACTTGGCGATTTCGCTGCGGAAAGTCTGTTCGTAGGTGCCCGAGGCGGCGGTCTCGACCCGGACCGAAACCCCAGTCTCTTTGGTGTACTCGGCCGCAATTTGCCTGTAAACATCAGCAACTTCAGGCTTGAAGTTGAGGAAATAGACACCGGCAGCGTCACTGCCGCCGCCGTTCCCTGAGCCGCAGGCCGCCAGGCCGGCGAGTCCTAGGCAAGCCGCCGCGGCGGCAACGATGATTCTCTTCATATGACCCTTCTTCCATATGGCGCATCCATCTGGGGCATTGAACTGTTTTTAGGCCGGCGTGGGGCGGAGTCGAGAATGACGCCAGCGATGTCTCCCCACCAGTTTAAGCTTCAATGGCCGCCACTTTGGCCGGTTTTGGGGGTCTGGGCAGGTAACGGTTTGACAACACTTTTGCTGCCAAGGCTTTGGCCAAGGCGCTAGGAGGAGGCTTGGCCGATGGCGCTGGGCAAGTAGCTAGGCAGCGCCTGGGTGACAAGCTGTTCGTAGACCAAATCAGGGGCCAAGCAGCGCAGCTCCTCGGCCAGGCATTCGGCGGTTGAACGGCGAGACAGCACCAGATGCTGGCGATCATGCCCGCTTTGGCGAAGGACAGCCCCGGCTTGGGTGTGTTCCTTGTCCAAGACCAGGTGGCTGCCGCCGCGGAAGTAGAGCTCAATCGAGCTGATCGAGCCGGTCAAGCCTGGGGCCCGGCGCACTGTTACGTGCAACGACTGGGCCACCCAAGCGGCCATCAAATCAGCCGCCACCGCGGTTGGGGCGCTGATAACCGCACTGGTGACGGTGCCGGCATCGGACTGCGCCAGGGCGCCTGTCAACTGGGCTCGCCAGGGCGACAGCCGAGCCCAGGCCAGGTCGCCGTCACCTGGGTGATAGGCGGAGGTTAGGGCTTTGAGAGCGGCTTCGCGGTTGGGGGCCTCGCGGGAATCAGTGATGCGCCTAACCGCCATTCGCCCAAGGGCAGAGGTGGCCGGAACCTCAGGACGTGTGGCCGGCCACCAGACCACCACCGGCAAATCAGGCACCAGTAGCGGCGCCACTATGGCCTCGAGGCTAGTGGCGGCGCGGCCAATCGCCCTCAAGACGACTATCTCGCCGGAGCCGCCATCTGAGCCAAGGCGGATCTGGGCGTCCAGGGCAGCCGGTTCGTCAGGCGATTCGGTGGTGACAACAATGGCCCGGCAGGGGTGTTCCATAGCCGCCACGCGTAGCACTTGGACTGAGCTTTCGAGTTCGCCTGGCTCACACTGGACCACCAAGTTCAAAGCCCGCGCCTGGGCGGCCACCCCAGCCTGGGCTCGCAATTCGACCAGGCGGGTGGCAACCTGGCTAACCGATGTGGCGTAAATCGGAATGATCACGGCCGCCTCCAGGTTTTGCCGTCCCGGGCCAGCAGCCTATCGGCAGTTTTCGGTCCCCAACTGCCAGCCGGATATCGCGCCGGCGGCTTGTTTGAGGCCTGCCAAGCCTTCAGGACAGGTTCCACCACCCGCCACGATTCACTGACCTCACTAGATGAGGCCTGGTAGGGCGGGACACCGACCAGCACGTCAAACAGCTCCTGTTCGAAACCCTCCGGCAGGGCTTCGGCAAAGGTGTAACCATGAGAGAAATCGACTGTCACCGGGCGGACTTGAGTCTGGGTGTTTGGCACTTTGGTGTCGATGCGCATGGTCACACCCGAATCGGGTCGCATTCGGATAGTCAGGAGGTTGGGTTCCAGTTGGCCGGCTAGGGCCGGTACCGTCTGCGCCCAAGCAGTCGGTTTCAGTAGCAGGGTGATTTGGGTGATGCGCCGGCCCAGTCGCTTGCCGGTGCGGAGGTAGAAGGGAACGCCCCGCCACCGGTCTGTGTCAACCGCTAGCTTCAGGGCCGCGTAGGTCTCTGTGGTCGAACCTCCGATCACGCCGGGCTCATCCAAATAGCCCTTGACCTGGATGTTTCCCTGCCACCCGGCAGTGTACTGGCCGCGCGCGGCGGCTTTTGAGACTGGTCCGGCCAACTCGATTTGGCGCAAGGCGCACTGGCGGGCCGCCCTGACATCAACTGCCGCCATCGAAGCCGGTTGGTCCATGGCCGTCAAAGCCAGCAGTTGGAACATATGGCCGGTCACTATGTCGCGCAAGGCGCCAAGTTGGTCCCAGTAGCCGGCTCTAGCGCCAATTCCTTGGTCTTCGCCCATAGTGATTTCGACATGCGAAACGTGGTCTCGGTTCCAGACCGCATCGAAGAGCCGGTTGGCGAAGCGCAGCGCCACAAAGGTCCGGACTAATTCGTTGCCTAGGTAGGGGTCCATACGACAGACCTCAGTCTCACAAAAACCCTGATCGATCAGGTAGTTCAGTTGCTTGGATGAGACCAGGTCAAAGCCGTAGGGACGTTCGACCACTAAGCGGCCACCATGCCCAGGGGCTCCGGCCAAACCAGAATCAAGTAGGCCCTGAACCGCCACCGGGCAGCGGTCCGGTGGCAGGGCTAAATAGAACAGACGCTGTTGTCTGGTCGAGTGGGCCACATCTGCGGCTTGGAGGGCCAAGGCCAAATCCTTGTAGGTGGCTGGGTTGGCCACATCGCCGGAAACATAGTGCAGCCGGGCAGCGAAGTTCTCCCAAACCTGCTGACGGAACGGGGTGCGGGCGCCGCTGGCCACAGCCGCATGGGCCTCGCGCCGCAGGTCGGCTTCGGACCAGTCCCGGCGGGCTACGCCTACCAGGGCGAAGCCGGCTGGGAGCAGGCCGCGGTTGGCCAGGTCATAGAGTGCGGGCAGAAGCTTCTTATGCGCCAGATCGCCGCTGGCACCAAACAGGACCATGGCACAAGGCCCGGCCATTGGGGTCAGGCGCGGGTCCCAGGCAAAGCCCAATTGGCGCTCACTTGGACCTGGCAGGGCGTCCGCGGACACTCCTACAAACCGGCCAGTTCGAGGCTGCGATGGGCCGCGTTGACCACGTTGGCAGCCGTGAAGCCGCGTTCTACCAGCAAATCTGCGCCCGGGGCCGAGGCCCCGAACTCCGTCACGGCGACGCATTGGCCAGCTGTGCCAACTAAACCACGCCAAGGCCCCGGGGTGCCGGCTTCGACAGAAACCCGGGCTCGAACCTTAGAGGGCAGAACCTGTTGGCGGTAGCTGTCGCTTTGCTGGTCGAACCACTCAAGGCAAGGAGCCGAAACCACCCGGGCGCCAATGCCCTCTTCTCCCAGCAGTTCACGGGCCTGAAGGGCCAATTGGACCTCGCTGCCACTGGCCAGCAGAATCACGTCGGTGGCCGCCAGCGGCGAGGCAGCCAAAACGTAGGCACCAAAACGCAGGTTTTCAGCGCTGGCCAGCGATTGGGCCGCCCGGTCTGGTACTGGCAGGTTTTGCCGGGACAGCACCAGGCAAACCGGTTGGCTTGATTCGAGGATGTGGGCCCAGGCCTGGACGGTTTCGTCAGCGTCAGCCGGTCGAATAACGGCCATCCCGGGGATGGCCCGCAACGACTCGAGATGTTCGATCGGCTGGTGGGTGGGGCCGTCCTCACCGACACCAAGCGAGTCATGGGTCAATACGTAGGTCACCGGCAGTTGCATGAGGGCGCTTAGGCGCATGGCGCCGCGCATATAGTCGCTGAAGACCAGGAAGGTGCCACCATAGGGCACTGTCAATCCATCAAGGGCAATGCCATTGAGGATTGCGCCCATGGCGTGTTCGCGTACGCCAAAGTGGATAGTTCGCCCGGTCGGGTTGGCCGGCAGGAACGAGGTCTCACCTTCAATGGTGGTGTTGTTCGAGCCGGCTAGGTCGGCCGAACCACCCCAAAGCTCGGGTAGGACTGGCCCGATGCCGGCCAGCACCTTGCCAGAAGCCGCGCGGGTGGCGATGGGCTTGCCCGGGGCAAAGCTGGGCAGTGAATCGCGCCAGCCTTCGGGAAGCAGACCGGAACGCAGACGCTCTAGCAAAGCTGCGGCATCGGGCCGGGGGGCCAGCCAACTGGCCAGCTCTTGGTCCCAGGCGGCCGCCGCTTTGGCCCCCCGACCTAAAGCCCGCCGGGTGTGCTGCAGCACCTCGGGTGGAACGGCGAAGTCACTGGCTGGATCCAAGCCAAGGTTGCGTTTGAGGCCAGCCACTTCCTGGGGCCCAAGTTTGGCGCCGTGGATTGAGGCCGTGTTCTGCTTGGTGGGCGAGGGCCAGCCAATAATCGACCGCAGGCAAACAATCGACGGCGCGTCTGAGACCGCTTGGGCTTTCTTCAGAGCCTGGTAAAGCGCCTGGTAGTCCTCTGCGTAGCGACCGCCGTGGGTCCAATCGACTCTATCGGTGTGCCAACCGTAGGCGCGATACCGGGCCAGGACGTCCTCAGTGAAAGCTAAGTCGGTTGACCCTTCAATCGAGATCTGGTTTTCGTCATACAGCACCACCAGGTTGGCCAGCTTGTGGGTGCCGGCCATCGAACTGGCCTCGGCGGTGATGCCCTCCTCAAGGTCACCTTCGCCGGCAATAACCCAAATGGTGTGGTCAAGAGGCTGCCTGCCGTCAGATCCGGGCTCCAGCATGGCGCCGAGTCGCCGTGCCGCCATGGCCATGCCGACAGCCGAGGCCAGCCCCTGGCCCAAGGGCCCGGTCGACATTTCCACCCCAGGGGTCAGGCCGTGTTCTGGGTGTCCCGGTGTGATCGAACCGGCCGTGCGCAGCGCTTGGATATCCTCCAAGGAGACGTCATAGCCGGCCAGGAACAGTTGGACGTAGAGCAGGGCCACAGTGTGACCGGCCGAGAGAACCAGCCGGTCACGTCCCAGCCACTTCGGGTTAGCCGGGTCGTGGCGCATCAGACGCTGGTAGAGCAAATAGGCTGGGCCGGCCAGCGAAATGGCACTGCCAGGGTGACCGGAGCCGGCCTTTTCGATGGCGTCTGCGGCCAGGGCCTTAGCGGTGGCGACGGCGAGGTTGTCAAGGTTGGACCACTCCAGGTCATAAGGCATGGCCATCAGCTTAGTCGGCGCAAGGAAAGTTGGGTTGGGCGCGCAGCACCTGCCACCCCCTCGCTCGCCAGTCCGAGCTTTGGCATCATTGGCTGAACCGCGAGTTTGGGCTTTGGCATCATTGGCTGAACCGCGAGGTTGGGCTTTGGCATGAAAAGGCCGGGGCGGGGCCAGGCTCGTTGTCTCGCGCCTTGTCTTGGGGCAATGCCGCCGCATTGCCAAAGACAAATGCCCGGAGCCAATCCCAGACAACAATCCTCGCCCCGCCCCTCGCAAGGATGGGCTTTCGCACAATCGCCTTGGGCGAGGAACACTGCGGGACAATTGTCCGGTGGAACTAGATCAGGTGATCGCGGCCTATTTGGCCCATTTGCGCCTAGAGCGCGGCGCTAGCCTGGCCACACTCGACGCCTACCGCCGTGACCTGCGGCGTTACCAGGAATACCTTGGTCCGGTCAAGCTTGAGTCGGTTTCCGCCAGGCAAGTTGAAACCTTTGCCCGCCAGTTGCGGGAACCTGGCGGCGGCGCGGCCTTGTCAGCCGCTTCGACGGCGCGGGCGATTAGCGCAGTCCGGTCGCTGCACCGTTTCGCCTTGGCTGAGTTCTATGTCACAAGCGACGTGGCCCGCGACGTAACCGGGCCAAAACTGTCCGCCCGTTTGCCTAAGGCTCTAACGGTCGAACAGGTCGAAGCCCTGTTGCAGGGGGCAAAAGGTGCCGGTGAGCCGCTTGACCTGCGAGCGGTGGCGGTGCTGGAGCTGCTCTACGCCGCCGGTTTGAGGATCTCCGAGCTGGTCGGGCTCGATCTTGATGACGTTGACTTCTCAAATCAGCGCCCGGCTTTGAAAGTCCTTGGCAAGGGCGCTAAGGAGCGGATCGTGCCGGTGGGCGGCCCTGCCCACTTGGCCTTGGAGGCCTATCTGGTGCGCGGCCGGCCGGTCCTGGCCCGGCGCGGCCAGGGCACCCCGGCTTTGTTTCTGGGGGCTCGGGGTGGGCGGCTGGCCCGGCAAGCGGCCTGGCAGATAATCAGGCAAGCCGCCGATGCCGCTGGTTTAGGTGGCCTGGAAATCTCGCCGCACTCGTTACGGCACTCCTTTGCCACCCATCTGCTTCAAGGCGGAGCGGATATTCGTGTGGTCCAAGAACTGTTGGGTCACGCTTCGGTTACCACTACCCAGATTTACACCAAAGTCACCCCCGAACACCTGCGTGAGGTCTGGTTGGGGGCCCACCCAAGGGCTCGCGGAACGGGTTAGCAGCCCAAGTAGGCCGGGAAGATGGCCAGACCAGGCCGGGGAATCGGCAGGGCCAAACCGGGAAGATAGCGGGATCTGGCCGGGAATCGGCAGGACCGGGACGGGAAGTCGGCAAAACCTGCTGGGGAATTGGCACAATCAGGCCGGGGCCAGCGTGCCCAAGCCTGCGCCAGCCGGGGCCTTGATAACGTGGCCGCGTGAGTGCGCGGATCAAGCCAAACCCTGCGGCAGTCAAAGACGATTTCCCGCCCCCGCCAAAGCTGAGTGGCCACGGGCCTGCCCGGATTATCACCATGTGTAACCAAAAAGGTGGCGTGGGCAAGACCACCACCGCAATCAACCTGGGGGCGGCCCTGGCCGAATACGGCCGGCAGGTGCTGCTGGTCGATTTTGACCCGCAAGGAGCGGCCACCGTCGCCACAGGGGTCAACCTGGGCGAAGAAGACCCCACCGTCTACGAGGCCCTGATGAACCCTGAGGTCGAGCTGACTTCGGTGATCAAGTCAAGCAAGATTGCGGGCCTTGACGTGGCGCCTGCCAATATCGACCTTTCGGCCGCGGAGGTCCAATTGGTGGGCGAAGTCGCCAGGGAGAACACCCTGGCGCGGACGCTGCGAGGGGTCGCGGATGACTACGACATCATTCTGATCGACTGCCAGCCTTCATTGGGTTTGCTAACCGTCAACGCTTTGACCGCTGCCCACGGCGTTATCATCCCCTTGGAGACCGAGTACTTTGCCCTCAGAGGTGTAGCCCTGCTGGTTGAGACCATCTCCAAAGTGGCAGACCGGCTCAACCCAAGGCTGAAGATCGACGGCATTGTCGCCACTATGTTCGATGCGCGCACCTTGCATTCGAAAGAAGTTCTGGACCGAGTGCATGAGGCCTTTGGTAGCGAGGTCTTCACGACTGTCATTGCCCGCACGGTCAAGTTCCCCGACGCCTCGGTGGCGGCAGAATCAATTCTGAGCTTTGCGCCGACCCACGCTGGCGCCGAGTCCTACCGGCGTCTGGCCCGCGAATTGGTGGCGCGCGGCGATGCCGCCTGAAGTCGAAACCTTCGCCGTCAACCTGGCCAACTTCACTGGCCCCTTTGACCTGCTGTTGTCACTCATCGCCAGGCACCAGTTGGATATCACCGAAGTGGCCTTGGCCCAGATCACCGATGATTTCATGGCCCATATCAAGGCCCAGGAAGACAATTGGTCGCTGTCCCAGGCCAGCGAGTTCGTGGTCGTGGCCGCGACCTTACTTGACCTGAAGGCGGCTTCGCTGCTGCCCGGTGGACTAGAGCAAAGCGAGGACTTCGAACTGCTCGAGGCCAGGGATCTGCTGGTCGCCCGCCTGCTGCAATACCGCGCCTTCAAGCTGGTGGCGCAGTCGATGCAGGTCGAGCTGGCGCAGCAGAGTCGCTACCGGCCGCGATCAGTAGGGCTTGAAGCGCACTTCGCCCAGCTGCTACCGGATCTGGTCTGGACGGCTAACCCCAGCGATTTGGCCCGGCTAGCGGCCAGCGCCTTGGCGCGCCCGCCAAAGCCAACTGAGGTTCCATTCGAACACCTACATGCGCCCAAAGTGTCAGTACCGGAACAGGTAGCCGTTTTGACGGCCCGACTGCGCCGGTCTCGCACCGCCACCTTTCGTCAGTTAGTGGCCGATGCCGGCCCAACAGTTAGCCTGGTGGTCGCCCGCTTTGTCGCCATCCTTGAGTTGTTCCGGGTCGGAGCGGTCACCTTTAGCCAAGGTGAAGCCCTAGGTGAACTGTCGATCCACTGGTCTGGACCGACCAAAGGCGAAGTCAGATTGGAGATGGGCTCGTGGAGATGAGCCAGGCCCGGGCCGCCCTGGAGGCGGTCCTGATGGTAATTGACGAACCGGCTAGTTCCACCGACTTGGCCATTGCCGTGGACCTGCCAGTACCTCGCGTGGAACAGTTGCTTGAAGAATTGGCGACGGAATACCGGGGCGCCGGCTCGACCCGACCGCGCGGCTTCGAGCTGCGGCAGGTGGCAGGCGGCTGGCGAATCTACTCCAATCCGGATTTCGCCGAGGTGGTGGCACGTTTCGTCACAGACGGTGCTACCGCCAAGCTGACCCAGGCGGCCCTGGAGACGTTGGCGATTGTGGCCTACAAGGGCCCCATTAGCCGTGGTCAGATCGCCGCCGTACGTGGCGTCTCAGTCGATTCGGTAGTTAGAACCCTGCTAACGCGCGGTCTAATCGAGGAGGTCGAGGTCGACCCAGTGACTGGGGCATCACTATTCGCCACCACCGGCGACTTTTTGCAGGCCATGGGATTGGCTAGCCTTGACCAGCTAGAACCGCTGGCGCCACACTTACCAGCCGGACAGGAATTGGCCGAGATCGAGGAGCAGATTAGCCATGAACCAGCCTCAGCCGCGCCGAGAGGCGCCGCCCCACAGCGCTGACTCACCTAGGCTGCAGAAAACTCTGGCCCTGGCTGGTGTTGGTTCGCGGCGAGCCTGTGAGGCTCTGATCGAATCCGGCCGGGTCAGCGTCGACGGCCAGACGGTCAGGCAGCTAGGTATCAGAATCGATCCAGCCAGGCATCGAATCGCGGTCGATGGTCTGACAGTAGAAACAAATGTACAAAAGACCACACTAGCTTTGCACAAGCCGTATGGTGTCATTTCGGCCATGGTCGAACCAGACGGACGGCCTTGCCTGGGGGAGTATGTACAACAAAGGAACGAGCGTCTGTACCACATCGGTCGTCTTGACACTGACAGTGAAGGCTTGATTCTGCTGACTAATGACGGCGAATTGGCCAACCGGGTGGCTCACCCAAAATACGAGCTGGTCAAAACCTACCTTGTGACCGTGGAGGGCAAGCTTTCTACCAAGACGGCCAACCGCCTGCGGCGAGGCTTCGAGCTGGATGACGGGCCGGCCAAAGTGGACCGGCTGAAACTGATTGACACCCTGCCAGGTGCGACCCTGTTAGAACTTGACATTCACCAAGGCCGCAACCGTGTCATCAGGCGACTGATGGATGCGGCCGGGCATTCAGTGACGGGCCTAGTGCGTACGCGAGTCGGGCCTATTCGATTAGGTGACCTCAAACCGGGGCGCACCAGGGTGCTCTCGGCCCCCGAGGTCGCCTCACTGAAACAGGCGGTTGAGCTGTGAGGCCGCATGCCACTACCGGACCGGTTCTGATAGTCGGCTGTGGGCTGATGGGCGCCTCAGCCGGCCTGGCGTTGACGGCCCGTAAGGTCGCCGTCCAGTTGGAGGACTCCTCGCCAACAGCTTTGGCGGTGGCAGTACAGGTCGGGGCTGGGCAGGCCAGAGATGACAAGGCACCGGCGCCAAAACTAGTTATCGTGGCGACACCGCCGGATGTGACAGCCCGGGTGGTTGTTGAACAGCTCAAAGCCCAACCTGAGGCCGTGGTCACGGACCTGGCCTCAGTCAAGGCTGCCATCTTTGATGAATTAGCCCAGGGGGCCAAAGACGACGGCTTGGACCTTGGCCGTTACGTCGGCTCGCATCCGATGGCCGGCAAGGAACGATCTGGACCGGCCGCGGCCACGGCCGATTTGTTCACTGGCCGGCCCTGGGTAATCGCGGCCACCGACCAGACCAACCAGGATTCGACTTTGGCCGTGCGTGACCTGGCGATTGATCTTGGCGCAACGGTGCACTACCTCGAACCGGCAGCCCATGACGCGGCCGTAGCCTTGGTCAGCCATGTGCCACAGGTGGTGGCCTCTTTGGTGGCCGCCCGCCTACAGGACGCCTCGCCGCAAGCTCTGGAGCTGGCCGGCCAAGGCTTGCGAGATGTCACCCGGATTGCCAAATCAGACCCGGCTTTGTGGGCCGCAATTCTCACATCCAACGGCCCGGTGGTTGCGGCCCAGCTCAGGGCCATAACAGCTGACCTGGAGCGGGCGGCGGCGACACTTGAGGCGGCCAACCGGCCTAAAGCCCTGGGCCAAAGCCTGCTGGAAATCAGCAGCTTGATGATTGCTGGCAACCGGGGAGCTGAGCGGATTCCTGGTAAACACGGCGGCGCCCAAATCGCCTTTGACCAGTTGACCGTAGTGGTGCCGGACCGGGTGGGGGCTTTGGCTGGGCTGTTCGCGCTGCTCGACCAACTCAAAGTCAACCTGGAGGACCTCAACCTGGAGCACGCCGCCGGCCAGGCGGTTGGTTTGGCTACGCTGTCGGTGCCTCAGGGCCGCGGCGGCCAATTGTCCGCCGAGCTGGAACTACACGGCTGGAAGTGCCTGGTATGAGTCTTGTTATCGCCATTGATGGCCCCTCCGGTAGTGGCAAATCGACGGTTTCGAGGGCTGTGGCCAAGCAGCTGAACCTGGCCTACCTTGACACCGGGGCGATGTACCGGGCGGCCGCAGTTGAGGTGGCCCGGCACGGCGCGCTCGACCAGGTCGAGGCCATGCCCGCCCTGGTTGAAGCGATGGAGCTGGTCATCGCGCTGGACCCGACAGCCCCGGTGGTCTACCTCGACGGTGAGGACATATCTGAGCTAATCCGCAGCCCGGATGTCAGCGCCAAAGTCTCGCGCGTTTCGACCGTGCCGGGCGTGCGCCAAGTCATGATCGCGCTCCAACAGGCCGTGATTGGCCGCGAGCGAACGCCGGCCGGTTGGGCCCAGGGCCGCGGCGTGGTGGCCGAAGGCCGTGATATCACCACGGTGGTGGCGCCCGATGCCGAGGCTCGCCTTTTGCTGACCGCCTCGCCTAAGACCCGCCTGGCCAGGCGGGCTGCCGAGGTCCATGGCGCAGCCAGTGGCGCAGCTTTGGCGGCGACGGCCGATGCGGTTCACCGCCGCGACCGGGATGATTCAACAGTGGCCGAGTTCCTCCAACCGGCGCCAGGAGTGGTATTGGTCGATTCAACTGAGCTGTCCTTGGAGCAAACCATCGCCCAGGTCCTGGCCCTGGTGGCGTCATGAGCCCAACTGGCCGGCTGCCTGGCCGGCCGCCTGGTCGACTGCCTGGCCGCCTTCAAGCCGGCTGGGCTCACGCCCTTTGCGCCGCCTTTGACCGGGTCTTTTGGCGTTGTCGCATCTCAGGTGCCGAGCAGATTCCGCCCGGCCCGGCCATATTGGCCGGTAACCACGCCGGGCTGATGGACGGACCGGTGGTGATGGGGGCGGCGCCGCGCGGCGTTCACTTCTTGATCAAACAGGAACTGGCCAAAGGGCTGCTGGGCCAAATCATGCTGGCCGGCGGTCAAGTGCCGGTCGATCGCAGTGCGGGCGGCCAAGCCCTGAAAGTCTGTTTGGCCCTGTTGCGGCGAGGCCGGCTGGTCGGCATTTTTCCCGAAGGCACCCGTGGCGATGGCCAAATGCGGCAGATCCAAGCCGGGGTAGGTTGGTTGGCGGTCCATTCCGGCGCCCCGGTGGTGCCATTTGCCTGTTTGGGTACGCGCCGCCAAGGTGAGTCGATTGGCCATTTCCCAGGGCCAGGCCGGCGCTTGGATGTCTCTTTTGGCCCACCGGTTGACTTGTCGATGCTGCAAGGCAGCCGGCGCCAAAGGGTCGGCGACAGCCTCGAACCAATCGCCCAAGCCATGAGGACTCAGCTGGCCGCGGCCGTGGCCAGGACCGGAATGACGCTGCCAACCGACCAAGGCAGGCGGGACCAGCCATGACCAGCCCAAAGACCGAAGCCCTGCTTTCGGCCCTGCAGGCCTATGACCTTCAGCCAGAGGACATGGCCCTACTCCAGGATTCACCAGGTGGCCTGGCCCAAGGCCAAAGTGAGTTGTCTCTGGGAGCTTTGGCCGTCATCGGGCGTCCCAATGTTGGCAAGTCGACACTGGTCAACCGGATTTTGGGCCGGCGCGAAGCGGTCGTACAAGACACCCCCGGAGTCACCCGGGATCGGGTCTCCTACCCGGCCAATTGGTCCGGCCGCAATTTCACCGTAGTCGACACCGGCGGCTGGGAGACCGACACGGCCGGGGTCCAGACCAGAGTGGCCGAACAAGCTGAGGTGGCCCTGGATCTGGCTGACGCCGCCATCTTGGTGGTCGACGCCACAGTTGGTCCAACCGACACCGATGAGGCCCTAGTCGCACTGATCAGGCGCAGCGGCAAACCGGCCATTGTGGCCGCCAACAAAGTCGATGGGGCCAAGGCCGAGGCTGACGCAGCCACATACTGGTCGCTGGGCTTAGGCGAGCCGTGGGCAGTTTCGGCCCTGCACGGCCGGGGCATGGGGGAGTTGCTGGACCAGGCGGTGGCCCTCTTGGAGCGGGCCGGCCCCAAGGACAACGCCGCTGACGCGCCGGGGGTTAGACGGGTGGCTTTGGTGGGCCGGCCCAATGTCGGTAAGTCATCGTTGCTCAACACCCTGGCTGGCAGCTCCCGGGCGGTTGTGGACTCGGTCGCCGGGACCACTCGCGACCCGGTCGACGAATTGGTCCAGCTGGATGACCGGGCCTGGCGGTTGGTTGACACAGCCGGCATTCGCCGGCGGGTACATCAGCAGGCCGGGGCAGACTATTACGCCTGGCTCAGGACTCAAGCGGCCCTGGAACGGGCCGAGGTGGCCGTGGCCCTGATCGACGCCTCGCAGCCAATTGCCGAACAAGACGTCCGGATTCTCAATATGGTCGAAGCGGCCGGCCGAGCCTTGGTTATCGCTTTGAACAAATGGGATCTAGTTGACTCAGATAGGCGGTACTACCTGGAGCGCGAAATTGAAATGGACCTGGCGCCATGGGCTTGGGCGCCGCGGGTTAACCTCTCAGCCCTGACCGGGCGGCACACCAACCGTCTGGCTGGCGCCTTGGACCAGTCTTTGACCGGCTGGGATCAGCGCATCTCAACCGGCCGGCTGAACGCCCATTTGGGACAGCTGGTGGCGGCTAAGCCGCATCCGGTCCGCTCCGGCAAACAGCCCCGAATTCTCTTTGCCACCCAAGCTGAGGCTTGTCCGCCCCAGATTGTGATCTTCGCCACTGGTTTTCTTCAGGCGCCCTACCGGCGTTTCATTGAGCGGTCACTGCGTGAGAGCTTCGATTTCACTGGCTCGCCCATCCTGATTTCCGTGCGGCAGCGTCAAAAACGCCGCTGACCCGTACCAAATACCGCCAGGTTTGGTTTTGGCATGAAACAGGTCGGGAGTTGGCCGGCCTGGGCCCCGGCGCCCTAGTTGCCGCCGGGCAAAGCCGCGGCGAAGGCTTCGAGCAGGCGGGCCACGGCCAAGGCGTTCTGGGGGCGGCGGGCCGGATCTTTGTTCATTAGCAGGGCCATGAAGCTACGCACGTCACGGGGTAGATTGGCTGGTGCCACTGGCGATGGGGAAATGACGTGGGCCGTGGCGGTGGCTTCACGGCTGGCCCGGGAGTAAGGCTTTTGGCCGGTCAGGGCCTCGTAGAGGATAATCCCCAGGGAATAGATGTCGGCAGCCGGGGTGGCCGGTTGCCCGCGAGTCAGCTCGGGCGCCAGGTAGTCGGGGTTGCCTGGCACGGTTAGGTGGGTCGTGACTGAAGGCGAGCCGATCGGTGTGGCGATGCCAAAGTCAATCAACACGGGGTTTTCGGCCTGGTCAATGATGATGTTGACGGCGCTAACATCGCGGTGGACAAGGCCGGCCGCATGCACTGCCCGCAAGGCCCGGGCGACTTTGGCCACGATCAGCAAAGCCCGCTTGGTCTCAATCGGTCCGCTCTGGGCAATCTCGGTGGCCAGCGAATGGCCTGGGGCGAGTTCCTGGACTATGACACCCGGTGGTGGCACGTCATCTTCGATCAAGCCAATAGTGCGAGCCACGCCAGCGTGCTGGACGGCGCCGCCATGACTGGCCTCGTTGAGGAAACCGCGCACCGCTTGGGCGTCGTCGAGTCGGTCTGGTCGCATTGTTTTGAGGACCACTGGCTGGTCAGTGGCCGTGTCAAGGCCGCGCCAGGTTTCGCCCAAACCGCCACAGCCCAATTGTTCTTCGACCCGGTACCGCCCTTGGCCCACAAGCTGCCCCTGATCCAACAAAGACGGCGGTTGCACCGAGCCATATTCGCATGGATCATGGTCAGGGCCCTACTGCCACGCCCATTAGGGTTGAGTTATGAGCCAAAGTGACAGCGCTAGAGCCAGGTTCGTCGCCACGGTGACCGGTTCCCCGCCGCCCAGCGCCGTCTTTGATCAGCTGGCCAAACTGGCCTCGTTGAACGGTGTTACAACCGAGTACACCGACTGGAAAGGAAACCCCCAGCGGGTGGCGGCCAAGACGATTAGAGCGGTGCTGGCTGCCCTAGGCCTTGAGGTGGGCACTGACGAGGCCGTGCTCAAGGCCCTGAAATTGGCCCAGGTGGCAAAAAGTCGAGCTGTGATTGCCCCTGCCACAGTCATGCGAGTTGGTCAACTTGGTGAGGTCGCCGTCCATCTGGCCCCGGGTACCAGCGCCGAGGCCTGGCTTGAACTCGACCAAGACCCGCTGCTTGGCAGCCAGGGCGGTCTAGTCGACTTGGCTTTCACGGACGATGGCGGCCACCTGGTTTTGCCTGAAGACTTGCCTTTGGGTTGGCATACGATCCGTTTGCGGATTGTCTCCGACTCACCGGCCAACTCCAGCCAAGAGGCTCAAACCAAGCCGGACCACCAGGCCAAACTGGTCATCTGCCCTGACCGGCTCGATCTGCCGCCCCATCTGGAACCGACCAGTGAATGGGGGCCAATGGTGCAGCTGTATTCGCTGAGATCACAACTGTCTTGGGGGTTGGGCGACTTCATTGACCTCGGAGCGCTCGGCCACGAAATGGCCAGGCTTCACGGCGCCGATTTCGTGCTGATCAATCCGATCCACGCGGCCGAACCAACACCACCCATCACCGATTCGCCATATCTGCCAACCACCAGGGATTTCGTCAACCCAATCTATATCCGGCCGGAAGCCACAGCCGAATATGCCGCCGCTGGCCCGGCTGTGCGCCAAAACGTTGATCAGCTGCAAGTCCTAGCCGCGGCCGGTTCCGACACAGCCACCACCCTGGAGCGGGACGCCGCCTGGACGCTCAAACTGCGTGCTCTGGAGCTGCTATGCGACGTGCCGCGCAGCCCAGACCGGCTCCAGGCGATCGAAGATTTCGCTAGCCAAGCCGGCAGTGGGCTGAACGATTTTGCCCTCTGGTCCGCCCTGGCTGAGGCCGGATTGGCCAGCCAAATCGAGTACGACTCGGCTGAAGCTGGAGAATTCGCCAAGACCCATCAAGCCCGGCTCGACTTCCACGTCTGGTTACAGTTCCTAGCCGACGAACAACTGGCCATAGCCCAAGCGGCCTGCCTTGAAGGTGGCATGAAGCTTGGTGTGATCAAGGATTTGGCCGTTGGAGTTCACCCGCATGGCTCTGACGCCTGGTCCCGGGCCAAGCTACTAGCCAAAGGCATCGAAGCCGGTGCCCCACCGGACTATTTCAACCAGGTGGGACAGGGCTGGTCAGAGCCACCGTGGCGGCCAGATGCACTGGCAGCGGCCGGCTACGGACCATTGCGCTCAATGCTGCGGGCGATGCTTCGGCACGCTGGCGGGCTACGAATTGACCACATTTTGGGTCTGTTTCGCTTGTGGTGGATCCCGCTGGGCATGGAACCGGGTGATGGCACCTACGTCGCTTATGACCATGAAGCCATGGCTTCGATCCTGGTTCTTGAAGCCCATAGAGCAGGCGCCGTACTGGTGGGTGAAGACCTCGGGGTAGTGGCCCCCGGCGTGCGCGAATACTTGAAGTCGCGCGGCATTCTGGGCACGTCGATTGCCTGGTTTGAGCGGGAAGGTGATGGTCCAAACAAACTCCCGCCCAGCCAATACCGGCGCTTAGCGATGACCGCGCTAACCACCCACGACCTGCCGCCCACCAGCGCCTATCTGGCCGGCGAGCATATCAACCAGCGCCAGAGTTTGGGCCTATTGGATATGCCGCTGGACCAGGCTCTGGCTGGTGCCGCCCTCGACCGGAGCACCATGGTTGACCTGCTGGTCTCCGAGGGTTTTCTGGAAGACCGCGAGCAAGACGACGACCCGAGCGTTGTCTTGGCTTTGCACAAGATGCTGCGCTCCATGCCGTCAGTGCTATTGGGAGTCTCCCTAGCCGATATGGTTGGCGACCGGCGCAGCCAGAATGTGCCAGGCACCGACCGTGAATATCCCAACTGGTCGGTGCCCCTAGCTGACGCCGAAGGCCAAGCCGTTTTCCTTGAAGAACTCGAGACCAATGCGACCTTTGGCGCCATAGCCCAAGTCATGCGCGCCAAGTAGCCCAAGCCCTAAGCGCAGCTGGGCTGCCGACTCGGAGCTTGGCTGCCGACCCGCAGCTTGGCTGCCGGCCCAGACTTGGCGACGCCGCTAGATCAGGCTCAAAGCCCAAGGCGAGCGCCGGCATCGGCCGGGAAAGGTGGTAAGACGCCGCCAAAGACTGGGCACTGGGCTTGGAAGGCACACCAATTGCACAATGGGTTTTGAACCGGCGGGAAGTTGGCGGCCAAAAAGGCCGCCGCAATCGCGTCCCACAAGGTCAACACCTTCAACTCGGTCCGTTCCAGGTCGCCTTGGCTAGGGGCCTCACGCAGGATGTCGCGGTTGCCCAGGTAGAGCAGCATGTTTTGGGCCGGCAGCTGGCCGTGGCGGCGCCACCAGGCCAGCGCGTAGAAGCGAAGCTGGAAAAGGGCCTCGCCTTGGAACCGGGGCGAAGGCGATTTGCCGGTTTTGTAGTCAACTATGCGGACAGCGCCGGTGGCCGCAGCCACGTCAACTCGGTCAATGTAACCGCGCAAGGTCAAGCCGCCCTCGAGCTGGGCTTCGATTCGAAACTCGCGGTGATGCGGCCGCAACGAGGCCGGGTCTTCGAGGTAAAAGTAGCTTTCGACAAGGTCGTCAGCTGTTTTGAGCCAGTCTTGGCGCTCTTGAGGTGTGGCGAAGAGCTGGTCCAGGTCGGGTTGTCGCTGCTCCAACCTGATAACGGCCTGGGGCAGCAATCCATGGGCGGCTACGGGCGTGCGTTTGGGCGCTGGCAGATCAAAAAGCTCTTCGAGTACCAGGTGGACCAGGCTGCCGCGTAGGGCGGCGGCCGATGGCGGTTCGACCAGACGGTCAATCACGCGCAGCCGGTAGAGCAGGGGACAGCGTTCGAAATCGGCAGCACGAGAGGGTGACAGGCTCGGGCGCGACATGACCCAACCATAGGCCAGGTATGGTTGCGGGCGTGAGTCAGACAGGCCAAAGCTCAGGGCTGCAGCTAGGACGGATTGGCGGCGTGCCGCTGATCCTGACCTGGTCGTGGGCCCTGGTGGCCGTGTTCCTGGTTTGGATCTATTTGCCGTCGCTGGCCCGGGCTTGGCCTGACGTGCCTGATAGTGCCCGGCTGGTCATGGTGTTGGGCCTGGTGGCCTGCCTCTTCGTCTCGGTTCTGGTGCATGAGCTGGCCCACGGCCTGGCCGGCCGGGCGGTGGGGGTGCGGCCGCGTGAGTATGTCATGACTTTTTGGGGTGGGCATACCAGTTTCGACCAGCCAATGCCCCGGCCGGCCGCTTTAGCGGTGATCAGCGCGTCAGGGCCGGTGGCGAACCTGGCGTTGGCTGGTGCGGTTTACCTGGCCGGTCTACTAGCCAATCCGGCGGCGCCACTGGCCGGGCAGCGACCCAGCTACTTGGTCTTGGTGGCCAGTTTTGCTATCTGGATCAATTTGTTTGTGGGCATTTTCAATCTGATCCCCGGCGCGCCACTCGATGGCGGTGGCCTGGTCGAAGCCCTAGTTTGGGCCGCCACTGGCCGGCGGCAGCGCGGCCTGATGGCCGCTGGCGTGACTGGACTGGTTACGGCCGTGGGGATAGTGGTTTGGGGGGTTTGGCGACAGACCCAATCGGCTGGTTACGAATCGGCCCTGTGGCCGGTGTTGATCGCCTTGTTGGTTGGTCAAGGCGCCTATGCGGCTTTGCGTCAGGGCCGGGCCTTGGACCGATTTGAAGCCTTTTCCGTGGCCGGGCTGTCGATGGCGGCCGTGGCCCTGCCTCAATCCACCAACTTGGCCGGGGCCCAGGCCACTCTGGCCGGCGGTGGCCAGGCCACTTGGGTGGTGGTGACCGATTCGCAGGGTCAGCCCTGTGGCGTCATCTCACCGCAGGCTATGGCGGCGGTGCCAGCAGATCAGCGTGCCGAGTTGAGTTTGGACGCTGTGATGCAGGCCTTGCCTGGCCCTTGGGCCGTTGACCAAGCGGCCAAGGGTCTAGATGCTCTCAGGGCCCTGGCAATACCGGCCCAACAGGTGGCTTATCTGCCGGTGGTGTCGGGGCGGGAAGTGGTCGGTGTGCTTGAAATGGCCAAGGTGCGCCGTATCGCTGGGATTGGTCAGGCCTCGCCATGAAGCAACTAGACCCCGCCGGTCAAGACCCGGCCCAAGCCGCCGCCACTGGACCAGACGCGACTGGCCTCGACGCAACTGAACTAGACGCAGGCCGACCAGACCCCGCCGAAGCGAGCGCCATCGGACAAAGCCCCGCCGCAGCCGGCGTCATCGGACCAAGCCCCAATGAAGCAGGCGTCACCGGACAAAGCCCCAATGAAGCAGGCGTCACCGGACAAAGCCCCGCCAAACGACGGGCAGGGTGCACCAGAGCCATCCCCACAGGAGCGGCTGAACGCCGCGGCCAACTAAAACCGGGGGAAAGGGTCCAGCTGACCGATGCCAAGGGCCGGCATAACACCATCATCTTGGAGGCCGGCAAAGTCTTTCACTCCCATCGCGGCACCTTTGAGCACAACCAGATCATTGGCCAAGACGAAGGCTGTGTGGTGACTACCGCGGCTGGCACCGAATACCTGGTGCTGCGGCCGCTGCTATCAGATTTCGTATTGTCGATGCCCCGCGGCGCCACCGTCGTCTACCCCAAAGACGCCGGGCAGGTTGTGCAAATGGCGGATATCTATCCCGGTGCCCGTGTGGCCGAGGCTGGAGTCGGCTCCGGTGCTTTGACCATGTCACTGCTCAGGGCCGTGGGTGACGACGGTTACCTGCTTTCGGCTGAACTTCGTCCTGAGTTTGCCACTATTGCCAAAGCCAACGTCGAGTCGTGGTTTGGCCGGCCGCATCCGGCTTGGGACTTGCGGGTTGGCGATATGGCTGAACTCCTAGTGGCCGCAGACGGTCCCGGTCCTGGTGGACTCGACCGGATCGTCTTGGACCTGTTGGCGCCGTGGGATCTGGTCGAGCCCTGCGCCCAGGCCCTGGCCCCCGGTGGCGTTCTGATCAGCTACATTGCCACCACTACCCAGCTTTCCCGCCTGGTTGAGACACTGCGGGACCATGGCGGCTACACCGAGCCATATAGCTGGGAGTCGATTGTGCGCCCCTGGCATGTTGATTCTCTGGCGGTTCGCCCCTCCCACCGGATGGTTGGTCACACTGGCTTCCTGGTGACAACCCGCCGCCTGGCGGCCGGTTACACCGCCCCGGCGCGGCGCCGCCGGCCAGCGCCTGGAGCCCAAGATGCCGAAGGCCTTCAGTGGACGGCAGCCGCTTTTGGCCTGGCCGAGGTGTCCGAGCGTAAGCTGCGGCGCGTCACCCGGGCCATCGAGGAAGGCCAGGCCATGGCGCCGGAAGCCGACGGCCGCAGCTAAGCGGACCAGCCACGACATAACACGAAAACAGCCTGACCAGCCACGACCTAGCACCAAAACAGCCTGACCAGCCACGACCTAGCACCAAAACAGGTTGGGGTTCTTGGGCCGTTGATGTGAGCAGGCCCTTTGTGGCTCCTCCAGAATTCGCACCTGTTTTCGTGCAAAGTCGCGGCGCCTTGACCTGCGTTGATACTAGGTCGTGGCTGCTTGACCTGTATTGGTGCAAGGTCGTGACGAACCGACCGGCTTTGACGGAAGAACTCTCATTCCCTCACTTTTGACCAAGCCGGCATCCGGCCAATCACCGCCATTACCACCATCGTTCGGGTGGACCACGCCACTTCGCCCTAGCCGAGCGCCGGCGAGCCTGCTCCGCTCCAACCTGGCGAGACACAACCGTCCACGACGCCCATCAGTTCACGAAACTGTGAGCGTCAGCGTCAGACTCGATAACGCCTGCCAAGGGCGACGACTGCTGCACTTTGCAGAGCTGGACCACCCTGCTGCTGCACTTGGCATGCCGCCGCGAAACGATGGTTGCACCTGGCAGAAACCGCTCCCGGATCACCTGGGCGTACACCCGGCCGGTTATGCCAGGCGCAGCCGCAGAATCTAGGGAACATGCTCAGCGTCACAATCGACCGTGCCTTTTGTGCCAGGCGCGGCAATGAACGACTGTCGTTCTGCTAACCGTCACAATCAACACCCCCGATCATGCCAAGCGTTGCATCCGATCGAAGGGCAATGGTTGACCGGGCACGGTTCGCCTAGACGCTCGATGCGGCGGGGTTGTGGTGCCGGTCCGGGTGGTGTCGTCGGAGGTGGGTGGTGGATTCGGCGGGGCCAGGCTCAGGGGCCTGGCTCTCTCCTGGGCCATCGAGGAAGGCCAGGCCATGGCGCCGGAAGCCGATGGCCGCAGCTAGGCGGACCAGCTTGGCTGCCCAATGCCGGCGGCCCGGCCAAGGGCGGAACCTCGGTGTCGCTGGAACCCGTTAGGTCCTTGCCGGGCACGGTTCGCCTAGACGCTCGATGCGGCGGGGTTGTGGTGCCGGTCAGAGTGATGTCATCGAAGCTGGCGTGGTGGATTTGGCGGATTTGGCGGATCCAGGCTCAGTCCGGGACCGGCGAGGATTGGGGGAGGGGCGCCGTAGGCTGGTACACCGTGAGCACTGATAGTCCGTATGACCGCCAGGTTAGACAGGTGGCCAGTTTGGAGGAAAAGAACCAGCGCCTGAGCCAGTCACTGGTAGCGGCGCGCCAGCAGCTGACCGAGCTACGCCGCCAATTGGCGGCCCTGAGCGCCCCGCCGGGTAGCTACGCCCAGTTCGAAGGTCCGGCCGCCGGCGGCAGTGCCAAAGTCATCCAAATGGGCCGGCGCTTGAGGGTGTCATGCGGGCCTGAAGTCAACCTGGCCCAATTGCGAGCCGGTCAAACCGTCGCCCTGAACGAATCGATGGCGCTGGTAGCTGCTTTGGGTTTCGAGACCATTGGGGACGCAGTCAAGCTGAAAGACGTTTTGGACCGAGACCGGCTTTTGGTCACCTGCCGAGGCGAAGAGGAGCTGGTGGCCAGGCGGGCTGGGCCTTTGGTCGGAGTGGAGCTGCGCGGTGGCGAAACCCTGCTGTTGGACCACCGTTCGGGTTTCGCCTTCGAAGTCATTGCCCACTCACGGGCTGAAGATCTCATTTTGGAAGACGTACCGGATGTTACCTATGACGATATTGGCGGGCTGGACAAGCAGATTGCCCAGGTGCGCGATGCCGTCGAGTTGCCTTTCAATCACGCCGGGGTTTACGCCGACTACCAGTTGCGCGCCCCCAAGGGCGTCTTGTTGTACGGCCCGCCAGGTTGTGGCAAGACCCTCATTGCCAAGGCTGTGGCTCGGTCGCTGGCCGCCACAGCCGGCGGTCAGGCTTGCTTCTTGAACATCAAAGGTCCAGAGCTGCTAAACAAATACGTCGGTGAAACCGAACGCCACATCAGGGCGATCTTTGCCCGAGCCCGGGACAAGGCCCGCGAAGGTGGGGCCGTAGTGGTGTTCTTCGACGAAATGGAATCGCTCTTCCGTACCAGGGGCAGCGGGGTTTCCTCTGATGTCGAAACCACCGTGGTGCCCCAGCTGCTGGCCGAGATCGACGGGGTTGAAGCCCTGGGCAATGTCATTGTGATCGGGGCCTCGAATCGGGAAGACATGATTGATCCGGCCATTTTGCGACCCGGACGGCTGGACGTCAAAGTCCGGATCGACCGGCCCGATCAGGCCGGTGCCGCCCAAATCCTTTCGAAATACCTGCTGCCCTCCCTGCCCTTGGATCAGGCCGAATTGGCCCGTCATGACAACGACCGGCCAGCCACCACCAAGGCCATGATCGAGGCAGTTACGTCCCAGCTCTACGCCGAAATAGACGCCAACCAGTTCCTTGAGGTGACCTATGCTGGCGGCGACAAGGAGATTCTCTTCTACAAGGACTTCGCCTCTGGTGCCATGATTAGGGCTGTCGTTGACCGGGCTAAGACCGCCGCCATCAAATCTCAGCTCGACCAGGGTCAAGGCGGCCTGACAACCAGCCATCTACTCCAAGCTCTCGACCAGGAACTGACCCAGAACGAAGACCTGCCGGGCACAACCAACCCCGATGACTGGGCCAGGGTTTCTGGACGCAAAGGCGAACCGATCGTCTACTTGAGGACTTTGGCCGGCGGAGGGCGACACCTTGAGCTGTGACGGCCGGCGGATCATGGGCCTGGAAACCGAATACGGCATAGCCCAACTCGGCGCCGAAGGCCACCAACGGGCCAATCCGATTCAGCTCTCGAGCCTGGTGGTGGCGGCCTATAAGGCCACCCAAGGCGACCACCTGGCGCCCTGGGACTACCAATCGGAAGACCCACTGGCTGACGCCCGCGGCTGGCGCCTGGACCGGGCCGCGGCCCACCCCAGCCAGCTGACCAACGACGAAGCCCCCAAACTGGCGGCCCGGCGGCGGGACGGGGCCGGTGCCGCCTTGCTGTCAAATGGGGGCAGGTTGTACGTCGACCACGCCCACCCCGAATACGCCACCCCTGAGGTCACCAGCGCCAAGCAGGCCGCTTTGTGGGACCAAGCTGGTGAGGTTGTGATGCACCTGGCCGCCACCGCCTTGGCCGCAGGCGGTGGCCCGGAGGTTGGGTTATACAAAAACAACACCGATGGCAAAGGTGCTAGCTACGGCACACATGAGAACTACCTGGTCGAACGGCGCGTGCCGTTTGACCAGGTAGTTGCGGCCTTGACGCCGTACCTAGTGACCAGACAGGTTTTGACCGGCTCGGGCCGGGTTGGCTTGGGCCAAACCAGCCAAGAGGCCGGTTTTCAGTTGTCCCAGCGGGCCGATTTTGTCGAAGCCGAAGTGGCCCTAGAAACCACCATCAACCGGCCCATTATCAACACTCGGGATGAGCCGCACGCCGATCCGGCGCGCTGGCGGCGCCTGCACATAATTGTGGGCGACGCCACCATGGCAGCCCAAGCCACCTACCTCCGCATGGGGTTGATGAACCTGGTTTTGGGCGCCCTGGAGGCCGGCGGCCTCGACGGCGGGTTTATCAAGGCGGTTGCGTTGAGGCATCCAGTCGAAGCCTTCCAGCAGGTCTCTAGGGATTTGACGCTGAGGCAGGAGCTCGAACTGGCCCACGGCGGGCGGGCCACCGCCCTTCAAATCCAGGGCCACTATCTCGAACAGATCAATAGCCTGGCGCCGGCTGCCAGCCTCCAATCAGAGGCCACCGACCTAATCAGCCGCTGGAGCAGGTTGCTGGAGCAGTTGGCCAAAGGCCAGCTAACCCAAGCCTCCAAACAGGTCGAGTGGCTGGCCAAGTACCAGCTGCTCGAACGCCTGCGGACCCGGTCAGCGCCTCACCTACCTTGGGATCATGCCAAGCTGGCGGCGGCCGAACTGCGCTGGACCGATGTCGACCCGACGCGATGCTTGGCTCGACTGCTTCAGGCCAAGGCCGGCATTGGGTCGATGTTTGACCAGGCCACAGTGGTCGAAGCCGTGACCCATCCGCCCACCACAACCCGGGCCTACGTCAAGGGGCAGGCTTTGCGACGCTTGGCCGATGCCGTCCGAGCGGCCGGGTGGGACAGCCTAGCTTTGGCAGGGGAGAGGGGCCTAACCAGCCTCAAGCTGACCGATCCTTGGCGCGGCAACCAGGCGGATCTTGCGGCGCTGCCAGGGGGTCGATGGACGGTGGAGGCTCTGGTCAAAGTCCTGCAGACTGGTGACCCAGGCTGAGTTGCGACCACCATTGCCTGACTAGTGATCCGAACTAGAGCCCTAAGCCCAGCCAAGTGGCTGGCAGCTGCAACCAGGCTTTCGAGGCGCATTGCCTCGCCAACTGCCCCGGGGCTGGCGAACCAGGTAGGCCTCGCCGTTAGAATTGCCAAGCAGCAAATAGGTCCCCAGTGGCCCAGTAAGGCAGATGATGGAACAGATCAAGGGCTCAGCCTCCTCGCGCCGGCGGGGCGAAGACCAAGCCGGGGGAGAACCGGGCGAAAGTGGTGCCAACCAAACCCAGGCTCAAGCCGGCACCCAGGCCATCGACGACCTGCTCGACTCGATCGACGAGGTCCTTGAAACCAACGCCGAGGCTTTTGTCCGTTCTTTTGTGCAAAAGGGCGGCCAATGAGCTCCGCCCGCGGGCTGAGTGGCCCCTACCTGACCCCTGGGAACAGCTTTGTCGGTTTTCTGGCGGCCGAGGCACCCGAACTAATGCCCACGACCCGGCTGGTCCAGGCCAGCCAAGCAACTCCCGCGACGCCATCGGCCACCACGATTGTGGCCCTGACCTACCGCGACGGCCTGGTTATGGCCGGCGATAGGCGGGCCACAGTGGGACATGCCATCGCCAGCCGCGAAATGGAGAAGGTCTACCCGGCCGATTCGACCACCGGCATAGGCGTGGCCGGCACTGCCGGGCCGGCCTTGGAATTGGTTCGGCTCTATCAACTTGAACTGGAGCACTACGAAAAAATCGAGGGCACGGCACTGTCCCTAGAAGGCAAAGCTAACCGCCTGGGTTCAATGTTGCGGGGACGGTTTGCTCAGGCCCTGCAAGGCTTGGCCGTGGTGCCGCTATTGGGCGGTTTTGACCGCAGCGAAGGACGCATCTTCTCCTATGACCTAACAGGCGGCCACTATGCCGAACGCGATTTCGCCGCCGTGGGCTCCGGCGCTGTCTATGCCAAAGGGTCGCTGAAGAAACTGCATAAACCGCGCGCCACCAGCCGGGCTGCTATCCGCACCGCCATCCGGTCGCTCATGGACGCGGCCGAAGACGACGCCGCTACCGCCGGTCCGGACTTTGGCCGCGAAATCTGGCCGGTGGTGGCCACCGTCACCGCGGCCGGCTACCGGCGCCTTGGCCAGGACGATTTGGCCCCAGTCATGGCCGCCTTGAGGCAGGAGGCGTCATGAGCTTGCCGATGTATGTACCGCCGGAACAGCTGATCAAGGACCGGGCCGATTTCGCCCGCAAAGGTGTGCGCCGCGGCCGGCCCGCGGTGGTGCTGTCGTTTAGCGGCGGCGTTTTGCTGGCCAGCCACAACCCCTCACGGGCGTTGGTCAAAATTGGCGAAATCTACGACCGAATCGCTTTTGCCGCTGTGGGCAAGTACAACGAGTTCGAAACCCTCAGAGTGGCCGGAGTTCGCTTCGCTGACCTGCGCGGTTATGCCTACGACCGGTCAGATGTGTCTGGACGGGCGCTGGCCGGAGCCTACGCCCAGACCTTGGCGGCGGCCTTCACCACCGAAGCCAAACCGTTCGAAGTCGAACTGGCCGTGGCCGAGGTCGGTCCGGTGCCGGCCGAGGATGCGGTTTTCCACGTTTCCTACGACGGTTCGGTCAGCGACGAGCATGCTTGGGCCGTGTTGGGTGGCGCCAGCGATGAGGCACGCCAAACCGTGGCTGAGGGCTGGCGGGCGGATTTGACCTTGCCCGATGCCGCCCGGCTGGCTTTGGCTGTCTTGGGCAGCCAGTTGCCGCTGGGGCAAATTGAATCGGCTCTGTTACACCGCGGGCGCGACGGTCGGGCCTTTGAGAGGCTTGACGGCAGCTGGTGGCGAGCGGTCGGGCTGAAGTGACCGGCCGCATTATTGGCCTGGAGACTGAATACGGTATCAACCTTGACGGCGGCGAATTGGGCCCGGAGCAAGTCGCCCGCGAACTGTTCCAGCCGGTGGTCGAATGGGGCCGGTCAACTTCGGTTTTCACCTCATCCGGCGGCAGGCTGTATCTAGATGTTGGTTCGCATCCGGAGTTCGCCACGCCCGAATGCGCCTGTCTCAGCGACCTGGTGGCCCAAGATGTGGCCGGGCAGCGGATCATGGCTGGACTGGCCCAAGCGGCCACGGCTCGTTTGGCGGCGTCAGGACAGGCCGGACGCGTCCATTTGATCAAGAACAACGCCGATTCGGCTGGTAGCTCCTTTGGTTGCCACGAAAACTATTGCGTGCCTAGAGCCAAAGCCGCCCAATGCGCCGAGTTGCTGATCCCCTTCCTGGTCAGCCGGCAAATCTTGGTTGGCGCCGGGCATGTGCGTGTCGACCCGGTTGGGGCCAGGCTGACCTTGTCTGCCCGCTCGGATCATGTCTTTGAGGCCACCAGCTCGGCCACAACCCGGGCTAGGCCCATGATCAATACCCGCGACGAACCTCACGCTGATGGCTCGATCTGGCGACGCTTGCACGTGATTGTCGGAGATTCGTCAATCTGTCAGGCCACCACTTGGCTGAAGGTCGGCTCGACCGATCTGGTGCTGCGAGCCATCGAACAGGGTTTGGCCTCTGGCCACTTGGAGTTGGACCAGCCGGTTCAGGCCCTCAGGCAAATTGCCCATGGTTACCTCGATCAACCGGCCGTGGCCTTGCGGGCCGGCGGCACCGTTACGGCGCCGCAGCTGCAACAGGCCTATTTCGAGCTGGCGGAAAAGGTAGCTGACTCCGAGGCCGACTTGGCTCTGCTTGACCTTTGGCGGCGGGTGCTTGAGGGCTGGCAGTCAGGCGATTTCACGGCCGTGGCCGGTGAAATTGACTGGGTCATCAAAGACAGGTTGATCCGGCGATACCAGGAAAGGACAGGCGCCTCACTGTTGGATCCGCGGGTGGCGCGGCTCGACCTGGCCTACCACGACATCGGCACTGAGGGTCTGGCTGGCCGGCTGGAAGCCTCCGGCGGTATGACCCAGGTGGTGGCGAGCCAGCGAGCGGCCGCCGCCGTGCTGGCGCCACCGGCCGGGACCAGAGCCCAGGTGCGTGGCGCTTTTGTCGATGCGGCCCGGGCGGCCGGCCAAGACTACGTCGCTGACTGGACCAATCTGAAACTGGCCGGCCCAGGCGGCGGGCAGGCCGTGACTGTGTTGGATCCTTATGGTCAAGACGCCGAGCCGGCTTGGGCTTTGGTCGAGCAACTAGGCCTGCAAGCCAGGGCCGGCCAGGTCTTGGCCCTTGACGGCATAATGGCCCAGCAGGCCCAGACAACAGAAAGGACCGATTAGATGAGTGTGGCCATTAGGGTGATTCCCTGTCTGGACGTGGACGCCGGACGGGTGGTCAAAGGCGTTAATTTCCTAAATCTGCGTGATGCCGGTGACCCGGCTGAGCTGGCCGCCCGCTACGACTCTGAGGGTGCGGACGAGTTGACCTTCCTGGACATTTCGGCCTCGGCCAGCGGCCGGGCGACCATGGTTGAAGTGGTTGAACGCACGGCCGAACACGTTTTTGTGCCACTGACTGTGGGTGGTGGCATCCGCTCCGTTGAGGATGTTGACCGGCTGCTTCGAGCTGGAGCCGACAAAGTCTCGCTCAACACTGCCGCCATCACCAGGCCGGAGCTGATTGGTGAGATTGCCGCGCGTTTCGGTTCGCAGGTATTGGTTTTGTCGGTTGACGCCAGGCGCTGTACCGATGGCGTCGAAACTGATTCGGGTTATCAGGTCACTACCCACGGCGGGCGTCAAGGCTGCGATCTCGATGCCGTGGCTTGGGCCAAACGCGGTCAGGAGCTCGGCGTGGGTGAGGTTCTGCTCAACTCGATGGACGCCGACGGCACAACCGACGGTTTCGATCTGGAGATGCTAAAGGTAGTGCGTCAGGCCATTTCGGTTCCGTTGATCGCCAGCGGTGGTGCCGGCCAAGTCGAGCACTTCGTCGAAGCCGCCAAGGCCGGCGCGGACGCCGTCCTGGCGGCCAGCGTTTTCCACTTTGGTGTCCTGACAATCGCCCAGGTCAAGCAGGGCCTGCGGGCGGCCGAGTTGGATGTGCGTTAGATGCAAGGAGAACCCTTGGGCGATATGGTTCAAGACCCTCTGGTCCGGCAAGGGGTGTCCTAGATGAGGCCTGAGCGGCTCAGTTTTGATGACCGGGGCCTAATCCCGGCCATTGTCCAGCAGGCGGGCAGCGGCGAAGTGCTGATGCTGGGGTACATGGATCTTGAGGCTGTCAACAGGACTTTGACGACCGGCCGGACCTGGTTTTGGTCCCGTTCACGCCAGGAGTACTGGTGCAAAGGGGAGACCTCAGGCCATATCCAAAAGGTGGTGTCGGTGGCGGCTGACTGCGACGCCGATGCGCTTTTGGTGACGGTCGAACAGACTGGGCCGGCCTGCCACACCGGCGCCAATAGTTGCTTCGACACCAACCCCCTGACCGGCTAAGACCTATATTCACGACCTACCCACGCCGAAGAGAGGCCCGGCTGGCTACTTGACGGCGTGGCTGTAGATTTGGTCTATGACCGTGCACTGGCCAGGCGACCATGAGCCGGCTGGAGAGGCCGCGACTGATGCCGCGCCTCCGCCGCCCGATCCCGAGGCCTACGCGCCGGCATCGGCCTACCCGGGCTACCAGGCTTACCCTGGCTACCAGGGCTACGCGCCTTACCCAATGAGTCCCGGCTACTATCCAACTGCCTGGCCGGGCCAGTTCGCCCCGCCAGACCGCTCGCATAACGGCCTGGGTGTGGCCGCCCTTGTTTGCGGCATCGCTGGCCTCTTGCCCTTCTATTTGATTCCGGCCACGATCGCCGCTGTCATTACCGGCCACATGGGGCTGGCCGCGGCCAAAAAGCAACGGGCGGATAATCGAGGTTTAGCCTTGGCCGGGCTGATCTGCGGCTATATCGGCGTTGGGCTAAACCTATTGGCTATTGCGCTGCTGGCTTTCTTCCTGGCCAACGTTGAGCGTGGACTGTATGAAGGCCCGACTCTCGTGTCGCTGGCGGCGGGGTATCTTTGATGTATGAGTCAGACACCGACGCAACCTGAATACCCCGGCTATCAGCAAAACCCCTACGGTGCCCCACCCCCGGCGCCATATGGCGCCTATCCCTACCAACAAAACCAGGCGCAGCTGATGTCCCAGTCCAAGAACGGTCTGGGCGTGGCCGCGCTGATCTGCGGCATTGGGTCGTGGGTGATTTTGCCGCTGCTGGCGGCGGTCGCGGCGATCATCCTGGGTTCAATGGGCAAAAAGGCGGCAGACCAGGGTCTAGCCAACAACCGCGGCATGTCGCAAGCCGGTTCGATTCTGGGCTGGATCAACGTTGGTATTACGGTTTTCGTGGGCGTGCTGGTATTGATTCTCTTCGTCGCCGGCGTCCTGGTCATCAACTCCACCACCTACTAGCAGGCAGGGCGCCCCACGGCCAGGCCGGGCGGGACGATTTGGCAGTGGACCCCTGGCATCTTGTAGGGTCAAGGCACGCGCCTTTACAAGGTCAGACAGCGTTGTCCAAGCGCGAATGTAGCCCCCGAGGAGTCAGCCGTGTCCGTTCTAGATGCCATAGTCGAGGGCGTGCGGCTGGATTTGGAGGAGCGTCAAAGACGCTTGCCGCTTGACGCAGTCAAGGAACAAGCCCAGCGTGCCCCTGAGGTGCGTGAATGTCTGGCGACGTTGGCCGATAGGTCGGCAGTTTCGGTGATTGCCGAGGTCAAGCGGGCCAGCCCGTCAAAAGGCGACTTGGCTTCGATTCCTGACCCGGGGCGACTGGCCAGCCGGTACGAGCAGGGCGGCGCGGCCGCTATTTCGGTGCTGACCGAATCACGCCGCTTCAAGGGCAGCCTCGATGACCTCGACCGGGTCAGGCGGGCCGTGGACATCCCGGTTCTGCGCAAAGACTTCATTGTTAGCTCATATCAGGTTTGGGAGGCCCGGGCGCACGGAGCCGATCTAGTGCTGCTGATAGTGGCCGCTTTGAGCCAGCCGGCCCTGGTTTCGCTAGTTGAGCGGACCGGGTCTTTGGGCATGACCGCTCTGGTCGAAATTCACGACAGCGACGAGTTGGACCGTGCCTTGGCCGCCGGCGCCAAGCTAGTTGGGATCAACGCCCGCGATTTGACCACCTTGAAAGTTGATCAGGGCCTTTTCGCATCGCTGGCCCCGCGGGTGCCGAAAGGCATCACCTTGGTGGCCGAATCGGGCGTGGCCGGGCCGGCCGATCTAGTGGCCTACGCTCGGGCTGGCGCCCGGGCCGTGCTGGTGGGCGAATACCTGGCAACCTCAACTGACCCGAAACAGGCCGTTTGCCAGCTGGCCTGCCTGGGCGCCCATCCATCGACCAGGGTCAACCGGGTATGAAGGGGCCTTACTACGGCCCCTATGGCGGCCGTTTTGTGCCCGAAGCCCTTATCGGTGCGCTCGACCAGCTGACCGAGGCCTTTGAAAAGGCCAAGCTTGACCCGGCCTTCACCGACCAGAGCAACCAGCTACTAAGCCAATACGCTGGCCGTCCCACGGCCCTAACCGAAGTGCCGCGGTTCGCCGCCCAGGCCGGTGGCGCCCGCATTTTTCTCAAACGCGAGGATCTGGCCCACACCGGCTCGCATAAGATCAACAACGTCATTGGCCAGGCGTTGTTGACCAAACACCTGGGCAAACAACGTATCATTGCCGAAACCGGCGCCGGCCAACATGGTGTTGCCACCGCCACCGCGGCAGCTTTGATGGGCCTGGATTGCACCGTCTACATGGGTGCGGTTGACACCCAGCGCCAGGCGCTGAACGTGGCCCGGATGAAACTGCTCGGTGCCACGGTGGTGCCGGTCGAAACTGGCACGGCCACGCTCAAAGACGCCATCAACGAAGCCCTGCGCGACTGGGTCACTAACGTCGAAACAACCAACTACGTTTTTGGCACGGCTGCTGGCCCGCATCCCTTTCCGGCTTTGGTGCGCCACTTCCAATCCGTCATTGGCACCGAAGCTCGCGCCCAGCTGCTTGAGCGGACCGGCCGGCTGCCGGTGGCCGTGGCCGCTTGTGTGGGCGGGGGTTCGAATGCGATTGGTACTTTCTCTGCCTTCTTGGCCGATGCCGCAACTCGCCTTTGCGGTTTCGAGGCCGGTGGCGAATCGCTGGCCTCGGGCCGCCACGCCGCGCCTTTGTCTGCCGGCACACCGGGCACTTTGCATGGCGCGCTGTCATATCTGATGCAGGATAGTGACGGCCAGACGCTGCCAACGCATTCGATTTCGGCCGGATTGGACTACCCCGGGGTTGGGCCAGAGCATTCGTTCCTGAAAGACACCGGCCGGGCCGAATACTCCGACGTGACCGACGCCGAAGCTATGGCAGCCTTCGAGGCCTTATGCCGCACCGAGGGCATCATGCCGGCCATCGAGTCGGCCCACGGGCTGGCCGGGGCGTTGAAGCTGGCCGGGGGCTATGGGCCGGAGGATGTTGTGCTGGTCTGCCTGTCAGGCCGGGGTGACAAAGATGTTGAGACAGCGGCGAGGTGGTTTGGACTATGAGCCAGCTGGACCAAACTCAGACCGCGGCGACCAGCCCAACCGAACGAGCCATTGATCAGGCTCTAAGCCAAGGCCGAGCCGCCTTGATTGGCTACCTGCCAGTTGGTTTCCCATCCTTAGCCGCTTCGATCGAAGCGGCCGAGTCTTTGATCGACCAGGGCGTAGACATCATCGAATTGGGCCTGCCCTACTCTGACCCGGTCATGGACGGGCCAGTCATCCAAGAGGCGGTGGCGGCGGCGCTGGAAGCCGGTTTCCGGGTTGACCACTGCTTCGAAGCCGTTGAGAAGTTGTCCACCAAGTCAGCTCCGGTCCTAGTAATGACCTACTACAACCCGGTATTGAGGCGCGGCCTGGACCGCTTCGCGGCCGAGTTGGCCGCAGCCGGTGGGGCCGGCACCATCATCCCGGATTTGGTTCCAGACGAGGCCGCCAATTGGATCGCCCAAGCCAAGGCCCACCAACTCGACCGTGTCTTCTTGGTGGCGCCGGCATCGGACAATGAACGCTTGACCCAAGCAGCGCGGGCCTGCCGAGGTTTCACCTACGCCACTTCGACTATGGGGGTGACCGGAACCAGGGCGACGCTGTCGCGGCGGGCGGCCCAGCTGGTTGGGCGAGCCCGCGCGGCCGGAGCAGCTCGGGTTTGCGTCGGGGTGGGAGTGTCAAGTGCCGCCCAGGCGGCCGAGGTGGCCAGCTTTGCTGACGGTGTCATAGTCGGCTCGGCCCTGGTTAATGCGCTGGCCGGGCCGGGCGGTCTAGCCCAGATGGCGGCACTGGCCGGGGAGTTGGCCCAGGCGGTGCGGCGGTGAGGCTGGCGGAAATGGCGGCTTTGGCTGGTCAGCTGGCCCAGGCGGTGCGGCGATGAGGCTGGCGACGGGCGACGGCTCGACCTGGTTGGCCCTGTTGCCCAGTCCGTCGCGTAACGTCTGGCACCTTGGCCCGCTGCCAATTAGGGCCTATGCCATGTGCCTGCTAGCCGGGATCGTAGTGGCCTGCGTGGTCGGGGCAAAACGGCTGGGTCAGCGTGGCTACCCCCCTGAGCTTATGTATGACGTGGCCATCTGGGCGGTGCCGTTTGGCATTGTCGGGGCTAGGATCTACCACGTTTTGTCCTCGCCTGGGGCCTACTTTGGGCCAGGCGGCGACCCAATGAAGGTCTTTTCGATCTGGGAAGGCGGTTTGGGCGTCTGGGGTTCGATCGCTTTAGGCGCGGTGGGTGGCCTGATCGCGGCCAAACGGCACAAGATCCCAGTTGGCATTTTGGCCGATTCCCTGGCGCCGGGCATTGTCTTGGGTCAGGCGGTGGGGCGTCTGGGTAACTGGTTCAACCAGGAGCTATTCGGTGGCCCAACCACTTTGCCGTGGGGTTTGAGGGTCTCGGCCGACAGGGCCTTGGCAGCCGGCCAGCCGGACGGTACCTTGTTCCACCCGACTTTCGCCTACGAGCTGGTTTGGAACCTGTTGGTATTTGTGACCCTGATCTGGTTGGACCGGCGTTTGCGCCTGCGCCACGGCCAGGTCTTTGGTCTGTACATGGCGCTGTATTGCCTGGGCCGGCTGTGGATAGAAATGCTGCGAGTCGACCCAGCCTCGCATCTGCTGGGCCTGCGACTGAACGTCTGGACGTCCGTCGTGATTGGCCTGGCCGGCCTGGCCATTTTCGCCTGGTCCAGGTACCACTTCCGCGACACCGAGGAAGAGGACCCTGACTCAGAGACAGAACCAGTTACCACTGCCGAGCCTGGCGCCGATGACGCCGAACCAGAGTCCTAAGGCCTGCGCAGCTGGCCCCGGAAGGGGCCGAGGTTACGGCAGGGAACACGCCTGAGTAGGGTGTATGCTGGCAGCAGCTGTTTGCATACAGGGAGGTGCCATGCCGTTACTCCAAGTCAGGAACTTTCCACCCGATCTGCACAACGCACTGTTGGAACGAGCGGAACAAGAACAACGCACTGTGTCGCAGCAGACCATTGTGCTGCTGCGAGCGGCGCTGTCGTCACAGCATGACAACTTGAGCAGACGCCGGGCGGTCCTGGCGCAGATCCGGGACAATCCGCCCAAATCAACCGCTGACCTTGACGTGGTGCAAGGGCTTCGCCAGGATCGGGAACGTTGAGGATTGTGCTCGACGCGAGCGCCGGTATCGCCGTTGCGCTCGACCGCCCCGAGGGTAGAGCAATAGGACGGGTTTTGGGTAGCGTTCAGGAGGTCCTGGCGCCCAGCCTTTACACGTTCGAAACTGCGAATGCAGTGTGGAAACACCAAATGGCCGGCGGGCTCGACCCGGTCAGGGCTGCGGCGGCCTTTAGAGCGGCGCAGGGTCTTGTTGACAAGTTTGTCGACGATGAAGGTGTGGTAGCCAGCGCGCTGGTCGATGCCGCAAAGCTGGGGCACCCGGCCTATGACCTTGTCTACACGGCCCTGGCTCGGCAAGCCGGAGCCTACCTTTGTACTCTTGACCAGCGGCTAGAGGTGTTGGCTGGCGAACTGGGCGTGCCGGTTGTGAAGACGGCACACTGGCCCTCGGCCGGTGACCAATCGGCTGACTGACCAGAGGTCCCGCTGGTGTTGCGGAAGTTGCGCAAGCCGTGGCACAAGGTCGGCGAGAAGGAGGAATGATGTGGTCCACGAGACAGTGAGATACAGGCGTCCCCGAAACTATGAGCGGGCCATCAGGAGGAAAGATGCGGCGAGCCAAGATTGTTTGCACTATTGGACCGGCCAGCAATGACCAGGCCTCGATCAGGTCCTTGATCCAGGCCGGGATGAACGTGGCCCGGTTCAACCTGTCGCATGGCAGCCGGGCCGAACACGCGGTTGTTTACCACCGGGTCAGGAAAGCCAGCCAGGAGTTAGGTGTGCCGGTGGCGATTCTGGCGGATTTGCAGGGGCCCAAGATCCGACTGGGCGCCTTTGGCGGCGGACAACCGGTCGAGCTGACGGCCGGTGATAGGTTCACCATTACAACTGAGGACGTGGTCGGCAACGCCAAGCGGGCTTCGACCACATATCAGGCCCTACCCAAGGACACCAAACCCGGCGATGTGGTGCTGATAGACGACGGCAATGTTGTGCTGCGGGTCGAATCAATTGACAAGACCCAGGTGATTACCAGCGTGCGGGTTGGGGGCAAAGTTGGCGACCACAAGGGCATCAATCTGCCCGGAGCCGCTCCTTCGGCGCCAACTCTCTCAGCTAAGGATCGGGCAGATCTGAGCTTTGCCCTCGACCTTGGCGTGGACTGGGTGGCTCTGTCCTATGTCCGCTCGGCCGCCGACCACGCCGAAGTGGTCAGAGCCATGGACATGGTCGGGGTGCAACGGCCGGTCATAGCCAAGATCGAAAAACCCCAGGCCGTCGACGTCCTCGAAGAGATCATCGAGTCATTCGACGGGGTCATGGTGGCGCGCGGCGATTTGGGAGTCGAACTACCACTCGAAGACGTGCCGCTGGTCCAAAAGAGAGCCATCGACCTGGCCCGCAGCTTTGCCAAACCAGTCATCGTGGCGACCCAGATGCTCGAATCAATGACAACCAACCCAAGGCCCACTCGAGCCGAGGCCTCGGACTGCGCCAACGCGGTGCTAGATGGGGCTTCAGCTTTGATGCTGTCTAGCGAGACCTCGATTGGAGCGTACGCCGCCAAAAGCGTCCAAACGATGGCCAGAATCATCGAAGTGACCGAGGCTGGGGGACAGGCCCGGATGGCCCCAATGACGGTGATGCCGCACACTCGCTCGGGCATTTTGACCCAGTATGCCGCCAGCATTGGTGACCGGGTGGAGGCCAAATACCTGGTGGCCTTCACCGAGACGGGCGACACTGCCCGCCGCCTGTCGAGGCTACGCTCGGCTCTGCCAATGATCGCCATGACCCCTGACCCAGAAGTTCGCCGGCAGCTGTCCTTGGTTTGGGGTGTGGAAGCCTTTGAGGTGGCCAATCAGAGCAGCAGCGATGAGATGGTGGCGGCGGCCGATGTCGTGCTTAAGGCCCAGGGTCTGGCCGTCGAGGGCGAAACGATCGTCATCGTCTCCGGCGCGCCTGTTGGCACGGCCGGTTCGACAAACCAGATCCTGGTCCACCAAATTGGCGGCCTGGACGCACCTGTCGACTAGAAGCCCCGGGTCGTTTCCCGCCCCAGCAGGCGGTCTCTGGTCTCCTGAGACCAGCCTCTATTGACCATGGACCGTTCGTACGCCGTCAGAACGTCTTGGTCGCTCAATCCGAGCCTGTTGGCTTGGCTGGTCGCAGCCGCCAGGCCTGCAAACAGCCCGGTTGGGAGAGCAATAAGGGGCAGCATCGCGGCCAGAGCCAGTGCCACTATGGCCTTCGCCTTTGGCCGCGCTTTCACCACTGCCACAGTCGCCAAGGCCACCACGGCCGTCGAGGCGACAATGAGGGCCACCGCTACATAGGCCGAGGCGAATGTGGCCTTCATCGGGTCGTGGCCTAGCCAATTGGTGAGGCCAAACATGGTCCAGCCGACAATGGCCCAGGCAACGCCAAGGGCAACGGCACCGATCAGGGCCGTCAAGCTCATACGCCCGGCTCGTTTGGGTGGAACCGGCGGAGGCATGGGTGCCCCAGACCAATACCAGGCCGATGCCGGCCCTGGCGGCGGGCCATAGCCAACAGCAGGCTGGTCTTGAGGCCAGGTCACCGGGCCGGGCGGTGCGGCAAGACGGGAGGGGTCACCGGCCTGGGCAGGGACTGAACCTGACGCTGGGTCGGATGGGCTGGTCATTGTTGCTCCGATCACGGTGATTCGCACCTGGCCACGGTCACGATTTAGGTTTGGTCCCCGGTGCCGACGCGGCTATCAGTCAGGAAGCGCGATCCAGCCAAGCTATCACGCCCTTGGCTTGTGGTGGTCGGCCGCGCCACCGGTGCAAAAGCGGCGATGCTATCCGCGCCTGGTAGAGCCATTCGGAGCTGCTGCCCATTGGCCCCAGCCGTATTTTGGCCCAGGCCCACCGCGAGACCTGCTCAATCTGTCGCGCCCCGGAGGAGCCACCTACTAAAGCAGCTGGTCAAGGAGTTTCGATACAAATTCAGTCGGCAGACCCACCTGGTTTCGCGGAAGTGCGAATGGGTGTTGTAGAGTCTGGGCATGTCATACCTGGATGTTGAAGCGCGATTGCGCACAGCCCTAATTACCCTCATCCTGGACGAATACTCATTGCTCCAGTCGGTTCGCCTGCCAGTTCCGGCCTCACAACGGGTGATTGCCACCCAGCTGGCCTGGCGACTGCGCACGGAGTATGAACGGTCCTGGGACGTTGACGTCGAGTACAACCGGATTGGCCACGGCTACAAGCCCGGTACCCGGCCGGATGCTCCGGATCCGGCGGCGCGGCCGGTCGACATTTCGATCCATCACCGCGGTCTAACCGGTCCGGCCGCCAACTTGCTGGTTATCGAACTCAAGACCCACGGCGTGGACGACCTGGCCGCGGAGCTGGCCCAGTTGAACGCGACCAAGGTTGGTTTCAAGTATCGGCACGCAGCGCTGCTTGACCTTGGCATGCGCGAGGGTGATGACCCCAACGGACCGCCGGTGGTGCTGGAGCCAGCCTGGCTCTGGTTGCCCGGTGGCCGCGACATGTCGCCGGTCTTTGACGGCGATCAGGCCAAGCAACTTTCCCGCGAAGGCTGGCAGGCTCACGAGCTCAGAGTGGCCACGCGCAAAGCCCTGGAGCAGGCCAGCTAGCCTGACCGCCCAGGGCCACTCGGCCCAAATGGCCTGGTCGGCAGGCTTCAAGCGGCTCAAGGACGCAAGCGTCCTGACCCTCGCCTCAATCATGGTGCTCCTCGGCGCTGCGCGCCTCGTCAACAATTTCGTTGGCCTCACAAAACCAAGCATGCTTGGTTTGACTCGGCCTGCCTCATTGTGCCCTGGGTGGTGTTGTGGTTCAGGACATAGGAAACCCATGTCTCAGGACATAGGCAACTAGTGTCTCTGGACACCGGAAACCAACACTGGGCTCAGACACCGGGAACCATCCCCGCCACGTC
>Ga0123356_10000301_pt1 | contig 56748 bp, 49 predicted proteins | sample TergutEmb28metaG_2_FD_92546 | JGI IMG/M metagenome (GOLD analysis project Ga0123356, IMG submission 92546) | Embiratermes neotenicus P3 segment gut microbial communities from Petit-Saut dam, French Guiana - Emb289 P3 | ecosystem: Host-associated > Arthropoda: Insects > Digestive system > Gut ...
GCTCCATTGTTGTAGTAACAGTATTAACCTGTCCTGCAATTATTTCGTAATCTGATACCGAACCTGTAGCATACAATGTTCCTTTGTAAATCGCATCAATATCTATATCCCATATCCCGGGTTGAATTTTAACCTTTATTGTCGAACTTCCCTTTGATCTGGCAGTTACTTTTTCTCCGCTGGTATTGGTAAATGTAATTACATACTCCAGTTCTTTTTGTATTTCAGGAGACGGAGGCCAAGCTGTGAGTACAGAGCGGCTTCCCAAATTTATGGATATAGTTACCATATCGCCATCCCCTACAAAACCATCAGGGCACGAAACAAGCGATAATATTAACGCCGCGGTTAATAAAACGAAAAATAATTTATTGTTCTTTTTCATAATACAATCCTTTTAAAATATCCTTTTTATGGTGAAGTCCAAATGTTAAATTCAAAATCAAGACCCGGAACAGTAAATCCCGGATTACTTGTACCCCTTCTGCCAACCCCTGACCTTCCTGTTCCAATAGGCGAGCGCGGCATTACTTCGCCTGTAATTATTTCAACAGGGCTTTGAACGTTTCCTTCAGCGTTTATCATATTTACGTTTCCGCCTGTTACATTAACCATAAGCCCGTCTGCTCCTCCGTAACCTACGCTTCCGCTGAATACCTGCAGATTATAAGCGTCAATTTCAAAACTAGTACCTCGAACAGACGCTGTTGCGCTGGGAGTTTGAACGGTTAAGTTTGCTCTTGTTCCCGCAGGGGGATTAACTTCAACCCTGACTCTTCCTGCCTGTAAGTTAACATTCAGGTTTTCCGTATCCGCAGTGCTCTGAATTTCAGATAACGTTAATCTTGTTAAAGGACGCACCGTTATTAAACTGCTTCCAATCTCGATAACAGCGCTGCTTCTGAATCCTGTCGATACAATCGTATCTCTTGTTACCTGGCTGCCTGCGCGGGCAGGGCTGAAGGCTTGCGCTCCTGCGGGTTTAAGTTCAACCTCGCCTGTCAATTCGCGGATTACTCCGTTTTGTGCATAAACAGCAAACGCTATTGTAAAAATTATTAAACTTAAAAAAATTCTTTTCATAATATCTCCCTTTTTCTTAATACAATGCAAATATTGAAGTTAAATCAACACGCCATACAGACCCTGCATCGGACCAGTTATTTCCTAACATTGGTACAAAAACCCCTGCTCCTAAAATAAATTGCAAATCAGAAAACGGACTAAAAATTAAACTTGTATATATCTCTGCTCCCAATAAATGTTTTCCCGCTTCCGAAGGCGCTACAATATTACTTTCAACCGGTGACAAATCATTTCTTGCAAAATAAGAAACGTTAAAACTAGCTCCAAATATATTTGATATACGGGTTTGATAATCAATAGCAAAGGTGGTAAGCCCTGTTATTTTTGATTTGAATATTTGTCCGTAATAAACGGCTGTAATGGGAATAAAAGCTCCAAAAGAATCGCCGCTTTCGCCGCCGCTTGCATGACGGGCTGTAAAAGAAAGGACTGCGTTTTTATCGGGAAATGTTTTAAATAATCCAAGTTCGCCTGCGTAGATATAATCCATATTACCGGGTACTTGAGTCAAACCAAAAGAGCCGCCTAATATTATCGAAAAAGTATTTATTGGTATTCCTATTTTAAGAATAAAATATTGACTGTGAAGCCTTTCATCCTTATCTGTATTCAAATCAAATTGACCTACTAATGAAGTGTTAAGCTGAATAATCCCGCCTACAGAAGGATGTTCCCAATTAATTGATGCCACAGCGCGGTACGGAGCAAAATAAGTATCTGCAAAATTATTTATATCAATGGGAAGCTCGAACAGCGTTTTGTCACTTTCTGTCATGATGATTTGAGCATTATTTTTATAAAGCATTCCTGTAAACCAGGCTCCAAGGCTTAAGCGTCCGAAACCGGAAGTATGTGTTATCTGAAATCCGTCTAAAAGGCTGTCGGTCACAAATCCCAAAGGGTCTGTGTACACAAAACGCCCGAAATTTAATCCCCATCTTCCAAAACGAAAGGACAATTCTGTACGTAATAATTCGGGCAGAACATAAAACTCTTCATCATACCAAAGTGTAAACCCGGCAGATACATATAAAAAACCGATGTCCGACAAAATAAAAGAAGCGCGAGGTGTTATACCCAATTTGTAATCCAGGTTTTGATCACCGTCGGCAAAATTGCCGTATGCTGTAGTATTCTGTGTAAATAAAATACCAAGATCAAGCGAGGTTGGTTCCATCTTTTCTTTAGTTTCCAGTGTCCGCCTTTCCTGCGCATAGGCAGCGGCGGTTTCATCTTCTCTTTCAAGAAAAGCAAAAACTCTGTTTACATAAAAAATAAGCTGCTCACCTGTTATTCTGGTAAACGGATCTACATTTCCCTGAACAATATTTTTATAAACAAGCTCACGATAAGCGTAATGGGGGTTTTTTGTAATGGAATACATGATGCCGCCTTCGATGTTAAACGCTTTCATTAAAAGCAGGCAGACGGCATCAAGGCGGGCACTGTCTTGGGGATTTATATTTTCAGGGAGCCAGCTTCGTGTGGCTGCAAACCAAAAAGCGTCTTCCTGATTAGCTGTCGTAAAAGAGCCGGAGGCTCTAAGTATAAAGCGGGCTGCCTGTGCATAAGAAACTTGACTTGTCGCAAGGAGGTTTTCCATCTCCTGTGCTATTGATTGGGAGAATGCTCCGATAGTAAGAGAAGTTAGTATTATTAGTGTAAAAAGCCGAATTTTCATATAATACATATTTTCCTTCTATAATAGAGAGAGAGAGAGAGAGAGAGAGAGAGAGAGAGAGAGAGAGAGAGAGATTTCGAATTTATGTTCATTTTTTCCATCATTGTGACTATTTTACCATTTCTATGTGAAAATTGCAAGCCAAATGCAATTGATAGGAAAAATTAATGATATAATTCTTTATGTAATTAATAAATACTACATTTAAAATATTGAAATATATCGCCTGGTCTGTTAATATAAAATGGTGCTTTTTAAGAATAATCGCAGAAAACGCCTTATCTCACCATTTTTTATCATCTCAATTTTGATAATAGCGTCATTGCTTGTAGTAATTCCATTAATAACTATTTATATGCTCACGCAAGCGTATGACAAACAGATAAGGGAAGAAACGCATAATGTATCACTTTCAATACAACAGACAGTTCATTCATTTATAAACGGTGCTTATAATTTATGTTATGAACTGTCATTAAATCCCAATACGATGATAGCGCCCGCAAGCGGTTATAATGCGGGTGTTTCTCCGATACTTGCAAACAGCACTCGGCGTAACAGTTTTTTGGAACTTATTTATGTTACAAATGCCGGGAATGGATGGCAGGTTTCAAGATCGGATGGTACTTTAGGCGACCGCAGCAGCCGCTGGTGGTTTTTGCAAATAATGGAAACCAGGCAGCCGTTTGTAAGCCGTTCATATATTTCGATAACTACAGGTTTACCGTGTACCGCTGTATTTATTCCGATGTACAACAATGAAAATGATACGAATGATATGACTCATGTTTTCGGCGCGGATATAAGCCTTATTTATATGCAGGAACTTGTAAATAAATTTTCAAATCCTGAAAGCGGGATGTTTTCGTTTATTATCGACGGCGAAGGCGTTGTGATTGCTCATCCCGATAATAAATATATTGAAACGCTTACCAATTTTAAAACATTAATACGTACTTCTACTGTAATGGATTTGTCGGGAAATGCTCTTCGCAGTGCAGACGGCAATGTTATTACCGAGGATGAAGAATTTAATATCTCTGATGGTTTTAAAAGTGCGATCGCTTCGGTTATGAACGGCAAAGACGGTTTTGATATAGTTGATTATAACGATACGACTTATTACATGAGTTATGAACCGATTTCTCTTCCGGGTTTTTCGGATTCATGGTCTGTCGTAACACTGCAGGACAGGGATGTTGCAATGAGCGTGGTATCGCGTCTTTTTGTCCAGGTAACGTTAATAATAATTTTAGTTTTGCTGATTTTTGTTTTCCTTTTTTTCAGATTTCAAAAAAGATTGGCGGCAGAAAGTTCGATGCTTCAGACGATGATAGATTCAATTCCCGATCTTATATTCTGCAAGGATTTAAATTTTAATTATTCACGGTGTAATAAAAGTTTATTGGAATATTTTAATATTAAAGATGAAAACGATCTTGTCGCAAAAAACGATGAATCGGGGCTTGGAACCTCTGAAAAAACCGCAAATGAATACAGAATAATGGATCATAAAATTATTAAAAAGAATAAAGTATTTAAATATGAAGAAAATATTACATCTTATGACGGAAAAGTGCGGCTTTTTGAAACAAATAAAATTCCGCTTTTATTAAACGGCAAATCCGTTGGTATTATGGGAATTGCCCGTGATATAACGGAGCGTAAGCTCATGGAAGAAGCCGCCCAAAAAGCCAGTAAAGCAAAAAGCGCATTTTTAAGTACAATGAGCCATGAAATACGATCTCCGATAAATGCGATAAACGGCATGACGGCAATCGGTAAATTATCAAAAGAAACGGAGAAAAAAGATTACGCATTTGACAAAATAGAAGCCGCTTCTAAACATTTGCTTGGAATAATAAACGATGTTCTTGATATGTCAAAGATTGAAGCTGATAAACTTGAACTTTCTCCTGTTAGTTTTGAATTCAGAAAAATGATACAAACAATTGCAGATATCAGTAATTTTCATGTTACACAGCGCCGTCAGAATTTACATATAAAAACCGATGAAGATATTCCCAATACATTAATCGGCGACGATCAAAGGCTTTCGCAGGTAATTACAAATCTTTTATTTAACGCTTTTAAATTCACACCCGAAGAAGGTTCAATTTATCTTGATTCGCAATTGGTTAAAATAGAAAATAATAATTGTTATTTATCGATCAGTGTTACAGATACGGGAATAGGTATAAAAGAGCAGCAAAAAGAACGGCTTTTCTGGTCTTTTGAACAGGCAGATGCAAGTACATCCCGTAAATACGGCGGCACTGGTTTAGGTTTACCCATTTCAAAACGTATAGTGGAACTTATGGACGGCGATATTTGGGTAGAATCGGAAATTGGAAAAGGCAGCAAGTTTACATTTACCGTTCGGTTAGAACAAGGTGAAAAAAACGAAACTGACCGGGAAACAGGAAACGGTATTGAAAATAACAGCGGCACTAATGGCGAATTTCTTGATGATTTTTCGGCATATACAATTTTACTTGCGGAAGACATCGAAATAAACCGCGAAATTGTTCTGGAATTTTTAAAATCTACAAAAATAAATATTGATTGTGCGGAAAACGGAGCGATGGCTGTTCGTTTGTTTTCCAAATCACCTGATAAATACGACATTATTTTCATGGATCTGCAAATGCCCGAAATGGACGGACTTGAAGCGACCCGCAAAATCAGGGAAATCGAAAACATGTTTTCAAGCATGAGTCTCGCATCAGATGAAAATCGCAGGAAGCAGATTCCCATTATTGCCATGACAGCAAATGTTTTTAAGGAAGATATCGAAAAATGTCTGGCAGCCGGCATGAACGGCCATGTTGGAAAACCCGTTGATTTTAACGATGTAATTAATTATATGCGTCAATATCTAAAAAAATAATACTGTAATTCTTTGCACCTCTGCGCCTCTGCGAGAGCTCTTCTTTAAATAAATTCCTTTAAAACATCCCCAAAAACGCCGATGATTTAAGAGAATAACTGTAAATTCATGTAAATTTCTGTTATAATCGGTGTGTAACGGCATAAAATACCGTAAACCGCCGTAAACTAGAGGAGGTTTTTGGAATGTCTGATAGCGATGATCTTGATCTTGACGGCGGTGATGCTCCGGAATCCGGCGGCTCTTCCAAGAAAAGAGGCGGAGGTTTAGGTAATCTTTTACCTACCATTTTAAAGTTTGTAGCCATTGGTCTTGGCGCGTTAATTTTTATTGTTACAGTCTCTATTATAACCTTCAATGTAATGAACAATAGAGGCGCTTCCCAAACTATGATAAATGATCCAAATTCACCATTACTTGGTATAAGACCTGAATTTCAATATTACGATAACATCGGATCTATTACTGTTCAAACCAGGGATTTTCCTGTCAGGTCTTCTGTTACAGTGGAAATGATTATTGGTTACGATTTGAATGATTCAAAAGCAGGCGGCGAGTTAAACAGCCGCCGTTATGAATTACGCGATTTTGTACGCCGTTATTTTACAGGGAAGACAGCAGCAGAATTGGCTCCTGACAGGGAAGATGCGTTAAAAAGAGAAATTTTGGAAATGTTAAATACTCGTTTCCTGGATTCCAGGGGAGCGCGGCTTATTCTATTTAACAGATTAGATGTAATGGAGAATTAACCCAAACAAACTGTCTTGTCAAGTCAGGGGTATAGGTTTACTATGGAGAGATTATGACAGAAGTTCTGTCCCAGGATGAAATAGATCAATTATTAACCGCGATAAATGCAGGAGATACAGAGCCCGAGGATTTTAGGCCTGCTGCAGACAGCCGCAAAATAAAGATCTATGACTTTAAACGTCCCGACAAATTCTCCAAAGAACAAATTCGCACCGTTTCGATTATGCATGAAACTTTTGCACGTTTAACCACAACATCGCTTTCTGCCCAGCTTCGCAGTATGGTTCATGTTCACGTAGCTTCGGTAGATCAGCTCACTTACGAAGAATTTATCCGTTCAATTCCAACTCCTACAACTCTTGCAATTATAAATATGGACCCTTTAAAAGGAAACGCAATTTTAGAAATAGATCCTGCTATTACATTTTCCATAATTGACCGTCTTTTCGGCGGCACTGGTGAAGGCACAAAATCTCAGCATGAATTAACTGACATCGAGCAGTCTGTAATGGAAGGAATTATCGTTCGTATTCTTGGAAATATGCGCGAAGCCTGGACTACAGTTATCGACCTTCGTCCGCGTCTTGGACAGATCGATACCAATCCTCAGTTTGCGCAAATTGTTCCGCCGACAGAAATGGTTGTTCTTGTAACACTGGAAACCAAGGTAGGCGATGTAGAAGGAATGATGAACTTCTGTATCCCGTATCTTACAATAGAGCCGATTATCGGCAAACTTTCAGCTCAATTCTGGTATTCATCGGTACGCAGAAATGCGACAACAGAAAACCTCAATGTTCTAAAGGATAAGCTCGCATCAGTCGATGTTAATGTAACAGCCGAAATTGGAAAGATAAATGTACCTGTACGGGATGTTCTTTCCTTGCAGATTGGGGATGTAATACGGCTTTATAACACCCGCATTGGCGATCCCTATTCATTAAATATCGGTTCAAGGAAAAAGTTTTTGTGCCGCCCCGGCATTATCGGGAAAAAGATAGCGGTGCAGATAACACAGAAAATTGATGAGCTTGGACATGAAGAATTTGAAGAGCTTATATCCGAAGGAGACGAATTATGAGACTGCGTCTCATATTCGATTTTAATTGTGCTGCTATTCAGCAGCACTAGAGTGAGGTTATTATGATGTCAGATGGAGCCCTTTCACAAGATGAAATTGATGCACTGTTAGCCGGTGTAGATTCCTCGTCCATGAGCGGCCTTGGCGGAGGTGCGCCCGCAGCGACAATGACAGCTCCGCCTCCTATGGCAGCATCCGGTTTTGATACAGGCACATTAGAAAGATTTTTCTCTTCAACTACCAATGCGTTATCTGCAAATCTTGCAGCTCTTACAGGTGCTTCTGTTACATTGGCAGGACCGGAAGTTTTTTCGTCTAACCGCGACAGTTTATTAATGCAGCTTCCGGGCATGGTAACATGTATTACTGCAAATTATACATCCGGTTTTCCCGGCGAACATCTTTTCCTTCTTCCCGAAGAATCAGCAAAATCAATTGCATCTTTGATGACGAAAGAAGAAAATATCCAGCTTGATGAAATGGCAATGTCTGTTATAGGCGAAGTTGTTTCTCAGATGGTAGGAACTCAAATTACTGCTCTTACAGATAAAACAGGAAATAAATCGATTGCGGCATCTTCTCCGACAGCGGCAAATATTCCCAAAGCGACTGCCGCATTACCTGCTGGTGAATTTGCTGTAATGAGTTATAATATAGATCTCGGCGACGGCGATGGTCTTTCTCATCAAATGTGGGAAATTCTAGGCTCTGCTCCGGCAAATGATATTTCCAATGGTCTTGGCGGCAGTTCTGCTTCCGCAGGTATGGGAATGCCAGGCATGGGTCAGGCTATGCCGAATATGGGTGGTATGCAGGGCATGGGAATGCCAGGCATGGATATGAGCGGTATGGGCATGCAAAATATGGGAATGGGTGGAATGCAAGGTATGGGTATGCAAAATATGGGAATGGGCGGTATGCAAGGCATGGGAATGGGTATGCCAGGTATGGGTATGGGAATGCCGAATCTTGGACCTACTAATGTACAGCCGGTTCAGTTCCCCAACCTGATGCAGCCGCGTCTTGGCGCTCATGAAGCAGGCAACATAGGTCTTATCATGGACGTTTCCATGGAAATGACCGTAGAACTCGGACGCACCCGCAAACTTATTAAAGAAATCCTTGGAATGGGCGAAGGCACTATCATCGAGCTTGACAAACTTGCCGGTGAACCTGTAGACATTCTTGTAAACCATAAACTTATCGCCAAAGGCGAAGTAGTAGTTATCGATGAAAACTTCGGTGTGCGCGTAACAGAAATTGTCTCTCCGATGGAACGCATAAATGACATGGGTTACAATTAATTTTTATGCGCCATTTATAGAATGAAAAAAAGACTGGGTTATTCCCGGTCTTTTTTTTTGATATAATACAAATATGAAAAAAATAATTCCCGTTTTATTAATTATTACTGCTCAGTTTCTTTCGGCGCAAGAAAGAAATTTTAATGAGTTTTCTCTGGTAAATTTGCAAAATTATCCTTACAGAACAAGTCCTTTAGTTATACAAAAACTGGCTTTTAAAAATGAACTCCAGTATGCGTACGATGTTGTTTATACATCAATGGGATTAACGGTAAGCGCACGCCTTAGTATACCTGTTATGGATTTGCAGGATATAAAAGGAATTGTTATCATGCTTCGCGGTCATCAAAGACAAAATGGATATTATACAGGAAGAGGAACAGTAAACCCCGCAAGAACTTATCTTCAAAACGGCTGGGTTGTTATTGCGCCGGATTTTTTAGGTTACGGTTCTTCGTCGCCAGCACCTGCTCCTTGGGAAATGCATCAATTTTATTCGACAATAAATGCAGTAGAACTTTACAAAAGTTTATTACAGCCGGTTTTTATTTTTGATTCCTCTGTTGCTGCGGGAGACAGGATAACATTCCCGTTTAGATTTAATAAAATTGTTTTATGGGGTCACAGTAACGGAGGGCAGGTAGCTTTGCATTTTTTGGAAATAATACAGCAGCCTGTTTCTACAGTGCTTTGGGCTCCTGTAAGTATAGCCTTTCCCGAAAATATCGCGCATTTTAACAGAAATCTGCAGTGGGTTAGAAGTTTCAGGGAAAATCATGCAGCGCAGGATTTTTCGCTTTTAAGGCATCTTGATAAAATTGCGCCGGGAACGGCGATTCTTTTGGAACAGGGAACAGGTGATACAGTAGTTCCAAAGTCGTGGAATGACGCTCTTGCTGCAGCTATAAATGCGGAAAATGACCGCAGAAGACAAACCGGAATAGGGTTAATTAATCTTCGTTATGAAATTTATAATAATGCGGATCATAATTTAAACCCTTACAGGGATACAATACTTCCCGCAAATGTCAGGTTTTGGGATAATAACCGGTAATATATAAATAAGTTTTCCTCTTTCTATTGCCTTTTATCGTAAATAATTATATAATTTATGGAAGTCAGTTAGTACTTGGGAGGGGAGAACTGAAAACACGTATATTAGCCCTGCTTGCAGTGGGGTTTCTTGTAATAATTCCTTTTATTTCAGCTCAGGAAAATCTAGGTGTTGAACCTGATGAACAAGTGTATCTTGATGAACAGGTTGAAGAAGATCCGCTTAGAGCTTTTGAATTATCCCTGACTTTTGCAGATGAAGCAACTGTGCTTTCACCGGGAGCAGGTCCTTCAATTTGGAATGTAATTCAAATGATACTTGTTCTCGCTCTTTGCGCCGCAGCTATTTACGGCGTTGTGTATATTTTTAAACGAGCATCTAAACAGACACCGAATACAGATCCATTTCTTAAAGTTTTGGCATATACCCATCTTGGTTCAAACCGTTATGTGCATGTTGTCGCTATTGGAACTAAAGCATGGTTAGTAGGATCGAGCGAGGGCGGTGTAAATCTTATAAGTGAAGTAGAAGATCAAGTTATTGTTGATTCAATGCTGCAGGAAGAAGCCAGAAAAGGCACACAAACCCCGGGACGTTTACCGGATTTTCTGTCGGTGCTTCGCCGTTTCGGCAATCAAACACAGGCAAACACACCCGGAGCCGATGAAATCCGCAAACGCCGTGAAAGGTTAAAGGGGCTGTGATGCATATTAAATTAATATTTAAACCACGGAGTACACGGAGTTTCACGGAGAGGAAAAGAGAATTCATACTAAAACCTCTGTGTTCCTCCGTGTCCTCTGTGGTTTTTATTCTTTTTTTATTCTTTTTTATTCCCATTGTAACAGACGCACAAGAATTTTATTTTCCGGAAATGTCAGTGCCTGGAACCATGGAAATGCCCGACCCTCAAGGACCGCCTGTTATTCCATTTATTGATTTAACAATCCGTAATCCACAAGGCGGACAGGAAGTTGCTTTTTCATTGCAGTTATTGCTTTTACTTACTGTACTTTCATTAGCTCCAAGCATAATTATTCTGATGACAAGTTTTTTGCGTATTTCCATAGTTTTGGATTTTATTAAAAGAGCTCTTTCATTACAGCAGGTTCCTCCCAACCAGGTAATTTTAGGGATTTCTCTTTTTATGACTATTTTTATTATGTGGCCTACTTTTAGTGAAATTTATAATAACGCTTTGCAGCCGCTTTCAGCGGGAGAAATGACTGTCGAAAACGCTTACAGAGAAGCAGAAGCTCCTTTAAGAATATTTATGTATTCTCAAATGAGAAATCGCCCTGAGAACATCCGTCTTTTTATGACAATGCGCGGGCTTGACAGTCCCGATTCGTTAGCTGACGTTCCAACTTATGTATTAATTCCTGCGTTTATTTTAAGCGAGCTTACGGTGGCGTTTAAGATAGGAATACTTTTATTTATTCCGTTTATTGTAATTGACATGGTAGTTGCAAGTGTTCTTATGTCCATGGGTATGATCATGCTTCCTCCGATTATGATATCCATGCCGTTTAAATTAATTCTTTTTATTCTTGTTGACGGATGGGGGCTTTTAACGGAGCAGCTTGTCCGTTCATTTTTATAGGTGAGGTCTATGAGCGAAGGTGATATTGTAACAATTTTACGCGGGGGGATATTTCAGGTTTTAAGAATGGCGGCTCCTCTTTTGTTATCTGCATTAACTGTGGGGCTGATAGTTGCGATTTTGCAGGCAGCAACTTCCATTCAGGAGCAGACACTTACATTTGTGCCGAAGATAGCGATTATCTTAATTGTACTTGCGATTTTCGGCGGATTGGGATTTGCAATGCTCGGAGATTATACGACCGAATTATTTAAAAGAATACCGGATATGGCGCGTTAAAAAAGAAGGGATTAGATGGTTGATAGTGCGGTTTTAAATAATATCCTCATTTTTGGTCCTGTGTTTTTATTAATTGCCGCAAGAGCTCTTGCCATGATCCAGGTTGCTCCCTTGCTTTCGTCCGATGCAATTCCCCAGGTTGCAAAAATCGCGCTTGCCGGTCTTGCCGCTTTTGCGGTAATTCCTACGGCAGAGGCTTTTCATGTTGCAGCTAACAATCCTAACGCCATTGTTACATTGCCCGGCGGTTCTTTAAGCGATCTGCGCCATGAAGTTTTCAGCCTGCGTTTTTTATTGCTTATCGCAGGTGAAGCAATGATAGGTATTATTATCGGTTTTTATATGACTATTATTTTTGCTTCTTTTTCTACAGCAGGGCAGTTCTTTTCGCTGAAAATGGGTTTTGGAGCGTCAGAAACTTTTGACCCTGTAGCGCAGGTAGAAAACCCTCTTATGGGTCAGTATTTTAACCTGGTTGCTATGCTTATTTTTGTTACAATAGGCGGCTTTCACGAGCTTTTTTTCGGGGGTTTTTGGCGTTCGGTTCAAACAATAAATGTTATTAGTTTAATTGAAGGCACTGAACCTGTTGTTACAATGATCGTTTCAGGTCTTACCCGCTTGTTCCTGGATGCTATTATTATAGCGCTTCCGATACTTGGAACATTATTTTTAACTTCTTTAACTACAGGATTAATTTCCAAAGCATCACCGCAGGTTAATATTTTATCCGAAGGTTTTCCTATTTCCATTATAACAGCTTTTGTTTTACTTTTAACCGTATTGCCTTTTATGATCGAAGCCTTTACCCGTATAATTAATGCCGGTTTTGGAAGTTTTCAGAATCTTTACATTCAAATCGGGCGGCAAATAACCGGAGGAGGCGGAATTTGATTAATTATTTTATTCAAATTTTATCACACAGAGACACGGAGACACGGAGTTCTGGATGTTATTTGTTAGTACCGCGTGATCCTCCGTGCCGCGAACTGGAAGTTCGATGTGCCTCCGTGAGAAATTCTTTAGATAAATCGTTGTTTATTGATTTACAGTGGTTTTCCGATGACAATGACGAAGATGCTCCGGGTAAAACCGAGCAGCCGACCGAGCATAAGTTAAAAAAATTACGTGAAGAAGGTCAGGTAGTAAAGAGTCAGGAACTTGTAGGAGCGATTGGTTTACTGCTTCCCGGTATTTTGCTGCTTTTCTTTGCTCCTTCAATGTTCCGCACCTGTGTAGAAATGGTTCGTTTTTTCTTTTTAAGAGCAATAGAACTTGATCCTACAAAGGATGCAATTATTACAGGTAATTTTATAAATTATTTTATACGGCTTGCAGCTCCTGTTTTAATAATTGCTTTTATTTCCGCTGTTTTTTCAAATCTTGTTCAGCTTGGAAGTTATTTGTTTACAACAAAACCAATAATGCCCAAATTTTCCAAAGCACTGCCGAAATTCGGTCAGTATTTTAAAAGAATATTTTCTACAGAAGGGCTTTTTAATTTAGGAAAGTCTTTGGCAAAAATTGTTATCATTGGTGTTATTTCGTTTTTATTTATCAGTTCTGAAATTAATAAAATGCTAAATCTGCAAAAGGCAGACCCGTATCAAGGATTATTTTTCGTAGCAGGAATTGCAATAAGAATGTTAATTGTTGTAGCTTTTTTATTGCTTGTTCTTGGAGTAGCTGATTATTTTTTCCAGCGATGGCGTTTCCGTGAACGGCATAAAATGACACGTTACGAAATAAAGGAAGAATTTAAAATGATGGAAGCGGACCCGCAGATACAGGCAAGAATTCGCAGCCGCTTCCGTGAAATGTTAAAGCAAAATATCAATACAACTGTTCCGCAGGCGGATGTAGTTATAACAAACCCGACCCACTATGCTGTTGCATTAAAATATGAAAAAAATATGCAAGGTCCTATGGTTATCGCTCTTGGCGCTGATACAATAGCGGCGAGAATCAGGGAGATTGCGCAGGAACATGATGTTCCGCTTGTAGAAAATAAACCATTGGCACAGGCATTGTATCGTGAAACCGATGTAGGAGATATAATCCCGGAAGTTTACTATGAAACTGTCGCATTAATTTTATCCAGGGTATGGCGCATGAACGAACTTAGGCGCAATAAAATAACTTCTGAAGGAGCAGCTTGATAATGAGGAGTATAGAATAGATGTCTGATGTGGCGCAATCGAGCGGTGGAGGTTTACGCAAATCGCTTGGTTTTCTAAAAGATAGTTTCCCTGCTGTTGCGGTAATTATAATTGTTGTTGCCATTATAATTCCTTTACACACAATAGTTCTGGATGTTTTAATGGCATTCAATCTTATATTTGCACTTTTAATTCTTTTAAATGTTCTTTATACACGTAAACCTACAGAAATAAGTCTTTTTCCGACATTGCTGCTTGTTTCTACCATATTCAGTCTTGCTTTAAATGTTTCATCTACCCGTCTTATTTTAACAGAGGGAGCAAAATTTGACGGCAGGATGATAAAAGCATTTTCTACTTTCGTTGTAGGCTCCGGCGGAACTCAGGGTATTGTTGTAGGTTCAATTATATTTATCATTATCATCGCTGTGCAGATTATCGTTATCACAAAAGGAGCAACACGTGTTTCCGAAGTTGCAGCGCGTTTTACTTTGGACAGTATGCAGGTAAAGATGATGGCAGTTGAAACAGAGTACACATCCGGCGCTATTACTGAAGAAGAAGCAAAAAAACAAAAAGCAGAGATAAGGCAGGAATCCGATTTTTACGGATCAATGGATGGTGCTAGTAAATTTATTTCCGGGAATGTTAAGGTTGGGGTTTTTATTATTATTGTCGAAATACTGGGCGGATTTATTATTGGTTCGACAATGTATGACGAAACAAATGTTGTATCAACTTATATCAGCTTGGCTATCGGAGACGGACTTGTTACCCAGCTTCCTGCGCTTTTAGTTTCTGTTGCTATGGGTATTGTTGTAACAAGAGCTGCCGCTACAGGTGATCTTAGCGATCAGGTTATTGAACAGCTTCTAACCCGTGATTCTAAAATATATTGGATTTTATCTGCAGTACTTTTATTCCTTGCTTTTTTACCCGGTTTTCCATGGTACGTTCTTATTCCGATGGCGGCATTTATTGGTTTCCATGCTTACAGAACAGGGCAGGCAAAAAAACGAACAGTTAAATTTAACGAAATGATGGCGTCAAACCGTGAACAAAAAGAAGAAAAACCGGCAGATTTTTCACCTGTTGTTCCTTTAGATGCTCTTTCGCTGGAACTGGGTTACGGATTGGTTCCGTTAGTTGAAAAGGAAAAAGGCGCAGAACTTCTTGAAAGGGTTCAAGGGGTAAGAAGGCAGTCTGCTTATGATCTTGGACTTGTCATTCCAAAGGTGCGCATTATTGATAATTCAATCCTTGAACCATCAGAATATTGTTTTAAAATAAAAGGCGTTGATTCCGGAAGGGGTAAAATACGCCTTGGTAATTTCCTTTGTATAAATCCGGGAAGTGTAACGGAAGAAATGCCCGGCGAAAAAACTGTAGACCCGGCTTTTGGACTTCCTGCAATCTGGATCGATCAGGATAAAAGAGATGATGCCGAGCGTGCCGGTTATACGGTAGTTGATCCGCCTTCGATAATTGCTACTCATTTAACGGAAATAATCCGCAGAACTGCTGCAAGCATTTTGGGCTTGCAGGATACTCAGGCAATTTTAGATACGCTTCGCAAAGAATTTCCTGCTGTTGTAGATGAAGTATTAAAAGAAGGCAGGGGTTTGCGTTTAACGGATATTCAAAAGGTGCTGCATGGGTTGTTACGCGAAAGAGTTTCTATTCGCAATATGGTTTCCATTCTGGAAGCGATTGCCGATTATGCGCCGGTATCAAAAAATATCTGGTTCTTGACAGAAAAAGCAAGACAAGCGCTTGCAAGCCAGATATGCCAACAATATGCCGATGAAGATCATAAACTTCGGGTGCTTACGATTGACCCGTCTTTGGAACAAAAAATAATCGATGCTAAATATGAAACCGCTTCCGGGTTAGTATGCGCACTTGATCCTCCGACACAAAAGGCATGGATTAAAGCAGTTGTAAAAGCAGTAACAGCAGTTAAGGAAAGAGGCTGGATGCCTGTCATTTTATGTTCAGAGCAGGCTCGCTTCCTTGTTAAGAATTCCACAGATCGTGAATTGCCGGATTTGGCAGTCTTGTCTGTCCCGGAAATAGTAACAGATGTTATTCCTGAAGCAGTAGGAATAATAAGAATAGAAGATACGGCAGCATCCGGTTTATCAGCCGAGCAGTCAATGGAGCAATAAGATGGAAATGTATATTGAACAAGGCGAAAGCCGGATGGATTGCGAATTAAAGATCGCCTCAAAATATAACCGGCCGTTTAAAATTTTAAGCCAAAAAGAAATAAGAGTAGGCGGTGTTTTGGGATTTTTTTCCAAACCCGGTATACAGGTAGAATTTTTCTTTCCTCAGCATAAAATGCAGGGAATAAACCATCTGACTTCATCAATGTATGGCTATCAGCGGCAAAATACAAACAGTGATTTATCAAATCAAAAACTGGAAGATGAAAAAAAGAAATTACTTGCAGTTGCAAGTGATGCCAAACAATCAGGATGGCAGCAAAGCGGCAGAGAATCATCACAGCAAATACTGGATGCGCTTAAAGAAATAAAAGAAAAAGTTGAAAGCAACGGTAAAAAAGATGATCATCCTGCATTTGTGCGTGCCGTACAGCTTTTAAAAGAAAATGATTTTTCCGAAAATTATATTAACAATATGGTGGAAAAGCTGCGTAAAGAAATGTCATTGGAGCAGTTAGACGACATCGAAGGCATACAGGGAAAATTGGTTGAATGGATAGGAGAAAGCATTAGTATATATAAAGAAGATTCCGCTGTTTCCGATCATACAGTAAGAAAACCGAAGATAATGGTATTAGTAGGTCCTACCGGCGTCGGAAAAACAACAACACTTTCCAAACTTGCCGCTATTTTCGGAATTGGCACGGATGAAATGCCTGCAATCGATGTAAAAATGATTACGATAGATCAATTCCGCATTGGCGCAGAAGAACAACTAAAAAAGATCGGATATATCATGCAGATACCTGTTTCCAGTGTTGATAATAAACAGGATCTAAGAAAAGAAATCGCGCTTCAAACTGACGGTACTGATTTATTTTTAATTGATACAATCGGAAAGAGTCCGAAAGATTCGTCAAAGATAGGTGAAATGAAAGAGATTCTTGACGGATGCGGCAGGAATGCCGAGTATCATCTTGTTATAAGCGCTGCGACAAAAACGTCAGACATTTTAAATATTATGCAGCAGTTTGAACCTTTTAATTATAAATCAATAATACTTTCCAAAATGGATGAAACCGATCATATTGGTAATTTAATATCCGCTCTTGCCGAAAAAAGAAAGAGTGTGTCGTATATTACAGAAGGTCAAAAAGTTCCGGAAGATATAAGAAGAGCGACAGTTGTGCAGTTTTTAAAAAATCTTAATGGTTTTAAAATAAATCGTGAAAAAATAGAAAAGATGTTTCCTTCGGGTGAAGCGGATCAATTTAAATGGAAATAGGAGCAGGATAATTATGGAAGACCAAGCTGAAAAATTACGTGAAATAATGAAACGTAAAAAAGAAAATACAAATATGCCTAAAAATCAGATGTCGGCAAAAGGCGCGGCGATATCTGACAAGGCAAGGATAATTACAGTCACATCAGGCAAAGGCGGTGTCGGCAAAACAAACCTTTCTGTAAATATGGCTCTGGCTTTTGCAAGGCTTGGGAAAAAAGTAATTGTAATGGATGCAGACCTTGGGCTTGCGAATGTCAATGTTATGCTTAATATGATACCAAAATATAACTTGTATCACGTAATAAAAAAACAAAAAACAATCCGTGAAATCCTTGTAGAAACTGAATACGGTATTTCGATAGTTGCAGGCGCTTCAGGTTTTTCTCAAATAGCAAACATGGGAGAAGAAGACAGAAGAGATTTTATTTCCGAGCTTGAAACCCTTTCAAACGCAGACATAATAATTATTGATACAAGTGCAGGTGTTTCAAGCAATGTTCTTGATTTTATCGCAGCTGCAGATGATGCGGTTATTATTACGACACCGGAGCCTACAGCCATTACTGACGCTTACGGAATAATAAAAATAATTGCTACAGAATATGATTCAATTAATGTAGGGCTGAAACTTGTTGTAAACAGGGCAAAGGGAGCAGCTCAGGCAAAAAGCGTTGCAGACAGAATGATCAATATCGCAGGTCAATTTTTAAATTTAAAGGTTGATTATCTTGGATTTATTTATGATGATACATCTGTTCAAAATGCGGTTTTAAGGCAGAAACCTTTTATGGTAGTAGATCCGAAATGTAAAGCCAGTATTTGCGTTCAGCATATTGTTGATCGCATGGATCGAAATAAACCCGGAGATACGCGCGGATTCGGCAGGATGCTGCGCAGATTATTTAAATCTTCAAATGATTCGAATATTTAAATGGTGTTAGAAAGGAGAGAGCAGTGGCGAATTTCAGATGGGGTGTTATAGCAGCTGTAATTGCGTTATTCGTATCGGTTACGCTTGGTTTCTTTTTCGGCGTTGCCTTTTTACATATTTTTCTTAGGGCTCTTATTTTCGGTGTCGTATTTTTCGGGCTTGGCTTTGGACTTAGATTTGTGATAAACAGTTTTTTCCCGGAGCTTATGGTTTCATCAGAAGAACATTCGGTATTGGAAGAACAGTCGGGAGCACGAATTAATATTACAATAGACGGCTCAGGTGAATATGCAGTACCGGAATTATTTAAATCAGTAGGTGATTCAGATGAGTTGGGTAATATAGAAGATTTAATATCCGGTAGTTTTAGAGCATACAGGAATGAAGAAAGAGAAGAGGATAATGAAGAAAGTGAAAAAGTATCCCCTAATCAATGGTTTGATTCTTCATTAAACGAAGAGGGTATAGACCGAAAGAAGGAAGAGGGTTATAATGATTTAGGGTTTGGCGAGGATATTTCATTTGATGATTTACCCGGAATTGAAGGAACTGCTGCAGAAAAACCGGCAGTTAGTAAACCTGAAGTTTTCCAGCCGCAATTTACCCCCAGTTTTGGGGATGATTCCGGATTGGGAGGTTTACCTGATTTAGACATGATGGCAAGAGCTTTTTCTACAGCTTATAGCAGTACATCTGCTTCTTCTGCGGGACCTGCTCCGGCTGCCGTTCCTTTGCCTTCAATGCCGGCGGTTTCAGAAGATTTTTCAGCGCCTTCATCATCATCATCGTTTTTCTTAACTGAAGAACCGGACAGGAGTCATTATAAGGGGAATAAAGCACAGCAATTAGAAGGTGATTTTAACCCCAAGGATATAGCGAAGGGTATTAGTACGATATTGAGTAAAGACTAGAATAAGGATAAGATTTGGGAATGCCGGTACAGACAACAAACCAGGAACTTCAAAATGCAACTCTCCCGGGCGGAGCTGAAGTTACCAAGGCGGAAAAAACAGAAGAAGAACTCTGGCAGCAGTACCGAAAAAACCGGGACCCTGCGATACGGGAAACTTTTATTAAACAATATGCCCCGCTGGTTAAATATGTTGCCGGAAAAGTCGCTGTTGGAATGCCTAATAATGTAGAGTTTGATGACTTGGTAGGTTACGGTGTTTTTGGTTTAATCGATGCAATTGATAAATATGATCCTGATAAAAATGTAAAATTTAAAACCTATGCTGTTACGCGCATAAGAGGCGCAATATTTGATGAACTGCGTCTTATCGACTTTGTTCCCCGTTCTGTAAGACAAAAAACCCGTGAAATTGAATCGACCATTTCATCGCTTGAAGCGCAATTGGGAAGAACTGCATCCGATCAGGAAATTGCAGGCGCTCTTGGAATCGATGAATCTGAATATATGAAGGTTATTCAAAAAATTTCAGGCACAAGTATAATTTCGCTTAATGATTTATGGTATTCAGGTGATGATAATGATAAAGTGAGCATCGGAGACAGCATTGAATCTCCTTCCAGTTTAAATCCCGATGTAATCGTAGTAAATGACGAAATACGCCGTGTTATTGTCGAAGCCATTAATGAACTGCCTGATAAAGAAAAGAAAATACTTGTTCTTTATTATTATGAAGATTTAACATTAAAAGATATAGGACGTGTGCTGCAAGTAACAGAATCAAGAGTTTCCCAGCTTCACACCAAAGCAGTTCTGCATCTTAGGTCTAAACTGACAAACATCAGAAAAGGCATAGTATGATAGACTTTGTCCAGCTGCAGGAAATAATAAAACAGCATCTGGAAAATGACAGAGCAATTCGTTCTGTAGACGCTTCAGGTCCGACATTGGAAGCTGCTGTAAATGAAGCGGCGGCTTTATTAGATACTTCAATCCGAAAACTTGAATATGAAATTCTCGAAAGGGGCTCGTCAGGTTTTATGGGAGCCGGAAGAAAAGACTGGGTTATCCGCGCTTACGAACGCGCTTCTGCCAAGAAGAAAAAAATAGCTCAGGAACATTTGGCTGACGAAGATATTGAAAGTGAAGTAGTCATTCAGGATAAAGACGGCGATGCTTTTGTACAGTGTCTGCCGGACGGCGTATATATGAAAGTAACTGCTCCTGTAGGTAACGGAAGAAAAGTATTTATGGCTTATGCGATACAGGCGCTTCATACGAAAAATGTAGATGAATTTGATAATGCGTTAGTTGAAAGATTGCTGGAAAATGCAACAGGTGATTATGTTAAAGTTGCAGAGTTTACACATAATCCTGCAAATGACAGTATGGCATCTGTAGAAGTAGATGACGCAGAAATGAGAGTTTATGTTATAGTAATTCCTCCTGGTTCCGGCGGAGCTGATTTAACAGTAGATGCATACAGAAGTTTAATGACGCAAAACAGGGTTTATCACGGCGTTAACGAAGAAGCGATAACTGCGTTAGCTGATAAACCGGTATACAGGGAAAAAGTGGAAGTAGCCGAAGGAACAAGACCAATAATCGGAAAAGATGCATATATTCAATTTAACTTTGAAACAGATCAGACAAAGATTAAATTAAAAGAAGGAACCAACGGAAAGGTTAACTTTAAAGAATTAAATATTATTCAAAACGTTGTGCAAAATCAAGTGCTTGCAAAAAAGATGCCTCCTGAAGACGGCATTGACGGTAAAACTGTTACAGGTAAAATTCTCCCCGCAAGAGCAGGGGGTGATATTCCGCTTCCTATTGGAACAAATGTACGTGTAGGAGATGACGGAGATTCAATTCTTTCTGACATTAACGGACAGGTAATATTGGCAAACGGAAAGATAAATGTTGAACCTGTATTAACAGTTGAAGGCGATGTAAATCTAAAAACAGGAAATATTATTTTCCTTGGAACAGTTATTATTACAGGAAACGTAGAAGACGGTTTCTCGGTAAAAGCAGCAGGAAACATTGAAGTAAAAGGAACAGTTTCAAAAGCAGAACTGGATGCGGAAGGCGACATTATTATATATCAGGGTATAAATGGAAAAAGCGGCGGAAAAATAAGAGCGGGAAGATCATTGTGGTCACGATTTATTGAAAATGCAAATGTCGAAGTCGGGAACATGGTTGTTGTTACTGACGGTATTATCAATTCGTATGTAGATGCAATTAACAGTATTATCTGCCAGGGCAAACGCGCTAATATCATGGGCGGAAGACTGCGTGCAGGAGAGGAAATAAACGCCAAGGTATTGGGCAACTCTACAAGCGGAACCGAAACAATATGCGAAGTTGGTTTTGATCCGCACAGTAAAGTTGAGCTTGAACGTCTTTTAGAAATTAAATCAGCAGCAGAAGATGAACTGGATTCAACTAAATTAGACTTGCAGACCTTAATTAATACAAAAAAACAGCGCAAGACATTACCGGAAGATAAAGAAGCATACTTACAAGAATTGATGGAAAGGCGTCAAATATTAACCGAAGATTTAAAAAAAGCAACAGAAGATATACAAAAAGTCCAGGAATACATGAACCAGATACAGGTTCGCGGAAGAGTTTCAGCTTCTACAAAAGTTTGGCCCGGAGTAAAAATAATGATTCGAGACGTAAAAGAGGATGTTAGAACAGAATACAAAGCTGTAACATTTATTCTTGAAAACGGACTTATCCGGGTAAGCAAATACGAAGAACCTGACGAACTTGCAAAGAAGGGACTTGATGGCTATAACTCCGATTGATCTTCAGACAATATTTTCTCAAGTTGATAAAGTAGGACGCACTCAGGTTGCGCAAAAAGAAGGACAAGCGCTTTCACAGTCAATACAGGGCAATGAAATTCAGCGTAAGACCGATGAAAATATCAGGCAGGTAAATGAAGCTCAGGATTTGGGTGACGGCACTGATAAGGTAAGAGATCGGGATCAGAAACAGAATAGCGGATCAAGAAATGATAAAAGAAAACAGGAAGAAAAAGAAAATGAAGAAAAAAAATCTGTTTTACGTGATCCTGTTTTAGGCAATAAAATAGATATCAGTCTTTAAAATACGGATAAATAATGAATATTATATATATTGTTTCAATTTTATGTTTTGCCCTGTGCCTTGTAATGTTTTTTTATTTAAAATGGTATGTAAAAAAACGCACATCTTCATCAGGGCTTGATGAACGGCAATTTGAAATTGCAAGATTAATTGCTGAAATTGACAGAATAACAGACAGGGATTCTCAGCTTGTAGAAGAAAGGATAAAACAATTAAAAGAAATACTGGAGGAAACTGACAAACGTATTTCTTTATATAAAAATGAACATTTAAAGGGAAGTACAATAAATAAAGAAGAAACACTATATTCAAACCTAGGTAAGGGAATAAGATCAGCTTTGGAAATTTCATCTAAATCTGACACAATTGAAATTTCATCAAAAGCAAGGCAGCAGCTTTCTAATACTTTACCTGCTAATGTTATAAGAACGCAGTCAGCGCCTGTTGTGCCGCCGTCTTTGGCTCCGGTAAAACAAATAGCAAAACCTGTAAAGGAAAAAGAACCGCAGCCAAAGCCTCCTTCAAAAAAACAAATAAGATCGCATATAGATATTCTTATTAACGAAGGACTGCCTGCACAGGAAATAGCATCACGCCTTGGTATAAGTACGGCAGAAGTCAATTTGGCTTTGAACCTGCGCAGAAATAAATAATTAGTAAATAAATTACGCATTTAATAAGAGTGCCCGCTGATTTTCGCGGATTTTCGCAGAGGAATACTAAAAATCCGTGTTAATCTGCGTTAATCCGCGGACATTTTATTTATATTATAATTCTATTGTAATATATTAAATTATTAAATATACTTGTATTAATGAATAAAAAAATAATATTTTTACTTCTTATTTTTATTTGTATCTCAGTAGTTTTTACACAAAATATATTCACTGAACCCGGGGATAATCTTACAATAAAAATTGCAGTTATAGGTCCAGGTGATCAGCTTTATTTTTGGTGGGGTCACATTGCTTTAATAATCGAAGATGTTGATACCGGCTGGAATGTATTTTACGATTACGGTATTTTTGATTTTGATGATGATAATTTCTTTTACAATTTTGCGTTTGGAAGGCTTTTGTACTGCTGCGGCGCTTCTTTTGCAGAACTTCAAATAGAACATTACAAAAGAACCAATCGTGATGTTATTATTTATACTCTGGATCTTCCGGCACTGACAAAACTGAAAGTGAAGCAATTTGCGGATGTAAATATTCTTCCTGAAAACCGCGATTATTTTTATCATCATTTTAAAGATAACTGTTCTACAAGAATAAGAGATATAATCGATCTTGCCACAGACGGACAGTTAAAAAAACAATTTGAAAACCAGATTAGTAAGTTTACTTTAAGGGATCATGTACGCCGTCATACATGGTTTGCTCCGGCAGAAGACTGGTTTTTAAATTTTTTAATGGGGCAAGTTATAGATACTCCGTTAACACTTTGGGATGATATGTTTTTACCGTCTGAAGTGGGAAAATTGATAAATGATTTTTATTATGTTGATATAAACGGCGAAAGGCGCAAATTGGTTTCTTCTGCAGAAACTATTTCAACAGCAGTTGACCGCCCAATGGTACTTGAAAAACCAAGAGCGCAATGGATTTACCTTTTAACTTTCAGTCTTGTGTTATCTGTTATATTTGGATTTTTCTTTTATTTGCAAATGAAAAAAGTAAAGGCTGGAAGAATATTATCAGGAATTAGCATGAGTATTTGCGGTTTGGTATTCGGTTTGGCAGGTCTTGTTTTATATTTTATGGCTCTTTTTACAAATCATGATTATACTTTTCAAAACTCAAATATGATTTTTTGCAGTCCTTTATTGCTTGTTTCGGCAGTAATAGGAATAATGTATGCTTTTACCAAAAATGCAAAAAAATTATTTAAATACGATCAATTAATTAGATTGGTTTGGGTGCTTTGCGCTGCCGGAATAATAATTTCCATGGTAATAAAACTGCTTCCTTGGTTTTATCAGAAAAATTTAGCGGATCAGATGCTGCTTTTACCGGTTGCTCTTGTTTTTGCCTTAAATCCTGTAGGATTAAAAGAAGTAAAGGAAAAGTATTTTCCCGTAAAAAACCAAAAAAAATCTGATAAAAAGCGTAAACGGAGAAAGTAATGGTATGAATGATAATACAGATTGGCGGGATGTTAAATATAAAGAGGTTTTTGAAGAAGAAACAAGGGGTTTAATCCGGCGAAAACAATATGATTCGGGCTGTACAATCGACGATTTTAAGGCAATTCTAAAAAACCTGTATATAAAGGAAGGAGCCGATATAGACGGGCGCGGAAGCCTTCAAGACACCATACTTTCGGCTACCATAGCCGCTTACGAGCAGTTTATATCCCAATATAATGAAGATTAAAGACCCATTTCATAAAACATCCTATTTTTAAATTTATTTGTAACCTTGTGTTCCCTTTATGGTTGTATAATCAGCAGACTAATGTGATTTCATGTTCCTCCTATTCTCCTTTTCCCCGGAGTTACTCCTTTCTCCGGGGTTTTTTTTGCCTTTTTACATACAATACTTGACATTTTCTGTTAAATTTACTAATGTCTAATAAGTCTGCAAGTGGAAACCCATTTATGGACAATAATCCCTGGTAGCTCAGCTGGCAGAGCAAATGGCTGTTAACCATTGGGTCCGTGGTTCGAATCCGCGCCGGGGAGCAATAAACAGCACCACGTTAAGTGGTGCAGATGACACAATCTAAACGCTCCGGCGCAAATAAAAGCAGATTAGATGATTTATGCGCGAAGGCTTTAGCCTGAGTAGTGCGCCGCGGGGATGTCTATTAAAGCGGACATCAAACTGCGAGTTTGTAAGGCGAATCCGCGCCGTGAACGCCAAGATTTATCACCATTCTTCGCTCCATGAACCATTACTAAACACATAAGTTCCGGCACGCCTGCCGGCATTATTATTGTAAAAATTATCAAAATTTGCATCAAATGCACTCGATAATCTTACATTACTGCCAATAATAATTCTGGTTATTGGGTTATCATTAAATGCTCTATATTCGATACGAATAACACTATTTGGAATAGTCAGGCTTTCCAGTTTATTATTTATAAATGCAGAATGTTCAATTGATGTAACATTATTAGGTATTATTACATTAGTTAATTGATTATTTGCGAATACAGAAGCACCAATCGATGTAACATTATTTGGAATAGTTATACTGGTCAGTTGATTATTTGCGAATGCAGAGCTTCCAATTGATGTTATACCTGAAGGTAAGATTAAACTAGTTAGCTGATTATTTGTAAATATATAACTATTTATCAATGTAATGCTTTCTGGAATTGTCACGTTAGTCAGTTGGTTATTCGAAAATGCATGATGACCAATAGAAGTAACACTATTTGGTATATTCACATTAATCAATTGATTATTAGAAAACGCTTGATTTCCAATTGAAGTAATACTATTTGGTATATTCACATTAATCAATTGATTGCCGGAAAAGGCTTCAACCCCAATTGTAGTAACACCATTTGGAATAATCACGCTGATTAAACTTTTTTCTTTGAATGCATTATTTGCGATTGCGGTAACAGGCAGATTTCGTATTCGCGGCGGTATATTAACGATCCAGCTTGTCCCGGTATATCCGGTAATGGTTACCGAATTGCCATCATCATTGCGTACAACGCTAAAATCGCTTTCTGCTGAAAGAGGAGGACTAATAATTTCCTGCTGACGAATAATCCTTGCATCTCCAAATGCATTCTTTCCGATAGTCGTGCCGTCAGGAACAATCACACTAATGAGCAGATTATCTTCAAATGCCCCATCTTCAATAGTAGTAACACTATTCGGTATAATCACGCTTGTCATGTGATTATTCGCAAATGCCCCATGACCAATATAAGTAACAGTATTGCCAATTACTACACTAGTCAATCGGTTATTGATAAATGCACCATGACCGATGAAAGTTACACTATCAGGAATAGTAACACTAGTCAGTTGATTATTCATAAATGAACCTTGTCCAATATAAGTTACACTGTTCGGGATAGTCACACTTATCAGTTGATTTCCAGAAAATGCACCTCCTGCAATACCAGTAACGGGCAAACTGCCTATTTGCGGCGGAATATTAACAATCTGGCTAGATCCTGTGTATCCAGTAATTATTATCGAATTGTTATCCCAACTACTGTTTATGACACTAAATTCACTTTCGGGGTTATACTGCTGTGCAAAAGCCAAGCTAAATGTAAAGATAATTAAAATTGCAGTTAAAAATATTTTATTCATGTTAAAACTCCATTGCATTCCATAATATACTAAAATTACAATTAATATCATTTTATCCCGGTTTTAGACCTTTAATCCAGTGCTAAAAACAGAATGAATGTACAATACGACCTCTTATTAAGATGATTTTCTTTGTGTTTTTTTCAAATTCATGCTATAATATAATAAGAAATATAATAAATTTAAGGTTTTTATCGTATGAAACTACACAAAATATGTAAATTATACATATTTTTGATACTAATTTTTCTAAATCTAATAAACGGATTATACGCTCAAACAAATATTGAAAATGAAGACATATCATTTTGGTCATTAAATGGAGGGATAGCGATAGGTGACATCCTTGTTGACGGGCTTTCATTCGGTCTTGTTGTTGAACCGAGATTTGACCTTTTTACAAATTTTTTTATTGGCAGTAAAAACGGCTTAAATGTCAGCACAGACGGAGTAATTTCGCTTGAAGCGCAAGTTTATCTTAGATGGAACTTCTGGCGTTTTGATATTTTCGGAAGAACTTCTGATGTATTTGTTCAAGGCGGTGTAGGTTTTTTGGGAGCATTAAAGGGACCGGGGGACAGAAATCACATAACAGATTCGCGCTCTTCTTTGTTATGCGACATTACAGCCGGAGTGACAATGCCGTTTGCTTCAAGGTGGCAGATAGAGCCGTCGATACGTGTCGGGTATCCTTTTATATTTGGATTTGCGGTAACAGCAGGAAGAAAATTCCCGTTAAGAACAACAAGTAAAGAAACTGAATATATCGAAGTTGTAAGAATATCACCTCCCGAAGAAATCAGAACAAGGATAGTAATTACTCAATCTGGTTATATTCTGTTCGGAGCGGACAGCCCAGTTTTTAACCGCGGAATTGACGCTGATGCAAGAGCGTTAAACGAATTAGTTATAAATCACATATCAAAGATTCTTGTAGATAATCCTGAATTTAAAGTAAGGCTTGAAGGGCATGCAAATCCTGTTACTCATGAAACAAGGGAAGTTCAGGAGTTAACTGTTCTTAGTCAAAGACGCGCAGAGGAAGTTGCAAGACTGTTAAGAGCCAGAGGCGTGGAAGAGGAGCAGATAATTATTGTTGTTCACGGCGGCACTATGACATTGGCAAACGACAGGGATCATTGGAACATGAACCGCCGTGTTGAATTAATTATTATTCACGAATAGATAGATAGATGGAAGGAAGGTTATGATTGATGCAGGGTGTATATATGAAAAATAAAAAAAATATACTTTTATTCTGTTTCATTATAATCGTATGTTCATGTTTTTTTACCTGCCATAACCCGTGGATGGAAACCTGGTGGTTTGATAATAATAATATAACCGAAAAAAGCGGTGTTAATTTTGGTGTAGTAGTTTTTGATGTAGGAGATGCAATTCTGCCGCATCCATTACCTGTAAGAGTACTTTGGGGAAATATAGTTCCAAGAATTCGTGCAGTTACTCATACCAATCCTGCGCTTGGTTTTGCGGGCTGGTTTGATGAAAGAGGCAATCCCTGGGATTTAGAAACACGGCAGGTAAGACCGCAGGATGATGTAGACGGTGATGGTCTTATAACACTTACAGCATTATGGGAACCCGGTGTTGTTACAGTAAATTTTGTTACAAATTATAGTCAATTATATTCTGCAGATAAAATTCCTAGAAATAAAGCCGGAGCGGTAATTACAGTGCCGGCTCAAAGAATAGTTCCCGGCGGAAAAATTGTCGAACCTTCCGGTTTGCCATCTGACGGTATTCATGGTTTTCTTGGCTGGTTTACAACAGACGGCGGTTTAATTACAGATATAAATGAAGCGACAGCTCTTTATTCTCAAAGATGGGATTTTAATGATCCTGTTTTATTCCCAAGCGGCAGTACAATTACTCTTTACGCAAGGTGGAGTGCTTTTTCCCGTACGATTCATTTACAGGTCAATGGAGGAACCAGACCGGATAATACACAATTACAACGTGTGAATTTCACAGTATTTTCCGGATTAGCAGGTTCTATTGGCGGAAGAATTATTGATCCCGGTCCTTTAGTTAGGAATGGTCATACTTTTGCAGGCTGGTTTACCGAATCAGGCGTTCAATGGGATTTTGCAAATAATTTAGTGTATCAAGTTGATGATTGGGATACTACACTTGATCCTGCCAGATTAAGAAATGACGCGTTTATCCTTCACGCAAGATGGGTTCCTAATATATATTTTGTAAGATTTGATGCAAATGACGGAACTCCAACACCTGCAAATCAAAATGTTGAACATGGAAAAAGAACTGCAAGACCGCCAAATCCAAGTAAGCCGGGTTTTGATTTTGCAGGCTGGTTTATAGATTCTTCATTAACAGATGAATGGAACTTCGATTTTGATATCGTAACATCCAGTATGTTTCTATATGCAAAATGGGAAACCACTATATATACTGTTGTGTATCATTGGGGAAATCCGCCAATTACTCCTGTTCCGGCATTACCTGCTAAACCCGCGGATCAGCGTGTTACAATTACAGGAAGAGTAAATGAACCACCTCCGCCTATAGTTCGAAACGGATATTCATTTTACAAATGGTTTTACAGTACAGATAATCCTAATTTATATTCGTTAGGTGTAAATGATCTTGCTTTTAGAGCAACTCTTATTGAATGGGATTTTTCTAGACCTGCATCTGAAGAAGCAGTAGGGAATGTTTTAAACCTTTACGCCAGATGGGTTCCGCCTGAACCAGATATGGTATGGGTTCCGGGTGGAAGTTTTATTATGGGTGATGCAAGTGTTTCAGGAAGCCCTGCTGCTTATCATGCTTATCCGACACGCAAAGTTACTTTAGATGGTTTTTATATAAGCAGATATCCTGTGACACAAATCAATTCCCCTGATACTAATAAAGGGTATCAGCAGATAATGAATGTTAATCCAAGTCAATTTTCCAGGAACTCCTTCCGTCCTGTAGAAAGAGTTTCTTGGTATGATGCGATTGAATATTGTATAAGATTAAATAATCTTCCTGAAAATGTGTCTCTTGGACAAACTTATACTATGACAGGTATTACAAGAGCCGCTGTACCATTATCGGGAACTCCTCCTGATACAATTAACCCTATAATAAACGCAACTGTAACATGGGTTACAGGGAATCCCAGAGGTTACCGTCTGCCAACCGAAGCTGAATGGGAATATGCTGCAAGGGGTGGGCATGGAACACCGGGAAATTTTATTTATGCGGGAAGCAATGATGCTAATGCTGTAGCTTGGTATAATGAAACTGTTAAAACAATGCCTGCAGGGCTGCAAGCAACTCAAACAGTTGGAACAAAAGCGCCTAACGCTTTAGGTATTTTTGATATGAGCGGAAATATTTCTGAATGGGTTTGGGACTTATTTGCTCCGTATAATCCAATTACAACACTTCTTAACAACCCAAGAGGTTCAGCTTCTGGAACAGAGCGTGTTAGGCGCGGCGGAGCATGGAGTAATGCCGCAAGTAATGTGCGAAGTGTAGTGCGAAACAGCGATACTCCCGATACTGCTACCTGGGTTAACGGGTTCCGGGTTGTGCGCGGACGCGGAGAAATTTGGTGATTGTCATTTAATGGATAACAGGTTTATACTTTAAACTGGAGGATATCCATCATGAAAAAAATAATTATCATTTTACTGCTTTGCAGTATTTATTTTAATGCTTTTGCGCAAAACACAAATCAGCCAACATACCCGGAACTTCGAAATGCAGAAGTAACTGTAGGTTCCTTTTTATTTGAATATGATGTAAGAACTCAACAAACAAGAAATGATGGTGAAAGAAGAATACTTGATTACAGAAGAAGAGTTTTAACAAATAATGGATTTTCATTTAAAGTTATAAAATTAGAGGATCACAATTATATACAGCAAATTGTAAGAAATATAACTTCCGGCAATAAAGATATTTCCATATACGAAGTTGAAGCTGGCGCGGCAATTCAATTGTTAAGACAGGGGCTTTTGTATCCTGTAAGTGACAATAGAGCTGTTAATCTTAGAAACCGTGAAGCTGTTGCCGGTATTACGCCGATGTATAACCCCTTTGCAGAAGAATTAATGACCTTTGGGGGAAAACAATACGGCTGGAATTACGGACTTCCCAATGACGGCTGGGGACAAACAGTGTTATATTTTAACACAGCTCATCTTGCCGAAGTTGGCTTGGAACCTGAGTATTTATATAACTTACAAAAAGATAATAACTGGACATGGGCAGCATTTCTTGATCTTTGTAAAAAATTAAGACGAGGTTCAACTTACGCTTTACCGAATGATGATGCAACATTAATCATTAACGCTTTTATATTTGGAAACGGCGCTAACTTTGTTACATTTGATAATCGGGGAAGAGCAAGAAACGCAACCAATACGCCGGCGTTCCGTGAAGCGCTGCAGTTTTATAATCAATTAATTAATGAAGATCTGATGCTTACAAGACCAAGGTATGATTGGGGTTGGCACTGGTCGGCATTTATGAATCAGCAAGTATCGATGGTATTTGATCCTGAATGGAGAAAAGCGCAAATGAATCAAAACTTTACAGCTGGATATGTATTACCTCCAAGGGGACCTAGAGTTAATCAATTCCGATTAGATGCTTTAAATTTTGTATATGTTATTCCGAATATTTTTTCTCCGGCAGAAGTTGATATTATTTTAAAAGCTGCTGAACTTTGGAATGCTCCTTTGGATACAGATTGGTTGCAAGGTCATTATTGGGCTTCAAGAAATGTACGTGATGTTAACGAAACTACAGTAATGTCAAGAGATATGCGGTTTGTTACTGCTCGGAATTATGCCTTAATTCCAAATTTCCCTTATGACGGATTTATTGACAGTTTCAGAAACGGTCTTGGAAGTTCAAATCCTGCGCGTATTATTGAACAATGGTCATCCAGATTTAATGCAGCAATTACTGAATATAACCGCTAATCTTTTTTTTATTAACCTCGATTTGATCATTGCGGTAATGGAAGCATTACCCATCTTAAGCCGGGGTTTATAACTTCCATAGAATAATAAGAATTTCCTTCGGTTGTATATATTTCTTTTTTGCATATTGTATTCCATCCTGCTTCAAGGGAAAGACTTAATTTATCAAATGTATATCCATAAGTGTTATATTTTACTTGATTGGCAATTATGGTACATTTGGTATCTACATATATATAATAAATATATTCACTTGAAAGAGAAGAACCGGAGCCTGAAAAACCTTCTTTAATTAATCCTTCATTATTATTTGTTACATATGAAATGACATTTCCTTTTGTTGCAGCAGGACTAATTACAATAGAACCATTGCTATACCATCCGCCTGACCATCCGGATTCATGTATGTCAAAATAATATCTTAATAAGTCATTACTATTTATTAAATCATTGTCTTGAAGCCTGTCCGGATTTATAGTCAGTAATCCGTTTGTTATATATCCGGAAGTAACTGTTTTAAAACCGGATGGCGTTAAAAGCGAAACATTAACATCACGGCTGCCTGAAAATTTATACAAGGCATTACTTAGTTTTCCTGTAGTGTAGTTTGGACTCCAAACTTGTTCGTTTTCAAATTTTAATGAATAAAAATGTGTAGGTACGTTTATTTTGCTGTTGTCATAAACCGGTTCGTCAGAACAGGACAAAACTTTTAATATTACAAAAATAGCCGGGATTAATAAGAAGATTGTTTTTTTCATGTAATTTTTCCTTAATAAGTTATTTAATTGTGCTGCTAATCTCGATGAGAATTATTTCTACCCTGCGGTTGAGCGCAGCGTATGGTGAATTTGCTCCCATTAGATTTTTTCCGCCGCCATATCCGTTTGAAGATAATCTGTTTGATTCTAAAGTTGTACTTGAATATTTCAAGAAATCAGTTTTAAGTTGTTCCTCTACCGAGTTCGCGCGGTTAATGCTTAATACAATTATTTCACTTAGTTCACCTTCAGAAAAGTTAGACGGGTTTGCATGACCATGTAACATAACAAGGTAGTTCGGATTTTCTGCAAGTGTTTTTGCCGCAGCATCAATGGCTGACAGGTTGTAGATTTTTTCCTGGTTTGTAAGAGGAGTTACAGCCGGCGGTATTGGAGGTCCGTTTAGTTCATCTGAATCTCCTGCAAATAAAATATAATCAATATTGATTATATTTATATTTTGCATAATTATCTGCGGAGGCTGCAGTTTTATAATTTCAATAATTTGCTCTTCAGTAAGATACTCGTAAATTAATTCAGGTGGAATTTCTTTTATGATTTCGATGATCTGTTCTTTTGTAAGATATTTTATTATCTCATTAATTATTTCTTCACGAATAACAGGGTTGTCACGAATGATTTCAATTATCACTTCACGATTATTTTCTATGTATTCAATAATCTCCTCTTTGGTCGGAGGCAGCGTAATGAATACTTCTTTTTCGATTATTTCGTAAACAGTTTCATATACTGTTTCATGGATAATTTCGAGTTCATAAATAATGCGGTAAATTATTCCCGGCGGAAGATCTGAGTAAACATACTCTACGATCGTTGCCGGAGGAAGCTGAACAAAAATTGTTTCGAATATTGTTTCATAAACTGTTTCATAGATAACTTCCTGTTTTATTAATGTTTCATAAATGATTTCGTAAGTTATTTGAGGTACTATTTTTATAATTGCGATATAATCAGGTTCAAAGCCGTTGTTATCGAGCCACCATTTTTCCATAATTGGATTGAAATTACATACTGTGAAATATAAACATAAAAAGATTGACAAAACAAAGAATAGATACCCCTTTTTATTTTTCAAAATATTTCTCCTTTTGTTTTTTTAATTAATCATGATCCGAATGAATAATCGTCAATTCTACTCTGCGGTTTCTGTTTCTGATAAAAAATTCGTCTGTCATAATCCTAGTACCGCCGGATGCTCTAATTACAATTTGTTCATTGTTTACACCCAGTGATTTTAACTGCTCAGCTACTTCATTAGCACGAATAGAACTTAATATAAAAAGATCATCAATTTCACTTGGATTTATTGTAATAGGATTTGCATGCCCTTCTATTCTGACAATGTAATCAGGATTTTTATTCAGGAAAGCGGCAGTATATTCCAAAACCATTCCATTTAACTGTTGAGCATCAAAATCAAGCCCGGCATTGTAAATTCCTTCATCAGGTCCGAATAAAATATATTCGACATAATTAATCATTATTTGTCTGTCTATTATTTGAGTATTTGTTATTTGCGTGTCTGTTTCCATAACCGGAGGATTTACCATTATATATTCAGTTTTAATTACAGTTCTTTGTTGTAAAGGAAATTTATATCCTGCTGTTAAAGAAATGCCGTATATATGCGGGTATCCAACACGAATTAACGGTTCAATATGCCATCCTCTTGTCAGCGGTATTGTTAAACCGGCTGCCGTATCGAGCATTATAGAACCCCTTGTTTTTGTAACATCATCGAATACGGTATTCAATCCCCTGTAAGATGTTAATAAACCCAAGCCGCCCTGAATAAAAATATTTGTTAATTTTTCTTCACGTCCGAAACGAAAAAAGTTCCAACGCAAATAAACTTGTCCTTCTAAAGAAAGAATATTACTTGACTCTTCTTCTATGCTGTAAGATAAGCCGATTCTGCTTCCAATCATTAATGGCTGGGAAAGCCAAAGTTTTGGATCTAAAATAAATTGATATGATGATCCCTTTACAAGTGTATCACCTATTCCAATACCGCCATTTAATGCCCAGTAATTTCCTTTTGGAAATTCTGTCTGCGCATTAAGTCCGTAGTTAAGGGACAATAATGTTAAAAGTAAAAGGAACTGTTTTTTGCAGATTTTTTTCATATTAGTCCTTTAAAAAAATATTTAAATAAATTATAATGAATCAAATAATAATTTGTATTATTCTAACCAGTCATTGTATTAATATTCTTTTAACAACTTGAAATTAATACATGTGCATATTAATATTCTTTTAACAACTTGAAATTAATACATGTGTATATTATTATTTTTATATCAAGGAGAAAATTATGCAGTATCAGAATTTAAATAAAGCCGCTTCTTTTATCAAGATTGCCGGTTATGCAGAAAAACAAGAGTTTAATTTCAAGGATAAACTTGACGCGGACAGGGTAAAAAAATGCATTGTTCCAATGGCGGCAGGTTTAAACTATTCATGGGCAGCAAAATCTGTAGATGATCAGTGTCTTAAATTATTGCAGGAACTGGCAGATGAACAGGAGCTGATAAACAAATACAAATCTCTTTTAAACGGAGATATGATAAATACAGGTGAAAAACGCAAAGTATTACATCACCTTTCGCGCGGAGAGTTAGGACAACCTGTAATGGAAGACGGAAAAAACATCGGCGATTTTTATAAAAAAGAACTTGAGCGTTTTTGTAATTTTGCGAATGAAGTTCACAATGGCAAGTACAAAGGTTCAACCGGAAAGACGTTTACTACAGTAATTCAAATAGGGATTGGCGGCTCTGATCTTGGTCCTCGCGCCATGTATATGGCGCTTGAAAACTGGGCACTAGCTGAAGGCAAAAAGAAATTAAACGCCAAGTTTATTTCTAATGTTGACCCCGATGATGCGTCACAGGTAATCGCTGAATCTAAACTTGACGAAAGTCTTTTTATTCTTGTTTCCAAAAGCGGAACAACGCAGGAAACACTTGCAAACGAATTATTTGTTAAAGATAAACTGGTAAAAGCAGGACTTGATACAAGTAAACACATGGTTGCGGTAACAAGCGAAACAAGTCCGCTTGCACGAAACAGCGCATACCTCGATTCTTTTTATATTGATGATTATATCGGCGGACGTTTTTCATCAACGTCAGCGGTTGGCGGCTGCGTTTTATCTTTGGCTTTTGGAGCTGATGTATTTAAAGAATTTTTAAAAGGAGCCAGCGAAGCTGACAAACTGGCGCTTGAAAATGATGTACTAAAAAACGCAGCTCTTTTAGATGCGCTCATCGGTGTATGGGAACGTAACTTTTTGGATTTTCCGTATACGGCTGTACTGCCGTACAGTCAAGCGCTTTCCCGTTTCCCTGCTCACCTGCAACAGATGGACATGGAATCGAACGGCAAACGTGTAAACCGAAACGGTGAACCAGTCGATTACAGTACTGGTCCTGTAATTTTCGGTGAACCTGGTACAAATGGACAGCATTCTTTCTTTCAGCTTTTACATCAAAGCACAGAAATTATTCCGCTGCAGTTTATAGGTTTTATTGAAAGTCAGAAAAATGATGATGTAACAGTTGACGGCTCAATAAGCCAAACAAAACTAAACGCAAACCTTGCAGCCCAGATCGTAGCGTTCGCAAAAGGGCAAGACAGTGATGATAAAAATAAAGAATTCCCCGGCTGCAGACCTTCAAGTTTAATTTACGGAAAAAAACTTACTCCTTCAGCTTTAGGCAGCCTCCTTGCGCATTTTGAAAATAAAGTTATGTTCCAGGGTTTTATCTGGAACCTTAACAGTTTTGATCAAGAAGGCGTACAATTGGGAAAAGTTCTGACAAAAAAAGTTCTTTCGGGTAACTTTGGCGATGACGCGCTTGAAGCGTACAGCAAGATATTGGGCGTTTAAAGAATTATTTATTTAATTCCAATAGCTGCACTGCTTGTGACAGATCATCCAATTTGTGCCAGACAGTATCTAAAACTTCTTGCGGCGGCTCGATTATATCTTTTATAAAGATAGAACGAATCCCCGCCGCGTGAAGTCCTCTAAGACCCGCGGTTGAATCTTCAAAACCGACACACACAGAGGGAGAAAAACCCAGTTTTTTTGCGGCAAGAAGAAAAATATCGGGTGAAGGTTTTCCGTTTTTTACTTCATCTCCGCCTGTAATGGCTGTAAACTTTTCGATAATACCTGCTTTTTCCAGCATATAAAAGGCAGTAGCTCTGCTGGAAGAAGTCGCAACACCAAAAGGAATCCCGGCTGTAGTTAGGCTTTCCAATAAATAATCAAGACCTTTCTTTTTTTGCACGCCGGTTGCTTCAATTTCTTTTTTCATAAGTGATCTGAACTCTTCCTGAATTTCTTTGTATGGAAAATCCATGCCGAATTCTTTAAGAAATACATTTTTGGCTTCTATACTGCTTATCCCGACAGTACGCAAAACAATATCTTTTGTTATTTTATATCCAAATAAATTACCGGCAGTTTCCCAGTGCGGAATAGTCATATTTTCGGTATCCAGCATAAGACCGTCCATGTCAAAAATTACCGCTTTTGGAAGGAATGTATCGAGTGTTTTCATAATTTGGTTAGTTTAGCATATTAATAAGTGGGCGTCACCACTTTTTTACACTGTTCAAATATTTAATCACATTAAGTCCGTCAACCGCACCCGACAAAGGTTTTCTTTGCGGATCTTTAACACAGGTCACAGCGTCTTTTAACATATTAGCGAAATAACCTGTAGCGCCTGTAAAACTCTTTCCTGTGTTTTTTAAGGAACGGAAGTTTTCGGCATAAGGGCTTGGAAGACTTTCCCAAACTTCAAAGACACCATTGCCGATACGCAATCTGCCTTTTTTGCATGAAAATTCAATTTCAAAAACCAAATGATCTCGGCTTGAACCTATTTCGATGAGAACTGGAATTCCAGAAGACCTCTCGCAGAGACGCAAAGGCGCAAAGTGGTTATTTGAATTATTAAGTGATATTATCGAACAACAACTCCGTGCCTCTGTGCCTCTGTGTGAAGTCTTCTGTAATAAACACCCCTCTAACCAAGCAGTGCCGCTTCGGGAATTAAGTTTATCTCCCCATGTTTTTTTATGTTTCAATTTTGAATTGGTCAAAAACATTATCACATCCGCAAGGTGTGTACCATCGTGCCATAACTGATCGATTAAACGTCTGTTTTTTCCCATGTATAAAGTTGCGCGAACTGCAACAATTTTTCCAAGTTTTCCTTCTTCTAAAATTGTTTTTGCTTTAATATAATCTTGTGAATAACGGCGTTCGTGGTTAGTTATTATGATTGGGTTATTTTTTTTTGCAAGCTGAGCGATTTTTTTTGCTTTGCCAATATTATCTGCAAGAGGTTTTTCACAAATTACAACCGGAATATTCATTTTAGCTGCAAGATTGCAATAAAAATAATGACTGTCAGGATGTGTAGCGATTACAACAATTTGCGGTTTGTGGTTAATGAGCATTTCCTGCGCGTTTGTGTAAACAGGAACATTCCATTTTTGCGTAAATAAATTGCGGCGTTCTTCATTTAAATCGCAGCCTGCTGTAAGAATGCAATCTTTGTTGGATGTTATAGCACCAGCGTGTGTGCATGGTTTTTCACGTAAGCTGTCTTCTTCAAGTAAAGACGCTATTCTTCCAAGTCCTATGACAGCAGTTTTAATTTGGATCATAATAATGTTCGTTTTTTACAATTGGCTGTTTATTATTGATGACTTTCACTTTTTTGCTTCGCCATGAATTAAAAACAGAATACATAATAGGTGTAAGGAAAATTGTCATAAATGTGCTTACGATAAGACCGCCGACAAATGTTTTTCCGATTGGCTGAATTGTTTCAGCGCCTATGCCAGGGAAAAAAGCTATAGGAGCAATTCCCAAAATTGTCGTAAGGCTTGTCATTAAAATAGGGCGCAGCCTTCTTCTGCCTGCTTCAAGACACGCATCCCTTACAGCCATTCCTCTTGAACATAATGTATTTGTATAATCAACAAGAACAATGCCGTTATTAATTACAACCCCAACGCAGGCGACAATTCCTACAATGGAAAACATTGACATCGCTTCTCCAGAAAATCTGTAAATCCAAATAACACCGATAAATAATAACGGTATGGAAAAAATAATTATTAGAGGGTCTGCAAATGATTCAAATTGACTTGCCATAATTCCAAAAATTAAAAATATAGCGGTAAGAATTATCAATCCATATAATGGTAAATTATCTTGAATATCAGCTGCTTCGCCAAGATAACGAATTGTTACACCTTCGCGCTGTACAAGATGCTGATTAACTGTTTCTTCTAAACGGCGCTGCATGTCGGTCGCTGCGACACCCGGCTCAAGACCGCCTGTTACGCGAAGAACTCTTTCCTGTCTTTCACGCCTGATCGAAGAAGGAGCTCTGCCTTCAGAAATATTTGCGACATTGGATAATGAAATGCGTGTTCCGTTGCGGTTAATAACAGATATTGCGTCAAGATTTGGAAGACCCTGGCGGTCTTCATCTTTTAAGCGAACCTGCACGTTTAAAAGCCTGGAGCCGTGACTCATTGTTGTCGCCGTTTCACCGTCTATTGCGGTGCGAATTTCTGAAGCGATTGCAGAAAGCGATAGTCCAAAACTTGATGCTCTGTCACGATCTATTTCTATTTGCAATTGCGGAGCGCCTTCATCTAGATTAATTGTCGGGTTTTCTATCTGCGGAAGGTAATTTGTCATTATATATTGAATTTCTTCTGCAGTTGCGATAAGCGCTTCATAATTTCTTGAACTTACAGCAACAACAATCGGAGTTGCGCTACCCATGCCTATTCCTGCTCTGAAACTAATTCTTGCTCCTGGAAACGTATTTAATAGGGGAGTGAGTTTCCTTATAATCGTATCAGGAGTGTCGATTTGCTGGGCAGGAGGCGGCAGGGTAATCTGTACCGACCCTTGATTTGTACCGCTGCGAGAAGCTGTTAAAATTATATTTTTGTATCCTTCAACTTCACGTTTAACTATTTCCTCAATTTCGAAAAGAAATTTTTCCGTAACATCGATAGCTGTTCCCCGCGGCATTGAAACGTTTATGTTTACGTTGTCGTCAACACGCATACGCATACGCGTAAACATGTTCATTTCAATTTTACTGAACTGTAAAAATGAAAAAACTAAAACTAAAGCGACAAGAACAATAATAATTAACCTGTGCGAAAGACAGTAACCAAGCGCTTTTTTATATGTTGTTTCAAGGAAAAGTAAGGCTTTTTCAACCGAATTATCAATAATTCGTAAAAAATTGATTTTTATGGGTTTTTGTTTTCTGGTATTTAATTTTAGAATTGAACCTGCAAGACTTGGAACAAGAGTTACGGCGACAATTAATGAAATACTTAAAGAAATTACAACTGTAAAAATAAGGTCTATAAACATAAGTCCCATTTCTTTCAAATCATTTTTATATATTATTATGGGAATAAATACACATAATGTTGTTACGGTTGATGTTATAATTGCCCGTAACATTTCCTTGCTTCCAAGAATTGCAGCAATAGCGCTTTTTGATCCTCTTTCGCGGTAACTGTGAATATTTTCCAAAATTACAATGGAGGCATCCAATGTCATACACATTCCCATAATAAGACCTGTTAAAGTCATCAGGTTTAATGTAAAACCGAAAATTGACATAGACATAAGGGTGAGTAAAATTGATATTGGTATAGAAAACCCGATAATTAATGTTGCTTTAAAATTCCGCAGGAATAACATCAAAACAAACATGGCTAAAATAGCGCCTTGAAAAGCATTGGTATAAACCTGGTTTAATGTCGCGCGAATCATCGATGTGTTATCAAAAATAATACCTATAGAAATTCCCTGCGGAAGGGTATCGTTAATATCTACGATTGCAGCCTGAATCCTGTCGGATACATCAATTTGATTGCTGCCGCTTTCTGAAGTTACCTGTATGTAAACACCGCTTTGTCCGTTTACGGTTACTCTTTGAGCATTATCATTGTAACCCAATGAAACATCGGCAACATCTTCTATTCGGATTACCTGCATACGAGCGGCTTGACCCGGCGATGATTGATTTAATGTTCTTACAACAAGTCTTTTTATCTGTTCGATACTTACAAGTTCTTCCTGCGTCATTATCTGATATTCTCGGGTTCCTCTTCTTAAGTTACCGCCTGAAGACATTACATTCTGTCCCCTTAGCGCACTTGATATGTCATTTAACGTTAGATTAAACGCAGCAAGACGGTTAAGCGAAACTTCGACCTTAACGATTTGAGTTGTTCCTCCTGTAACTTCCGCCGCTGCAACACCTTCGATGCGTTCAATTTTTGACTGGATTTCATCTTCTGCGAAAATTCTTAATTGGTCGGGAGGGTAGTTACCCATAACAACAAGGCGCATTATCGGCATGGCACTCATATCAAAGCGGCGGACAGTTGGAGTTTGAACTCCCGTAGGCAGTGAATTTACAAGCCTGTTTAAAAGAATTTGCGTATCGTTTACCGCTTTGTCCATATCTGTTCCGTAGGCGAACTCCAGGTTAATTGTACTTGATTCAAATTGAGAGTTACTCGTCATGTTGACAAGACCCCTTGAAGACGAAAGCGCTCTTTCAAGGCGTTCTGTAACATTACGTTCGATATCGGCAGGTCCCGCTCCGGGGAAGCGCGTCCAAACTGAAAGAAAAGGTCTGTCTACAGACGGATACATATCCATGGAAAGACTGCCGATTAATGTAACAGCAATACCTATAGAAAGAACGAAAAGCATTATTATTGTAACAGGGCGTTTTACCGAATATTCAGTTATACTCATAATTATTCCGCTATACGGACAGGATCGCCGTCAGAAAGAAAATTTTGTCCCGCGCTTACAACTCTTTCTCCAAGGGAAACACCGCTTAAAATTTCAAGTTGATCTTCGCTGTCAAGACCTAATGTAACAACACGGCGTCTTGCGATATTTTCTTCATCAACAACAAACACAATCCATGAACCGTATGTATTAATAACAGAAGTTCTTTGAATCACAGGGACATCCGCTTTTCTGTTTGTTATAAGACTTAAAGTAGCAAACATCCCGGCTCTTATTCGAGGGTCGGTATTTAAAAATCGAAGACGTATTCTTAAAGTGCGGCTAACAGGATCAAGAACCGGATTTATTTCAAAAACTTCAGCGTTAAATGTTTCGCCCGGGATTGCTTCAAACCATAAAGAGGCTCTCATGCCCTGGGTTACAGAGGTTGCAAAGCGCTCTGGAACAAAAGTTTCAACTAACAATGCGGAAAGATCTCCTACTATATAAATGCCCGATTGCGGTGTAACCGAATCACCAATGCTGAAAGGAGCGTTTAAAACAGTTCCCGTAACAGTAGATACAACAGGGCTGCGTGAAAAAACTTCTCCCGGTCTTGACGGATCTACCATAGCCACAATACTTCCGCTTGTGACTCTGTCTCCGACGCTGAAACGCATGTCAACTAACCTGCCAGCCATAGCCGGTAAAATTGTTACCTGGTTACGCGCGAGTATCTCGCCGTTAAGGATTACGCTTTTTTCGATAATCCCCGTAGTGACAGGCGTTACGCGCACTGTAGTAGCAGGACCGCTTCGCATTTGCTGCGGTCTTGAACTTTCGTCTTCTTCTGGACCGAATATATTAAATAAGATTAAAACAGCAAACAAAACTATTAATGAAATAATCGCAATTGTGATAATTTTACTTTTATTCATTTGGCACTCCAAAGGTTTGAATTAAATATTTCCAGTCAACATTTAAAGCGGCAGAAAGGTCAAGTATCATGTTAAAATAAAAAAGCTCTGCCTGTAAAAACCGCTGTCTCGCATTCGCCATATTGTTACGCGAATCTTCCAAAACAAGCGCTTCAACAGAACCGTTTTGAAAAGCCTGCTCCGTTAGCTGATATCCGCGCTGCGCAGCTTCGAGGCTTAGTCTTGCTATTCGGATACTGTCCCAGGAATTGCGAAGGGTAGCGCAAAGGGTTCTAATTTGTGTTCTTGCAGAATTTTCTGTTATTTCCAAATCGAGTCTTGCTTTTTCTATTGAATCTGCGGTTCTGGAAATTGACTGATTTCTTGAAGTACCCGGAACCCACGGATCAATTGGAATGCTCAAACGTGCGGAAGCGCTTAAAGTATCAGCAAAGGGATCGAAGTTTGAACTGTTCCAGTCAAGCGATAAGTTTAATGACGGAGCGCGGCTTTGCATCATGGTTTGTGTTCGTACAGCCGAAAGTCTTTCAATCTCCTGTTTGTTTCTTACAATGTCCGGGCGCAAATGAAGATATTCTCTTATAAGGAAATCTGCGTCGGCTTCGATTCTTGTGATACTTATTTCGCCGGTAAATGTTGTGTTTTCATCATCGGGTATTCCAATTATCGCAAGGAATTCTGATAAATTATTTCTGTAAATAATTCTTGCTGCTTCCAGATTGTAACGCGCGTTTTCCAAAGCGATTCTGCTTTGAGTAAGCGAAAGTTCTCCGACAAAACCGTTTCTGAATAATGTTTCGCTTCTTGTAAATTGTCTTTGTGCCAGGTTTAAAACTTCTTCAAGCAGTTTAAGATTATTATTTTCGGCAATTAAAGAATAAAATCTTTTTGTTACTTGGATTGATAACTGGTTACGTGCATCTTCATATCTTAAAATATTTCCCTGATGAGCAAGTTTTAAACTTCTTATGGCATAGGGAATACCTGCATTCAAACCAAGGTTTAAACCAAATCCAAAACCGTAATTTGTTCCTGCATCACGAAGCTGAACATCGCTGAAAAGGTTAGTTGTATAACCAAACCTAACACTTGCATTTATTGTCGGGAATATTTCCGACCAAAGGTTTCTTTCCGAATAACCGCTTGCTGTTAGGTCAATTTCTATTTTTCTTAAAGGTAAATTGTATTCTAAAGCGAGGTTTACCGCATCTTCAAGGGTCAAAGTACTACTCTGAGCAAACACATTAAATAGAGAAAATGATAAAAGAATAATAAATGAAAAAGACGCAATTATAAGTTTCAGGTTAATAACCCCCTACTAGTATATATAGCATTTTATTAATTAAATTAATAGATAATTATACCACGGAGTACACGGAGTAAGAAGAAGCTTTCGGACTAAAACCTCCGTGTTCCTCCGTGTTCCTCCGTGTCCTCTGTGGTTAAAATTCTCTTTATCAAACTTCGGGCAGGTATTTCCAGTAGCGTTTGGGCATAAATTGACGCTGTAAATCGGGATTATTGCGATCTTCGTTATTAATCGTCTTATGGTAGTGTTTCCACAGTTCTTCCCAATCATCGCTTTTGGCAGAAGCCGTTTTAGTAAAATTATTATTCATGATTTTGACTTGTCCGTTAGAAGCTAAACATAATTGCCGTTTTTCATCGATTATAGACCAGGCTGTTTTTCCAAAACGCAGCGAAAAAAACTCTTTTAAGGCGGGTAGTATAAAATGATCAGGTTCGCATTTGGCTATAAAAACGCCTTCTTTATTCGGCGAAAACCGAAGCAAACCCATCATTCTGTGAACTTCATGATTTACTTTTTGCGAAGCGTTTAATACAGCAAGCGTATCTTTGTTTATACGGTCGTTAATTATTTTTTCTATTGTTTGATTTCTTTGCTTAAGATTGTTTATGTTAACTGCCGAAAGAATATTTTTGCCAAACGCGGTTATTTCCCTTTCTACAGGCAGTTCGCTCAGCCATGCGTGTAATAAAAGATCAAAAGCGTAAAATGATAATTCGATTAAGTCCCGCGCGGGTCCTGTTAATATAGAAACATTAAACCCTCTTGTAAAATACGATGTTATAAAATCGATATCCGCCTGTTCGTATAAACGCTGATAACAACTAATATCGCTTGTCATTTCAAAAGGAATATCACTAAATAATGAATTATTTTCTTTTACATGATTTTCTAATAATGAGGAAAAAAGTTTATTTAGGTTATCTTTCATAAGAAATCTTTGCTCCAACAATATTAAAAATCAAAAAGCGGCAGTTGCAATCCCGCTCCATCCTGCCCTGAAAGCAGACGGCGAATGCGGGTAGGGTCGTCAGGGCGTTCGATATACACGCCGCCTGCTGTTAAAAAATAACGCGCGCGTTTTAAAGTAGCGCCTAATCTGTGCAGATTTTCTATTGTGATGTTTCGCGATCGCCTGTTTTCGATAATACGCCTTGCTGTTTTCGCGCCGATACCCGGTATGCGCAAAAGCGTTTCGTAATCGGCGCGGTTTATCTCGATTGGAAAAAAATCCAAATTGTTTAATGCCCATGCAGTTTTTGGATCGATGTGCGCATCAAGGAACGGTTGTTTTTCGCTGAGTATTTCGTTCGCGCTAAAATGATAAAAACGCAAAAGCCAATCCGCCTGATATAAACGATGTTCCCTTACTAAAGGCGGACTGTCAGTTTCGGGAAGACGCGGATCAAAACGGTTTGGATGAATAAAAGCGGAGTAGTACACACGTTTTAAAGAAAACTTATTGTAGAGCGAACTGGTCAAATTTATGATCTGCCTGTCGTCTTCACCAGTTGCTCCAACAATAAGCTGGGTGCTTTGTCCCGCAGGTGCAAACCAGGGGGAGGTTGTTTTTCCCTGCGGGAGAAATTTTACTTTACGCTGAGTCTCTTCTGTTTCGCATCTGATGTCAGAAAAATCATTCATTGCTCCTATAATTGTTTTTTTTGATTTTTCGGGAGCGAGGCTTATTAAACTTTTTTCTGTTGGCAGCTCTATATTGACGCTTAGCCTGTCCGCCCATTTGCCTGCTTCCCGAATCATTTTTTCGCCAGTTCCCGGTATCAACTTTAAATGAATATAACCGCCGAATCCCATTTCTGTTCGCAGTGTTTTTGCAGTTTCCGTTAATTTTTCCATGACGATATCGGGGTCTGCGAAAATCCCTGATGATAAAAAAAGCCCTTCAATATAATTTCGTTTGTAAAACTCGGTTGTAAGTTCTGCCAGTTCCTTTACGGTAAAGGTTGATCTTTTAATATCTGCGGACGCACGGTTAACACAATAAGCGCAGTCGTATTTACAAACATTGGAATACAGTACTTTTAAAAGACTTACACAGCGCCCGTCCTGTGTCCAGCTATGGCATACACCCATTGGGAGTGTTGCTCCCATTTTACCGCTGCCCTGGTTGTTAAAACCCGTACTGCCGGATGTAGCGCAGGAAGCGTCATATTTGGCGGCTCCGGAGAGGACAGAGATTTTTTCTTGTAGGCTAGAGATTCCCATATCAATATAACTATACAAGTGTTTAGGGTATTTGTCAAGAGGTATTTATATAGGTAGTAAATGTTTTTTGCTTGCTCAAGCGTTAAGGACTGCAGCTAAAACTTCGCGGAGTTGTGTTATTTTTCTTATATTGATTGATAAATGTACGAAAATGTATTAAATTGTAAGTATAATTCATTGTTTGGAGATGTCTTATGGCTACAATTCAAGTACGTGTAGATGATAATGTAAAAACGGCTGCTGATTCGCTTTTTAATACTCTTGGACTTGATACATCTACAGCAGTCCGAATGTTCCTCTCAGCAGCTATTGAAAATGATGGCATCCCATTTGCAGTAAGACGCCAAAAAACAAACACCGATTTACTAGAAGCTATTTATGATACTCGTAATCGTACTAATCTGCATGGTCCATACAAAACTGCGAAAGAAGCGGTCGCTGCAATGCTGGAAGATTAATAATGCTTGAAATTGTGTTTACTAACAAAATGAAACGAGATGCAAAGTTAATGAAAAAGCGCGGAAAGGATATGGCAAAGTTAACTGATGTACTTGACTTGCTTGCAAATCGTAAACCAATGCCTGAACGGTACAAGGATCATCAATTATCTGGAAATCTGAAGGATTTTCGTGAATGTCATATCGAGCCAAACTGGCTTTTAATGTATCAAATTTTTGAAGACAAATTGATACTATCTGCTTCCGCCACAGGTACACATTCAGATTTATTTTCTTAAGCCTTCTTTCTCTTCTTCACACACTCGCTTAAAAGGAACTCTATCTGCCCGTTGATTGAACGAAAATCGTCCTGTGCCCAGGCGGAGAGTTCCTTCCAAAGCGAATCTGACAAGCGAAGCAAAAATTGCTTTTTAGCGTCTTTATCTTCGGCTTGTATTACGTCTTTTTTTCCCATTAATATAATGAACCGCTGTTTATGATCGGCTGTGTGTCCCTGTTGCCGCATAAAACGACAAGAAGATTACTAACCATTGCGGCTTTCCTTTCTTCATCAAGTTTTACAATTTCCGCTTCGTTTAATTTTGCCAAAGCCATTTCTACCATACCTACGGCTCCCTGTACAATTAATTGTTTGGCATCTACGACCGCGGAAGCCTGCTGTCTTTGAAGCATGGCGGCGGCAATTTCCGGAGCGTAATACAAGTTGGTTATTCGCGCTTCCTGGATTTCCAACCCAGCTATTTCTACCTTGGATTGAATTTCATCTTTTAATTTTACGGCAATTTCCTGGCTGGAGCCGTGCAGGGATTTTTCGCAATCAGAGCCGTAAGCGTCATAAGGATAAAGGCGTACGATATTACGCAATGCCGAATCGCACTGTATCGATAAAAATTCTTTGTAGTTGTCTACATTGAATACCGCTTTTGCCGTGTTTACAACTTTCCAAACAACAACAATACCAATCATTATCGGGTTGCCTAACTGGTCGTTTACCTTTTGCTTGTCGTTATTTAAGGTTGATACTTTCAACGATATTTTTTTACTGCCAAGACTTGGTAAGTTGAAGTTATAATTAGCACCTTCGATTACAGTTGTTACTGCTTGTGTCTGGTTTTGAGTAGTGCTGCCTTGCGCGGGATTTACTCCTGTACAGAACGGATTTACATAGTAAAAACCTTCTTTTTTTATAGTGCCGACATATTTACCGAACAGCGTAAGTACCAGAGCTTCGTTTGGCTTAATAATTTTTAAACCTACATATAAAACAGGACCAATTACAAAGCTGTAAATAGAGCCAATTATTGTTAATGTTGTGCCTAAAATTATTTCGTTGCCGTTGATATTAATAATAAGCCCATAAATAAAAAGCGCTATTCCTGCCAGTATTAATAGTGTATTAAAGATTAATACAAACATACCGTTTGCGGTTTTCTTCTGCACTTCCTCATAATGGAATTTTTCGGGGTTTGATGTTTCTTTCATAAATTACTCCTGATATTGTATTGATATCATTAATATATCATATTTATATCAGCCTGTCAAGCTTTTTTTCTAATTTATCACACGGAGTCACGGAGTCACAAAGTTGTTGTTCGATTTCTTCTTTAAACCTCTAGAAATCATTGATTGCTGTCTAATATTTATTGGGAATTAGGAAAAGATACCGAAGTAATACTCCGTGCCTTTGTGCCTTCTTGTGAAATCTTCTTTATATATCTTTTGGGCGGTTGTCTATGACCCGCACGGCTTTGCCTTCGGAGATTGGCAGGCTGCCGCTTTCCTGAAGCTCAACTTTCGGGCTAATGGAAATCGATGTTTGCAAGGTTTCTTTGATTTTTTCTTTAAGTGCGTTTAGATGGCGTGAATCGTCCATAAAAGTTTCGGCATTTACTTCGGTTTTTACTGTAAGTTTGTCCAAAGCGCCGTCTTTTTCTACTATTATAAGGTAGTTGTTGCCGACTTCCTTCATGCTCATGATAACTTCTTCGATCTGGCTTGGGAAAACATTTACGCCGTTAATAATCAGCATATCGTCACTGCGTCCTGTTATTCGGCGCAGTTTGCGATGGGTTCTTCCGCAGGCGCAAGGTTCTGTGTAGAACGAAGTTAGGTCTCTTGTGCGATAACGAAGTATTGGAGTCGCTTCACGGCATAGGATTGTTAAAACAAGCTCTCCTGTTTCACCTTCTTTTACAGGCTGGAGTGTATCTGGGTTTACGATTTCGGCAATGTAGCCGTCTTCCCAAATGTGAAGCCCGTCCTTGCACTGACATTCAAACGCGACACCGGGACCGTTCATTTCCGAAAGACCATAGGAATTATATACATCAACTTTTAAAAGAGCTTCGATGCGTTTTCTTGTATCTTCTGAATACGGCTCGGCTCCGCCGAAGGCTTTTTTTATAACAAGACTGTTTCGTTCAACACCAGCTTCCTTCATTTTTGTTTCAAGGTGAAGCAAAAAACTTGGCGTTGCGTGTAACACAGTTGTTCCGTAATCCTGCATCATCTTAAATTGGCGGGCGGTGTTGCCGGCTCCCGCTGGGATTACAAGCATTCCCACTTCTTCGCCGCCTTGATGAAAACCAAGCCCGCCGGTGAAAAGACCGTAAGTGATCATGTTTTGAAACACATCATTTTTTGTACAACCCGTACTGTAAATACAGCGTGCCATAAAATCTGCCCAGCGTTTAATATCATCCTTGCTGAAATAAATTACTGTTGGAATGCCTGTGGTTCCGCTTGATGAATGAAGGCGTATAACATCTTCTTTTGGAATTGCCAAAAATCCGTAGGGGAACCCGTCTCTTAAATCATCTTTGGTGGTAAACGGAATTTTTTTTAAATCATCCAGGGTTTTTATTTCATCAGAACTTTTAATACCAACTTTTGTAAACCGCTCTTTATAAAACGGAGTGCGAAATGCGGTGTCGATTTCTGCTTTTAACTTTTGCAGCTGTAAGGCTTCAAGCTCCGCTCTCGGCATTTTTTCTATTTGAGGATTCCAGTATTGAAAATTCATTTTTTCAATTCCATTTTAACCTGTTTACGCTTTTTTACAGGCATCGACACCAAGTTTAAAAGCCTTTGTATTTGCTGTTACTGTGTTAGCGTCTTTTTTTGTAAAAGTATCGGTTATGATTTTTTCAAGGCTTTGACCTTTCAAAGGAAGAAAACATGAAGCGGCTCCTACCATAACGGTATTCGCGGCTTTTGCAAGCCCTGCTTCTTTTGCCAAAACAGCCGTTTGAATAATCTTGGACTTGGGAAGTTTTTTTATCGAAGAATGAACTTCTTTAATATCGGGATAGTTCGGCATATTTACAAATGAATCGGCAGCGCTGACTAAAATGCCGTCCGGTTTTAAATAAGACACATATCTAAGACCTTCAAGGGGTTCCATCGCGATAATCATGTCGGCTCCTCCCTTTGGAACAAGGTCGCCTGCGATTTTTTTGTCAGAAATGCGCATATGAGAAATTACCTGCCCGCCTCTTTGTGCCATACCATGCACCTCACTTTGGCGCACCTCGAACCCTTCGCTTAATGCGGCGTGGGCTATAATGGAGGCTACAGATAAAACTCCCTGTCCTCCGACTCCTGCTAAAATTACATCATATTTCATGTGGTTATTATGTAATAAATTGAAAAAATAATCTATAGGCTGCAGATGTAATTATGTGTTATTATATATCAGGAGATAAATTGATGAAAAAATTATTTATTATCTTTTTAATAGGCTTTATATTTCTTTCATGCAAAGGCTTTAAGCCAAAATCATCACCTGATGAATCCTCTCCTTTTGGATTTACACCGTTTAATATGTCATTAAATCAACAGGAAGAAGGCACTTATTTTTTATTACCAAAAGACAGTATGACAGTTTCATTGAATACTTACGAAAACGGACAAATTATTGAACAAAAAATATTTTATGTAACAAATAAATCAATATTTGGAACAAATCAAAAAGATATAATTGCTATTATTGATACAGATGACAATGCTATTGTTATTTATAACATTCATACAACCAAAGAAATAAAATTATCTATTCCTTTCGATATTACACCAAAAACTATTTTGATAAACGATCAAAATATATTTATCGGCGGAATGATGGGTGAAGCAATGCTGGTTCAATATCATTTAATAAATGAACAGTGGTTTAAGTTTGAAGTTCCAGAAGGAATACCTTATATAAGAAAGGCTATTGATGATTTGGTAATTAATGATAACTATTTGATTGCTGTTGATAATTTAATTATACCCAAATATATTTTATTTTATCATTTAAATTCAACAGGTAAACTTGATTATTCGCATTATAGAGAAATAAAAAATAATGGAACCTACGAACAGATTTATCAAGCCAGGATTTCTTTTAAATACCTCGGGATTTTTTCTGCTTCATTTGGTAGAAGCGGACTTTATGAACATATTTCTATTTACAATGATCTTGATTTAAGAAACAGTTTTGCAATTTCGTTTAGAATAGATAGAACAGATGATTACTGGTCGAATAATTATCTAACAATTAATGATTTTATAATAGTTGGAGACAAATTATATATCGCACATAGAATAAATGGATTGGGTATATTGGAAATTAAAGAATCTTATTTTGGGGTAAGAAGAAATGAATATGATATATTCAATCGTGAGATAGAAGCAGATAATATCAATTATAAGCAGTATGTTAATGAAGAGGTATTACGTCTTGCACTAATTCCCAATGAAAATAAAATGATATTAATGATCAGAAATTCGCAAGGGAATATCAGACATGAAATAATGGAGCTGTAAGGAATAGTTCTTGATAAAAGCTCTATAAATTGAAATTAAATTATTAGCCTCATAAATTCAAGCGGTATTTTGTAAAAAACACTGGTCGATCCTTATAAAAATGCTTATCTTCTAGTGCAGAGAATAAGATTTTTTTAAGGGGGGTGCATTTATGAAAAAGTTTACATTTATTTTTACCTTTGTATTGATTTTCTTTATTCTTTCAATTGCGGTTTTTTTGTATGCGCTTTTAATTCATTAACGGCAATTTTTAGTGATGATAATATTGACAATGTATATACAATAGTATATACTTGTTATAGAGGAACAATAGTGAAAACAGTTAAAGTATTTAAAAGCGGTAATAGCCAAGCGTTAAGAATTCCCAAAGAATTTTATATCAAAGAGTCAGAATTAATGATAAAAAAAATTGGTAATACAATTATTCTTTTTCCACAGGATGATCCTTGGAAACATTTTAAGAATAGTTTAAATGAATTTTCAAGTGATTATTTTACAGAAGGAAGAAAACAGCCTGAAATGCAAAAAAGGAAGCAAAAGTAATGTACCTCTTGGATACAAATATTTGTATTTACATAATAAATAAACATCCAAAAAACATTACGCAAAAATTACATAAAATAAAAACAAAGGATATAAAGATATCTTCGGTAACAGTAGCAGAATTGGAATATGGCGCATCAAAAAGCGCATGGCGTGAAAAAAATAGAAATGCTTTATATAATTTCCTTTCGCCGTTTGAAATAATTAACTTTGATACTCGTGATGCTGAAATTTATGGATTAATCAGAGCAGAGTTAGAGTGTATTGGAAGAACAATAGGTGCTTATGACATGCAGCTTGCGTCACAAGCATTAGCCAGAGATTTAATTTTTGTTACAAATAATACAAACGAGTTTATTAGAGTAAAAAATTTAAGATTGGAAAACTGGTAATTAACGGCAATTATCTTTTTTTTCTTGATTTAACCGCAGGTTTACCAAGTATTTTTTTATCAAATAATAATTTAAAAACGTCAGCGGCAGTTTCAACAAACTCTGCTTTTATGGAAGATTTAATTTCTTTATCAAGTTCGTTCCAGTCGTCTTCGTTATCTTTAGGCAGCAGTGTTTTTTCCATGCCGTTTCTTATCGCAGCTAATAGTTTTTCTTTTAAACCGCCGATTGGAAGTATTCGCCCTGTTAAGGTCAGCTCTCCTGTCATTGCGATGCAGGGAAGCGGAGGAACTTTACACAGGGTAGACAATAATGAAGAAGCCAAAGTGATACCCGCTGATGGTCCGTCTTTTGGGATTGCGCCTTCGGGGACATGAATGTGAAAATCCGATTTTGATAAATCTTTCAAGGTAAAATTATAGTTGCCTGCGATGCTGCGAAGATAGGAAAGTGCGATACGAGCGCTTTCTTTCATTACATCGCCGAGGTTTCCTGTTATTAAAAGTTCTCCGTTTCCGTCGTAACGGATTGTTTCCACAGGCATGATGGTTCCGCCGTATTCAGTCCACGCAAGACCGTAAGTTACGCCGATGCGTGCTTCCCTGTATACAACGTCTCTTTTGTATTTTTTCTTGCCAAGCAGTTTTTCCAGGTTTTCAGGTTTTACCGTTTTTGTAAAATCGCAAACTTGTTTTTCTTTTCCATATCCTTTTGTTACTGCTTCTCTTGCAATGCGTCTTATGCAGCGTGCAGTTTCGCGCTCAAGGTTGCGCACCCCCGATTCCATTGTCCAAAAACGAATAATGTCTTTTAAAGTTTCATCTTTAAATATTATATTTGCCGTATTTAAACCATTGTCACGAAGTCCTTTTGGAACCAAAAATTGTTTTGCAATGTTTAATTTTTCATTTTCACCGTAACCGGGAACTTCGATTATTTCCATACGATCAAGTAACGGATACGGAATGGAATGGAGAGAGTTCGCTGTTGTCAAAAACATAACTTTAGATAAATCATATTGAACTTCCAGGTAGTGATCCACAAAGGTTGAGTTTTGCTCCGGGTCTAAAACTTCCAATAAAGCAGATGCAGGATCTCCCCTAAAATCATGGGAAAGTTTATCAATTTCGTCTAACAAAAATACAGGGTTTAAAGTTCCGGCTTTACGCATTGACTGGATTATTTTACCGGGAAGCGCTCCTACATAGGTTTTCCTGTGCCCGCGAATTTCCGCTTCATCGCGCACGCCGCCCAAAGATATTCGCACAAAGTTTCGCCCCAAAGCACGAGCGACAGATTTTCCAAGACTTGTTTTACCGGTTCCCGGAGGTCCAACAAAACAAAGAATGGGACCTTTAATTGATTGTGGAGCAGGAGAATGAGAATTTTCGTCTTCTGCGTTTGTATCTGTTATTTTATCATTCTCAATTTCTAATTTTTCATATTTATTTTCTATTGTATCACTTGTATTTTCTACTTGTTCTTTATTCTCTATTTTCTGCTCGCTATTATTCATTAAAAGCTGTCTTACAGCGATAAACTCGATTATGCGATCTTTTGCTTTTTGCATTCCAAAATGATCTTCATCAAGGATTTTTTCAGCATCGGTTAGAATGCTGTTAGCGTCAGTTTTTTCCGATTCTGCAGAATAATTACTCCAGGGAAGGTCTGCTATCCATTCAAGATAACCCCTTAAAACGCCGGCTTCCGGCGAAAGCGGCTGCAGTTTGCGCAGTCTTTTTATTTCTTTTTCTACTCTTTCGCAAACTTCTTTTGGAGGTTTCTTTTCTGCAATTCGTTTTTCTAAAATTGCAAATTCATCTTCGATTTTATCTTTACCTAGTTCTTTATTAATTTCTCTAAGCTGTTCGTTTAAAATATATTCGCGATGGCGTTTATCCATCTTTCTTCGTACTTTGCCGGAAATATTTTTTTGGATACCGAATATTTCATTTTCTTTTTCAAGTATTTCAAGGATTGCAAGATACCTTTCTCTTGTATCAGTATATGACAATAGTTCAATTTTTTTCTCGGATTTTATATAAACGGCATTGCACACAAGATTTGCAAGCCTTTCGGGGTCTTCGGATTTTTCTACAGCGATAAGAGTGTCAGGACCTATTTTCCCCGAGTATTCCGCATATTGTGAAAATGATTTTTGAACACTTCGTATTAAACCTGTATCTTCTGTATTTAAAGGCTCATTTAATCCGATTGTTTTTAACGGTTCTACTTTTACGATATTCAAATTATTTTGAATGTTATTCGAAATAATTGTTCCCCTGTATTCACATTGAAAAACAACGCGGTAAGTATTATCCGGCAGTTTTAAATGAGAAATTATTCTTGCTACAGTGCCAATAGGATATGATTCATCGGATGATAAACGTAGATCATTCTTTTTTAAGCAGGAAGCAAAAAGGCGAAAATCGCGTTTTAATGCTTCTTCCAAAGCTATGATACCGGGTTTATATGTAATAAAAATCGGAACTACAGTTTGGGGAAAAAGAACAAGGTCACGAAGCGGAAGCAGCGGAAAATCTTCAGCTGCAAGGGCTTCTGTTTCAAAATAATCATAAACAGAATTGTTTTTTCCGCGTAACCGTGAGAACAAACCTCCGAGTTTGGATGAATCAAGTTTTTTCACAGGCTAAACCTCGGATTTTTTGTTATGCGCTTTTTTGCTTTTGATCAAGATATGTAATTTCAGGCGGTTGTAATTTTTCTACTGTATCATGAGTAATGGTTACATGTTTTTCACCTGTAATGGAAGGTATGTCGAACATGATGTCTGTCATCATTCTTTCTACAATCGCGCGCAGTCCGCGTGCGCCTGTTTTTTGTTTTATAGCCTTGTCTGCGATTGCATCGATGGCTTTTTCTGTAAATTCAAGTTTTACATTATCATAAGCGAGCGAAGCCTGATACTGGCGCACAATTGCGTTTCTTGGTTCTGTTATAATGCGTTTTAAATCTTCGCGTTTTAGTTCTTCAAGACCAACGATTATTGGTAAACGCCCGATAAACTCAGGGATCATTCCAAACTGGATTAAATCATCGGGGTGCATAGAATCGTAAAGTTCTTTAAGCGATTTTTCGCTGCTGCCTGTTTCTGCGCCAAAACCCATCGGGTGCTGAACAACACGGCGTGAAATTAATTTATCCAATCCGACAAATGCGCCGCCGCAGATAAATAAAATATTTGTAGTATCAATGCGTATTAATTCCTGGTTAGGATGTTTTCTTCCGCCTTGCGGAGGTACAGAAGCGACAGTTCCCTCGATTATTTTTAAAAGCGCCTGCTGAACACCTTCTCCCGAAACATCGCGTGTTATCGAAATATTTTCGCCCTTGCGTGCAACCTTGTCGATTTCATCGATATAAACAATGCCTCTTTCTGCTGCGGAAATGTTACCGCCTGCGCTTTGTATCAATTTTAATAGAATGTTTTCTACATCTTCGCCTACATAACCTGCTTCTGTAAGGGTAGTAGCGTCAACAATTGCAAAAGGTACTTTTAACTTTTTAGCAAGTATTTTTGCAAGTAACGTTTTGCCGGTTCCGGTTGGTCCTATTAATAAAACATTTGATTTTTCGATTTCAACTTCTTCGCTTTCTTTATCTTTGGAAGGGTTCGCTATTCTTTTATAGTGATTATAAACCGCGACGGAAAGTGCCTTTTTTGCTTCATCTTGCCCTATAACAAAAAGGTCAAGATAATTTTTTATATCTTTTGGAGTCGGGATATCACCTGTAAAATGTGTGGTAAGTTCATGTTCTTCTTCGCTAAGAATTTTACGGCAGACTTCTATACATTCATCGCAGATAAATACATCATGAGGACCGGCAATAAGGCGGCGAGCCATGTCGGCGCTTTTTCCGCAGAAAGAACAAACTCTTTCAAATACTTCAGGTCCGTTACGAAGTTTTGCCATTTTTTTCCCTCGTTAAAATCGAATCGGCTATGCCGTATTCAACCGCATCCTGTGCGGACATAAAAAAATCTCTTTCCATATCTGAAGATATTTTTTCTGCAGTTTTACCTGTATGATTGGCAAAATATTCGATTATCAATTTTTTTATTCGGACAATCTCTTTAGAATGAATGCCGATGTCACGCGCCTGCCCTCTGGCTCCGCCCCATGGTTGATGAATCAACACCCTCGATGACGGAAGAATCATCCGCTTGCCTGCAGTTCCTGATGTAAGGATTAAAGCTGCCATGCTTGCTGCTTGTCCAAGGCAGATTGTCTGCACATCGGATTTAACATGCTGGATAGTATCGTAAATTGCCAAACCGGCAGTTACAGAGCCGCCGGGTGAATTTATATAAAGGTTAATATCCTTTTCAACATCCTGTCCATCTAAAAATAAAAGCTGCGCAACGACAAGGTCTGCAGAAACATCATTAATTTCGCCGTCTAAAAAAACAATTCTGTCTTTTAACAGACGTGAATAAATATCGTAGGAACGCTCTCCCATACCTGTCTGTTCGACAACAATCGGAACCAGGTTACTCATTTTAATACTCATATATCTAATTTAACCATTATCTGACATGAAATCCAGATAATTCTCCTTTTTTCCGGGTTTTAAATTATTTTCTGCAAGCAATAAATCGGTTATCTTTTTTTCTTTGATGTCTTCTTTAAGGTAGAAAACCGCTTCTTCGTTGTAGTGTTTTTTAATTTCTTCAACTTGTGTGTTATTCGCTGCTGCTATCGATTCAAATTCTTTATCTACATCTTCGTCTGAAACTTCGATTTTCTGCTCTTCCATTAATGTCTCAATGATCAATCGTGAATGAAGCGCTTTTTCTGCAGCATCACGCCATTCATTTGCTTTGTCTCCGATATTCATCATTTGCTGGATCATTTCTACATTTGTATTGTAATAACGTGCAAGCCGTCTCCAGCGTCCTTCAA
>Ga0123356_10000302_pt1 | contig 56343 bp, 43 predicted proteins | sample TergutEmb28metaG_2_FD_92546 | JGI IMG/M metagenome (GOLD analysis project Ga0123356, IMG submission 92546) | Embiratermes neotenicus P3 segment gut microbial communities from Petit-Saut dam, French Guiana - Emb289 P3 | ecosystem: Host-associated > Arthropoda: Insects > Digestive system > Gut ...
CATATTAAATATCTCCTTTTTAGCTTTCTCTGTTACTTGGCGCTTCTTCACCAGTCTGCCCGGGTCCCCTAATGGTGGGAGCTTCCCACCTTTGACACCCTTGTTGGTAATCGCCGCCTGTTTTGTCCTTAAGTTGTTCCAAAAGCGTCTGTTCTTGTTTCGTCTGATTACGTTGTGACGTTGTATTGTCCTCTTCACCCACTATTGCGAAGGACGAGCTTGCCATCGATCATCTTTTTTCAAAGGGTGTCCGGCCATTCTTCAGCTAGTCGATTAGGCGGCGGCAACACCCAGCCAAAGACGCGGGACTTCACGGCCGTTGCGGAGCGCTGAGGTCCCCGCTAGCGGTTACGTGGTGGACAAACTGGTATTGCTTCGCCAGGGATATCCGCTCTTTGCTCTCCGACCGCTCGGCTAAACCTCAGTCCCAGTGCGAGAACCAATTGAGCGTGGGCGGCACCTGCAACCGCGCATGGGCGAACCTGCGGAACGCCTTTGATATGGGAGCACCATCAGGGAAGCAGGCTCTACACCCGCAATTCAATCGTGCATTCGCATGACGGGTTGGATAGATCCTCCGAGTCTGAAAAATCGCACGATGCGCACCGGTACAGAACGATCAGGAGGGCTTAAGCGAGGCTTGTTTCGGAGCTCGCTCAAGCTCAAAGCGAAGGCGCGATGTGCCGCACCCATCCAGCAAACGCGAGCCAGGCAGCGGTGCTGCCGATCGGTATCCGAAGCGCCTGTGCGATCACGACGAATAGGCTAGCCCACGTCGTAGCGCGATGCACCTTGCGTATCGACCACAGATCGTAGGAGATGAGCAATAGCAGGAACAAATAGACAAACGCGCTCTCCATGTGCGGGTGCCCCGTGATCACTGTGAACGGAGGCCGCCCCGTGGGAGCATCCATGATCGCAATCGTGCCAGTCAGGATGAACCGTTTATGAACGGAGCGATTCGCCCGCTCCCGGATGGCGAAATAGATCAGCACTGCAAAGATGATCATGCTGAAGAAAGGAATCGCATAAAAAGTCCGGGGATCGAGACCGGAACCCGGCGGCGATACGCCGCGAGCAAGCATGTCGCTCGCAGCAAGTTCACCCAGCACCACCATGGCGCACGCCAGACCGCAACCAAAGAGACCCAGTTTGCGGTGAATGTCTGCACGGTGGACAGACACCAGCGCGGTCTGGACGATCAGGAGAACGATCCAGCTGGAAAAAACCGCTCCGTGAATATGGATCAACACATTGGGCAATGGAGCCCGAAACACTCCAGCCAGAAAATATGTCCGGGCAAACCCCACGAAGACCGTCGCCAGAATCAGCAACGCCATGCCGGAGAAGAAGTAATGGTCATAATTGCGATCGCGACGCCTCGTTTCACTTCTTCCCTTTGGAATGGCCAGCGTCGCCACAGTCCCTTCCAGTCGCATCTCATCTATGCTTTGTTTTGTACCCATGAGCGGTGCCTCCTCTACTGTGGTCATTCTTCATTGGCGCCGAAGCCCGGTTCGAACCCCTTGTTCAAAGCCAGTGCGCTACAACATCAGTCGACTGGTTTAGCGCGTGATAAGAGCTCTGCTCGCCGCAGATGATCGCTGGCTTGTGAGAAGCCAGGGAGGCGAGTAACGGAGGATCCCGCCAGGATCAATCGGTTCCATGACATTCCTCTCACCTACTAAGGCGCGGAATGCGATGGAATTCGCTCATCGAAATATCGAAATCGCAGATTTTACGATTTTTGCTGGAGTTTGGAATGCGTAAACGTAGTCGCAGAGACAGCTAGGGGCACGGAAGAAGGATTTTGGTCGCTTCACTTCGTGCTGGGTACTTCGAGGGGAAGACCAGATGCACACCATCCCTCAACGCCGTCGACCAGAATGCCGATATCTCCGGAGCTCTCTCGCAGAAGGATGCTAGCTGCGGTCGTAGCCCGGAATCCTTCATTGCAGTATACGAGGCTCGGCTTTGTACCATCGATACGCTCGGCACTCGACTCAAGATCAAGCAACGGAAGTGAGATGGCTCCCGGCAAGTGCCCCTTTAACCACTCGGCTCGGCTGCGTACATCCACTAGTTGCACCGCGGCATCGCGCTGCAAGCTCTCCCGTAGCTGAGAGCACCATGACGTAGGGATACTGGCCAGATCTATGTTCCGTTCACGCCATTGGGACTCATCGGCAAGGGAATGGCCAATCACGTGTCCTAGACCGACTCGTTGCAAGCGTGTGTCCGCCTCTTCGGCGGATCGTTCGCTATCGGCAACGACGACGATGGCCTGTTTGGGTTTCAACAATAGCGCAGCCCAGCTTGAAAACGGCCCCCCGAGCCCAATCTGGACCGCTCCTCGGATGTGGACCGCCGCAAAGCTCTCGGCTGGTCGTACATCGAGGATCAGAGCCCCCTTTCGCTGTTCTTCTATCAGTTGCGTTACCGTGAGCAACCGAAGCTTCGTGGATTCGCGCAAGTGAACGATCTCCTATAATATTCATTGCGTACAGAGGCACTCATTTCGATCACCTGATGGGCCGACCAACGGCAGAGTTAGCCATCATGTTCCGATCTGTACTCGTCTTGAGTAAGCGTTCCACTCTGCGCCGCTCCCTGTCGCTCTCTGGAGTGGATGCACCACGCCTCTTCCACTCGTTCCACACTTGCATGCTCTTCCGATACCATTCTCGGGAACTCCCGGCGGCAATACGTCTTTCGGACTGAGAGAAAGCGTGATTCAGCGCGACTCGACGCTCGATATTCCCCTGGCTTTCGTCGCAAAAACCAATGTCGCGCAGAACAAGCAGGCTTTGCGAAGTGATCTTGAACTCAGTGAAAAATGGCAAGGATGAGTCGGCATACTCGCGCGCTTTTTGAAGATCGTTTACCGCCAACTCGGCGTCAGAGAGTTTGCAGTAGGACCTCATCAGCGACATTCGATACTGCGGCTTGCCGGGGCTTGCGCTAACCAGTTCCCGCCAGACGTTATTCGCATCTTCGAGCAGATGAAGCCTTTCGAGCGCGTGCTCTTTTGCTCCGAGCACGGATGCCAGTATTTCGTCACTCTCTGCAATCCAGTCATATGGGTAACTTCCGACCGGATAGCGGAGAGCCATCTGTTTGGTTAACGCGAGAGATTTCCGGTACCACTCGGCAGCCGCTGCCGGTCGTATCAAACGCAAGGAATCACCCATGAGCCCATAGCCATAGGACAAGTGGTTGCGTGCCCAAACGTCGCTAGGGTCGCTTGACACCATTCCTTCCACAATCGCAAGGGCTTTACGGGCGTAGATCCCGGCCTCCTTCGAGTCACCCGCACTCAACGTGTCGATGCCCACCAGCGGCGCATCCATGAAATTGTAAGCCTCAAAAAGGTATTGTTTGGCTTGGCTGGTTCCTGGAGATTTTTGGGCCAGAGCTTCGGCAATAGCGAGCGACTTCCGACGACTCAGTAGAGCCCCTTGCAGGGAGCCGTGCTCAATCAGGGCGCCGCCCATTCGGATGTGCAGTCTCATCAGCGTCACATCATGATCTTCATCACCGTTCGTCTCGCTCCCAAAAATTCGGAATGCCGCACGAAAACTCTCGAGCGCACTGTCCGTATCGAGATTATCCAACTGCAAATCGCCCTGGCGTGCGTAGCTCATTGCCAGAAGACGCCTGCGAATAGCGTCGTCCGGCTTGCGTTTCCAGAAATCTGACGCCCAAGAAAGAGACTGCCCATAATTGCTGCCGGCCTCGGGTATCTCTCCCAGGAAAAATTCCAGGGCTCCCAATCGCTCGTAGATCTCGATGACTGCTTCGGTGTTCTCCTCACCCGGCGATCGATCATGGGCCGCAATCGCCAATTGCAAAGCTTCCCGGTAGCTCGTCATGGCGGTTCGCGAGTTGCCCAGATTGGCCAGATAAGGTGAGCCTTGAAGGTCGCCGACACGTTCATAGGCATTTGCAAGCTTGAGAAGCACGTGGGAATCGTTTCCTGAGCTTTGCCTCAGTTGGTCCAGGTAGTGCAACGCGCTCTGAAACAGCGCTGCCCGTGTCTCCACGGAAGCAGACGATGCCTGGAGTTTCCCGGTCATATCGGAGATCGCAGAATCTGCGAGCGATTCGACTTGTTGAAGCTTGCGATCTGCCCGGCGAGACTGAAATTGATGGAAAAGCATCGACCCGATCAGGACCACCCAAGTCCCGCAGGCCATCAGGGTGGTCGTCCTGTGCCGTTTAACAAATTTGCCCAGTCGGTACAGCGATGTAGACTTCCTGGCCAGAATCGGCTTGTTTTCGAGGAAGCGACGCAGATCTTCATCCAGGTGCTGTGCCGAGGGGTATCGACGCGAGGGATCCTTTTCCATCGCCATCAAGGCGATTCGGTCCAAGTCTCCCGTTAGTTCTCTTCGAGTGCGCTCAGCTAGCTTTGGGACGGTGCTCGGCCTGGGATTCTCCGTCTCACAAACGAGTCTCTCTGCAGCCGCGGGCGACAGACCATCTAGCGTATAGGGACGCGAATCGGTCAAGAGCTCAAAAAGCAGAACCCCCAACGAATAGACATCGGTTGCGGTTGTAAGCTCGCCACCCTGTATTTGTTCCGGGCTCGCGTAGTCAGGAGTCATGAGGCGTTGCCAGCTCTCTGTTTTGGGCAGTTCGCCGGGAATCAAATCGGGAACCAGTGGTTTTGAAACCCCGAAGTCGATCAGTTTGACGATTCCTTCCGGCGTTACCAGCACGTTGCTGGGCTTGATGTCGCGGTGGATGACAAGCTTCTGATGGGCGTAGTGAACCGCAGCACATACCGACCGAAACAGCTCGATGCGCTGCCTGACTGATAGTCCGCGATTCTCGGCAGCTAGGGTGATCGGCTGTCCCTCGACATACTCCATCACGATGTACGGACGACCGTCTTCGGTGTCGCCCCCGTCGAGGATCGCGCCAATATTGGGATGTGTGAGAGTTGCGAGAATCTGTCGTTCCGCGCGAAAGCGTTGAGCCAGGCCAAGCGACTCCAGCCCCTTGCGGATGGTTTTAATCGCTACCACCTGAAAATAGTGGTTGTCGGATCGAACCGCTAAATGAACAACTCCCATTCCGCCGCTATCGAGTTCGCGAACTAAACGATAAGGACCGATCTCGAGACCGCTGTCTGAGTGACTGGATATTCCGGCTAGGTCCTTGAGGTCGCGCGCAACGAGCGAATCAAGTGCGGTGTCACCATTGCCGTCGTTGGCCAGCAGCGACTTTATCTCCGATCTAAGCGCTTCGTCGCTGCCGCAAGCGTTGGCAATGTAGGCATCTCGTTCGGGCAGGGGCCGTTCGAGCGCGGCGTGAAAAATCTCTTCAATTCGATTCCAGCGATCGCCCAACATCTCAACCCCTATGCCGGCTTCCGGGACAGTTCGCGCCGCAGCCAGGCTTGTCCGAGACGAAGTTCGCGCCCAACTGTGGCCACCGAGATGTCTAGAACAGAGCCGATTTCTTCCGTGGTCATACCGCCAAAATACTTCAGTTCGATCGCTCGACTCTTCCTCTCATCCACCTCTGCCAGCTTCTTCAGCGCTTGGTCGAGCGCTACACAGTCCGGCGCTTGTTCTTTGGCGAAGTCCATTCCAGTCTGTAAGGTGATGCGCAGGCCCCCGCCCCGTTTTTCCGCGTTTCGCTTCCTCGCGTAATCGATCAAGACGCGTCGCATGGTATTGGCGGCGATGGCATAGAAGTGCGCGCGGTTTTGCCACTGCAATTTGGTGTCGTCAGCCAGGCGCAAATAGGACTCATGTACCAACGCCGTTGGCTGAAGGGTGCACTGCCGGTTTTCGCGGCTCAATCGGGCGCGCGCTAGACGAATCAACTCCTGGTAGATGATCGGCAGGAGGCGTTCGAGGGCGGATCGATCTCCCCTGCTCCAATCGATAAGGAGGCTGGTGACATTGCCAGAATCTTTGGGGATGAGGTTGACGGGTGTTGGGTCAGACATGATTCGCCGCTCCTTCCCGCCGGTTTAGCAAATTATATCAACCGATTCATTTGGTGGGCGCAAACGTTTCGGCAAATCAGCCGGAGCTGTCTTCTATGCGATGGGGGCATCGAGAAATCGATCCATGCGTTCTCCTGATGCCGTTTCCCTGCGAGAAGCCCCCCCCCAGCTGTCAAGGACAGAAATGCTCATGCGCTTTTGATCGAAACCGAGGAAGCATTGCGCCTGTATCAGTGAGCGAGGTCAGCCATCGCGAGGAGCTTTGAGCTGTGGGAGATCGGCTGCGCAGCTCAGGTCATTCAGCTTTAATCTGCGTTCCGGTTATCGGAGCGCCAAACTCAAGGAGATAACCATGAAGACTCAAATGTTCGCCGTGTCGGGCGACCGGATCGTAAAGATTGCCGCCCTCTTGCTTTGCACCTCGCTGACGTTTCGGGCGTCGGGGCAAACCAACGTTTTCAATGCCTTTCCTGCAATTGCGGTCAATAGTTCGAGTTCGCAGTTGCCGAAGGGAGTGAAGATAGTCGCCCGTGTTCCGCTGGAAGGGGTCCCGGTCACTGGTATGTACACGCAACGAGAATATGGCCACACGTACTTGTATATTGAGCATGGCCAGCAATCGATTACAACTGTGGATGTGACGAAGAAGCGGAATCCACGACTTGTCGATCACGATCCTGCCAAAGTCGAACCCATTGTTTATGAAGAACTCTTCGAAGGCGGGTCGATCGAGGTTTCGCGGCGTCACGTGTTTGCCGGCCTCGACAACCGCGGAGGCGATAAGATGCAGGACGTCCTTAACAGCAACGATGCCCAAGACGCCACATTGCTGCAAGCCTTCGGTCAGAGGAATAGCAACCTTGCTGACCGAGACAGTCGGCTGGTGTACTTCGCCTCGCCTTCCCAGCTATTGATAGTTCAGGACACCCGTTGGACACCCTTCTACTTCACCAATTAAGGCACTTCAACTCAGTTCTGCCGGAGCCGAAATGCTCCGGCCTTTTTTTGTGTGCCGACCATGTTCGACAGCTTGGAGATGCAAGTCCTCTTCCCAACTTGATGGATGTGAAGTGATAGCGAAGCGCAACGGTGAAATCACACTTGCCGCGAGGCGGGGCCCGAAAGAAGCGTGGAGCAAACGCGCGCGTCGGTGAACAAGAACCGGACATGATGCCTACGGTGGCGGGCGAACGGGCAAAGGACTGCGAAGCCAGAGAGCCAGCGCTCCAAGGACGTCAGCCAAGGAATAGTTTGATGGGGAAACTGCTTGAATTTGTGATGGAGGAGGATCTGACGGATGAGCCCCTGATTCTCTTTCTGGTGCTGGCTTCAATTTTGCAGACTCCGATCACATACTCGCCCGAAAGCCGGCCGAAGCTTTCCAATTGTGATGTAGTGGCACTTGTCAATCACGGTCTTCCTGAGAGACTGATCTTGCGGGCAATCGATGCAACAGACAACGAATTCGATCTTTGCCCTTGCGGCCTGCGCGACCTTAAGGAGGCTGATATCAGCGATGCGATGATAGATGCGATGCTGAGAAAGTCCCTGTAGTTTGATCGATTTCGATCAAGTGTTGCGCCTTTGTGGGTGAGGGACACAGCAAGTTCAACTCCTCACAACTCACAGCAAAGGACTTCGCCGCCATGAAAGATCGATGCCTCAAAATGCTTATAGGCTGGACAGCACTTGCGCTGGCCGCGTGTGTACCCATGTTTTCTCAAAGCACCCAACAGACACAGAACTCAGACCTTGCCGTTCGGTGCCAATTGAGCGGCCCGATGGCAGTGGCACTCGCACCCGGACAGCCCGCTCGCTACACGGTGACCGGCCAGTTGTGTGCAACCAGAGATGAACTCTCTGACGGAAGCACGGTGCAATTGCTCATACCCGGTGCGACCTATAACCGCGACTACTGGGACTTTGGCACGATTAACGGAATCAGATATTCGTATGCACGAGCGACCGCAGCTCACGGCTTTCCAACATTCGCGCTGGATCAAGTGGGTGCGGCGAATAGCTCACACCCGGCCAGTGACGAGATCACAGTTCAAGCCGCAGCATACGTAGCCCATCAGATCGTGCAGAGACTGCGAGATGGCTCCATCAGCGGTATTCGATTTGGCAAGGTGATCATCATCGGCCACTCGCTCGGATCCACAGCTGTTTGGCAGGAGGCCATTACCTTCGGGGATGTGGACGGTGTTGTCGTAACCGGCGCGGCACACTCACTGGCGAGCTCCTTCCTCAACTTCACGCCCCCGCCCTTCTACCCAGCGATCGATGACCCCAAGTTCGCGAACAGCGGACTCGATACCGGCTATTTGACGACGGTTCCGGGCGTACGCACCGCATTATTCTATAGCTCGCCCGATTACGATCCGGGAATCATCTCTCAGGATGAACAACGCAAAGACGTGGTCTCCGCGACTGAACTCAGCACAGGCATACAGCTGGTTACTTCGAACGCCACGCAGGCGATCCAGGTTCCGGTGCTTACGATTCTCGGCAGCAACGACCTGACGACCTGCGGTGCGAATCCGGAGGGCGGCAATTTCGATTGCTCATTCGGCGCGATCGTTGCTACCCAAGAGGCGCCGTTCTACTCATCGAAAGCGCAAATCCACGCCTGCGTAATTCCAGCATCAGGCCATGATGTTAACCTAGCCGTAAATCATGTCCTGCCGGTCGCAGACAGCGTTGCATGGTCCTTTGCCTTTGTCGGGCAGCCGACACGTAGCAGCGAGGCCTTCGATGGCAGCTACCGCGGTCTGCCTTGGAACGACGGCCTCCCATGGAACTGCGGGGGCCCATTGAAACAGTCGGAATAGCAGGGAGCAGGGAGAGCGCATAGCTTGTTTGGACTGACCTCTCCCTGCTTCACCTTGCATCACTCCCGACTGAGGCAAAGCGAATCAGGTTTACGGCCTAAAATGTTAATGAAACGCCACTGTTTTTGGGAGGGCCACATTCGACGACGCATATGTACAGATCTAACTCCGAGTTAAGCGGCAAAGCCAATACGCTCTTCAAAGAACTTTCTGGTGCGAATCCGATCGATTTCTCCCCAGAGGAGGTAAGGCCACGATTCCTGCTCAACGTAGATATAGGTTGTCTCGATGCGTTCATAGCTGGGGAATCCGGTCGAAGGCGAACGCGATTCCGGTGGGAAGACGAACAGTTTTCCTCGATTGCCGGAATGGCGTTCGGCTTGGAACGTCCACAGGCGAACCGCATGAAGGGCGGCAACGCTGGACAATAGCCCGGCATTGAAACTCCATTCACGAGGAGAACGGTTGCCGGCCATTATCGGGGGTTATTGGCTGGTTCTGTAATCTCAGACCTGGACATGTTTCTTCCGACACTCGAAGATCGGGAACGGGGGCCAAGATTTGTGGGATGCTACTTCTCGGCCGCACTCAGGTGTCGCTGAATTGTGCCATCGTTGTTTCAAAAGCCTGCGTGGTCAGACGCTCAAGCGGCCAGCTGCGCAACTCTTCGGAAAGCACCTCGATGCCCCAGGGGCCGCGGTATCCGGCATCTTGAATGGCCGCGATAAAGCCTTTCACATCGAATTCCCCTTCGCCACAGAACCGGCGATGGTTTACCGTGTCCTCGTGCAGACTCCAGGGGCATTGAAACGTGCCGTCGTTCAGTTCGACGCTGGTGATGTATTGGGAGGGAATTCGGCGTAGTTCATCGTAGGAAACGCCGAGCTTCACGATATGCCAGGCATCCAGACAGATGCCGCCGTTCGCCGCCGCGGCGCCTTCGACGAGCTTGAGCGAATCCTCCAAACTTCGGATCATGGCAAATGGCATCAACTCGAAGCCCACTTTCGCTCCGCGTTCTCGCGCTTCGGCGCACAGTCGAGCAAAAGCCTCGATCAAGCGCGGCATCGGCGCCGTTTCCTGATAGAAATCGCCCACTTTCACGTGATGCGCCTCGAGGGCTTCGGAAGCATCGAGCAGCAGGTCCTTCGAAATGTCGGACTGCCTCTTCCGCTCACCCTCGAGAAACCAGTCGGTGAGGAATTCCAGCTCTACATGGGTGATGCCGTTGTCGTCGAGAATCTGCTTCATCTCCCTGAGCGGTCGCTTCTTGAGCACATGCTCCAGGTCGGCATGCCAGATTCCAAACCCGGTAAAACCGGCTCTGGCAGCCGATTCCACACGGTCCCGGAAATCGAAAGGGCTATATTCCCGGTCGGTGTGCGGCAGTGCGCAGGAAATGGTCCAGTAAGAAGCAAGCAGAGGAATGTCGTTCGGCATTCGGCCCTCTCACGCGGCTACGGCTTTCTTGGCCAGCACCGATTTCACGGCCTCAACGATCTTGTCTTCATTCGGGACGACGTAGTTTTCGAGCGGTTCGCTGTAAGGAATCGGAGCGTCGAGGGCAGTCACCATCCTGAGCGCCTGCAGAGACTCGATGGCATGCTCGGCGATCTCGCCCGCCAGGACCGCGGCGGCCGAAGAATGCCGCGGCGCCTGGTCGACCAGCACCACTCGACCTGTCTTTCTCACGGAATTGACGATGGTGGCGACATCGAGCGGCGCGAGCGTCCGGGGATCGACCACCTCAACGCTGATGTTCTCCGCCGCCAGCCGCTCGGCGGCGGCCAGCGCTTTCTTCACCATCCAGCCGATGGCCACAATGGTCACGTCGGTCCCCGGCCTTTTGATGTCAGCCAGGCCAAGCGGCACGAGGTAATCGCCATCGGGCACTTCGCCCTGGTCGAGCGTGAGCATATAGGAATGGAGATAGACGACCGGGTTGTCGTCGCGAATAGCCGCGGCCATCAATCCTTTGGCATCGGCCGGCGTCGAGGGCACCACAACCTTCAAACCCGGGATGCCCATCATGGCGTGATAAATACAGTTGGAGTGCTGGCCGGCCCATCCCGCGCAGAAACCGAAACCGGCTTTGAGCACCAGCGGCACCGCTACCTGACCGCCGGACATGTAGCGCAGACGAGGCGCCTCGTTGATGACCTGGTCGAAGGCCACCAGCATGAATTCGCTCATCCACAGTTCGACAATAGGACGCAATCCGGTCATGGCCGCGCCCACCGCGATGCCGATCTCGGCGGTCTCGGAAATAGGAGCGATGCGCACGCGCTCTTTGCCGAATTTCTTGAGCATGGGATCGCGCTCGGTCATCGCCATATTCTGGCCGTAGAAAATCACGCCGGGATCACGCTGCATCTCTCCGACAATGGCTGCGGCGATCGCGTCGCCGTACATCATTGGTCTCGCCATCTTCTCCTCCTAGGCGTAAACGTGTTCGAGCGCCTCTTCGGGCGCGGGCAGCGGACTCGCCAGCGCAAAGGCGACCGCATGGTCCACCTCGGCGCGGGCGGCGGCCTCAATTTCCTTCGCCGAAGCTTCAGTGAGCACGCGATTTTTCAGCAGGCGCGCGCGGAAGCGCTTGAGGGGGTCTTTGGCTTTCCAGCGCTCGAACTCCTTGCGGTTGCCATAGACCGCAATGGCTTCGTGCTCGGGAAATTGCGTGGGCAGTGGGGGGACCGTGATTACGTTGCCGTGCGCGCTTAACCGGTAGAACCTGGATTCGACGAGACTCGGCCCTTTGCCGGCCCGGGCGCGATCGGCGGCTTTGGCGACCGTTTTTTGGACGGCGACCGGATCGGTGCCATCCACGGTTGAGCCGGGAATGCTGAAGGCCTGCGCTTTCTTCGACAAGGGATCGCCGGCCGCAGCATTGGCGTCCTCCAGGCTGAAGTGGGTGTACGCCTGATATTGATTGTTCTCGAGAACGTAGACAATGGGAAGCTTCCAGACGGCAGCCATGTTGAGGGACTCGAAGAATGCGCCTTGTTTCGAAGCGCCGTCGCCAAAGAAGCAGTAAACGATCTGGCCGCGCTTGGACACCTGCGCCGTGAGAGCGGCACCCGTGGCATGGGCAATACTCTGCCCGATGATCCCGGAAGTGCCGGGAAAATGCCGCGCTGGATCGGCCAGGTGCATGGATCCGCCAAAGCCACGGCAGAGGCCGTCCCTGCGGCCGAACACCTCCGCCATGATCTTCGCGAGCGGGGTCCCGAGAACGATGGGATATCCGTGACAGCGGTAACTGGGCATCACGATGTCGGTCTCGCGGCGCGTGGCAAGTGAGCCGACGATGCTCGCCTCCGCGCCATCGCCCAGGTGGGAATGGCCGCGGATTACACCCGGGTGTTCGATAAACGTGCGCTTTACGGCCTCTTCGAATTCCCGGATCCGCGCCATCTGGGTGTACATCCATCGCAGTCGATCGCGCGCGGTTTCAGCGTTTCGCGGTTTGGACGTTCTCGGGCTTCCCGACATTTCCGGCCTCCTATTTCTTGATTGCGCCGGGAGTCTCCGCCGCAGACTCCCGTATCTCGCACAGCGCACCTCCCACCGGGACCTCGGCGGCTTCCCCGGCCAGGATCTTCACGAGTCTGCCGCTCGATGGCGATTCCAGCTCGTAGCCGACTTTTTCGGTCTCGAGTTCCACCAGCCGTTCGCCGGCCTTGACGCACTCCCCTTCGCGCTTCAGCCATCGCACGACAATCGCCTTCGTGGTGGCGACCCCTCCGGATTTAGGTACGACGATGATTGCCAAGAATCGGTCCTCGGGCCCTCTTCGCCGCAAGCTGCGAAGCTCACGGGCTAGTGCACTTGCCTTTCGGCGCTTTCCCAGTACGGCGCGCGTATTTTCTTTCTATCGATCTTGCCGGCGGCGGTCTTCGGAATCTCGTCCAGGAATTCGACCGACTTCGGAGCCTTGACTCCCCCCAGCTTGCCTTTACAGCGGGAGATAAGCGCCGGCTCGCTTAAGGAGGCGCCCGGACGAAGCACCACAAACGCCTTGACGGCTTCTCCCCAGGTGTCGTCGGGGACGCCGACGACGGCACACTCGTGAACTTCAGCGAAGGACATCACCGCCCGTTCCACCTCGGCGCAGTAAACGTTAAAGCCGCCCGAGATAATCATGTCTTTCTTCCGGTCTACGATGTAGACGTAGCCTTCCTCGTCCAGGTAACCGACGTCGCCGGTATGATGCCAGCCGTGCGTGCGGATTTCCGCCGTGGCCTCGGGCATCCGGTAGTAGCCGCCGCAGATGAGCGAGCCGCGCGCCACAATTTCTCCGCGTTCGCCCGGGCCGAGGACGCGGCCGGCATCGTCCATGATGGCCAGACGCACGGCGGAAGTGGGCTTCCCGCAACTGGCCAGGCGTTCCGGATGCAGCCCGGCGGCCGCCTCGGCGATGGTCTTCGAGTCGAGAAAGGTCAGGATCATCGGGGCTTCTGTCTGACCGTAGGACTGGCACATGCAGGGACCGAAGACTTCGACTGCCTTCTTCAATTGATCGGGCGAGACGGGCGAGCCCGCCAAAAGAAAACCGCGGAGGCTTCGATAATCGAAGTTGCGCACTTCCGGATGCGCCAGCAGACTGTACAGTGCGGTGGGGGGAAGATAGAGGTGCGTCACTCGATGGCGCTCAATGTTGCCAAGCACCTCAAGCGCCTCGAACCTGGGCAGGATCACGTTGGTCGCCCCCAGCGAAGACATGGCAAACGCCAGGACGCCGGCGGCATGCGACAGCGGGGCGGTATTCAGGCAGACGGGATGTTCCACATCGGCGCGCCAGTAATGCGCGGCCATCTCCGCCATGGTGCCCAGGGCAAGATTGGTGACCCGAACGCCTTTCGCCGGCCCTGTCGTGCCGCCCGTGGGCACGAGTCCGGCGAGCCGGTCGATATTGCCGTGGGCGTCGCCCCAATCCGGCAATTCGATGCCCGCCGCCCGTTCCAGGAACGTCTCCAAGGAGGGATCTTCTCCCTCTTCTCGATCGAGGCAGATTGCGCCCCGCAGGGAAGGTACGCGCCGCTTGATCTCACAGACGCTGTCGCAAAACTGGCTGTGATAGAAGAGCCACGCCATTTCCACGTAGTTCATGTATTCGACGTTGGCGTCAATCATGTTGCGGTAATTGATCGGCACCCACACGGCCCCCGCACGCATGATGCCCAGCATCGACACAAGCACCCGGGCGTCATTGTGCGAATAGATGCCGGCAGGCTGCTGGCCGCGCAGCCCGCTCGCCCACAGAGCCCGGGCAATGTTTTCCGTCGCCTGGCGCATCTCGCGGTAGGACCAGGAGACATCGGAAGCGACGATGGCACAGCGGTCGAGGTTGGCCTCGGCGCCTTTGTCGAAATAGTCGATCGCACGCACGGCTAAATCTCCGCTGACCAGAAAATAAGACGAATCTTTGGCCTCGGACCTCGCCCGTTTGGGCGCCGGTCCTCAGGCCCGCGTCGCAGCCGATCGACTCCAGACTTCATGGGCCGTTTCCGCCACCAGCCGCAGCTTGGCTTCCTCGTCGGCGACGCTTACCAGGTTGCCCTCGATGGTCGACGCAAAGCCGCACTGCGGACTGAGCGCCAGCCTCTCGAGAGGAATGAACTGCGAGGCTTGCTGGATTCGCCGTTTCAGCTCATCCTTGTTCTCGATCTTTCCTGTCTTGGAGCTGACCAGTCCGAGAACGACCGTACGGTCTTCGGGGACCTGGCGCAAAGGCTCAAAGCCACCCGAGCGCTCATCGTCATACTCGAGCAGGAAGCGGTTGAAGCGGGTCTTCTGAAATACCCTCGTAATGGGGCCGTAATCGCCGGAAGCATAGAACCTGCTTTGATTGTTCCCGCGGCAGAGGTGCAGACCGAACATGACTCCCGGATGTTTGCCGATGACCGCGTTGTCCATTTCCGTCGAAAGGTCGAGAAGACGGTCGGGATCATTGCCCCGCTGCCGGTATCCCTCGCGCAGCTGGGGATCCAGCAAAGCCGCGTATTGTGGCGAGTCAATCTGAATATAGGTGCATCCCAGGCGGATCAACTCGTCCACCTCGTCCCGCAGGATGTCCACCAGATCGGTCAGATAGGCCTCAATCTTGGGATAGGCGGAGGAGGACTTCTTGTTGTCGTAATACGCGGCCGCCTGCTGGGCGCTGATCAGGGTCGTTTTTGCGGGATGACTTGTACGTGCCCGCAAGTAGGTGAACTCTTCGGCGCACAGGGGACGCTTGCGGCGGAGCTTCGAGACCACGACCGGCCTGGGCTGCACCACCTCTTCGCCTCGTTCGTTGCGGAAAGGAATGGCCCAGCCGCCATATTTGTCGAAGCCCTCGACCGCATCGATCAAGTGCCCGTAGAATGCGTAGCGGCGCATCTCCCCGTCGCTGAGCACGTCGAGCCCCGCACGTTTCTGCAATGCGACGGCTTCATCGACCGCGCGGTCTTCGATCGACTTGAACTCCGCAGTACCGATCTGCTCTTTCTCGTAGCGTTCACGGGCGTCCTTCAAATACGAAGGGCGCAGCAGACTTCCCACAACGTCGCTTCGATACACAGAACTCCTCCTTTTCAGCGCCCTTCCCGGAGCGCATCCTGATTCCGACGGAAGATTACGTACGAGCGGACGGCCTCTACGTCATCCCGGGACAGTTCCTTCGAAAAAGAAACCATTCCCTGGGATCGCAAAGCGCCTCCCAGCACGATCTCGAACCACGCATCGTCCGTCAGTGCCCTGCTGTGCCGCAAATCCGGCAGCACCCCTCCGCTCACGGCGACGTCGCCGTGACATGCGGCACAATAGCTTTGAAAAAGCTGTTCGCCTTTCGGAACCGTTCGCGGACCGGCCGGATTGGCGAGCGTGGTCAACCGTGGCGGCGCAACCGCATGGCCAGGAGGCAGGCTCGCTTTCCCTCCCAGCTTGAAGACCAGCATGCGGCTGACGTTCGACACACGTCCGGAGGCGAACGAGACTTCTCCGGCCACCAGCGGAAACACTCCACCCCAGCCGGCGAGCACCGCCACGTACTCGTCGCCTGCGACCTGAAAGGCGACCGGGCCCGCCATGACCCCGGTCTGGGCCGGAAACGACCACAACTTCTGACCGGTGTCGGCGCGGTATGCCTCGAAGTTCCCGCTGGCCGTTCCCTCAAATACCAGGTTTCCCGCGGTCGCGAGCGTCCCGCCGTTCCAGGGGCCGGGCCGTTCGATCGTCCAGCGAGCCTTCCCCTCGACCGTGTCCCAGGCCACCAGTTTTCCCTTCACCGTCCCGAGGATCGCCTTCTTTATCTCGGGATCCTGCGGCAGACCGGCCGCCACCACATCGATTCCATAGTTCGGCCTGAGCGTCTTCGCCTCAAAATCGTCGGGCAGCTTGTATTTGAAACCGGCATCATTCACCGGAATGTAGGCGAGATGCGTGTTCGGGCTGTACGACATGGGCTGCCAGCTGTGCGCGCCTACCGGTCCGGGCACGATCGGTCGGGGGTCGGCTCCCTCATATCGGGCGCCCGCGGTTTCTACGGGACGTCCGGTTCTTAAATCGATTCGACTAGACCAGTTGACGAACGTGTAAGGTTTGGCGGAGAGGAGGGCGCCGTTCGTGCGATCGAGGACATAAAAGAAACCGTTCTTAGGGGCCTGCATTAAGACCTTGCGACGGCGCCCGCCGAGGACGAGATCGGCGAGGACGACATCTTCGTCGGCGTCGAAATCCCAGGCGTCGGCGGGGTCTTCCTGATAATGCCAGAGGTACTCCCCGGTATCCATTTTCAGGGCAACAATCGAACAGGTGAACAAATTGTCGCCGCCCCCGGGACTGCGGAATTTCTCGCTCCACGGAGTGCCGTTCCCGGTGCCGATATAGAGCTGGTCGAGTTCGGGATCATAGGTGATCGCGTTCCACACCGTACCGCCGCCCCCGAGCTTCCACCACTCGCCGCTCCAGGTCTTCGCGGCCTTTCCGAGAGCCGGACTTTCAAACGGCTTCGAGGGATCGCCCGGCACGGTGTAAAAGCGCCACACCAGTTTTCCGGTTTCGCTGTCATAGGCGGTAACATAGCCGCGGACCCCGAATTCGCCGCCGCCGTTGCCGATGATGACTTTCCCCTTGGCCACGCGCGGCGCGCCGGTAATGGTGTAGCGGAAGCTGGGATCGACCGTCAGCGTTTCCCAGACCCGGCGGCCGCTCGCGCCGTCAAGGGCGACTAGGCGTCCGTCGAGCGTTCCGAAAAAGATCTTGCCATTCCATGCCGCAACTCCGCGGTTCACCACGTCACAACAGGCGTTCACCGCCCAATCGCCGGGAACCTTGGGATCGTACGACCATAACAAGCGCCCGGTGGCGGCATCGACCGCGAACACCTTGCTCCAGGCGCTCGAAAAGTACATCACGCCGTCCATGACGATAGGGGTTGCTTCCTGGCCGCGGTTCGTGTCCAAGTCGTAGTACCAGGCCAGCCCGAGCCCGGAGACATTGCGATCGTTGATCTGGTCGAGCGGGCTGAAGCGCTGCTCATCGTAAGTCCGGCCATAGCTCATCCAGTCTCCCGGTTCGCGATCGGCGTTCGTGATGCGGGACGGCTTCACATCCGGTGGTCTGGTCCCGTTGTTGGAAATAACTCTTCGTTGGGTTGGAGTCAGGAAAATCACTGCCAAAACCATTGCGCCCGCAAGAAGTCTCGTGTCCCGGCCCGGCCTGGTTCTTGAACCTTCAAGTTGCATGGCACATTGCGATAAGCCAGTCACAGGTCGAAAAAAACCGTCTCTCCAGCGCCTTGAAGGCGCAGATCAAACCACCAGTGTCCCTCCGGACGGGTAGGATCCGGCCGGGCCATCAACGTTTCCCGTCGTTGAGGCGGAACCAGCCGAAGCACAGGGTCCTCGTCGTTGGCGGCATCTCCGGCGAAGTAAACTCGCGTGTAGAGCGGCTTGAGCATTCCCCGGGCGAAGACCGCGACTGCGAGATGCGGGGCCTCGACGGCATCCAGGGCATCCGGGCGAAGCCGTCCCGGCTTGATCGTCTCGAGCGTACAGCTGCCATCCTCTACCGTCGCCAGGCGGACAAACCCTGTCCATCCTGGATCGGGTTCATCCGGCTGGGGGTCGTCGGGATGGTTGTACTTTCCCCTGGCGTCGGCCTGCCAGATTTCGAGCATGGCATCGTCCACCGGGACGCCGTCGCCATCCCGCACGCGAAACCGCACCCACACGCGCTCCCCGCGGACCTCGGGGCCGGCAACACGGCTGCGGCAGTGCTCGTCCCGGGTCAACTCGATCGCGAAAAAGGGACCGACCGTTTGCGAGGGCGTCGGAACTAGGTCTTGGTCAGCCTTCAAATGGGGTCGCCTCCGGGCCGCGCAGCACGATGTCGAATTTGAAACCCTTTGCCCATTGCGGCCGCGTGGTCTCCAGATCGAATTTCGAGATCAGCCGCTCGCGAGCTCGTTCATCCGCTATGGATTGGAAGATGGGGTCGTAGGCAAACAGCGGGTCGCCGGGAAAATACATCTGGGTAACCAGGCGCGCGATAAAAGCCCTCCCAAAGACGGAAAAGTGAATGTGCGCCGGCCGCCATGCGTTCGAATGATTGAACCAGGGATACGCGCCGGGCTTGATGGTGACGAAACGGTACACGCCGCGTTCATCGGTCAGGGTTCGACCCGCGCCGGTGAAGTTGGGGTCGAGCGGGGCGGGATGCTGGTCCTTGACATGCCTGTACCTTCCGGCGGAGTTCGCCTGCCAGATCTCGACGAGCGCATTCGGGACCGGTCGCCCGTTCGAGTCGACGACGCGCCCGCTTACGATGATGCGTTCACCGATCGGCTCGCCCTGGTGCTGGCAGGTCAGATCGTGATCGTTTTCCCCAACCGCCTCATGCCCGAAGATGGGTCCGGTAATTTCCGAAAGCCTGTGGGGCATCACGATCAGGGGCTTCAAGGGCGCCCGTTTCATGGTTGCGCGGTAAGGTTCGTACAACGACGGAGGCTGACTGCCCTCGGGCGGGCGCACATAGGACCGGATTCGAACCCGTGTGGTCACCGACTCCATCGATCTCCTCTGGTCGAGGCCCGCACGCTCGCGAACCGTGTCCTCGCTGGTTTCTTGTCGCTCGCCATTGACAAAGTCCAATCAGATTCGCGCGCACACCGACTTGACCTCCGTGTACAACTCGAGCGCCGGTTTGCCCCACTCGCGCCCCCAGCCCGACTGCTTGTATCCCCCAAAGGGCAGGGCCGAATCGAATACGTTGTAGCAATTGATCCAAACCGTTCCGGCTTTCAATTTCGCCGCCAGTCTGTGGGCCTTGCTGATGTCCCGTGTCCATACGGCTGAGGCGAGACCGTAGATGCTGTCGTTCGCAAAACCCGCCACCTCCTCTACGTCAGCAAAGGGAATCGCCGTGACTACGGGGCCGAAGATCTCTTCGCGGACCACTTTCATGTCCGGTCTAACGTCGACCAGCAGAGTGGGCTCGACGAAATATCCAGGGCCGCTGATTCGTTTTCCTCCCACCACCGCCCGGGCGCCGTCGCGGGCGCCGGATTCGAGATAGCCGCAGACTCGCTCCTGCTGTTCCTCGGAAACGAGCGGCCCCATGTTGCTCGAGGGATCGATTCCCGGCCCGATCTTGAAGCTCCCGGCCAGATCGGCAACCCCTGCCACCACTTTGTCGAAAATGCTCTTATGCGCAAACAGGCGCGAACCCGCGGCGCAGATTTCACCCTGGTTGAAGAAAACAGCCATGGCGCTGCCCGGAATCGCGGTCTCCAGGTCCGCATCCTGCAGCACCACATTGGGGGACTTGCCGCCCAACTCCAGGGAAACTTTTTTCAGATTTCCACCCGCAGCCGCCAGAATCAGCTTGCCCACCTCGGTCGAGCCGGTGAATGCGATCTTGTCGACATCCGGGTGCGCGGCGAGCGCAGCTCCAGCGGTCTCGCCGAAACCGGGCACGATGTTGACGACGCCGTCGGGAAAGCCGGCCTCCATAATCAATTCTCCCAATCGCAGCGCGGTCAAAGGAGTCTGCTCGGCGGGCTTCAAGACACAGGTGCACCCCACGGCCAACGCCGGGCCCAGCTTCATCGAGGCCATGATGAGCGGAAAATTCCACGGGATAATCTGCCCCGTCACACCCACCGGCTCGCGCAGGGTGTACGCCAGATATTTCCCGCCCGCCGGTGAGATCGGAATCGTCGTGCCTTCCACCTTGGTCGCCCAGCCGGCATAGTAGCGAAACGCGTCGGAAGCCGACGGCACATCGACCAGGCGAGAGAAATACAACGGCTTGCCGTTGTCGAGAGTCTCCAACTCGGCCAGCTCTTCGTGGTGGCGATCCACTAACTCCGCCAGTTTCCACAACAGCCTGCCTCTTTCCGAAGGCGACATGCCGGGCCATGGGCCGGACTCGAAAGCCTGGCGAGCAGACTTGACCGCCAGATCGACGTCGGCTTTCTCCCCGGCGGCGACCTGGGCCAGGATCTCGCCCGTGGCCGGATTGTAGGTCGCAAACGTCTGGCCGGAAACCGCATCCACCCATTTGCCGCCGATTAACATTTTCCGCGTCTTGGCAACGAACTGGCTCACGCTGGTTTGTATTTGCGGGGCTGCGGTCGAACTCATATTTCCTCCTTGATCGAGCCACTGGCTCCAGGCTTTAGCCTCCCCCGGCCTATCAGGCAGCTCCGCGTCCGCATGCCTCAGAGACTCGCCAGGCTGGGTTGCGTGTCGTTGGCGCTCGGTTTTCCGGCTCGCGGTTTCCAGCCGGTCTACGTCCTCCCGCCAGGGAAAGAACTCTCGATCAAAACGTTACTCTCAATGAGAACTGCAGCTGCCGCGGATTCAGCATGGTGCGCGGCGTGCCGAAGTTCGCATTTGGCTTGGCCGGGATGAACAAACACGTGGACCCGGTCGAAAAGCACGGATCGAGCGGGTTGGTGTTGGCAATCGGCGTGGTGGCGAAGCTTCCGATAAACGGTGGAAGGATGGTGGTTACATTGCCCACGGGGCACCCGACAGAGGACGATCCCTGCTGGATGGTCCGCGTCATGGCATCGTTATAGTGCTGGGGGACTCCCCCGCAAAATACGGGCGAGCCGTAGACGCTCGTGACCTCATCCACGTTGGGCCGGTTGAGCACATTGAAGGCATCGACGGCAAAATTCATGATCAGGCGCTCGCCCAGGTGCACCTGGCGGGCCAGGCGAAGGTCCCAGTTGTATTCGGGATCGCCGATATAGGTGTTTCGCGGGATCATGGTCTCGCAGTTTGCTACCGACGAACAAGAGCCGGCCACGAAGGCCGAGCCCCCGACGCGGTCCGTGGCGGCGCCGGCGACATCGTTCAGGGTGTTGTTGCCGTAAAAAATCGTGAACGGCCGTCCCGATTGCAGGGTGACGATATTGCTCAACTCAAAATTCCGCCACGGCCCGGTTCGCGGCGCAATGGCAGTAAAGTTGGCCACCAGGCGATGGCGAGCGTCCTGATTGGAGTTGGCGCGTTCACCAGCATAGTCGAACTGGTTGACCGGCAGGTTGATGAAGGTAGTGAAGTTGCCGTTGTCGATGGTGTGGGAATAGGTGTAATTGGCCGTCAGGTTGAAATTCTTCATACGCTCGATGACCGTCAGGGTTCCGCCGTGGTAGATGGCGTTGGCGACGTTGTTGTTGTAGTCCTCAAGCCCGCTGCTGATCGTCTGCAGGCCGGAACTGGCAGCGCCGGCAAAGAACGGCCCCAGGCCGGCAATCGCCCCGCTCCCGAGGACCGGGGTTCCCGTGCACGGCGAGAGCGTGCCGTCGGCGTTAACCAGTCCAGGCACCCATTCTGGAGGCCCTCCGGGAAAGATCGGCGTGGGATCGGTGGGCGCGGCCGATTTGGTTGTGCCCACCGGGCAGGGGATGTTGATGTTGTTGCCGCGAACCAGCTTGTGGGCCTCCACGAACAAATAGCTCAGGTTGACCCCGAAGCCCCGGCCGAACTGATGGTCAATCTCCAAACTGCCTTGTTCGGCGTAAGGCGGCCGGGCGCGGTGGTCCATGCCGCCCTGGCCGATGCCGCAAGCCCCGGTCGTAGCGCAGGTGCCCGCCATCTCCACCGAAGGGAACGCCTTGGTGTAGGCTCCGGTTTGTATGATGCTGGCCGCAAGACAGGCCGCCTGCGGAACCCCGGCGCAGGGCGAGCCGGGTGCGCCGACCGTGGCCGGATCCGCCAGCAGCTGATAACCCTGGCCTGCCTGCCCCAGGTTGGACATGAGGTTCGAGAATTGCTGAGGCAGGATTCCGGCGCCGTTACAGATCGCGGCGATGGAGGCGGTCGGGTGATTGCCGCATTGATAGCCGGCAACAATTTTCTGGGTGTTGGGCACAAAGAAGAAGGTGAGATTCTGCCGGTCGAAAAAGATGCCGAAGCCGGCGCGAATCACGGTGTTCGAAGTTGGGGAGTAGGCAAACCCCACCCGCGGCTGCCACTCGCGGTAGTCGTTGTTGACAAAGGACGAAAGCCCCGTTTCGACATCCCACCGCACGCCGTAATTCAGCGTCAGCCGCGGGCTCACCTTCCATTGGTCCTGGGCAAAGCCGCCCCAGTATCCGTGGTCGATCACCCGGCTGTAGCGATCAAAGAAACCGGGCGGGTAGGCGTTGTTCCACGACGAGTTCGGAAAACCCGCCCCGTTGAGCGGGTTGGCCGCGGTGACCGTCGGGACGCAGCCCGGCGGATTTACGCAGGCGTTCGGGTCGGTAGGCAGCGGCGTGCCTGCATACATAAAGACCACGCCGTTGTCTTGAGGAACGGCGCAGGCGCCCGCCGACGGATCAAGACCCGTTCCCGCGGTTGGATAGACGGACCCGTAGTTCTTGTTGAAGTACTCGGCAAAGTTCGTGAAGCAGGAAATCCCCGGCATCAGCATGCGGGTGGGCGTGAAGCCGGGAAAATTCTCGAGACTGGTCAGCCAGTTGCCGTCCGCGCCGAATTTCACGACGTGATTGCCCTTGACCCAGGACATGGACTCAGAAAGCTGGGCCCTGGACTCGTAGAGCCGGTCGTTGGTTCCGAAATTGTGCCCCAATTCGAGATCATTCAGGATGCTGAAGTCCGGCTGGCCGGTGGCGCCCGGAAAGTTGTAGTGGCGGCGCGCGTACTGCATCAGCACGGTGTTGAACAGATTGGGCCTCAAGGACGAGTCCACGGTGGCGACCACCGACTGGTCGCGTACGAAGAGATTGCGGCCGCCGCTCGGCACGCCAATTCCGCCTCCATCGAGCGTGTTGCCCACCAGTTCGTTCAAGGAGCGGACGTCCTCCACGTTGTACCGCAGAGCCAGGCGGTTATTGGTCGTGAGCTGGTGGTCTAGTTTGGCGAAACCGGAATCTTCGTTGCCGGTTTTGAGAAAGCCCTGAAGAAACCCGAAAGCCTGGCCCGCGGTGATGTTGGCAGGGTTGCCGCGAAAGTTGGGGAGGCAGCCCGTGAGTTGGCCGGTGCATCCCTCCGGGGCCAGCCCCATCAGCGCCTTTGCCTGGTCGATGAGCAGGATGTTACTGACCAGGTCCGGCGGATAGACCGGCGACTGCGAGCTGCGCTTGCCTTCATAGTTGAGGAAGAAGAAAGTCTTGTCCTTCACTATGGGTCCGCCGACGGCAGCGCCGAACTGGTTCTGCTGCAAGGCGTGCGGCAGGGGCGCAGGCTGCAGCAGCGAGCGCGCATCGGCCGCGCTGTTTTGAAAGTAGTCGTAAATGGACCCGTGAAGATTGTTGGTGCCTGACTTGGTCACGATGTTGACGATTCCGCCGAGCGCGCGCCCGTATTCGGTCCCGAAGCTGTTGTTCACCACGCGGAACTCCTGGACCGACTCCTGGGGCGGCGTCGAGCGCTGGATGCCGCTCGCGGAATTGACGTAGTCCGCTCCGTCTACTGCGATCTCGTTGCTGAACGAGCGCATGCCGCCAAAGGAAATCTGCGTCACCTCAAATTCGGTGAAGGTCGCGCCCAGGCTGGTGCGGCTCGAGGCCACGCCGGGAGTGAGAAGAGCGAAGTCGGTGAACACGCGATTGCTGATGGGCAAAGAGTCGATCTGCTGGGTTTCGATCACCTGGCTGATCTCGGTCTTCGTCGGCTCGATCAGCGGCGTTTCCGTGGTTACCGTGACTTCGGCGGAAGTGCCCGCAATCTTCAAGACCGGGCTCACGGTGGCGATTTGTCCCACCGTCAGGACAATGCCCGTCTGCTGATACTTGGCGAACTCGGGCGCAGTTACTAACAGGTCGTATTTGCCGGGCTTAAGACTGGGTACGACGAAAAAGCCGGCGGAATTGGTGGTCGTCTGGTGAGTCTGGTTGGTGTCGGAATCGCGCACCGTCACCTGCGCACCGACCACCACCCTCCCCGCAGGGTCCAAGACCGAACCGTTCAATTGAGCGAAGCTGAGGGAACCTTGAGCAAGAGCCGGCAGGACACAGGAAACCAATACACCCAGCAGGCAAAGAGCAACACTCAACGAGCGCGTTCTCATCACGATACCCCTTCCTGAGCGAATTCCTGCAAATTCGACCGGTAAGAGAGGCCTCCGAAGCGCACGGCCCGCAGTCCGGCAGATATGAGGCCTGGGGCAAAACGATAATGCCAATACGTCCCAAAAAACGCGCGAAAAGGATTACTGAATCGATTGCACTCTGTCAACCCCAAAATGTATACAGACAGGCAAATCTTGTTGAATTCCTGCGGTTTTGCATGAGGGCATTGGATCTTAATGTATGCAATCAGAGGTTGCTAAGGCCCGGAGCATCCAGTAACTCCCCCAGTCGGCGCAGCACGCGATGGGGCCTTTTCGCCGGAGGCTGCCCGGCCCAGTCGCGTGCTTTGGCAATGCCGGTCGTCACCCCGAAGCCTACGGCGCCGCCGCGCCGGGCCATGATCACGTCGACCAGAGGATCATCGCCGACAACCCCTACCCTGCTCATGGGGATTTGCAGCCTCTTCGCCACGAACCTCAACGCGTGGAGCGACGGCTTGCCGGTAAGAATCATGGGCGCGCGCGTGATCCTGCGCACCGCCGCCGAGATGGCGTAGGAATAGCCCATGGCCTTGCCTCCGGCAGTGGCGAAAAATGGCACGTCGGAGGCGACATAAAGCTCCGCGCCATTCCAGATGGCTTTCGCGGCCCGCTCGATATCTTGCATGCGGCAATCGGGATGCCAGCCGATGTAGACCGCATCCACCCGGTCGGCGCCCGGGTCGTCGGTGAAAACCGTCCGGATCCCCGCTTCTTCGAGCGCGCGCCCGACGCCGGGGGTGCCTAACACCAGAGTTCGCTTCACGCCGCGGCGGGGCATAAGGTCGGCCGCCACGCTCGAAGGCGTAAGTAAGGCATCGTCAGAGACCGGCAAGCCCAGCGCTCGCAGCTTCGATGCCTGTTCTCGCGGAGGGTAGTTGGTTCCATTGGTGAGCACGACAAAGGGGATGCGGCGCTTGTTCAATTCGCCGAGCAAGGCAATGGCGCCCGAGAGCACTTGATAGCCGTTCAGGGAACGGTCGGACAAAACCAGGGTCCCGTCGAGGTCGAACATGAATCCCTCTACCCGTCCGGGGCGCCGCCCATCCCGGTTGCGCGAACTGGTTTTCATGCCCGCGCCCGGCGAGGTCCCGGCCGGCCTTTCAACTCCAGCTTGAAACCGGGTTTGGAAACCGAGAGGTGCGCGATGTCGCCGCGCGCCGCCAGCTGGCGAAGCAAACGCATGACCGGGGCGGCATCGGGATTGTAAGCCCGGGCTGCCGGCCCGGCGGCCTTCATGGCATCGACCTGTTCGGCCGGCATTGTGGCGCGAAGCAGAAACTCCTCGTCCGAGAGTTCCTGCCCGATTCGCCTCCGCAACTCGCCAACGGGCGGCATGACGGGCTCCTGACGGAGCTCACGGGTCCGGGGCAGGCCTTCGATGCGGTCCATCACCTCCGGCGCAATCGGCAGGTTGGGTTTTCCGAACCGGCCGCAAGCGTAGCGAATCACTTCGTCGGGCACGACCGCGTAGCGCTCCTTCAGGGTTACGTTCATGACCGCTTGGGTCAACAGCATCTGCGAGAACGGAGTCATCACGATGGGCCAGCCTAACTCCTGGCGCACGCGGCCCAACTCCTCGATGACCGCGCCCTCAAGATGCGTAAGCCGGTTTTCCGCCAGATGCCGCCGCATCGTGCCCGTCATGCCGCCCGGCAATTGGTGATGGTAGTACCGGGCATCGAAAGGCTGCGGATGGCCTGCGGGAAGTCCTTCCGCCTCCGCCAGTCGAGTGAAATATCGGCCCACTTCAGCGAGGGCATGGTCGTCGATCTCCACCTTGTGTCCGAGCTCGCGCAGATTGGAAACCACCCGCTCGGCCGGCGGGTTGGATATCCCGTCGCCCAGGGCGCCCGAGGCGCACTGCAGCGCGCCTACGCCCCAGTCGGGGGCATCCATGTAAACCAGCTCGCCCAGACCAATCGTCGAATGGGAGTGGAGCTCGAGAGGCTTGTCTTCGATCGCAGCCTTGACAGCCGGCAGCAGGACGCGCGCGCGCAGCGGCGTCAGAAGACCGCCGGGGTCTTTGACGTAAACGGCGTCCACATCCGGACTGGCGGCAAGTTTGCGGGCGCGTTCTACATAATGCCCGTTGTCGTGGATGGGGCTCACGGTAAACACCAGGGCGGCGGCGACATACTCGGCGCCGGCCTGTTTGATCATGCGCGCGCAAGCGACGTTCGCCTCGGCATGGTTCATCGGGTCGGCCAGCGCGAAGCGGCGTATCCCGTTTTTCACCAAGGTGGCGAACGCCAGCTTCATGAATTCGGGGCTGGCCGTTTCCCAGGAAATAAAGCGGAAGCCGGTCGAGAGAAATTGCAGCGGCGTATTCGGCGCGGCCCTGGCCATCAGTCGAATCCGCTCCCAGGGGTCTTCCTTCTTGTAGCGGACGGCAACGCCCATGTGGGTCGAGGTCGTAAAGTCAATCGCCTTGAAACCTACGCGGTCCATCACCGGCGCGATGGCGAGCGTCCGCGCGGTGTCCATGCCGACGGCCGCCCAAAGACTCTGGTTGCCGTCGCGAATCGAGGTCTCAACGATTTGAAGACTTGCCACCGTTCAAGCTCTCCGGACGCACGCGCATGAGAATTTCGCCATACTCGACCGCCGCGCCGTTCTCGACCAGGATCTCGGCCACTTCGCCTTCGACGCCCGCACGGACGGTGATCATCAGTTTCATGACTTCGATGATTGCGATCACGGTCTCTTCTACCACGCTCGACCCCAACTCGACGAAGGGAGGCTCGCCCGGCCTCGGGGCGCGGTAGAAAATTCCAACCAGAGGGGAAGGGATTTCATGTAGACCGGGCTCGGACGCCCGAATTGCTGCCGGCGGAAGCGGAGCGTCCGATGGAGGCGCGGGCGGCGGCGGCAGCGGATCGGGAGTCGGCCGCACCCCGCGCTGCAGGCTCAGTTTGACCCCATCCATCTCGAGCGTCAATTCATCGAAGCTCGATTCCTCGAGAATGCGCAGGATCTCGGCCACGTCCTTGGCCGTGAGCGTCAATGGCGGCCTCCGAAAATGTTCATCACGTGCAGCAGAGGGTTTTCGGCGGGCCTGGCCACCGGAGCTTTGTCGCGGGCCGCCCACACGGTCTCGGGGCGGCTCTGCACGAGCAGGATCTCTCCGGCCCGATCGATGGCCCATTCGATATCCTGCGGCCGGCCATAGTGACGTTCGACCTTGCGGCCGATTTCCGCCAGAGCTCGAAGCTCCGCGTCGCTGATCGAGGGGGCCCGGCGAAGCTCTTCCGGCGTTTCAACAGGCCTGATGCCGCCCGCTTCCGCCGGCACGTGCTGGGAGCGTTTGTCGGAAATCTCCCGGAGCGAGATCTGGCCGGTGATTTTCCCGATCACGAAACGGTCGGGGGTGACCTCGCCGCTTACTACGGCCGAACCCAGGCCCCAGCTTGCCTCGATGGTGATCACGGAGCGGTCCCCGGTCAGCGGGCTGCGCGTGAACATCACTCCCGCCGAGCGGGCGTCTACCATCTTTTCGACAACTACCGCGATCGCCACCCCGTTCTCCGGGATCGCGGCTTTGCGGCGGTAGCAGATCGAAGGAACCGAGTAAAGACTGGCCCAGCACGCGCGCAGGCGCTCGACAATCGCCTCGCCGCCCTTCACCGAGAGATGCGTGTCCTGCAGTCCGGCGAAGCTCGCCTCCTCCGAGTCCTCGGCCGTCGCCGAAGACCGAACCGCCAATGGGCAATCGAGGTCGCCTCCGCACAGCTCCCCATGCGCGACCAGCAGTTCGGCGTGCAGGTCGTTCGGCAAAGGCGCGCTCTCGATGCGGGCGCGAATTTCCTCGGAAAGCAGACGGGTCGGTTGCAGGTCGTCGATCGGCAGCGTCTCGAGGCGCGACCGGATCGGGTTTTCGCTTTCGAGCTCAGCCAAAACGCGCTCGAAGCCCGGCGTGGTTACGACAAAGCCCGGCGGCACCGCGACCCGCGCGCGTGTCAACTCCCCTAAGGAACCGCCCTTGCCGCCGACCGTTCGACGATCGGCGAGCGAGATATCGGCGAACCAGCGGATGTTTGCCGTAGAACGCATCGCGCGCGCCCGTCAAATGTAGAGCTGCCTATTGATGGGAACACCGTGCTCGCGGCAATAACTTTCGTAGTGGTGGATGAACCACCACACATCGGTTGTCTCCACGAAGTTGCCCTTGTCGTCGTAAAACTCAATCGGCCCCTGGAGCCAGCCGAACAGTTTGACGCCATTGGGGGCGTCGGTCACCAGGGTATGGATAAGTCCGGGAGTTTCGTAGATGAAATCGCCCGGGCCCGCCACCCAGTCATACTCGAGGTAACGGGCGCTCCCTTCGAGACAGACCATCACCACCGTTCCCCGGTGCTTGTGGGTGCCGATCACACCGGCGGACTTCATCCACAGAATGTTGCTGAAAATGTTGTGGCGAGTATCAAAGAGAAGATGGCGGATGGCGGCATGGGAACCGAACGGTACCCAGGGGCTTTCCTGCTCGGACGAGCCGACAAACGTGCCCGGTATTCCGTGCCGCTTGATTACCTCCGCATAAGCTTCCGGCACGTCAACGATTTTGTAGGCGGTGGAGGGCGGGGCGGTCATTTTTGTAACGGTCGATGGGGTCATGGTGTGCCTCCTCATGGTTTCGACGAAATGGTTTCGACGAACTGTGACGCGACGCGCGCGGGTACTCGGGTTTGAGCGTGCCAACGACCGAGGGGGCGCAAAGGAAAATCTCTATTGCAGGATCGTCACCACGCCCCGCCCGCCATCCACGCGGATGCGCTGGCCGTCTTTGATCTTCTGGGTAGCTGTTCCCGTCCCCACTACGGCCGGCAGGCCGTACTCCCGGGCGACAATGGCGGCGTGGCTCATCGAGCCGCCGATATCGGAGACCGCTGCCCGAATCTTCTGAAAAACCGGCGCCCAGCTGGGGTTGGTAACGTGGCAGACCAGGATGTCTCCGTGGCGCAGGCGGTCGATTTCATCCGCCGACATCACCACTCGCGCCACGCCCTCCACGACTCCGCTCGAGGCGGCGAAGCCTTTGATCTCGTTCGAGTCCAGCCTCTCGTCCGCTTCCAGCCACGTCTCCAGGTTCTCGCGGGTGATGCCCCAGAGCATGACGATGGCAGGGTCGTCAATCACGTCGGGGACCGGCCCGAGAGCGGGCGGAGTTTCATGCTTGGCCCACTCGGCAATCGCCCGTTTCCGCTCGTCGATGATTGCCGTCCAGCGCGCGGGACCGCGCGGGGGCGACCCGTTCGACCAGGAGATCATGAGGTCGACGATCGCCGCCTCGACTTCATAGTGAGTCAAGTGGAAAACCTCCTCGGCGTTTTGGAAGAAGCCATGCTCGGACAAAAGCGAGCCGAACTCCCGGATCTTGTTGAAGAACAGATTCGTGTACCAGTGCTCGCAGTAGAATTTGTGGCCTTCGACATAGGGGAAAACCCGATGCGCCAGCCGAATCATCTGGTCGTAGGCGGCGCGCTCCTCGTCGCGATTCAGCAGTTCGCGGTAACTGTCAATCAGCTGCTGGCGTTCAGCCATCAGCTTCTCGATCGGCCGCTCGGCCCGTTCGCCGGCTCGAACATTGGCAATGTAGCCGGGCAGAGAGCGAAAGGGCACCGAGAGGTCGTCGTTCCAGGAACGGTGGTAGTGATAGAAGCCGTCACCCACATTGATGTTGAACCAGGGGTCGCGGGAAGCGGCCAACTCTTCGAGCCACTTCTTGCCCGAGTGGGACCGCTCGAGCGTTTGGACGATTTCCTCGGGGAGGGCGCCCTCGCGGAACATGTCATCGACCCCGAGCTCGATGGCGCATTTGGCCAGACGCCTGAGCTCGTCGTCGGGACGAAAGATTTCCGCTTCCATGCCGGCGACCATGCGGGCAACGGTCTGCTCGCTGATCTCGGGGAATGCCTTCTTGCAAAAATCGAAGAAAGTAAGATAGGCGCCATAGCCGAGCAGAAGGAACTCGAAGTGATGGTGCCACATGCGGAAGTAGCCTTCGAGGGTCTTCTGATAGGTGTCGAGGAGATAGTGGTTCGACGCAATGCCGCGTCCGGCGCGCACCTGTTCCAGAGGCTCGAACTCCGGGATGGAAAGCTTCGGCAGCGCCTCGGCCTCCCGGATCAAACCCCGCATCTTGTTCTTCCATTGCTCAAACAGCGCCTCCCAGTGCTCGTAGTAATAGAAGGCGCGCTGCTCGAATTGAAGGGTGCGCCGCGCAATTTCGGTGGGATCGGTTACCGCGTTGCCGCCGATATAGATCCGCCCGTTGATAATGCGATAGTCGATTCCGAGCGTCGTCGGCAGACTGTGCACACGCGTGTTGGCCGCGCCCAATGCGCAATACGCGGCTTCGGCGGTGACCACGTCAAAAGCGCACATCGGCTCCGGGAAATGCATGGAGTTGTAAAACCAGAAGCGCTCGTCATCTTCCTTCGTAAACTGCATGTAATAGGGATAGGCCGCCTGCGCCCCTTCCGTGCCCGGGATTACCTTCAAGGAACTTGGAAGCGGAAAGCATCGAGCTTTGACGGTTGTCGTCATGCAAACCTTCCATCTAAGGCGCCGTTTTCTATCTCATCGGGCCGCCTGCGGTCTCTCCGTTCCCCACTGCCGCAGCTTTGGATACAGTTCCTGCCTCACGGATGAAATACGGCCGCCGGCCGAAGGGGCTTCTCCAAACATGATGGCGGAGATTATACCTCCGCGCGCAACCCGCTCCGCGGATGGCGCCCTATCAAGGCGGGCGCCCGAGCGAACGACGGCCACAACGAAACGGAGAAGGCCCCCACGGGGGTCGTCACCTTCCCCCGTTTTGGGATGTAACCAACCGGTGATCCAGAGGCGCGCGGCTTTCCTCGTTGTTTAAGTGAACAAATTTCTTCAGGAGATCGATAAAGACTTTCTTCTCTTCCGGGTCGAGTGCGCCCAGCAAGCGATTCGCGAGCACGGTGGCTCGTGGAACAAGCTTCTTCACCAGCTTAGTTCCTTCCGGAGTGAGATGAAGCAAACGGAAGCGCTTGCTCTTGATGGGCATCCTGCGGCGCACAAAGCCGCGCTCTTCCAGTCGCACGGCGAGGTCGGCGGCGGTGGACGTATCCAGGGCACAAAACTTCGCCAGCGTCACTTGGTCTATACCCGGATGCTGCTCGAGAACTCGCAGCACGCAGTATTGGATAGGGGTTACGCCGCTGCCCATGGTGGAGTAGAACATGGAAACGGCTATCTGCTGAGCCCGCCGGATCAAATGGCCAGGCTCGTCGTGGACTTCGACCAGCTTCGCACTGCGGCGCTTGGCCCTCGAAACAGATGGACGTTTGGCGTGGAGACGCATGCTGTGTCCTACGACGGATCGAAGATATCGGTGAATCGCAGTGTTTATTTCTGCGACACTTGCTCGACGGTACCGTAGGCTCGATTGCTGCCTCGCTCCCGCGCGCGAACAATCACTCCCGCAAATACCGCAGAGTATTCTGGAAATCGCTGTTTGAAATAGGCAAGCAACCGTTTGTTCCAGCCGTCGACTTGCTGGTCGGACTGCCACGGGCCGACCTCGTTCACGATGGTCACATAGATCTTGCCTCCGATTGCGACCGGGCCGACGCTCAACACCTTATAGGTTGTGCTGTCTTGCGTCCACGAGAAGGGCGGCTCACCCTGAATCTCCGCTGGCAGGGCAAGTTTTGACATTTCCTGCCGGATCGATTGCCCAAGGCCCACCTGGAAGTTAGGCCCGCGATTCGTCGTCTGTAACGCGGCCGCATAAAGCAGGGCGGCATTGAACTTATGATCCATCGCATTCTGGGTTTGTGCCAATTCAAACAGCTCCATCGGGCCTTTGTCGGCCAGCGTTTGAACGTTCATCCAAAAGCTCTGGACTTTCCAGGCGTTCTGTTCGGGCACCATCCACAAGGTAAAGGCGAGTTGGTTATTTCTTGTGTCCGCCGACATAGCGACGTGCGCCTGCTCCGGCATATCGCTTGCGGCAAGGGATTCCCAACCATCGGGTCCTGAAAGGTCCGCAGCACAGAGGACGCGTCCGGGCGACTTGCCCGTCAGTTCAATAAAGTACGTATGTTGAACAGTCAGATTCGTCGGTTTGAATTGCTGGATGAGCGCTTCAGCCTGAGCGCCGAGTTTTGCGCGGCTGAGATCGCGCTGGCCTTCCTGCGAGAGTTCATCAAAGGCGGCGTCGGGAGTAGGGCCAAGCAGTGTCTCCACGAATACACGGGCAGCGGCATCGATCGCTTGCTTTTTCGTCGGGTTGATGTGTGTGTCTTCCGCACATAGCGCAAGGGGCGACTGAGCCATAGCGGCGGCTGAGAGGAGAACCACCATGAATAAAATGGTCGCCAAACGATGACGGGGCATGTTCCTTGCAGTGTAGCTCGACGACTCGATCGAGGGAACTAAGAAAATTCGACGCCTCGCCTGCCCTCAGAGCCTTCACTCCAGAACCTTCAAGGGCGCGACCCGAACCGTAGACGTTTGCAGGCGGAGCCACGGGAGCACCGATTATTCGATGAAGCGCTCGATCGACATAGGTGCTTCTCACCCCTTGCCGCGTGGAAATGCATCCATTAAGCTCGTCCCGGTGAGCGCAGCGAACCCTAAGACGGACGGCCACAATTTACCGCTGCGGCCGGTGCGCTTCTTTTCACCCGACGTCGAACTGGCCCGCCGCGCCGACGGCAGCTTGCGGATGCGCTCGCTCGAGCCTTTGGGCGATTACGACTCTCGCGTGGGGGATTGGGTTGACCGCTGGGCGCGGGAAGCGCCCGATCGCATCTTCATCGTAGAACAGACGCCAACCGGTCCGCGATCCATCTGTTACCGGGAAGCTCAGGAGGCGGTGCTTCTGCTGGCCGAAGGATTGTTCGATTACGGACTGGGTGCGGAGCGGCCGCTCGCGATTCTCGCCGGAAATGGAATTGATCACGCGCTCATCATGCTGGCGGCGCTCTACGTGGGCATCCCGATCGCTCCCATCGCTCCCGCCTACGCCATTCAGTCGAGCGACTACCGCAAGCTGTCGCATGCTTTCGAGTTGTTGACGCCGGGAATGGTCGTGGTGGAGGACGGCATCGCGTACCGCGAGCCGATCGAACACGCGCTCAAGGCCGATATCCCGGTCGTATCTCTTCGCAACCCGTCGGCATTCCCGAACCTGCGGGACCTTCGATCGCTCGCGGGCGATGGCCGTCGCCGCGATCGAGTGCTGGCGGCGGCGGCGGGGGTTGGCCGGGAAACCATTGCCAAGTTTCTGTTTACTTCCGGCTCGACCGGCTTGCCCAAAGCCGTCATCAACACCCATGGCATGATCTGTTCGAACTCACAGATGAAGCGGCAGGTGGCGCCGTGCCTGGACGAAGAGCCGCCGGTGATGGTGGATTGGGCCCCGTGGAACCACACCGCAGGCAGCAACAGCAATTTCAGCATCATTCTTCACAATGGCGGCACGCTCTATATCGACCCTGGAAAACCGACGCCCGCCCTGTTCGGCCGAAGCCTGGAATTGCTGCGCCGGGTATCGCCGACCATTTACTTTAATGTGCCTCGCGGCTACGACCTGTTGATCCCTCACTTAAAGGCCGACCGCAGCTTTCGCGAGCACTTTTTCCGGCGGCTGAAGTTTCTCTGGTACGCGGCAGCGTCGATGCAGCCTTCGACCTGGTTCGATCTCGAACGCCTGGCCGTTGAAACCTCGGGACACAGGATTTTGACCGTGAGCGGGCTCGGGATGACCGAGACCGCGCCCATTGCGCTGTTTGGCAACGCCCGGGCGTCCGGGCCCGGCGTGGTCGGCATACCGGTTCCGGGCGTCGAACTCAAGCTGACCCCGGATGAAAACAGTTTCGAGGCGCGCTATCGCGGGCCGAACGTCACTCCCGGCTATTGGCGCGATCCTGAGGCAACCGCGGCCGCCTTCGACGAAGAAGGCTTCCTGCGCTCGGGCGACCTGTTACATTTCATCGATCCCGAACGTCCCGAGGCGGGCTTGGGTTTCGATGGAAGGATCAACGAAGTTTTCAAGCTGGACTCGGGCACCAAAGTCAGCGCGGGCAAATTGCGCCTGGATGCGCTGGACGTCCTGCGGCCGCTCGCAAGCGAGGTGGTGGTGGCCGGGGCGGACCGAAAGGACGTGCGGATTCTTGTCTTTCCCGATTGGGAGGCATGCGCCGCCGCCGCGGGCCTCAACCGCGCGGCCAAGCCCCGCGAAATCGCCCTGCACCCGACCCTGAGGGCGGCGTTCCTCGAACGTTTGCGAAAACTCCATGCCCTCGGAACCGGCAGCTCCAACCGCATCGTGGCCGCCGTCCTGGTCGAGGACCCGCCGTCGAGCGCCTCCGGCGAGCTCACGGAAAAAGGCACGGTCAACAGTCGCGCCTTCGCACGGAACCGTCCCGAGCTTCTCCAGGCTTTGTTCTCGGATTCCGATGAACGAGTGCTGCGCGTTGAAGACTTGACTTGAAATCCGCGGGCGGAACTGGGGGGCAGAGCGTATCGGGCTACCGGGCTTGCGCGGTCCGGTCCCACTGCTCGAAACTCGAGCCGAGAGAAGCCAGGCTCTCGATCAAGCGGGCCGGGCGCCAGTAATACCCCAATTTTTCCCGATAATGGCAAATGCGCTCGAACACCTTTCGCAGCCCCAGCCCGTCGGCATAGAACATCGGCCCGCCAAGGTGGCGGGGGAACCCATAGCCGCTGGTCCAGACCACATCAATATCGGCCGCGCGCGCCGCGGTTCCTTCCTCAAGAACCATCGCGCCCACATTGATGAGCGACAAGACCGACCGCTCAACGATCTCCTGGTCGTCGATTTCGCGCCTCACCAGGCCTCGTTCAGAAGCCAGCGTCGCGATCAGGCCGATCACTTCGGGATCGGGTAGAGCTTCCCGGCTGAGGCTCTCATAACGATAGAAACCGCGGCCGCTCTTCTGGCCGAGCCTGCCCATCTCCGTCAGGCGGTCGGCGATGACAAAATACGGGTCCGGCCGGCTTTCCCGTTGGAGAAGGTGAATCCGCGCCTTGGCGCCGACGTCATTGCCGCCCAGATCGCTTACCCTTTGCGGTCCCATGGCAAAACCGAAGTTCTCGAGCGCCGCGTCAAGCTGGGCCGGCGTGGCCCCTTCGAGCAGCAACTGCTCCGCCTCGCGAAAGTAGCCATCGAGCATCATGCGATTCCCGATGAAACCGAAGGCGTCCCGCGAGACAACCCCGACCTTCTTGAGCCGTTTTGCCACGCCCAATGCCGTGGCCAGGCTTTCGGGCGAGGTATGCTCGGTGCGCACAATCTCCAGAAGCTTCGAAGCCTGCGCGGGAACGAAGAAATGCAGGCCCGCGACCCGTTCCGGATGCGCCGTGGCCCGAGCCAGTTCGGTTACCGAAAGAGTCGAGGTGTTGGTGGCGAGGAGACGCCCGGGAGCAAGGGCGGAGTCGAGCTTCGACAACACATCTTTTTTCAACTCCATGTCCTCAAACACCGCCTCGATCGCAAGATCGGCGCCGGCCGCTTCTCCGAGACAATCGATACTTCGAATGCGCCGCATCCGTTCCTCGGCGGCGTCCCGGGTAATACGCCCGCGTTCGACGCTCGATTGGTAGGCGGAACGGACAAGTTCACGGCTGCGGGAAAGGGCCCGGGGGTCGCTATCGTTGACGAGCACTTCGAGACCGGCGTCGGCGAAAGCCATGGCGATGCCGCTGCCCATGGTGCCGGCGCCAATCACGGCCACGCGTTCGACCGGTCGAGCGTGAGCCTCGCCGACGGTGACGGAAGATCCTGCGCTCAATTTGCCGGAGGCCCGCTCGGCAAAAAACACATGCCGCAGCGCGCGGCTCTCGCGCGAAGCCAGGGACTCTTGCGCCAGAGCAGCCTCAATCGCCATACCTTCGGAGAACCTCAGCCGGGAGGCCTGGATGGCTTCTATGACCAGACGCTGGGTCGTGCGCCCCTTCAAACGACGGGCATGGGGAAGCACAAGAGCGGCAATCTCGGTTTCATCGAGGCTGTCGGGGACGCCCCGATTACAGGCGGGTTCGCGGACGGCTCCCTCATCGACAAGACGTTCGGAAAACTGCAGCGCGGCGTCACGCAGATCGCCTTCGGCAACCTCATCGACCAGGCCCTTGGCCTTGGCTTCCCAAGCCGACACAGGCGCACCGGACAGAATCATTTCCAGGGCCGCGCGCGCGCCGATCCATCTTGGGAGGCGTTGCGTCCCCCCGGCGCCCGGGATGATTCCGAGCGTGATCTCCGGCAATCCGAGTTTTGCGTCTTTATGCGCGAGCCGGTAGTGACAGGCCAGGGCCAGTTCCAGCCCTGCGCCTAAGGCGAGTCCCTGTATCGCCGCAACCACAGGGAGGGGAGAGAGCTCGATTCTAGACTGCAGTTCGTGGAGCGAGGGCTCGCCCGGGGCGCGGTCGAACTCAGTGATGTCGGCGCCCGCGCTGAACAGCCCGCCGCGGGCCATGATTACGAGCGCCTTGATGCCCGGACCCTTTTCCGCCCGGGCAATCGCATCCAGCAGCTCGAGCCTCAGGGAATGACTGATCGCGTTGACCGGAGGGTTGTCGATCGAAATCAGCCCGACCGGGCCAAGCCCGTCGAACGTCACCCTCGCTGCTTCTCGGCGCGGTCCATGGTTCATCATGAACTTCCTACTATATGGCAAAATGCTCCGTTGTTCCGTATACTGAACGCCGCGTAGATTCCGGCACATGGTGCTCGAATGAAAACCAGAAGTCTGGAAGACCTGCTCGCGGCTGTGGGAAATCCGGTCGAGATGTTGCGCAATTCCCAGGTCGGCGCTTACGTCTACCCGATTGTTCCCTACGAGTACTCCACCTGGCGCGACGAACAACTGGCCTGGCGCGAAACCGCGGTTCTGTTCGACCAGTCGCACCATCTGGTGAACATCTACATCGAAGGCCGCGATGCGCTGAAAATGCTCTCCTATCTCGCCACCAACAGTTTTCTCAACTTCCCGGTCAAACGAGCCCGGCAATTCGCGCCTTGCAGCTACGCCGGGTTCGTGATCGGCGACGGCATTCTGTTTCACGTGGAAGAAAACCGGTTGGTTTTCGTAGGGCGCGCTCCGGCGGCGAACTGGATTGAGTTTCACGCCGAAACCGGCGGCTGGGACGTCAAAGTCGAGAAGGATGACAGGTCCCCCTCGGGTCCGAAAGGCAAAGCCCTCCGTCGCGCCTGCTACCATTACCAGATTCAAGGCCCGAGCGCGCCCGAGATTCTAGAAAAGCTGAACGGCGCGTCCATCCCGGGGATCAAGTTCTTCCACATGGAGGCGATCCGGATCGCCGGACGCAGAGCCCGCGTGCTGAGCCACGGCATGGCGGGCGCTCCGGGGCTCGAGATCTGGGGGCCGTACGAAGAGCGCAAGGAGATTCGCGCGGCCATCATCGACGCCGGCAGAGATTTTGGCCTTCGCGAAGTCGGGGCCAGGGCCTACGCGACCAATACTCTTGAGTCGGGATGGATTCCCTCTCCGCTGCCGGCAATCTATTCCGGCGAAAAGATGAAGCCCTACCGGCAATGGCTGCCCGCGGCGAGCTGCGAGGGAACCGGTTCGCTCGGAGGCAGCTTCGCCTCCGAGGACATTGCGGACTATTACATGTCTCCCTACGCCCTCGGCTACGGCCCTCTGGTTGAATTCGACCACGACTTCATCGGACGGGACGCGCTCAAGAAAATGGCCGGCCGGCCGCAGCGGAAGAAGGTCACCTTCGCCTGGAACGCCGAGGACGTGCTCGAAGTCTTTCGATCGATGTTTGAAGCGGGCGAAACCTATAAGTGCAGCGATCTCCCCCTGTCGAATTATGCGTCCGCCTCCTACGACAGGGTGCAATGGGGAGCCAAGACTGTCGGGTTCTCGATGTTCGCCGGTTACAGCTATCACGAGCGTTCGACGCTCTCGCTCGGCATAGTGGACCCGGACATTGCAACCGGCGCCGAAGTCAGGATTGTGTGGGGCGAGGCCGGAAACCCCGCTCGAAAGACTGCCGTCGAAAGGCATAAACAGACCTCGATTCGGGCCGTCGTCAGCGCGGTGCCTCATTCGAGTGTCATGCGCGAGACTTATGCCAACGGATGGCGGCGATTCACATGTCAGGCAGCCGCGCCGTTCGTCGCCGCCCGGCATCCACCCAATCCGTAGTTTGTCTGTTTCGCTCAGCCGTCCTGGGCGAGTTCCCTTCCCCGCCGGGGCACGGCATCCCCCGCGAGGGCTAACCAACTGGATCTCGGGCCTCTCCCCGCCCGGAATCGTGTGAATGGTATATTGAGTGCGCTGAACCCTTCTCCCGGGGAGCTGTTTCTCGCCGTCCGGCGGGCCTGGCGAAGGCAAGCAAGTATGGAGTAAGCCGCGCTCCCGAAGGTGAATCGTGAAAAACGAGCCGGTCATGGACATTGCTCATCTCGGCCACCTGGAATTGCTTACTCCCCAGCCGGAACAGAGCCTGCGGTTTTTTGTTGAGGTTATGGGAATGACCGAGAGCGGCCGGCAAGGCGACTCGGTCTACTTGCGCGCCTACGATGATTATGAGCGGCATTCCCTGAAGCTCACCGCATCCAAACTTCCCGGCCTGGGACATGTAGCGTATCGCGCGCGAAGCCCCCAGGCGCTCGAACGGCGGGTGGGCGCCCTCAAGGGATCGGGCTTCGACATCGGCTGGACGGAGGGCGATCTGGCGCACGGCCCGGCGTTTCTCTGCCAGGACCCGGACGGACACCGGATCGAGCTTTACTACGAGACCGAGTGGTATCAGGCGCCGGCGGCCCTGCGGCCCGCTCTCAAGAACCAGGCACAGAAATTTCCCGCCCGCGGCATCAACGTGCGGCGGCTGGACCACTGGAATGGACTTGCGGCGGACATCCAAGCCAACCGCGAGTTCTTCGAACATTACCTGGGTTTTCGTTTGACCGAGCAGATCGTCCTGGACGACGGCTCGGAAGCCGCCATCTGGATGACCTGCACGAACAAGAGCTACGACTTCGCCTACACCCGTGACCACACGGGCGCCAAGGGACGCCTGCATCACATTACCTATGCCGTCAACAGCCGCGAAGAGGTGCTGCTGGCCGCCGACATTTGCCTGGAAAACGGCGTTTACATTGAGACCGGCCCCCATAAGCATGCAATTCAGCAAACCTTCTTCTTGTATGTATACGAGCCCGGCGGCAACCGGATTGAGATTGCCAACGCCGGCGCGCGTCTGATCCTGGCGCCGGATTGGAAGCCGGTCCGCTGGACCGAAGCCGAACGCAGGAAAGGGCAGGCTTGGGGCCTTAAGACGATCGAATCCTTCCATACTTACGGAACACCTCCGGTGAAGGCGGAAACCAACGACCCATGCCCTGGAGTGCCGTCGGGTGCGGCCAAGGCGAACGCCAGCGACACCTAGCTGCGACAGGGGCAAGTGAGTCAAAATACAAAGCCGATGAACAGCCGAAGAACTGCTCTCGTCCTCAGTGCGCATTCGGCGGATTTTGTCTGGCGCGCAGGGGGAGCGATCGCCTTGTATGCCGAGCGCGGCTGGGAGGTCACCGTGGTGTGTCTCTCGTTCGGAGAGCGCGGCGAATCGGCGAAACTGTGGCGCGAACCCGGAATGACCCTCGAGAAGGTCAAGAGCAAGCGGAAGGAAGAGGCCACGCGCGCGGCCGAGATTCTGGGAGCCCAGGTGATTTTCTTCGACGCCGGCGACTATCCGCTGAGAATTCCGGACAGCCTCCTCTACCAGCTAACCGCGCTTTACCGGAAGGTCCGGCCCGAGTTTGTCCTCACCCACTCGCTGAAAGATCCTTACAATTTCGATCATCCGCTGGTTGCCCACGCGGCACAGGAGGCGCGCATCGTCGCCCAGGCGCATGGGCATGAACCCGGCACACCCGTAATTGGCGCGCCGCCGCTATTCCTGTTCGAGCCGCACCAGCCGGAACAATGCGAATGGAAGCCGCAGTTGCTGCTCGATATCACTTCGGTCTGGCCAAGAAAATACGAGGCCTTCAAGGCCATGGACGCGCAGGAGCATCTCTGGCATTACTACGAACGGGTTGCGCTGCAGCGCGGCGTGCAGGCCTCGCGCAACTCCAACAAGACGATTCGATATGGCGAAGCCTATCAGCGCGTGTTTCCGCAGGTTACCGAGGAGCTCGCATGAACCAACCTGTCGTAGTTCGCCAAGTGGAGGGGCCGCCGCCCGAAGCCCTGGCCGCGCTCGAGAAATTCGGCGTGACCACGGTGCACGAGGCGCAGGGGCGTTGCGGCCTGCTGGCTTCCTACATGCGCCCGATTTTTCCCGGCGCCGCCGTAGCCGGACCTGCCGTCACCGTGTCGCTTCCTCCCGGCGACAACCTGATGATCCACGTGGCCGTCGAAGTATGCCGCCCGGGAACCATCCTCGTGGTGGCTCCGACTTCATCCTGTACGGACGGTTACTTCGGCGAGCTGCTCGCGACTTCCCTGCGCGCCCGCGGCGTCAAAGGGCTGGTCATTGACGGCGGCTGCCGCGACATTCGACCGCTCACGGAAATGAAATTTCCGGTTTGGAGCCGCGCCATCAGCTCCCAGGGGACCGTCAAGAACACACTGGGATCGGTCAACGTTGCGGTCGTATGTGCGGGCGCGCGGGTCGAAGCGGGTGATGTGATTGTCGCCGATGACGACGGCGTCGTCGTGGTCGGCAGGACCTCGGCGCGCGAAGTGGCCGCCGCGGCCGAGGAGCGCGCGCGCAAGGAAGATGCAACCCGGGAGCGTCTACGGCGGGGCGAACTCGGACTGGACATCTACGGCCTGCGCAAGAAGGTCGCCGAGCTCGGACTTACCTACGTCTGAAAGCGCAGCCCAGCGGGGGGAAGAGATTGTTTCCCTGGTCGGCCGGCGGGCTTTCCCGCGCAGCCGGCGACCAGGCGGCTATTCCTGCGGGGAGAAAGGACACCCATGTCGCGGGCTCTGCAAACTGCCATCCCTTGCACGCTGATGCGCGCCGGCACGTCGAAAGGGCCTTTTTTCCTGGCCGGCGATCTGCCGGGCGACGCGCCAACCCGGGACCGGGTGCTGCTCGCTGCCCTGGGATCTCCCGATCCCCGGCAAATCGATGGGATCGGCGGCGCAGACCCTCTCGCCAGCAAGGCGGCCATCGTATCCCGATCTTCGCGGGCTGGAATCGATGTCGACTATCTCTTTGCCCAGGTTTCCGTGGACCAGCCGCTGGTCGATGTTACTCCCACCTGTGGCAACATGCTGGCAGGCGTCGGCCCCTTTGCCATCGAATGCGGTCTCGTCGCGCCCGGAGATCCGACCACCCCGGTCGCCATTTATATGGTGAACACCGGAACGGTGGCTGTCGCGCATGTGCCCACGCCCGCGGGCGAGGTCACCTACGCAGGCGACACATCGATTGCCGGCGTCCCGGGAGCGTCGGCCGCGATCCGCATCGATTTTCGCGATACCGCGGGCGCGGTCTGCGGCGCTTTGTTGCCGACCGGCTCGACGCTCGACCGGCTCGACGGAATCGAAGCCACGCTCATCGACAACGGCATGCCGATGGTTGTGCTGCGCGCCTCCGATCTCAAAAAATCCGGCGCGGAAAGCCCTGCCGAGCTCAACTCCGATCCCGGACTCAAAGCGCGCCTGGAAGCCATTCGCATCCTGGCGGGCGAGCGCATGGGCCTGGGCGACGTGCGTTCGAAGGTGGTACCCAAGATAACCCTGATCGCGCCGCCGCAGGCGGCGGGCGACGTCATGACGCGCACTTTTACTCCGCACAAATGCCACCCAGCCATCGGAGTCTTGATGGCGGTGACGGCGGGCACGGCATGTATTCTTCCCGGATCCGTGGCGCAGGGCATCGTCGGCCGGCAAGCGAGCGAGGTCGAACGGCTCTCGATCGAACATCCGAGCGGCGAGTTCTCGGTTGAATTTCAGGTGGAGCGCTCCGGCGCCGGGCCGAAGGTGGTCCGCTCCAGTCTGATTCGGACCGCTCGCGCGCTTTTTCGAGGCGAGATATTGGTTCCGGCAAGCGTCTGGGAAGGGACGAGACCCGTTCCACGCGCCGGTCGTTCGCGGACCGTCGAACATGCCTAGGGAGAAAACCATCGAGCGGGTGGCCATCATCGGCTTTGGCGAAGCCGGCGGCATCTTCGCTCGCGACTTCGCCAAGCAGGGAATGGATGTCTCTGTCTTTGACATTCTGTTCCATTCCCATCGACAGCGGCGATCGATGCTCGGAAAGGCGCAAGCCTGCGGAGCGCACGCTCGAGACAACCTCGCAGACTGTTTGCACAAAGCCGAACTCGTGATTTCCTTGGTCACCGCTTCCTCGGCATTAGACGCGGCGAAAGCGGCGGGGCCGATCTTAAGCGAGCGCCAGCTGTTTCTTGACATCAATTCGGTTTCGCCTGAAAGCAAGCGGAAGGCGGCACGCTATGTCGAGCGTGGACGAGGGCGCTTCGTCGAGGGGGCCGTGATGTCTCCGGTTCCCAAACATCGATTGCAAGTTCCCATCCTGGTTGGCGGGCCGCATGCTCTTGAGACCGCCAGACGTCTGGCGAGAATTGGAATGAACGCAACCCCCCTCAGCGATCAACTGGGTGTGGCGTCGGCAGTAAAGATGTGCCGCAGCGTCGTCATCAAAGGCCTGGAAGCCCTGGTCGTCGAGTCCTTATTCGCCGCCCGGATCTATGGGGCGGAGGACAAGGTGCTCGATTCTCTGGCCGCCACCTATCCCGAAATGGGATGGGAGGATCATTTGCCGGATTACCTGGTCAGTCGCGTCGCCGAACACGGGCGTCGGCGGGCGTCGGAAATGCGCGAGGTGGCGCTGACCCTGCAACAGGCCGGCGTCGAACCCATGATGGCCCTGGCGACGGCCCGGCGCCAGGAGCATCTCGTCGCCCAGATGGCCAGGCGCAGACTCAGGTTCGATTCCCGCGGGGGGTTCTCCTGGCGTTGTCTCAGCGACGCGGTGGCAGGCCCGCGGCGCCGGTCCGGCAAGTGAGTCCCGGATCCGCCCATCGCGACCCATGCGACGCTCTTGGCGTGGATTCAGCGGTTGAGAGCCGGGACCTCTCGAGCTTCCCGCACGGCTCGCAAACCCCCGCGCGAAAGATTGATGCTTACCTTTGCGCCATGCGCGTGTTCGACCATGAGCGCCGCCACTCGCGAGCTCTCGCCGTTTTCAAGCGCCTGCATGATGGCGTGATGCTGGCGGTGGGCGTAGAGCAGGCGATCGTACATACGGGAGAGGTCAATTTTATCGAAGGCAATGGCATGCGCCGCCGCGAACGGGATGCGGCCGTTGCGCTCGAGCGCCTCGGCGACCACTTTGCTCCCGGACCCGTCGACGATCAGCGCATGGAACTGCTTATTCATGTCGCCGTAGTGGGCTTCGTCGGCCGGGACCAGGTGCCCCTTGGTAAAGATCTCATCCCCCTCACGCAGACAGGCGTGCAGCGAGTGGATCAGGCGGCGGGACGGCCCCTGTTCGGCGAGCATACGGGCCGCCAGGCCTTCGAGCGCGCCGCGGACGTCAATGGCATCCATGATCTCCTGCGGGGTGAATGCCCTTACCACGAACCCGCGCGTATCCAGCTGGGCGAGTACGCCTTCCTGCGCGAGAATCGGCAGAGCCTCGCGCACGGGGGTCCGGGAAACTCCCAGCCGGGCCGCCAGCTCGACCTCTCTCACCCGCTCTCCGGGAGGCAGTTCCCCCTGCAGGATCATTTCGCGAATGCTTACGATGACTCGTGAATTCTTGCCGGCCATTTGTATACAAAGTTGATAGGCCGCTGGTTGAGGGCCAAATTCCGCATACATTCTACTCGAACTGCCGGGCAGACGAGCGCCGGCATCGGCGCCACCGGCTTTCGGGATCGACGCTCTTTGATTCCCGGGTTGCGCTCAGGACTTGAGGCCGAACAAGCGCACCGCATTTTCCTTCAGAATCAGCGGGCGCACTTCATCGCGGATAGCGATGTTGCCGAAGTCGGCCAGCCATCGGTCCGGCGAAAGCAGCGGATAGTCGGAGCCGAACAGGATCTTGTGCTTGAGCAGGGTGTTGGCGTATTGCACCAGCGTCGGCGGAAAGTACTTCGGCGACCAGCCCGACAAGTCGATGTACACCTGCGGCTTATGCAGACACACCGAAAGGGCCTCATCCTGCCAGGGGAAGGAAGGGTGCGCCAGGATGATGGGCATGTCGGGAAAGTCGACCGCCACGTCGTCGATGTCCATCGGATTGCCGTATTTCAACCGCACGCCTCCGCCTCCCGGCATCCCGGCGCCGATGCCGCTGTGGCCGGTGTGAAAGATCACCGGCAATCCGGCCTGGTTGACGGCTTCATAGAACGGATACGCCGCCTTGTCATTGGCGTGGAACTGCTGCACCGGAGGATGAAGTTTGAAACCGCGAATCGAGCCCGCGGCAATTAACCGTTTGGCTTCCTCAACCGCCGCCTTCCCCCGCGTCGGATCTACGCTGGCGAAGGCCAGCATGATATCGGAATTTTTGGCGGCAAAGGAGGCGACCTCGTCGTTCGGAACGGGGGTGCGTCCGGTGAGCCGCTCGTCCACGCTGAAAACGACGCAGCCGATCTTGCGCGAGCGGTAGTAGTCGGCCAAAGCGTTGCGGTCGCGCTCGAGGCCCGAATCGCCGAAGTATTTCCTGGCGGCTTCGTTGGCCCGGTTGTTGCCGTCTTCATTTTCCAGGTGAACATGCACGTCAATGGCGATCAAATCGCGGGCGTTCATTTCTTTGCCTCTCCGGAAGCCTCCATCCCGCCGCCTTCGATCACGCTGGCGACGATTTTAAAACCCGTGTTGGCTGCTGGCGCGCCGGCATAAATGGCGGTTTGGAGCAGCAGCTCTTTGAGATCGCAAAGCTCGAGTTCGCGCTCGAGTCCCGAGCGCACGTGCATGGTGAACTCCTCCCATCGCCCCAGTGCAGCCAGGGCCTCGAGCGCCAGCAGCCGCCGCGTCCGCGCATCCAATTCCGGACGCGTCCAGATCGTTCCCCATGCATAGCGCGTGATCAGATCCTGGAACTCGCGGTTGAAATCGTTGGTTGCCGCAACGGCCCGGTCGACGTGGCCGCCGCCCAGGGTTTGACGGCGCACGGCCATGCCGGCTTGGAAACGCCCGGCTTCATCGAGCGGGGGAAGCAGGAATTCGACGAGCGCCGCCAGAAACGACCGGGGCCGCTCCAGGTTCGACAAGTGGGCTGCCGGCAACAGGACAGAGCGCGCATCCGGAATGTCCCGGACCAGGACTTCGCCGTTCCCTGCCCACGGAGTTGCAATATCGCCATCCCCGGAAATGACCATCGTCGGAACACGAAGGCTTCCGAGCGTCTGCCGGGAATCGAAATCGCGCAGGGCGGCACAACACCCGACATAGCCGTCCGGATCGGTCCCCAGAAGCACCGACCTCACGGCGCTGACGTATGCGCTCGGATCGGCCAGCGTGCGGGGCGAGAAAAACCGCTCGAGCGCCAGGTTCGCGATGGCGGCCATTCCTCCCTCGCGCACCATTCGGATTCGCGTTTCCCAGTGGCTGCGCTCTCCAAATTTCGCCGAGGTGTTGGCAAGAACCAGGCGCGTAAGGCGGTCGGCTGCGTTTACGCCAAGCCACTGGCCGATGGCGCCGCCGAGCGAGAGCCCGCAGAAGGCAAACTGTCGAATGCCCAGCCCATCGGCCAAGCCGACCACATCCCGCGCCAGCAGCTCGATCGAGTATTCCCCCTGGGTAACTTCTGAAGCGCCATGGCCGCGCGTGTCGTATCGCAAGACTTGAAAGTGCGAGAGCAGTTCCGGGACCTGCGGCGCCCACATGGCATGATCGGTGCCGATCGAATGGGAAAGAACGACGACCGGCTTGTCGGCCGCTCCCTCCAGCCGGTAAAACATCCGGGCACGGTTGCAATTGGCGAATGGCAAGTTCTAACGCTTTCCCCTCTTCGAGATGGGGCCCTTCAGCAGGGCCTTCCGGAACGCTTCGGCCGACCCCAGGTACCCGTCCGGCGTGTCGAGCTGGTTCAGCACATTGCGCTTCAGGCGCGAACTGATCCCCGGCAATTCCGCCAGCATCGCACCGAGGTCCTGGTTTTTTCCAATGCCGGCTTGAATTGTATCTTCCAGGAGCTTGTGCGCGACATCCCGCCCCAGCTCCCCGGCCAGCGCCATCATCGCCCGCTCTGCGAAGATCAGGCCACCTGTGTTCTCAGTATTCTGGCGCATGCGCGCCGGGTCCACCGATAGCCCCCCGGCAACCTCGGCCATCGAGGAGGCCGCGCACCCCGTCGCTTGAACGATGGAGGCTACGGTCGGCCACTCCGACTGCCAGCTTCCGAGCCCGCGTTCGTGTTCCTCGACCATCGCGGAAAGAAAACTCGCGGCCAGCCCGGGAACCCGGTACGCGGCCGAGAGCGTCAGCGCGCATGCAATCGGGTTCTTCTTGTGCGGCATGGTGGAAGATCCGCCTCTGCCTTCGCCGCCCGGTTCGGCCGCTTCGCCAACTTCGGTCTGCATCAGAAGGCTGATGTCGCGCGCCATCTTTCCGAGCGACCCGGTCAGGACTCCGCAGCAGCAGACGAGATTGGCCAGACGGTCTCGATGGCTGTGCCAGGGCGCTTCCGGGCAGCGCAGCCCAAGCTCTTCGGCGAGCGCACGAGCCACGGCGGCTCCCCTGTCGCCGAGGGATGCCAGCGTCCCGGATGCGCCGCCGAATTGAAGGACCAGGGCCTCCTTGAACGCGGACTCCAGACGCTTGCCGCCGCGAGCGAGCGCCCCCAGCCAGCCTGCCGCCTTCAAACCGAAGGTCACCGGCGGAGCTGCCTGCATCAGGGTCCGGCCCAGCATGAGCGTCGTCTTGTGCGCGTCGGAAAGAGCCCGCAGAGCCTTTTCCAGCCGTTTGAGGTCGCCGGCAAGGATCGGCTGTGCGCGCTTCAGCAGAAGAACCAGCGCCGTGTCCGCAACATCCTGACTGGTGGCACCCCAGTGCACCCATCCCGCCGCCTCCGGGTCCCTGGCCCTGACTTTTTCGCTCAAAGCCTTGACCACGGCAATTCCGGGGGCGCCCGCGCGAAACATGGCGCGGGAGAGTTTGTCGATATCGAATTCGCCGGGAAGGGCGGCCGCACGAATCTGGCGGGCTGCGGATTTCGGCACGATGCCTGCACGCGCCTCCGCTCGTGCGAGCGCCACTTCAAAATCAAGCATCGCTTCGAGGACGGACGTGTCCGAGAACACGGCGGCGAGTTGTTCCGTCGTGGCCAGACTCTCGATGAGACGCGCCGTCAAAGCCTATTTTCCTCAGTTCCGGCATTATACGAACGCCGGCCGCGAGAACAACCTCGCCTTCGAAAGTGGCAGGTGCCGGGCGAAGGGGGCCATTGGCTCGCCTCAACTCCCTGCCGCCGACGGATGATCGGAGGCATGATGTCGCAATTATGCGACACGCAAGTCCGCGACACGCAGATTTGCGCTGGGCGGCACGCGATACGGTCGAACAGGCTCGCGTGATTCTGCGGGCCAATGAAGGCCGCAGCATTCAGGAGATCGCCAAGACCTTTCACACCCGCCCTGCGCGTGTATCCAAGTGGCGGCAAGCAAAATCCGCTGCATCCCTTCGACAATTTCCGTATCGAGATTCCAAAGGTCGGTCTGGTTGATTTCGTTCCGGTTTTGGGAGTGCTAAACTGTGCTCAGCAAAGTTGCCGTTCAGGTTTCGACCGTGCTTTCTGAAGCCAAGCACCGGATCCGCCTTCGACACGCAGCTCTAGGCGTTGTCGCCCTCGGAGCCGTGGTTCTGGTTTCACTGCACGCAAAAGAGCTGTTTTCCCGTGACCGGGTGGATTTCAGCCGCGACATTCGCCCCATCTTTAATCAGAATTGCGTCTCCTGTCATGGCGGCGTCCGCCAGAAGAACGACGTTTCCTTCATCTACAGGGAGGAAGCGCTCAGCAGGGGTAAGTCGGGACGCCCTATCATTGTTCCGGGAAATCCGGACGCCTCCGAGCTGATCCGTCGAGTCGTATCCAAGGATCCGGAGCAGCGTATGCCCTATCACGCGCCGCCGCTTTCCCTCGGGCAGATCTCGCTGCTTCGCCGATGGATAAAGCAGGGAGCGACGTGGGAGGACTATTGGGCATTTGCGCCGCCGAAGCCGCAGGCCCTTCCTCGGGTGAAGCGTGCGGGCTGGGTCCGCCGCCCGCTCGACCGGTTCATTCTCGCGCGGCTTGAAAAGGAGGGGCTCGAGCCCTCCCCCGAGGCCGGTAAAGCGGCGCTGCTGCGCCGTGTATCGTTCGATCTGACGGGTTTGCCTCCAACCGGTGAGGAGCTCAGCGCCTATTTGGCGGATCCATCACCGGATGCCTATGAGAAACAAGTGGACCGGTTGCTCGCGTCGCCGCGCTACGGTGAACGCTGGGCCTCCATGTGGCTGGACCTGGCGCGGTATGCGGACACCAAAGGCTACGAAAAGGACAAGGAACGGCCAGGGGTGTGGCCCTATCGCGACTGGGTGATTGACGCCTTCAACCGCAATCTGCCCTACGACCAATTCGTCATCAAGCAGCTGGCAGGCGATCTGCTTCCCAACCCGAGCCTCGAAGACCGGATTGCAACCTCGTTTCACCGGCAGACGCCCAATAACGAGGAGGGCGGCACCGACGACGAAGAATTTCGAACCGTGGCGGTGATGGACCGCGTGGCAACGACGTGGTCGGTTCTGAATGGCGTCACCATGAACTGCGTCCAATGCCACTCCCATCCTTACGATCCCTTACGCCACGCCGACTACTACAAATCCTTTGCCTTCTTCAACACCCAGGAAGATTCGGACCTCGATGACGACTCGCCAAAGCTCGCGGTCCCGAAGGACAAAGAGCGCTACGCGGAGGCGGAGCAGCTCGAAAATGAGATCCGGTCGTCGCTTCACGCCATCGAAACTTCCGATCGCCATCTGGTGGACAAAGCGCGATGGGAACCGCTTCCCATTCGCGACGCCGCCGCAGACGAGCGAAGGGTACTCGAAGAGATGTTGCCGCAATTGCACAGAGCGGAGTCGGACCTTGAAAAGAACCGGAAGATCGCCCGGCGGGAGAAGGCGGATGAGCTGAATGGACTGCGCAGATCTATCGAGGACGCTCAGGCCCGGCTTGCCCATGCCCGCGCCGCGGGTCCGGCAAAGACCTTCGAGATCCGCGAGGGAGAGGCGTGGGCAACCGCGAAAATTCCGCCTCAGTCGGTCTATGAACTGGTCGGCTCTGCCAGCCTTTCGGCGCTTACGGCGCTCCGTGTAGAGATACCTCCTCGCGATGCCGCCGGGTCCCGGCATACGCCGGAAGACGGCTTCATCGTGGACAAAGTTGAGGCATGGCTGATTCGACCCGGCGGCGGGAAACAGAGCATTGCCTTCCGCGGTTTTCTTCAGGACTCGGAACCGAATCTCGACGCGGTGCTGGCGGTCGAGAAAAAACCCAAGGGAGGCGCGAAGAACTCCAAGAAGGTTGATCCCAGCGCATTCAAGGCGCTTCCCAAGCTTTTTCGCACGCGCTGGGTGGTCGGAGTCGCCTCCCAGTCCCTGCCGCTCGCGCCCGGCAGCCGCATCGAGGTTGCTCTGAAGCAGACCCAGGGCATTGATTCAAAACCTGCCCCCATTCGCCGGATAAGGGTCTCGATCAGCGATGATCCCGCATGGACGGCTCTGGCCGGGGACCCGGTCCGGGCTCAGAATCTTGAGCGCCTCAAGCGCCTCAAGCAGCAACTGGCGGCAATCCCGGGCGTTCAACTTCCGGTAATGGTGGAACAAGAGCCCTATGAACAAAGAGTCACCCTGGAGTTCGAGCGCGGCAATTTTCTGACCAAGACCGGTCCGGCGCTCGAGCCCGATGTGCCCGCAATCTTCCCGAAGCTGCCGGAAGGGGCTCCGCGCAACCGCTTGACTCTGGCCAAGTGGTTTTTTACCCCGGGCCAACCGCTCACTGCGCGGGTCGCGGTCAATCGGTACTGGGAAGAACTCTTCGGCACGGGCCTCGTTGAAACGCTAGAAAACTTCGGCAGCGTGGGCGAGGAACCCAGCCACCGGGAACTCCTGGACTGGCTGGCGGTGCATTTCGAAAGCGACCTTCATTGGAACATGAAGGCGCTTTTGCGCGAACTGGTCACCAGCGCCACTTACCGGCAGAGCGCGGCTGCGACCCCGGCTCTCATGGCGAGGGACCCACGCAATCGCCTTCTGGCTCGCGGCCCCCTCCAGCGTCTGACTGCCGAGATGGTACGCGATCAAGCGTTGGTGGCCAGTGGACTGTTGAGTCCGGTGATGGGCGGGCCTCCGGTCATGCCGCCGCAACCGGCCGGAGTCTGGAACACGGTCTACAACGACGCCAAGTGGGTCGATGCCAAAGGCCCCAACCGCTACCGCAGGGCGATCTACACCTACGTGAAGCGCACCAGCGGCTACCCCAGTTTTCTGATATTCGATGCCTCGGACCACGAGACCAGTCTCGCCCGGCGCATACCCACCAATACTCCGTTGCAGGCGCTGGTAACGCTGAACGATCCCGTGTACCAGGAGTGCGCTCAAGCACTCGCCGAACGTGCGGTGAAGGAGGCTTCCGGCGGGGTTTCGGACAGAGCAACGAGCGAAGAAACCCTCGATTCGCGCCTGGCCTACGAGACCCGTTTCGTCTTGTCCCGCGATCCCACCCCGCGCGAACTGGCCGAGCTCCGCGGGTTCTATGAACAGGCCGTGAGGATGCTCAAGACGCCGGTCGTAGTCAATGCGAGCGCCCGGGGGTACGGAGAGAACATGGGCGGCGCGACCGCCCGGGAGCTGAATGCACTCACGGCCGTGGGCACGGTTCTCTTCAACCTCGACGCCGCTCTCACCAGGTGATCTATGACCCATTTCGAAAACCGCCCGGCCTTCGCTGACCCGTCCCACAAACCGAGCGACGCCCGCGGGGCGCACCCCGAGGAAGTCTTCGCGCGGCTCCAGGCGCAAACCCGGCGTCATTTTCTCCGCGGCCTGAGCGCAGGCGTCGGCACCATGTTTCTCAGCGTGTTGGCTTCACAGGAGAGCGGTTGGGTGACGGCCGCGGAGCGGAACATCGACGGTACGGCGCGCCTGGATTTCACACGGGATGCGTGGCGACCGCTGGCGCCCCTGCCGCCCGAGTTCCGCGCCCGCGCCAAGCGGATTATTTATCTGCACATGGCAGGCGCTCCCAGCCAGCTCGAGCTTTTCGACCACAAGCCGGACCTGAACAAGCTCACCGGTCAGGACTGTCCCGCGTCGTTTCTCCAGGGTAAGCGCTTCGCCTTCATTTCTGGCGTTCCCAAGCTCCTGGGGGCCCAATATCCATTTCACCAGGCGGGAGAGAGCGGCCAGTGGTTAAGCGACCGGCTGCCCCATCTCGAGAGGCATATTGATGATCTTTGCGTCATTCGCTCCATGCGCACCGATCAGTTTAATCACGCCCCTGCGCAGCTCCTGGTGCAGACCGGCAATGCGCGTCTGGGGTACCCCTCGTTCGGTTCCTGGGTGATCTATGGCCTGGGTACCGAGAACCAGAATCTCCCCGGCTTCATTGTGCTGGTATCGGGCGGCAAGCAGCCGGATGGCGGCAAACAACTGTGGGGCTCGGGCTTTCTGCCGAGCGTCTATCAAGGCGTCGAGTGCCGTTCGCACGGCGAACCGGTTCTTTATCTTGAAAACCCCGCCGGCGTAAGCCGCGCCCTCCGGCGCGCCGAACTGGATATCATCGACAAAGTGAACCGCGAGTCCTATCAAGAATTCGGAAGTCCAGAAACCGTCACGCGGATCGCCCAATACGAGATGGCGTTTCGCATGCAGATGGACGCCAGCGACGTCTTCGACATCCACAAGGAGCCGGCCAGCACTCTGGCCGCCTATGGAGCCAAGCCCGGCCAGGAGAGCTTTTCGAACAACTGTCTGGTGGCGCGACGTCTCGCCGAGCGCGGCGTCCGCTTCATTCAGCTCTACCACTGGGGCTGGGATTCCCACGGCGTCGACCCCAAGGAGGCCTTGAACGTCGGCTTTATCGACCGCTGCCGGGAGACCGATCAAGCGGTGAGCGCTCTCCTCGGCGACCTTAAACAGCGGGGCATGCTCGAGGACACGCTGGTGGTGTGGGGCGGTGAATTCGGGCGTACCTCCATGCAGGAAAATCGCGGCGGCACGGTCAATCCCTATATCGGCCGTGACCACAATCCCGACGCCTTCACCATCTGGATGGCTGGTGGAGGAATCAAGCCGGGCACGAGCTATGGAGAGACCGATGCTATGGGGTACGCGGTGGTAAAGGATCCGGTGGAAATTCGCGACCTCCACGCGACCCTGCTTTATGTCCTCGGCTTCGATCATCGCAGGCTGAACTACTCGTTCCAGGGACTGGATCAAAAGCTCACCAGCGTGAAACCTGCCCGCGTCGTGGCCGAGGTTCTGGCATGATGGAGGCAGCCCGCGCTTTGAGGCTTGCTTCTTCGTCCCGGGCTGGGGACCACCTAGGTTCATGACGGTTTCGCTTCGCGAGTTATCCACCCGGACGCGTCTCATCATCCTCACGGCGGCTCCGATCCTCTTGGCGTTCGCGCTGATCCTCGCTTTTCCGCCGGATGGTGCGGAGCGCGGCCAATCGGCCCAGTTCATCGGGCGCTTTCATCTCCCGGCCATACATTTTCCGATCGCCTTCATCCTGCTGGTTCCAATCCTCGAACTGGCGGGACGGAGCCGCCGCCTTCCCGACCTCGGCCTGTTGATCGATCTGGTTATCGGCCTTGCGGCACTGAGCGCCAGCCTGGCCGCAATTCTTGGATGGTGCCTGGCGCGGAGCGGCGGATACTCGGGCGTCCTGGTTGCGCAGCACATGTGGGCCGGAATGGCGGTTGCCGCGGGCGCTTGGTCGACCTGGTTGCTCCACCTGGTGGACCGCGGGAAGCGGAGGCATTTCTATCTACCCGCGCTCGTCGCGACGGTGAGTCTGGTTTCTTTCACCGGCTACCGGGGAGGGCAGCTCTCGCAGGGCGAGAACCACCTGACTGAGTACATGCCCGGCCTGTTACAAACGGTCCTGCGGGTCCCGAACGCGGCGGCTCCCCAATCGACAAAAGCGAACCCGGCCACCTTTTACGGCGCCTATATTCAGCCGATTTTCTCGGCCCACTGTGTCGGCTGTCATGGCCCGGATAAACAAAAAGCCAGGCTGCGGCTCGACAGCTACGAAGCGCTGATGCATGGCGCGGGCTTCGGGCGCGTGGTCAGACCCGGCGAGCCCAAAAGCAGCGAGCTGTTTGTACGGGTTACCCTTCCGCCTGACGATGACGATTTCATGCCGGCCGATGCCAAGCGGCCGCTTGCATCCCGTGAAGTGAAGCTCATCGAATTGTGGATTTCCGCCGGGGCCTCGAAAACGATGCCGGCGGACGCAATCAAAGACCTCCCCAGGACAGAGGTTCAAGCGGTGGAAGTCAGCTTCGAGGAGGTCGATCCCGCCGCGGTGGCCAGGCAGAGATCCGGCCTGGCGGACACGGTTTCACAGCTCAAGCAGCGCTTTCCTAATGTGCTCGACTACGAGTCCCGGGCCTCGGCGGATCTGGTCGTGAACGCCTCCCTGCTGGGCGCGAAGTTTGGCAACAATGAATTGTCGGAGCTCGCTCCTGTACGGGAGCGCATCGTGGCGGCAGACTTCTCGAACACCCGGATCACGGACCGCGCGGCGGCCTCGATCGCAGCCATGAAGCACCTGAGAAAGCTCAGCTTGATGAACGACCAGGTCACGGACACGACGGTTGAAGCGCTGGTGTCGCTGAATGAGCTCGAATCGCTCAACTTGTTTCACACTCCGGTCACCGCGGCTGCTTTGCAGGCGATCTCGCGGATGCCCGGCGTGCACAGGGTTTATGTACGCGAGACCAGGATTTTCCCCAATGTGTCACTCCCCGTATCCCTGAAGGACAAGATCACCTTCTGATGGTGTGCGGCCGTCTTGGGTTCGATTGGGGTTCGATGAACCGAAGTTGTAACCCAAGTCGCGCTCAAGCAACCCGTGAATACTGAAAAAATAGCGCCATCCGGGGTTGAACGGCAACGGACATTCCGAGACGCTGGCACCGCGCTAAATCCGGCGCTCGGACACGGCCCGTCAGATCTGAGAATAGGGCGCCGGATTGAGGATCAGGTTCGTGATGTTCGAGACGATGGGCTCAAAAGCAAACTTCGGGGAGTTAGAGAGGCGTTTCCACTCCGGATCTGAGCGAAATGCGTCCCACTTGACGTTCATATCATTCAGATCGGGGAAACTGAGCATGTAGGTTAAGTTTGGCAGGCGGGATCCAATCAGCGCATCCCCATAGAACACAGGCCAGAACCCTACCCGCTCGAAGATCCCAAATTCTCCGCTATGGAACATCTCCACCTTGACGCGGTGATCGTAGCTGCCAGCGCTCTCATACGAGCGAAGTTGAAAAACGCGAGCGCCGTGCCCGGCAGTAGTTGGCGGGACGGTCAACTTCGGCCTCCCTTCGAACGCAACGAGCAAGGAGCTCTCTATACGAGCATAAGCCGGCTGGGCGGCAGGGGCCTTCAAGAAGGCATCCCCTGCCTTCTTATACTCGTCATCGTCCATCAGGCGAAGCTCGCTCTGTGCCAAAACCTCGAGCGAAGTGCTGGGGATGAGCACATAGGTGGCGGGAGTACCGACGCCAATCGAGAGGCGAAACGCGCCAATTGGCTTCATGCCCAGTCGATTCAGGCCGGGTACTAGCGCGTGCTCCAGATATTCGTCGATGAGCTTTTCTTGCGGGCCTGATTGCAGCTGATAGCGCCGCAATTCGTAATATTCGCGACCCGCGTTTGGGGAACCGCCTTCTGCCGCCGAGGCCCCCAGGGCCCAGGCCGAAGTCGCTAGTGAAGATGCCAGGAAGGTTCGCCTTTGCATTCGCTTTTCCGGTTGGCTTAGGGTCCACGCCAGCGTGATTCAATCTCTGCGTCAGAAACCCACCAACTATACCACGCGTCTTTGCCAGCGCCGGGCCGCCGGGTCCCTACCCGGACGTGGTGGAAAAAGGGAACCGGCGGCGCACTGTGACCATACCCGCCGCGGTGAAGGTCGGAATCGACGCGTGGATCACCGCCGCGGAAACCATCGATGGCAGAGTCTTCCGGAGGTGAATAAGGCGACCGGGTGACAGCGAATTCATCGCCGACGAAAAAGCCGTGCAGAGTAGACCCGCCGGCTACAACAGTACATCCCGTCTCTTTCTCAACCTGAGCTCCTCGCGCGCTCCTTGCGGAACGTCTCGGTCGTTGTGCCGAACAGGGTCACGGAGTCACCGCAAGATTCCGTGATCCTGTCGACACATCCATGGACAAAGTCGTGCGCTTTTTTCAGCACCCCTTGAAGGAGATGAACTCCCCGAGAGGAGAGGGCAGAACAGGATTAAACGGTACGAAGGAATAGGGCTTGGAGGTATCGAACCCCGCCGCCTGGGCCGCATTCTTGTCCACGAAGGGCGTCAGCGCCTGTACGGCCTGCTCGATCTTCGACCAGCACAAGGTTCTCTCATATCCGTTGTTGTTCGGAGGAGCTACGCTTTCCGCCACTCCCTGAATGCCGGTGATCGTGGCAATCGGTCCGCCATTCCCTGGGGCAACATCCGGTCCGATGACACGCGCCAGGGTCCGATGGTCACTTTCAATTCCCATGATGCGGGCGGCCGTGACCCGCAGGTCAGGGGTGCTGAAGTTCCTGACGCCCACCAGATAGGCCGCGATGAATGCGTCTTCGAGGGTCACCAGGGTATTGAGGGTCGTCTGGGTGTCGAAGAACATGTTGGCGGGAAAGAAGAAAGAGTTGACCGGAATGGATTGTTTGGTAACCGATTGTTCGAGCAGGTAGTGAGACATTTCCTCCTGCAGCGCCCCCTTCAGATAGCCTTGATCATCGTCGGGTATCCCGGGGAAG
>Ga0123356_10000303_pt1 | contig 56202 bp, 52 predicted proteins | sample TergutEmb28metaG_2_FD_92546 | JGI IMG/M metagenome (GOLD analysis project Ga0123356, IMG submission 92546) | Embiratermes neotenicus P3 segment gut microbial communities from Petit-Saut dam, French Guiana - Emb289 P3 | ecosystem: Host-associated > Arthropoda: Insects > Digestive system > Gut ...
GCAGCCTCCCGCAGCCGGCGCACCAGAGCCCCCAGGTCATCAGACTCAGCCCCGCTCTTACGGCCCAGCACCGACAGGGCATCAGCCTCCATCGCGAACTTCACAACGACTCACCTCCCGCTTCACGACCGACAGTAAGGCGCCCACGCTACACGGATCGGTACCATTCGGGCGATACCCGGCACGACACCCGACGTCGGAGAGGAGCACCGTGAGCGTCGTCGCGTCCTCTCCCGCCGCCCCCTCTCCCACCGTGGCGGCCACGGACCGGCGCCTCGTCCCCGCGCAGGTGTTCATGCACGGCACCGTGCGCGCCACACGCGCGCGCCGGGCGGCGAGCACCACGGTCGACGTCGCGCTGGTCGTGGCGGTCGCCTGCACCGGGTGGCTGCTCGGCTGGATCTGGGCCGCGCTGCTCGCTGCTGTCGCCGTCGCCGGGGTGGTCGCTGGCCTGCGGCGCACCGGGCAGGGTGTCGGTCAGCGGTGGCTCGGCCTCCGGGTGGTCGACCGCGACACCGCGCTGCCCGGTTCTCCGCGGGCCCTGGCCGCCAGGCGCTGCGTCACGGTCGACCTGCGCCGGGGGCGAGACCCGCTGTGCGTCACGCCCCGGCCACGCCCGGCGGGCACGTCCGCCGCCGAGGCGTGGGTGCGTCACGGCAGGTCGGGGGTGCCCGTGCTGGTGGCCGACGACGGGAGCCGGTGGCCGATCACCGCCCCGACGCTCATCGGCCGCAAGGCCTCCGACCCCACGGGCAGGTACCGGACGGTGACGATCCCCGACGTGTCGAAGACGCTGTCGCGCAACCACGCGGTGCTCGAGCCCGGCCCCGGCGGCCTGGTCGTCACCGACGTCGGCTCGGCCAACGGCACAGGCGTCTACCAGGGCGGGCACCTGGTGCTGATCGACCGTGACCAGCCCGTCACCGTGCCACCGGGCACCCGCCTGGGGCTCGGCACCCGCGTGTTCGAGGTGCGCCATGAACAACGCTGACCAGACGCTCATCGAGTCGACCTCGGTACGACGGGCACGCCTGGCGTCCGCCCTGGTGCACGGGCCGCTGGACCGGCGACGGAAGGTCAACCAGAACGTGCGCCGCCTCGTGGCCTCGGTGGTGGTGGCAGCCGTGGCGGGCGTGGGGTGCGTGGGCTGGTCCCTGGTCGCCTCCCTGCTCGCCGACCGCAAGCACCAGCAGGTGCTCGCCACCCTCGAGACCGCGCTCGCCTCGAACCCGGTGATCCCCCCGGGCACAGAGCGAGACGAGGCGACCGGGCTGCTGGTCGACGAGACCGGGGCGCTGTTCGACCCGCGCACCGGCTACCCCGTCGACCCCACGACCGGGCTGGCCACCGACCCCCAGGGGCGCCTGGTCGACCCGCGTTCTGGGTGGTACGCCGACCCGGAGACCGGCCACCTGACCGACCCGAGGACGAGAACCGTGGTGGACCCGACGACGATGACGGTGGTGACCGGACCGTGAGCAGCTACACACGCGTGACGATCCTCGGTGCGGGGCGCCGGGCCGAGATGGTGATCCCTGACGCCGAGCCCCTCGCGGCCGTGCTGCCGGACGTCCTGGACCTGCTGGAGCACGCCCCCGGTCCCGTCGTGCTCGCCACCCGCACCGGCGACCACCTGGACGCCGGGCTGTCGCTGGCGGCACAGGACGTGGCCGACGGGACGCCGCTGTGGGTGGTCCCGGTCGACCAGGCACCGCCCCCCGCCGAGGTGACGGACATCACCGAGCTGACCGCCGTCGAGCACACGAGGCGAGCGGACACCTGGAACCCCACCTGGACCCGGGTCGCGGCAGGCACGGCCGTCGCCGTCCTCACAGGCATGGCCACCTGGTCTCTCAGCCTGGCCGTGGCGGCAGCGGTGCTCGTCGGGCTGGTCGTCGCGGGCAGCCTGCTGGGACGCGCCCGCCGGGCCCCGGCCGCCGTGATGTGCGCGGCTGGCGCCGTCGGGGCGGCTGTCACCGTGGGGGTGGCGCTGCCCGGCGGACGGCCCGCGCTCCTCGTCGCGCTGGCCTGTCTCGGCCTGGCCGGTGCCACCGTCGCCCTGGTCGGGGCTCTCGGCTTCGCTGACCGGGCGCTGGGTGCGGGCGGGGTCGTGAGCACCGTGCTGGTGCTGGTGGTGCTCGGGATCGTCGAGACAGGGGCCGACCTGGCCGGCGCGGCGGCGGTGGGGGCCGCCGGGGCCGTGCTGGTGGTCGGCCTGGCACCGGGGTTCGCGATGACCGCCAGCGGCCTGGCTGGCCTGGACGACCGGCTCGTCACCGGCGAGTCGACACCTCGAGCACCAGCACGCACGACCGTCGACGCCGCCTATCGCTCGCTGACCTGGGTCACCGTGGCTGCCGCGACCGTCGCCGGGGTGTGCGGTGCGCTGCTCGTCACCGCCGGGACGTGGGGGCGGCTGCTGGCCGGTGTCGTCGCGGTCGTGCTGTTCTTGCGGATGCGGGTGCTCCCGCTGGTGCCTCAGCGCCTCGTCCTGGCCATGACCGGTCTGGCCGTCACGGTGGCGTCGCTGGCCCAGATGCCGGCCGCCGCCCTGGTCGCCTGCGCCGCCGTGCTCGCGCTCGGGGTGCTGCTCGTGGTCTCGGCCCGGCTCGCTCCTGTCGTGGTGGCCCGTCTGAACCGCCTCGGCGACGTGGTCGAGACGCTGGCCGTGGTGGCGATGCTGCCCCTGGTGCTCGCGTGCTGGGGCGTCTTCGCCGATCTGGTCGAGGCTTTCGCATGAGCCTGGTCACCGCTCTCGCCTCGGCGGCACCGTGGCGGGTCCGCGAGCTGGGGCGGCTCGACGCCGTCGTCCGCCGACGCCACCCGCTCGCCGTCCGGGTCGGGGTGGTCGGGGTGGTCGGGGGCGCGGGGGCCTCCGTGGTGGCCGGCATGGCCGCTTCTGTGCTCACGACGCGCGGCGGCAACCGGGTGCTGCTGGTCGACGCCTCCGGCCGACGGCGCTCCGCGCTGTGGCACTCCGGGGTGCCGTCGCACCATGGAGCGCCTACGACACCGGAGGCCCCGGAGGAGGACGAAGGACGCGTCCGCGCTCGCCGCTTCGAGCAGGTCGTCGCAGGTCTGCCTCGCTCGGCCTCGGGCACCTACGGGATGGGGCTCGGTGACGACGCCGAGGCGCGATGGTGGCAGACCGTCGCACCGATCACGCGCTTCTTCGACCACACGGTCACCGACTGGGGCACCGGGGGCTCGGGAGCCCTGGGCACGGTCGCCGCCAGCAGCACCGTGGTCTGCGTCGTGGCTCCCGCCGAGCGCTCCGCGATCCAGCACGCCGTCGACGTGGCCGCGACCGTGCGCGAGCCCGGTGCCGCGCCGGTCGTGTGCGTCACCGACCCGCACCGCACCAGCACCCCCGCCATCAGTCAGATGTGCGACCTGCTGCCCTTCCCCACCGTCCGCTTCGCCCACGATCGGGCTCACGGCGACGCCAGCCTCGCGCCCGGCAGGCGGCTGGGCTCTGCGACGCGGCTCTCCGCGCTGCGCCTGGCCGCCGCGATCGTCGAGGCCGCCGAACCTCGGAGGGTCTCGTCATGACCACCAGGCTGCTGCACCGACCACCCCGCTCTGTCACCCCGTTGACCAGGCCAGAACCCACCCCCCTGGCCGCGCCGCCCGCGATCACCACCGAGACCGGCGGCCGCACCCCGATGATGGTCATGCTTCCGGTGGTCGGTGCCATGTCGTCGATGGTGATGATGGTGGTGCTGCGCAACGGGCAGCCGCTGTTCCTCGTGATCGCCGCCGTGGTGTTCCTCGTCGCTGTCGTCGCCGGCATCGCCATCGCGATCGCCACACGAGGCCAGCAGCGCAAGCAGAACCGCCAGCGGCGCGAGCTCTACCTGGACTACCTGGAGAAGACCCGCGCCGACCTGAGCAACCGTGCCACCGACGCCCGCACGCGCGCGCAGGACGTGCACCCCGCACCGTCGTCGCTGGTCGGCATCGCCACCGACCCCGCCCGTGTCTGGGACCGGCGGCCCACCGACCCCGACTTCCTCACGGTGAGGCTCGGCACCGGCCCCGTCCCCTGGTTCGGGCTCACCCTGGAACCCGAACCGCCCCTGGAGCCCTACGACCCGATGCTCGCCGCCGAGGCGCGGCGGCTGATCGACCAGCACCGGAGCACCGACGGCTTCCCCGTGCTCGCAGACCTGGCCGACACCCGCGTCGTGACGATCGTCGGAGACCACGCCGAGGCCACCGCGACCGCCAGGGCGCTGCTGCTGCGCCTGGCCGTGACCCACAGCCCTGAACATCTGCTGCTCGCCGCGGCCCTGCCCCCCGAGGTGATCGCCGGCTGGCAGGGCCTGGACCTGCTGCCCCACCTGCACGACCCGCGTCTGTTCGACGGTCCCGTCCCCGCCAGGCGGGTGGCCCCCGACCTGCACGAGCTGATGGGAGTGATCGGCACCGAGATCGCGGACCGGCTCACCGCCTCGGCCAGGCGCGCCGCCCCAGACCTGCCCCGGCTGCTGGTCGTCACCGACGACCACGGCCGTCACGCGACCCCGCTCCCCCTGCCGCCGGGTGCCACGCTCGCCGGGCTCGGCGTCACCGTGGTGCACCTGCTGGCAGACCCCATGCACGAGCCGAGCGACGTGGACCTGAGGCTCACCCTCGGTGAGCGCCCGACGCTGACCCGACGGCCAGGCACGCTCTCGTCCGACACCCAGCCGCTCGTGCCCGACACGGTGACCGCACCGCTGGCCGAGGCCGTGACCCGGCACCTGGCGCCCCTGCGGCTCACCCTCGCCGTCAACGCGGACGAGGAGGTCAGCACCACGACGCTGGACATCGACCAGATCCTCGGCATCTCCGGTACCGAGACGATCAGCCCGGCGGTGTGGCGGCCTCGGGCACCCGAGGACTTCCTGCGCGTCGCGTTCGCCACCGACGACCTCGGCGGGCCCGTGCGTCTGGACCTCAAGGAGTCCGCCCAGGGCGGGATGGGCCCGCACGGCATCTGCGTCGGCGCGACCGGCTCGGGCAAGTCCGAGATGCTGCGGACCCTGATCCTCTCCCTGGCGCTCGCCCACTCTCCCGACGACCTGTCGATGATCCTCGTGGACTACAAGGGCGGTGCGGCCTTCTCCCCGTTCGCGACCCTGCCGCACCTGGCGGGGCTCATCGACAACCTCGCCGAAGACCCCCAGCTGACCACCCGCGCCCGAGCCTCCCTCCAGGGCGAGGTGGTCCGCCGTCAGAGGCTGCTCAAGGAGGCCGACTGCGCCTCCGTCACCCACTACCGCCAGCTGCGCGACGAGGGCGCCGACCTGCCGCCGCTGCCGCACCTGTTCGTCATCATCGACGAGTTCGGCGAGCTGCTCACCGCCGAGCCCGACTTCATCGACCTGTTCTTGCAGATCGGCCGCATCGGCCGCTCCATCGGCGTGCACCTGCTGCTGTCCAGCCAGCGCATCGAGGGCGGCAAGCTCCGCGGCCTGGACACCTACCTGTCGTACCGCCTGGGCCTGCGCACCTTCTCCGCGGAGGAGTCGCAGACCGTCCTGGGGACCTCCGACGCCTTCTCGCTGCCCTCCCTGCCCGGGTACGGGTACCTCAAGGTCGACACCAGCGTGTACACCCGCTTCCGCGCCGGGTACGTCTCCGGTGCCGTGCACGCCGCACCCGCCGTCACCGCCGCCGGCCGGCCCGCCCCGATGCTCGTCCCCACGTACAACCACATCGCCGCCCGGGCGGCGGAGGGCGCCGCACCCGGACCGACCACCCCACGGCTCACCCGCATCGACACCGGCCCCAGCCTCGTCAGCGAGGCCGTCGCCCGGCTGCGCGACGACGACCGTCGCGTGCGTCCCGTCTGGCTCCCGCCGCTCCCGTCACGGCTCGCCCTCGGCCACGTCGTCGACCCCGACGCACGCGCCGACGCCCAGGCCGACGCGACGAGGCTGCTCGTCCCCCTCGGTCTCGTCGACGACCCCGCCCGGCAGGCCCAAGACCCCTGGACGCTCGACCTGGCTCGCGCCGGGGGGCACGTCGCCGTCATCGGCGCCCCCCAGTCGGGACGCACCACCCTGCTGCGGACCCTGGCCGCCTCGATCGCCCTCACCCGCACCCCCAAGGACGTCGCGGTCTACGGGATGGACCTCACCGGCGGCGGCCTGGCCCGCATCGAGGGCTTCCCCCACGTCGGCGGTGTGGCCGTCCGCGCCCACCACACCCGGCTGACCCGCCTGCTCGAAGAGATCACCGCGATGCTCACCGCCCGGGAGTCCGTCGTCAAGCAGCACAGCATCGAGTCCATGGCGCACCTGCGCACCCTGCACGCCTCCGGCCAGATCCCCAAGCTGGCCAGCGCCGACGTCGTGCTCCTCCTCGACGGCTACGGTCAGCTCCGCTCCGACTTCTCCGACCTCGAAGAACCCCTGCTCGACCTCATCACCCGAGGTCCCGGCCTGGGCATCCATGTCGTCCTCGCCATGACCAGGTGGGGCGACCTGCGCATGGCGCACCAGGCCCTGTTCGGCACGCGCCTGGAGCTGAGGCTCGGTGACCCGGCCGACTCCGTCGTCGACCGCAAGCTCGCCGCCACCCTGAGCCCCGACACCCCCGGGCGCGCCCTGGTCGAGGGTGGCCTGCTCGCGCAGACCGCCCTCCCTGTGCTCGACCTCGTCGACGACGACCAGGTAGGCCCCGAGCTCGTCTCCCTCGCCGCCCAGGTCACCGAGTCCTGGGACGGCCCGTCGGCCGCACCCATCCGGCTCTTGCCCCATCACGTCGACCCGGCCAGCCTGTCCGGCACGCGGGCCTCCCCCGACATGATCCCCCTCGGCATCCGTCAAGACACCATGGCCGTGGAGCACTGGGACCTGCTGGACCAGGATCAGCACCTCATCGTGCTCGGAGACGCCAAGAGCGGGAAATCCACCCTGCTGCGCACCATCGCCGCCGGGCTCGCGACCCGCTACACCGAGGACGAGCTCGCCATCGCCGTGCTCGACACCCGCGGCCACACCGCCTCCGTCCTCCCCGTCACGACCTGGGCCGCCGCCGCCCGGACCCTCCCCCAGGCCCGCGGCACCGCCGTCTCCATCGCCACCGAGCTCGACAAGCGCCCGAGCATGGACCCGGACCTGCGCGGGCGAGCACCACGCATCGTCGTGCTCGTCGACGACCACGACATCCTCACCGCCGGCGGGGCCGACCCCCTCCAACCGCTGCTGCCCCACCTGCCCGGCGCCCGCGACCTCGACCTCCACCTCGTGATCGCCCGACCTGTCGCCGGTGCCGCCCGCGCCCTCTACAGCCCCGTCCTCCAGACCGTCCGCGACACCGGGGCCGCCCTCCTGCTGCTGTCCGGCGACCGCTCCGAGGGCCCGATCATCGGCCGCACCTACGCCGAGCAGCAGCCCCCCGGCCGTGGGCGCTACATCCGTCGCGGCACCCCGCCGTTCATCATCCAGACCGCGAACACACCCCCAGGCGGTGCGGCATGAGAACCCTCACGGTCACCGCGACCGCTCCCGGCGCCGGGGCCACCACCCTCGCGGCGCTCGCCTACGACCTCGCCCGCCGCCTGCCCCAGGGGCCCCCGCGCCTGCACGCCCCGCACGACGACGACCTGCACCACCGCCTGTGCGCCCCGCCCGCCCAGGTCGTCGACCCCGGCACCGTCGTCTGGGACGCCGGCACCCTGCCCCCCGGCGCCCTGGCCGCCACCCTCCAGGCCAGCAGCCTCCTCGCCCTCGTCACCCCCGACACCCCTCTCGGCCACGCCGACGCCCTCGAGCACGTGGACGCTGTCGACGCCCGAGCCCGTCAGCGCCTCGTCGTCGTCACCGTCGACCTCTACCGCACGCGCCGCCGCTCGAGACCAGACCTCCCGACCACGCACCTGCACATCCCGCACGACAAGGCTTTCACCCGCCCCGGCCCCCTCCCTCACGACCTCGACACCTACGCCCACCACACCCGCACCGCGATCCAGCGCTGGGCGGCCGTCGTCACCACAGCGCTCTACGCATGAGCGCTCTACGCATGAGCCGGACAGGCTCGAGGGCCCTGACGGGTACTGTCGTCCCAGCGCAGCTCGACACACCCGGAGGCTCACGACGATGAACGACGCCGCCACCCGCACCACCGTCATGCAGAAGGTGCCACCGCCGGCGATGGCCGAGGCCTACCTGTCGCTGGGTCTGGACAGAGTCTCGGGGTTCGTGCTGCGCGCCGCCGACGCCGCGGTCGCCCGCACCCCAGCCGACGTGTTCGAGATGTTCGGGCTCGGGTTCCCCGGGTCGCCGCACAGCCCCGAGGCGCCACACGTCGACGTGGTGCGCTTCCCCCTCACCCCGCAGCTGCAGATCATCGACGCCACCGGCGGGCGTGACGAGGCGACCCGGCAGCTGACCGGCGGGCCCTTCGTCGAGCGGGCACCGTTCACCGGTACCGGTCTGGTCTCGCTACGAGGCAACATCGCCCCGCTGTACTGGATGGTCCACGCTCGGGTCCCCGCCGGGTCGCAGCTGTGGCGCCTGCACGCCGACGGCTCGCAGACCCACCTGGCGACCTTCCCCGACCTGGCCACGGGCTGGGTGCTGGCGTCGGGCGAGTCAGCAGGCAGGCCGGCCATGCCTGGGCTCTCCCGGTTCGTCGGCCCTGTCGCAGCGTGGCAGGACGCCCACTACAACGCCGACCCGACGGACGACGGCACGGTGGTGCTCACCAGCCCCACCGAACCTGAGGGCGCCGGTTTCGAGCAGACCGCGATCGGCCGCTGGCGCAGGGTGGTGCACCGTGCCGAGGTGACCGCGCTGTTCGAGATGAACGTCACCGGCACGTGGAACGGCCTGCCCGTGCGCATCCTCGACACCTGGGACGAGGCCGACGGCGAGCAGCTCGCCCAGATCACCTACACCGGGCATAACGCGGACCTCGCCGAGGGCCTGCGTCTGACGAAGATGGACGCCGCCGTCTACGAGGCAGCCGTGCCCTCGGCCACCATCACTGACGTGCGCACCGTCCAGCTGGTCCCGACCTCCTGGACCTGAGCACCGGACGGTTCCGTCACCGCTAGGCCGTCACCGCTAGCCCGTCACGGCCGGCCGTCGAGGATGGTCTCGACCGCCTCGGTGAGCTCCCACACCGGCACGGTGGCCTTCCACTCGCCGCTCAGCTCTCCCTCGTCGACCGAGGGATGGTCAGGAAGCTGCCCGGGAAGGCTCCAGCCGCGCAACGTCGCCTCGTCGTCCCTGACACGCTCGACCTCTACACGGTGGCCTTGCCACACAGCCTCGGTCTTGATGTGGAACAGGCTGTCGATCTTGATCGGGTCCACCTCGCGCACCCATCCGCGCTGAGGGTTGGCGGTGAAACCCTCCGGGCAGGGCAGCAGCCCCGACCTGAACAAGAAGTACCGCGAGCCCCACACCTCGTACTCGAAGACGTCGCCACGCCAGACCGCGTACTCTCCGGCCCGCACACCACGGCCCTTGACGTCACCGCCTCTGATGACCTCGCCGTCTCTGATGTCGCCTCCAGACATCACGTCCGCTCCTCACCGGCGACCATCGGCCGCGACCGTCGCCCACTGTCACCGGCCGGCGAACCCGACCTCGACACGCAAGTCATCCCAGCGATGATAACGAACGTGACAGCGCCACGATCACCACCCGCGGAGGCGAGACCCGAGCGCGGGGACGCTCAGAGCATCAGGACGGTCAGATCTGCTGCGGCGGGAGGGAACGGGGGGCCGGAGGAGGCGGCTCGGCCGGGAACCGCATCGTCGGCCCAGACGTGAGGTTGGCGTCGCCGACGAAGGAGTACTCCGGCTGATAGGTGCCCGACCTCCGGTCGGAGGCGATGACCACGCCCAGCGGGCGGGCGTTCGCGGCGCGCAACCGGGCCAGGGCCTCCTCGACCGCGCCGATCCTGGTCACCCCGTCCACCGCGACCAGGAGGGTCGCGTCGGCGTAGCTGCCGAGGATCGCCGCGTCGGCGGCGACCAGCACCGGGGGGGCGTCCATCACGAGCAGGTCCGCGCTGGCCCGCAGGTCGTCCAGGCGGGCGCGCACCTGCGCGGTGGCCAGGAAATCGGCCGGGTCCAGCGGGGTGTGCAGCGGCAGCAGCACCCGCAGGTTCGGCACCCGGGTCGGCACCGTGCCCAACGGGTCAGGGCGCGGACGCCCCCCGGGCACGAGCAGGGAGGTGAGGCTCGGCTGACGCAGGTCGCCCGAGACCACGATGACCCGCCGCCCGCTCAGCGCGAACGACGTGGCCAGGTTCGCCGTGATGAAGCCCGACGGCACGCCCGGCTGCACCGCGGCCACCATCAGCATGGACCCGTCGGTGTCCGACATGGTGGCCTGGAGCGCGGTGCGCAGCTCACGGACAGACTGGGTGAACGCGTTGGCGGTCCGGCCCGCGACCGGCAGGGGCTCGCCGTCCTGCGCGCTCGCCTCGGCCGGGCCGACGTCGCTGAGCGTGCCCAGCTCGCGCTCCCCGATGCGGCCGAGGCTGCCCGCAGCCCTGACCTTCGTGTCCAGCGCGTCGCGGACCACCGCGGCCGCGACACCGATGAACGCACCCAGCAGCCCTGCGACCACCAGCACGACCGGTGTCGCCACCGAGCTCAGCTGGGCCTTCACCGCGGCGGTGCGCACCCCCGCGACCTCGGACATCACGCTGGCCGCCGCGATCTGGGCGCGCAGCGCGTGGTACTCGTTCAAGGTCGAGGCGTACTGCACCGCGGCCACCGTGTTCTCCAGCAGCGCGTCCTCGGCGTTCTCGTCGAGCCACTCGGCCCGGCTCATGCTGATCTGCTCCAGCGTCCTCACGCGCGTGTCGAACTGGGCCTGCAGCCCGGCGATGTACTCCTCGGCGGCAGCGGCGACGGCCGCCAGCGCATCGCCCCGGGTGGCGGTGTACACGGAGATCTTCACCGTGTTCTCCGCGATGCCGTACTCGGCCTCGATCTTGCGGAGGCTCTCCGGGTCGCTCAGCACGTCACCGATCTTGTCGGTGGTCTCGGTCGACAGCAGCCGGTTCGGGTCGGTGTTCAGCGTCACCCCGACAGGGCTCAGCACGTCGGGCGAGACGTACTGCACGACCGTCGTCGCGGAGTAGGTCGGCTCGGTCACCTGGGAGTACCCCACGCCAGCGAGGAGGCCGACCACGGTCGCGCCGATGACCAGCCACTTGCTGAAGGTGACCAGGTTCCAGAACTCACGCAGCGTCACGAGAACCCATCCTGCCTCAGTCGACGTCCGAAAAGCGCTGACCGGCCCGTGGCCGGCCTCTTCCCACACGACTCCCACACGTCGCTCATCCGAGCGGCCGTCTCCGCGGCGTCGAACCGGCGCACCGCCGCGGCGTGCGCGGCGCGCGCCCGGAGCGCGGCGGCCTCGGGGTCGTCCAGCACCGAGACGACGCCCTCGGCCAGCGCCTCGGCGTCCCCCGGGGCGACGAGCACACCCAGCGCCGAGCCGTCCGACGGGGCGACGATCTCGACCGCACCGCCGGCACGCGTCGCGACCACCGGGACGCCCCGCACCATCGCCTCCACGATCACCTGCCCGAACGGCTCCGGGACCGGCGAGGCGTGCACCAGCACGTCGAGGTCGTCGACGGCCTCGCGCGGGTCGTCGACGAAACCGGTCCACTCCACCTGCGGCGGGCTCTCCGCACGGACTCGCTCGGCATAGGCCTGGGCGTCGAACAGCGCACCGCCGACCACCCGGAACACCGCACCGGGGTGGGTCTCGGCGACCAGGGCGGCGGCACGCACGTACTCCAGCTGGCCCTTCGTCGGGCTGATCCGCCCGACCAGGCCGACCACGGGACGCTCGCCGATCGCACGGCGGGCGGCGACCGTCTCGGCGTCGAGCACCCAGTCAGGGCCGACACCGGGGTAGACGAGCGTCGTCGGGACCGTCAGGGTGCTCGCGGTGGCCCGTGAGTTCACCACCACACGGCACGGCAGCCGCGACGCGGCGCGCACCAGCCGCACCAGCGAGCCGGGCAGGTAGTCGGGGGCGATCCTGTCGTGCACGTGCCAGACCAGCGGCAGGCGCGCCAGACGCGCGGCGACCCCGCCGATCAGGTCGGCCTTGAGCGACGTGGTGACCACCACGTCCGGGCGCAGCCGGCGAAGGTGCCGTACCAGCCGCACCAGGAAGGGCAGCGTCCGCCCCGCACGCACCAGGTTCGACCACGACGCCCGGCCCGCGCCGGCCCTGTCCACGCCCGACACGTCGGCAGTCAGCGCGAGCACGTCGACCTCGACGTCGAGATCACGCAGCCGTTCCACCAGCGGGCCGTCGCCGAACAGCACGACGCGAGGCTCGATGCGCGTCCGGTCGAGCGCGGCGAGCAGGCGCAGCAGCGCGATCTCCGCACCGCCGAGCTCCGCGGTGTGGTCGATGACGACCACGCGCGTCCTCGCCACGGTCGAGGCCGTCACGCCACCGCCTGGGCGACGACGCCGCGCAGACGCTGGACGAAACGCTCCGCCCCGAACTCGGCGGCGCGGTCCGTCAGCACCTGCTCGTCCCAGCGCTGGCGAGAGGTGGTGTCGATCGCGGCGGCGATGCCCGCCGAGGTCAGATCCTCGAAGAACGTGCCGGTGCGACCCTCGACCACGGTGTCGAGGTACCCGCCGGCGTGCAGGGCGACGACCGGGGTGCCGAAGGCGTTGGCCTCCAGCGGCGACAGCCCGAAGTCCTCGAAAGAGGCAGCGACCAGGGCAGACGCGTTGCGGTAGAGCCAGCGCATCTGGCTGTCGGGGATGCCCGACAGCATGTGCACCTGCGGCAGGTCCGCGGCCAGCGCCGCGAGACGAGCCCGGTCTGGACCCCTGCCCACCACGACGAGCCCTGGGCCGTCGAGCGCGCGCGCCGCCTCGATCACCAGGTCGATGTTCTTGTAGGGCATCAGCCGCGCGACCGTGAGCAAGAACCCTGGTTCCAGACCGGGCACCGGCTCCTCCGCCCCGCCGGGCACGACGGCCGGGGGCGGCGGGATCACCTCGGCCTCGCGCCCGTACACCTCGTGGATCGCCCGGGCGATGAGCGTGGAGTTCGCCAGGTACCGGTCAGCCCGCTGGGCGGCGCGTGCGTCCCACCGGCGCAGGTACGGAGCCAGCACTCGCAGGGCGGCCCGCTCGGAGAGCATGCTGAGAGAACGGCCGCCCGTGGTGTGAGACCCCAGGTAGCGCTCGCTCTGGTACAGCCAGCGGGCCGGTGCGTGGCAGTAGACCACCATGCGCCCGTCGGTGCGGTAGCCGTGCGCCCAGCCCGACGAGCTGCTCAGCACGACGTCGGCCTCGATCGTGCGCCGCGACACCTCCGACGCGAGCATCGGCAGCGCCAGGCGGTGATAGCGCCTCAGGAGGCCGATCTTGTCGAGGCGACCCGTGCGCACGTCGACCGTGGCGAGCTCGGGGAAGGTGCCCGCGGGGTGATACAGCGTGGTGTACAGGGGTGAGGTCGGGAAGGCCTCGGCCATGAGCATCGCCACACGCTCGGCACCACCGCGCTGGGTCAGGTAGTCGTGCGCCAGGGCCACGGTCGGGGCGGCGGGCTCACCCTCGGGTGCGGGCTCGGACCTCGGCGTCACGATCGCACCATCGACGACCGGCCCGGACGACGTCACGGGTGCGTCGTCGGCCATCGCAGCATCCTGCCCATCTTCACGACCCCTAGACTCCACGTGTCGAATCATGCATGACAAACCAGGCAAGTTGCCCGGAATTACCCCCACGGTAGGTTAAACATCTGGTGACGGTATCAAGAAGCGTCATTGTTCACCCACATGGCTCGAGCGGCGCCGTGACAAGGTGGCACGCTGCTGCCCGCCCCGCGCGACGGCGGGGTTCAGCACGTGCAGCGGTCCGGCCGCCAGGTGTCTGCCAGGAGACCTAGCACCTCGTCACCTACGGGGTTGACGCCAGCTCCAGCGGCGAGCGCGTGAGCGACCAGCACGTGCAGACACTTCACCCTGTCTGGCATCCCACCAGCCGAGACACCGGCGATCTCGGGCACCTGCCCCAGCTCCGCACGATCACGCAGGTACGCCTCGTGCGCGGCCCTGTAGGCCGTCGCCAGGTCCGGGTCCGTCGCCAGGCGCGCGGTCAGCTCGCGCATCAGCCCCCCGGCCTCCAGGGTGCTGACCGCCGCGACCGCGGGCGGACAGGTGAGGTAGTACGTCGTCGGGAAGGGCGTGCCGTCCTCCAGGCGGGGGGCGGTGCGGACGACGGTCGGACGGCCGCAGACGCACCTGGCCGCGACACCGACCATGCCCCGGGGCGGACGACCCAGCTGTTCGGTGACGATCTCGACGTCCCGCGTCTCGTTGCTCGCCGTGCCTGTCCCGTTGTTCACAGCGCCTATTGTGCGGGGTGCGCCGATGGTGCTCCCCGCACCCCGAACCTGCTCACCGACCCTCGCCGGCCTCTCCGGCGATCGTCACCGACGTCCACACGTCGACGTACCAGACGCGCGACGGCCCCGTCAGCGTCCCGGTCGGGCCGTCACCGACCGTCACCGGCTCCACGGCGACGTCGGGGTCGACCACCCGGTAGGCCCGCTCCCCCGGCATGACGAACGACAGCCGGGAACGCGCCTGAGACGTCACATAGGCGGGGTCAGACCACCGCTCCAGCTCGTTCTCCAGGTTCGCGTTGGTCAACCTCGCCTCGGCGAGCTCCTGCTGGGCCGAGGTCAGGCGAGCGCGCTGCGCCAGGTACGACTGCGCCGTCGGGTACACCAGCACGAAGGCCAGACCCGCCACGACACCCAGCACCAGGGCACGCGCGGTGAACATGCGCGGCACCTTGATCTGCTCGCGCCTCGTCGGGCCGCTCGCGGACGAGGCCGGGCGTTCCCGCCCCGCCGGCCTGGTCGCGCTCGCCGCACGGCGAGGTGTCGCCGTGCGTGCCGGACGTCCGGCGGTCGAGCGCGAGGCCGACGAGGCCGGGCGGGAGACCGGTGAGGCAGGACGACGGGCGGGCACCTGTCGATTGTGCCCGCGTGCCCGCGACCGTCAGCCGCGGGCACGCCGAGCCTCGCCTGATCGAGACGAGCGTGAGGATCACGCCGACGACGTGCGGGTCACCCTCGCGCGAAGCGCGGGAAGGCAGAGGCCCCCGCGTACACGCCGGCCTCGTCGAGCTCCTCCTCGATGCGCAGCAGCTGGTTGTACTTGTTGATCCGCTCGCCCCTCGCGGGCGCCCCGGTCTTGATCTGCCCGGCGTCGGTGGCCACAGACAGGTCGGCGATCGTGGTGTCCTCGGTCTCGCCGGAGCGGTGGGAGGTCATCGTGCGGAACCCGTTGCGGTGCGCCATCTCGACCGCGTCCATGGTCTCGGTGAGCGTGCCGATCTGGTTGAGCTTGACCAGCAGGGCGTTGGCGGCACGGGTCTCGATGCCCCGGGCGAGCCGCTGCGGGTTGGTCACGAACAGGTCGTCACCGACGATCTGCACCCGGTCGCCCACCTCGGCGACCAGCCGGGACCAGGCGTCCCACTCGTCCTCGCTCAGCGGGTCCTCGATGGAGACCAGCGGGTAGTCCGTGACCAGCTTCTCGTAGTAGGCGATCATGAAGTCGGTGTCGCGGGCCTCACCCTCGAAGGTGTACCTGCCGCCGGAGAAGAACTCGGTGGCGGCCACGTCCAGCGCGAGCGCGACGTCCCGGCCCGGCACGAACCCGGCCTTCTCGATCGCGACGAGGATCAGGTCCAGCGCCTCCCGGTTGCTGTCGAGGTTCGGGGCGAACCCGCCCTCGTCACCCAGACCGGTCGCCAGCCCCTTCGCCTTCAGCACCGCCTTCAGCGAGTGGTACACCTCAGCACCCGTGCGCAGCGCCTCCTTGAAGGTCGGCACACCGAGCGGGGCGATCATGAACTCCTGGATGTCGACGTTCGAGTCCGCGTGAGAGCCGCCGTTGAGGATGTTCATCATCGGCACCGGCAGGGTGTGGGCGTTCGGCCCGCCGACATAGCGGAACAGGGGCAGCTCGGCGGAGTCCGCCGCAGCCTTCGCCACCGCCAGCGACACACCGAGGATCGCGTTGGCGCCCAGCTTGGACTTGTTCGGGGTGCCGTCCAGGTCGATGAGCGCCTGGTCGATGATCCGCTGCTCGCTCGCCTCGAACCCGACCAGCTCAGGGCCGATCTCGTCGATCACCGCGTTCACGGCGTCGGCGACGCCCTTGCCGAGATAGCGGGACTTGTCGCCGTCACGCCGCTCGGCGGCCTCGAACGCCCCGGTCGACGCTCCGGACGGGACGGCGGCACGGGCGAGGGTCCCGTCTTCGAGCGCGATCTCGACCTCGACCGTGGGGTTGCCCCGGGAGTCCAAGATCTCGCGCGCGCCGACTGCCTCGATGCTGGCCATGGTTGCTCCTTCGCTACAGATCAGGCGGTGACGTCCGCCAGCCTAACGTCAAGCACCAGGCACGTCCCCAGGACCAGAGCCTCGGCGTGCCTCGTTGCCCTCCACCTCGAGCCGACATGCCGGCGAGACGGCTCTCACTCCGGTGAGGACGACGACCGTCTCCCTGTCGCGAGAGCCGTCTCACCGAGGGCCGTCGCGGCCGCCGTAGGCGGACCAGGCGCGAAGGGTGGCCTCCTCGGCGGCCTCGGGGTCCAGGTAGCGACCCTCGCCCAGGTGCAGGTTCTCGTCGGGCTGGAAGAGCAGCGGGGCGGCGGTGGGCACCTCGAGGTGGGCGATCTCGTCGTCGCCGATGCCCAGCAGCACCTTGAGCAGGGCGCGCACCGAGTTGCCGTGAGCGACCACCAGCACGGTGCGGCCCGCGCGCAGGTCGGGCTCGATCGCGTCGCGCCAGTACGGCATGGCCCGCACCGGGACGTCGGCCAAGCACTCGGCGTGGGGCACAGGCTCGCCCGCGTAGCGGGGGTCGTGATCCTGGGCGAAGGGCGAGGACGGGTCCAGCGACGGCGGCACCACCGCGTAGGAACGCCGCCAGGCCGCGAACTGCCGCTCGCCGAACTCGTCGCGGATCTGCTCTTTGGACATGCCCTGCAGCGCGCCGTAGTGGCGCTCGTTGAGCCGCCACGTCAGGTGCATCGGCACCCAGAGGCGGTCAGCCGCGTCCAGGGTGAGAAGGGCGGAGACGATCGCCCGACGCAGCAGCGAGGTGTGCACCACGTCAGGCAGCACGCCCGCCTCGCGCAGCACGCGTCCCGCCGCGCGGGCCTCGTCCTGGCCCCGCGCGCTCAACGGCACGTCCAACCAGCCGGTGAAGAGCCCGTCGGCGTTCCCCACCGACTCCCCGTGCCGCACCAGCACGAGCGCCCCCGGCATCAGCGCCCCACCCGCTCACCCATCCTCCGAGGGTATCTACCCAGGAACGGCCGCGAAGCCGTCCCGCCGCGTCGTCGGAGACTCCCGACGACGCGGCGGGCCTTCTGACGAGCCGACGAAGCGACGAGCCGGTGGGGGTGGGTCAGCGACCCTGGTTGGCGACCGCCTGGATCGAGGCGGCGGCGGCCTCCGGGTCCAGGTAGCGACCACCGGGGACGGTGGGCTTCAGCGTGGTCTCGTCCAGCTCGTAGACCAGGGGGATGCCGGTGGGGATGTTGACGCCGGAGATGGTCTCGTCGTCGATGTCGTCGAGGTACTTCACCAGCGCGCGGATCGAGTTGCCGTGCGCGGCGGCCAGCACCGTCTTCCCCGCCCTCAGGTCCGGCACCAGCGCGGACTCCCAGTACGGCAAGGTCCGCTCCAGCACGTCCTTGAGGCACTCGGTGCGCGGGACCGGCTCGCCGGTGTAGCGCGGGTCGGCGTCCTGGGAGAACTCGCTGCCCAGCTCGATCTGCGGCGGCGGGGTGTCGTAGGAGCGCCGCCACAGCATGAACTGCTCCTCGCCGTACGCGGCCAGCGTCTGCTTCTTGTCCTTGCCCTGGAGCGCACCGTAGTGGCGCTCGTTGAGCCGCCAGCTGCGCGTCACCGGGATCCACAGCCTGTCAGCCACGTCCAGGGCCAGGTGCCCGGTCCAGATCGCACGGCGCAGCAACGAGGTGTGCATGACGTCAGGCAGCAGGCCCTCGGCCTTCAGCAGCTCGCCGCCCCGCAGAGCCTCGGCGACGCCCTTCTCCGACAGGGGGACGTCCACCCAGCCGGTGAACAGGTTCTTCGCGTTCCACTCGCTCTCGCCGTGACGGAGCAGCACCAGGGTGTAGGTCATGGGGAACATCCTGCCCGGGGATCAGCCTCGGTGCTAGAGCGTCCGCGACAGAGCGCCTGCGAAAGACGACGGGCTCAGCGGTCCAGCAGGGCCTGGAACACCCGAGGGTCGTCGAGCATCCGGCGCACGGACATCCACGCGGCACCGGTGAGGGCCGGCAGGTCACCGGCGTGAGCACGGTCGACCTGGAAGTCCACCCAGGGGGCGAGCACCACGCGACGGCGCAGCTCGGCGAGCAGCGGCGGGGCCAGGTGGTCGGTGAGCGACCAGAACGCCCCGCCCAGCACGACGGTGCTCACGTCGGTGACGTGCACCACCGAGGCGAGCGCGCGGCCGAGCATCTCCCCGCCGCGGCGCACCATCTCCGACGCACGGACGTCGCCCGCCTCGATCGCGGCCAGCAGCGCGGGGGTCCGGGCGGACGGTCCCAGCCCGGAGGCCCGCACGAGCACGTCCGGCCCCGCCAGGCGCTCCAGGGTGCCGTCGGCCCCGAGCATGGGGTCGACCACGATGTGCCCGATCGCCCCCGCCCAGCCGTGCGCACCAGACAAGACCTGGCGGTCCAGCACGACCGCACCGCCGACACCGGCCTCGCCGCAGACGTAGACGAAGCTCTCCTCCTCGCGCGAGCGCGCCTCGGCGAGCGCGGCCAGCTTCGCCGCGTCGCTCAGCACAGGGTCGAGCCTGGCCAGGGTCCGGTCGGTGCGCAGCAGCTCGCCCAGGTTCAGGTCGCGCCAGCCCAGGGTCTGGGCGACGTGCAGCACACCGCTGCTCTGGTCGACCAGGCCAGGCAGCGCCAGCGTCGCCCCCACCGTCCTCACACCCTGCTCGTCCAGCGCCTCCACCACGGGGTCGAGCAGGGACGCCAGCCGGTCGACCACCGCGACCGGGTCGGCGTCGCGCAGGTCGGCGTAGTCCACCCGCTCGGACAGCACCGCGCCGCCCAGGTCGAGAACCCGCACACCGACGTGGTCCGCGCTGATCTCCATACCGATACCGGCGAGCGTCCCGGACGCGGGCACCAGCGGCACCGCCGGACGCCCGACCCGCCGGGTGAGCACCGGGTCGAGCTCACGGAGCAGACCGGCGTCGACGAGCTGGTCGACCGTGGCCGACACCGTCGCCCGCGACAGACCGGTGGCCGCGGCCAGCGCGGCGCGCGAGGGCGGCTGGTGGGCGTCGACCACGTAGGCGAGCACGCGCAGCGACGTCGGCCGGCGCGCCTGCGCCTCGGCTCGTCTGGTCTGCATGCGTCTCACACTAGAGGCGTGACCCACGTCGGGCTCGAGGTGTCTCGCGATCTTCGCGACGAGACCGCCCGCACGACGAGACGCGCGTCGTCCGTATCGTGACGAGGTGTCGGTCAGACCTCTGCCGACTGCGGTGCGGCCACCGGCGAGCGAGCGGGACGGTGCGGTGCGACCTTCGGCAACGGGGCAGAGGGGTGCGGCTCAGCCGTCCGCCGCGCAGCGGGAGGAGGCTGCTCCACCGTCTGGGTGGCACCGGCGGGGGGCTGCTCGACGAGGGGCAGAGCACCGGTGGGCGTCACCCGGGACCAGGAGGCCGGCTGCGGGCCGAACAGCCGGTCGCTGCTCAGCTCCTCGTCGGGGATCAGCGCCGCGTAGGTGTCGTTCCACGGCTCCATGCCCGCGGTCGCGCGCAGCGCCCGGGCCAGGCGCAGAGGCGCGACGAAGCGGCGGTTCTGCAGCCGGCGGGCCTCGTCGTCGGTGGCCGGGCGCCGACGACGCCCGGAGTAGTCGACCACCTGGACCAGGTTGTCCGCGTCGACCTCACGGTGCGCCGGGAGCGGCAGCCCTGGCCGCACCGGACGAGAGCCGATCACGGTCAGGTAGGGCACCGGGAGCCGAGAGTCCAGCGACGGGGCGAGGAACAGCAGGTCGGCAGCGAGCGCCTCGTCGACGCAGGCGTGGGCCTCGTCGGGGTGGACCATCAGGTCGAAGATCGCGAAGTAGAAGGCCCCCTGACCGTAGGTCGCCACCACCTGGCCGACCCCGGCCCTGTCAGCGTCCAGCGGTACCGCGAAGACATCACCCAGCTCGAGCCGAGCCTTCATGCCACGCTCCCTCTACGTCTTGCGAACCCATGACCATCGCATGGCTTGCCTAGGTTGCAGACTATATAACCCGGTTCGTCTCTTCGCCTGGCGGGCTGCCTGTGCTAGGCCGTGTCGGGCTGCCTGTGCCAGCCCGGCACCTCGGTCCCGAGACGGCCGTGAGGCCCGGCACCGTGGTGCCGGGCCTCACGACGAGGCGACGTGAAGACGTCGTCGAAGACAAGATCAGTGCGCTGCCTCGTAGGCCGCCTTGACCTCCGCCGAGATGCGACCGCGACCGGAGACCGTGTAGCCGTTCTCCTTCGCCCAGTCCCGGATCGCCTGGGCGTCGGGGGAGCTGGCCGAGCGCTTGCCGCGTGCCGCGCGACCCGTGCGCCCGACCTTGCGGGCCGAGCCGACCCAGCTCGCCAGCGCCTCGCGGAGCCTCGCGGCATTCTCGGTCGTCAGGTCGATCTCGTAGGTCACACCGTCGAGACCAAAGGTGACCGTCTCGTCAGCGGTCCCGCCGTCGATGTCGTCCACCAGCAGGACCTGGACTTTCTGGGCCATCATCATCTCCTATCAGATCGGGGGCCTTTGCCGTACAGCCGCGATCATCACACGAGATGTTCGACCAGTCAAATGCCACGACGGAGTTTCGCGCCTCCCCCGCTCAATTTCTTCGATGATCGGCTCGCAAAGAGCAGACCTGCCCGAGCCAGCAGAAGGTCAAGACGACCACCGCGAGCAGCGGCGGCCCACGGCGTTCACGACGACGGGAGAGGTTTCACCAGGGGAAACAAGATCGTGTCGCGGATACCCTTGCCGGTGAGCGCGATCAGCAACCGGTCGATGCCCATGCCCATCCCGCCCGACGGCGGCATGGCGTGCTCCATGGCCTGGAGGAACTCCTCGTCGACGCTCATCGCGTCGAGATCGCCGCGCGCCGCGAGCAGCGCCTGCGCCTCGAATCTGCGCCGCTGCACCACCGGGTCCACCAGCTCGGAGTAGGCGGTCGCGGTCTCGACCCCGCGGATGTACAGGTCCCACTTCTCGACCAGGCCCGGAGCAGAACGGTGGTCCCTGGTCAACGGTGAGGTCTGCACCGGGAAGTCGCGCACGTAGGTGGGCGCCCACAACGTGGAGCCGACATGGTGCTCCCACAGCTCTTCGATCATCTTCCCGTGGTTGCGCTGACCGGGAGGCAGCTCGATCTCTGCCTTGGCGAGCAGCCGCGACAACGTCTCGTCGTCGGTCTCCGGCGTGATCTGGTCTCCCAGCGCCCGCGACAACGACTCGTACATCCGCAGCGTCGTCCACTCGCCGCCCAGGTCGAATTCCGACCCGTCAGCCAAGCGCACCGTGGTGGTGCCCAGAGCCTCGCGGGCGGCGGTCTGCACCAGGTCGGTGGTCAGCCGCGCCATCGTGTCGTAGTCGCCGTAAGCCTGGTATGCCTCGAGCATCGAGAACTCCGGGGAGTGCGTGGAGTCGACGCCCTCGTTGCGGAAGTTCCGGTTGATCTCGAAGACGCGCTCCACGCCGCCCACCGCGGCGCGCTTGAGAAACAGCTCGGGCGCGATGCGCAGGAACAGCGACATGTCGAAGGCGTTCATGTGCGTCTCGAACTGCCGTGCCGCCGCGCCCTCGGGGCGCACCTGGAGCATCGGCGTCTCGACCTCGATATACCCGCGCCGGTGCAGGTTGTCGCGCAACGATCGGACCACGGCCGCGCGCAGGCGCACCATGTCGCGGGCCTCTTGGCTGACCACCAGATCGACATAGCGCTGCCGGACGCGGACCTCCTCGCTCAGCTCCGCGCCGTCGAACAGGTTCGGCAAGGGCCGCAGAGCCTTCGCCGCCATCTGCCAGTCGTCGGTCAGCACCGACAGCTCGCCACGCTTGGACGTGATGACGCGGCCGTGCACATAGAGGTGGTCACCCAGGTCCACGTCCGACTTGAAGTCGGCAAGACGCTGAGCCCCCACCTTGTCCTCGGAGATCATCGCCTGGAGCCGGGTGCCCGCGCCGTCCTGGAGCATCGCGAAGCAGAGCTTGCCGGTGATCCGCAAGAACACCACGCGCCCGGCGACACCGACCACCTCGGAGGTCTCCACGTCAGGCGCCAGGTCGGCATGCCCCGCCCTCACCTGGGCGATCGAACGGGTCACCGGGACCGCTACCGGATAGGGCTCGACACCAGAGCTCAGCAGGCGTTCGCGCTTCTCCTGACGGATGCGGATCTGCTCAGGGACGTCGTCGACATCAGGGTTCACCTGTCGAATCCTAGTATCTCTAGTCATCACGGCGTGCCCGTCGTCACAGCATGCCGAGCCTTCGCAGCACACCCGGCCGTCACAGCGACCCGAGCCCCCACAGCGGCCCGGGCGACGCCCCGGCGCTCACCGCCCGAGAACCACCTCGGCGTTGTCGAGCAGCCGGGTGCCGCCGAGCCGGGCAGCCAGCACCAGACGGGCCAGGCCGCTCGCTCCCTCGGGCACCGGCACGAAGTCCTCGTCCACCAGCGCGACATAGTCCACCGCGTCGACCTCAGGGGTCAGCACCGCGAGCGCCGCGTCGACCACCGCCCGCGCACCGCCCTCGGCGGCGTGCTGGGCGGCGGTCAGCGCCCGTGACAGGCTCACCGCCCGCTGCCGCTCCTGCGGCGACAGGTAGGCGTTGCGGCTGGACAGCGCGAGCCCGTCGGTCTCCCGCACCGTCGGAGCCTCGACGATCTCGACGTCGAGGTCCAGGTCACGCACCATCGCCCGGATCGCCGCCACCTGCTGGGCGTCCTTGGCCCCGAACACCGCGACGTCTGGCCGGGTGCGGTGCAACAGCTTCAGCACCACGGTGAGCATCCCGTCGAAGTGCCCCGGGCGCACCGCGCCCTCGAGCACCTCCCCCAGCGGGCCAGCGCTGACGCGGGTGCTCGGGGCACCCCTCGGGTACATCTCGCGCGCCGAGGGGGCGAGCACCACGTCGTCGGGGGCGAGCAGCGGCTCCAGAGCGGCCAGGTCCGCCGCCAGGTCGCGGGGGTACCGGTCGAGATCCTCCCCCTCGCCGAACTGCAACGGGTTGACGAAGATCGTCACGACCACGTGCTCGGCCAGCTCTCGGGCACGCCGCACCAGCGCCAGGTGCCCGACGTGCAGGGCCCCCATCGTCATCACCACGGCGCGGTGTTCTGAAGGCTGGTGTCCTGAAGGCTGGTGCCCTGAGGGCTGCGACCCCGAGCCCTGCTGCCTCGTGGTCTGGGCGGCGAGAGCCTCGGTCAGCGCGGCCTGATCGTGCACCACTCTCATCGTCCGTCCTCCTGCCTGAGGCTGTCGAGCAGCCTCTGCGCCGTCGCCTCGTCCAGCAGGCCGGCCGCCAGGGCGCGGGACGTGGCGGCCCGGGCGAGCGTCCGGTAGGTCTCGACCACGTCGACCCCACCATCACGGGCCGCCCACGCGGTGAGCTCGGCGACGTGCGCGGCCACCGTACCGGCGTCACCGCGACGCACCGGGCCGGTCAGCGCCGCGATCGCACCAGGGCCGGCCTGCTCCGCGCCGACCTCCACGGCCGTGGACCCCGGCGGGGACGCCGAGCGCAGCGCACCGTCGAGCGCCGCGTCCAGCAGCGGGCGCAGCGCCCGCCCGGCGTCGACGACACCGGCCCCGGCGAGGGCCGCAGCGGCCTGCGCGACCAGCACCACGAGATGGTTCGCCCCGTGGGCCAGCGCCGCGTGATACAGGCCACGGGCGCCCTCGTCCACGAGCACCGGCTCGCCGCCCAGCTCGACCACGAGCGCCTGACCGATCGGGCCGAACGGTGCCGGTGCGGTGACCGCGAACGTCGTCGCCTCTAGCCGGGACAGGTCCAGCGAGGTGCCGGTGAACGTCATCGCCGGGTGGATCGCCAGGCCGATGGCCCCGGCGGCGGTAGCCGGAGCCAGCACGCCGACCCCGTAGCGACCCGCGGTGTGCACGACGAGCTGGCCGACCTGCCAGGCGCCCAGCTCGGCGAGCCCGGTCACCAGCGGCCCCAGGGCGTCGTCGGGGACGGTCAGCAGCACCAGCTCGGCCCGGCGCACCACCTCGTCCACGTCGAGCACGGGCACCCCGGGCAGCAGCACCTCGGCACGCTCCCGCGAGCCCTCCGAGACCGCGCTGACCCCGACCACCGGGTGACCCGCCGCGCGCAGCGCCGACCCCAGCACCGCGCCGACACGCCCGGCACCGACCACACCGACCCCCAGACGAGGAGGACCCGACCCGTTCACGACACCTCCGGACGACGCATCCACTGCTCCGGGCCCGCTGTCGCCCGCGCCTGCCTGGCCCGCACCGCCTGCTCGTCCATCAGCGACGCGGCGACACGCTCGTCGAGGTGGGACACCACCGGGGTGACGGGACCCGGGGTGGAGTGCGGGAAGACCGACGCGAGCCTCAGGGCTCGCTGCACCGGCCCTTGGTAGAGCGCCAGGGACTGGGTGCGCTCGTGGGGCACCACCACGACCCGGCGCCACCACCGGCCCGAGCGCAGGATCAACGCCCGCCGCGTGACCAGGACACCGCGACGCCGCCACCCCAGCGGGTCGACCCACACCGCCCGGCGCGGCGCGGGGACGAAACCGCCGTCGGTCTCGGTGCCGGTCAGGGCCGCGGCGATCGTGGCGACGGGGTCGGGCACACCCAGGTCGGGCAGCACCAGCCACAGCGCCGTGGCCACCTCGTCGCGGGTGGCCACGGGGTTGAGCGTCGACTCCCGCTCGACACCGTCGCTGCTCAGCCCGTAGCCGGCGACGTTCATCCGCACCCGCCACCAGTCTTGACCTCGCCACAACGGCCCCTGATGGATGCTCACGGCCTGGACCCGACCCGGCGGGACGGTCTGCGCACGCGACTCCGTCAGACCGTGCCGCAGCCGGATCCCGTCGGGCGAGGTCGCGGCGCGGAAGAAGGCCCCGCCGTTGAGCTGCGACCAGATCGAGGCGACCGTGATGAACAGCACCGGGAAGAACCCGACCAGGATGCCGAGCCTGCCCGACACCAGGACGGCGACGACCATGGCCACGCTGGCGACCACGAGCGTGACCGGCGTGGACGACAGTGCGATCGACCCGACCAGGCGGCCCAGCGGCACGGTGTAGAGGTGACGCTCGGGGGCGGCCGCGAACCCTCGATCATCGCCAGCCTGGCCCTCGCGAACCTCGCTCTCGCGAGCCTGGTCACCGAGAACCTGGTCACCGAGAACCTGGTCTGAGGTGGAGGCCGGTCGGCGCAGACCCGCGGCGAGCGCGAGCAGCTCGGCACGCAGCCGGTCGGCCTCCTTCTCCTTCAGGAAGGCCAACGAGACCCCCGAGTCCCCGCCACCGGCGACCTCGAGGCGCAGCTCGGACAGCCCGAACATCCGGGCCAGCAGCGGGCGGACCACGTCGACCGCCTGCAACCGGTCCAGCCTCGCCCGGCGCTGGGAACGGAACAGGATGCCGTGGCGCAGGTGGACCGCGTCGTCGGTGACCACGAACCGCGTCATGCGCCAGGCCAGCAGCGCCCAGCAGAACCCGAGGATCGCGAACACCACGAGGACGCCGAGGAGAGCGAGGACGCCTCCGACGTCGCCTCGGGTCACGACGCCGAACATGTCTTCGCCACCCTGGAACCCGAGGACCGCCAGCACCGCGACCAGCAGCTTCCAGCCACGCACCACAGGGGTGACCGGGTGCATCCTGCGCCACAGCGGAGAGTCGGGCGGTGGTACCGGTGCGCTCGCCGTCGTACCCGAGGGTGACGTCGGAGCCTCCGGCGGTGGCACCGGAGCGCCTGGCAGCGACACCGGAGCGCTCGGCGGTGGCGCTGGTGCGGACGGCGCGTCCGGCTGTGGCTCCGGTACGCCCGGCTGCGACGGCCGCGCGGTCGTGGAGGCTTCGGGGTCGTGGTCGGTCACAGCCCGGCCAGCCTCGACTCACCACGGGACGCGAGACGGTCGCGCAGGCGGGCGGCCTCGTCGGGAGTCAGGCCGGGGATCGACGCCCCGGTCGCCGCTGCCGCCGTGTGCAGCTGGAGCTGGGCGATGCCCAGCCAGCGCATCAGCGGACCGGCCTGCACGTCGACGTACTGCATGCGCCCGTAGGGCACGACGACCAGCGTGCGGAACATGATGCCGCGCACGATGAGCAGGTCGTCGTCACGCTCCGCGTACCCCAGGGCACGAACCTGCCGGGGCACCAGCCAGACGACCCAGACGAGCAGGGCGAGCACCGCCGCCGGCGCCGCCCACACCCAGGCGATGCCGACGAGCACCGCCACGACCACGGTGACGACCAGGAGCACGGCCAACCAGACGCCGGCGACGACGAGGCGTGCGGTGACGAGCCGAGGCGACACCCGGGTCCACGTCAGGCCCGCGGGGTCGAACGGGCTCAGGAGCGTGTCGTCCATACCCTCATCCTCGCACCGAACCGGAGCCCCAGAGCCGAGGACGTCCACCGTCGGCCCAGTGCTGTCAGGTCCGGCGCTGCCGGGCTCAGGTCTCGACAGGGCCAGGCAGACGGGGTGCGTCGTCCGGGGGCGGCACGCGGCACAGGCGTTCCACGACGAGCCCGACCGCCGCGAGCACCACCGCCCCGAGCGCGGCCAGACCCGCCGCGAGGGCACGACGGCCGTTGCCGGGCACGGCCAGGTCTGTCGCGAGGTACAGCGCCTGCCCGCCGTACCAGCCGAGCAGCAGGGCCCCGGTGTAGCAGGCCGCCTTGGCGAGCACCGCCGTGCGGGCCGCACGCACGGGGTCGAGGTCTGGCTTCTTGCCCCGCAAGAACTGCCGCACCGACCACCCGAGCGAGAAGACCACCCCGGCGATGAGCAGCTCGACGCCGACCACCAGCCAGCCGACCTCGACCACGGTCCCGCCACGGCCCACCAGCACCCGGGCACCGCCCCAGGTCAGCGCCGCGACACCGGCAGCGATCGCGACGAGAGTGGTCCACCGGGTCGCTGACATCACGCTGCCCCAGGCTCCCCCGGGGTCTCGTTCAGCCAGTCCAGGCCCATCCAGCGCAGCTGGCCGGCGTCCGGCGCGGTCGCGGCCAGCTGGACCACCGGGCCGCCGCCGGGGCCGGGCAGCACCGCGAGGGGGTCGACCGCCGCCCACGGCTGGAGCACGAACGCCCGCTCGCGAGCCCGGGGGTGCGGCAGCGTCAGATCGTCGGTGGTCACGACGAGCGAGCCGTACATGATGATGTCCAGGTCCAGCGGCCTGGGGCCCCACCGCTCGTCCCGCTGCCTCCCGGTCTCGGCCTCGACCGCTTGCAGCCGCGTCAGCAGCTCGCGCGGAGGCAGCAGGGTCTTCCCGACGATCACGGTGTTGAGGTAGTCCGGCTGGTCGGTGACCCCGACCGCGGGGTTGCTGGCCAGCGGCCCCACCCCGGTGATCTCCAGGCCGGGCATGGCGTGCAGGCGGTGCACGGCCCAGCGCAGGGTCTCTTGCACAGGGCCGAGGTTGCCGCCGAGGCCGATCACCACGTCGACCAGCCCCGGGGGCAGATGGTCGAGCGCGGCCACAGCCTGCTCGGACGACGCCGACGCGCCGGCGTCTGAAGGCACCGGGGGCGCCTGGACGGCCGCGGGCACGTCTGACGGGAGAGGCGGAGGTGGGCTCACGCCGACGGGAGCGAGAGGAGGCTCTGAGGGCGCTGCCGCCGCCCATCCGCCGCCGGACCACGCGGGGGGCGCCTCCGGGCCGGCCGCTGGAGCCGCGCCGGGGATCGGAGGCGGCCAGCCGGCCGCGAACGGCTGGGCCGGGTCACCCTGGGCCGGGGGAGGTGGCTGGAGCACCCAGGGCGGGACGTTCCCCTCAGGCTGCTCTGGTGCGAGCGCCCCGTGCGGGTCGTCATGCTCGATCTCCGGCTCCAGCGCGGGGACGAGCACCGGAGGCGCAGGGTCGCCCGACACGGGAGACGGCGAGGCCGGGGCGAGCTCCGGGAGCTCGTGCACAACCTGCACCGGTTCCAGGGCGGGGACGACCACGGACGGCTCCGGGAACGCCGGAGCGGACAGGACCGGCTCGGCCACGACAGGTTCGGCAGGGGCCGGCTCCGCGACCGGCGAGGGGTCGAGGACCGACGGGGCGGGGGCACGGTGGTCGGCAGGCCCGCCGATCACCACCGCGCCGGCGGCAGGAGGAGCGGGGGTGACCGACGCGGGGGGGATCGAGGGCGGCATGTCGGCGTCCGTCCAGGACGAGACGGCCGCTGGTGCCAGCTCGTCGAGCGGTGCGGGCTCGTCCACCGGTGCGGGTCCGTCCGGTACGGGCTCAGCGCTCTCCGCGGGCGTGGCGTTCACGGGTGCGGCACTCACGGGTGCGGCCTGGACCGGACGCGGCACCTCGACCACCGGGAGCCGGACGCGGTCGCGCCGGACGCTGACCGCCACGTCGGCGGCCTCGACGGGCCCTGCCCCGTCAGGTCGCTCACCGAGCGGCGCCTGCGGCTTGTGCACCGTGACGTCGACCGCGACGGCGGCCTGGTGGGCGAGCACGGTGGCGGCGAGCCGCTCGGCGAGGGTCTCCAGCAGACCGACCGGCTCCCCCGCGAGCACGGCGACGACCTCGCCGGCGAGGGTCGCGTAGTCGACCGTGCCGCTCAGGTCGTCACCGGCCGCCGCCCGGCGGGTGTCCAGGTGGACGACGACGTCAGCGACGAACCGCTGCCCGTCGCTGCGCTCGTGATCGAGCAACCCGTGGAACCCGTGCGCGGCCAGCCCGCGCAGCTCGATCCGGTCCAGCTCGCGTCTTTCGTCGTCGATGACGTTCATCGCCTCTCTCCGTCCCGTGCCGCGCGCCAGGCTGCCGCCACGCGCACCGCATCGGCTGATGGTCGTACCTCGTGCACCCGTACCGCCCATGCTCCCGCAGCACCCGCCAGGGCGCTGACCGCGGCGGTCGCGTCGTCGCGCGCCGACGCCGGGGCCGCGACACCGTCGACCCCGGCGAGCAGGGCGCCGAGGAACCGTTTGCGGCTGGCGCCGACCAGCACGGGGAAGCCGTCCGCGACCAGCTCGTCCAGGCGGGCCAGCAGCGGCCAGTTGCTCGCCCCGGCCTTGGCGAACCCGAGCCCCGGGTCGAGCACCACCTGGTCGTCACGCACCCCGGCGGCACGCAGCGCGGCCACACGCTCGGCCAGCTCGGCGCGCACGTCGTCGACCACGTCGCCGTACCGGTCGTGGTCGTCCATCTGGTCGGCGTGGGCGCGCCAGTGGGACGCGACATAGGCGGCGCCGGTGCGCGCCACCAGCGGATACATGGCCGGGTCGGCGAGCCCACCCGAGACGTCGTTGACCAGCACCGCCCCGGCGTCCAGGGCGGCGGCGGCGACCTCGGCCCGCATGGTGTCCACGCTCACCGGCACCCCGGCGCCCACCAGGGCGACGATCACCGGGAGCACCCGTCGCAGCTCTTCGTCGACCGGCACCCGGTCGGCGCCCGGTCTGGTCGACTCCCCGCCGACGTCCACCAGGTCCGCACCGTCGGCCATCATCGCCAGGCCGTGGGCGACCGCCTGCTCCGCGGCCGCCCAGCGCCCGCCGTCGGAGAAGGAGTCGGGGGTCACGTTGAGCACGCCCATGACCAGGGTCCGCTCGGCACGGGGCAGCCCCGGGAGGGTGCCCGGCGGTCCGCCAGACGCTGCGACGCTCACCGTACCGAGCCTAGACGTCGAGAGCGTCCCATGACCCCTGAATCCCGAGGCGATGCTCTGCTGCCTGGCCAGGCACCGCTCTGGCCTCCCGCGACGCACCGGTGCCCGAGGCCGGCGACCTGACGAGAAGGCCCGACCGCAGGCACAATGGCGGCGTGAGCGAGGACATCGACGAGCTGAGCGACGTGGACGTGCTGGGTGACCCGGACGTTCTGGGCGACGAGTGGAGCCGTCGCACCTTCAACCTCCGCCAGGACCCGCTGGCACGCAAGACCGGGATCGCGCCGGTCGCCACCCTGGTCTCTCAGCGCGACGTCGACCCGGAGCGGGTGGGCGTGCTCCACGTGCACGGGTTCGTGGACTACTTCTTCCACAGCCACCTGGCCCGCCCTCTCGCCGACGCCGGCTACCAGCTCTACGGCCTGGACCTGCGCGACTGCGGCAGGTCGTACCGCCCAGGGCGGCCGATCCACAGCATCGACAGCCTGTCGCGCTACACCGAGGAGATCGACCGGGCCGTGCGCGAGATCGCTCGCGTGCACGGGCGCGTCGTGGTGGTGGGGCACTCCACCGGGGGGCTGACGGCCGCCCTGTGGGCCGACGCGCGCCCATACCTGGTCGCTCGTGGCGTGCTGGCCGCCGTGGTGCTGAACTCGCCCTGGCTGGACCTGCGCGGCTCGTGGGCTCTCAAGAACCTCGGTTCTCGCGCCGTCGGCGCGCTGGGCAGGGTCGCGCCGGGTGTCGTCGTCACCCACCTCGCCGAGCACTACGGCAGGGCGCTGCACCGCTCTGGCGGCGGGGAGTGGGACTACGACCTGGCCTGGAAGTCCTACGACCGACCGCCCGTGACCGCCGGGTTCGTGCGCACCGTGCACCGCGCCCAGCTGCGGGTCGCCCAGGGGCTGGACGTGAGCTGTCCGGTGCTGGTGCTCGCCTCGGCGGCCAGCGGCCCCGGCGACCACACCCACGACCGGCTGGTGACGAGCGACTGCGTGCTCGACGTGGACGACATGGAGCGCCTGGCCCCTCGGATCGGCCCCGACGTGACGTTCCGGCAGATCGAGGGCGGCGCGCACGACCTGGCGCTGTCGCCGGAGCCCGCGCGCGACCGCTACCTGGCCGAGGTGATCGACTTCCTCGACACCCGTGTGTCGCGCACGTCACCCAGTCGGGCGTAACCAGGCAAACCGGACACGATCGGGGGACTGCGCCCGGGGCGGCGCTGCGAGACGATGCGTCTCGTGGTGGATCACTGGTGGCTGTGGCTCGTCGCGGCCTGCGCCGTGGCGGGCACGCTCGGCGTCCTCGCGGCCTCCCGTCGCACGACGCGGGAAGAGCCCGTCACCGTGGTCCGCTCAGCACCCCCGACCCTGTGGACGCCCTACGCCCACCCGATGGGCCCTGTCAGCGGCTGGCCGCACGTCGTGGACCGGCCAGAGGCGACACCGACCGGGTCTCCGGCCGACCGGTCCGACGTCACCGACCCGCGGTGATCTGCCCCCGTCGACCTGACCCCGCATCGACCTGACCCCGCGTCCGGCTGACCTCACGCCGACCTGACCCGGCAGGAACGACGCCGCCCCCTGCATCACTCCGCGACGAGCATCAGGTGCCGGGCACCAGACTCTTCCGCGGTGTAGGCGCGCATGCGGGTGTCGACCTCACGGTCGTAGCCGGTCAGGCGCTCGTGGTGCTGGCGCACGTGCTCGCCCCACGTCGGCAGCGTGAACACCTCCACGAACAGCGACGGGTCGGCCAGGTCCCGGTACAGCGCCCACGAGGTCGCGCCGGTGCGGCGCCGCGACAGCCCGACGCGTCGGGCCGCCTCGATGAAGGCGTCCACGTCGTCGGTGACGACGTACCTGCCCTCGACCAGCACCGGCCCGTCTCGCTGGTCGGGCTCGTCGGCCAGCTCGGGCTCGGGCCACAGGGTGTCGACCGACGGGTCTGTCGTGCCGGTGCGCTCCAGCAGCGGCCACCACAGCTGGGTGAGCACCCCGAGAGCCATCAGCGCGGCGGCACCCACGAGCGCGTGACCGACCCCGACCTTCTGCGCGATCAGCCCCCACGCCACAGCACCGAGCCCCTGCCCGCCCAGCAGCACGATGATGTAGGTGGCCATGCCTCGTGCCCGCACCCACGCCGGGAGCGTCAGCTGCAACGTGATGGAGAACGTGGACAGCACGACGAGCCACCCCATGCCCGCCGCGACCAGCAGCACCGCCAGCACCCAGGGGGTGCGCATCACGCCCGCGCCGAGCAGAGCGGTCCCGTAGACCAGCGAGAACACCGCCAGCAGCGCACCACGGGACAGGTGTTCGCGCAGCGACCGCAGCACCAGCGCCCCGAGGACGGCCCCGGCACCCAGCGCCCCCAGCATGAGCCCGTACCCGCCCGACCCCAGGCCCAGCCGCTGGTTCGCGACCACCGCGAGCAGCGCCCACAGCGCCGAGGCGGGCACGACGAACACCCCTGTGCGCAGCAGCACCCGACGCACCCCCGGCGCGTGGCGTACATACCTGGACCCGCTGAGCATGGCCGACACCAGGGGCTCAGCGGTGCGGTCCGGCTCTGGGGCGCGCCGCCACGCCAGCAGCGCCCCGACCACCGCGACGGTCGACACCGCGTTGATCGCGAACAGCGCCGCCGGGCTGACCGCCAGCAGCAGCACACCGGCGAGGGCAGGCCCGACGGCTCGGGCGAGGTTGACGTTCATCGACCCGAGCGCCGCGGCGGCGGGGATCAGGCGGCGCGGCACCAGCTCGGGCTGGACGGCCTGCCACGCCGGGGCGGCCATCGCGGTGGTGACACCCAGCCCGAAGGTCAGCATCAGCAGCACCAACGGAGTCACCAGCCCGGCGGCGGTGAGCACCGCCAAGGAGCCAGCGACGACGACCGCCGCGCTGAACACCCCGACCAGGTAGCGGCGACGGTCCAGAACGTCGGCCAGCACCCCGGCGGGCAGCGAGATCATGAGCACCGGCAGCAGCCCCGCCGCCGACGCCATCGCGGTCAGGCTGGCCGCGTTGGGCTCGTGAACCATCATCCACTGGGCCCCGACCGACTGCATCCAGGTCCCGACGTTGGACACCAGCTGCGCGATCCACAACCACCGGTACGTGCTCAGCGCCAACGGCGCCCACGTCCCGCTCAGCGCGGGCGCCGCCCCCGCCGGAGGCACCCCCGCGACCGGCGCCCCCCGGTCGTCCGCGTCCACGGGAGGCAGACCACCCTCAGGTTCTCGCTGAACACCCACCCCTCCAGGGTGCCCTGATCCCACCCAGACGGCCCTTTGTCGCCCTGGTCTTGACGACGACCTCACGCTGCATGAGCGGCCGCTGTCCCCCGAACAGCCTGCGCCATCATCTGCAACGTCTGACCATCACGGCCCGACGACCTCGACCCCGTGCTCCGACCCCCGCGAAAACCTTGCCAGAGGTACCATCGACAGCACGCGTACCGACACAAGGGGGCGATATGCCCAGCCCAGAGCCTTCCCTGTGGCACAAGCTCGAGCAGCTGCCGCCCGCTCGATTGGCCGAGGTCGTCGATTTCGTCGACTTTCTCTCAGCCCGCGAGACCAGCGACCAGCCCGCCCGCAAGCCGCGCACTCTCGGCCGACTCGCCGGTAAGCTCACCGTGCCCGACGACTTCGACGCCCCTCTCCCCGATGACATCCTCAACGCCTTCTACGGACAGACGTCGTGAAGCTCCTGCTCGATACGAACGCCCTGTTGTGGGCCATGACCGACCACCCACGTATCGAGCCGGTCCGGAGCATGCTGCTCGACCAGGACAACGATGTTCTCGTCTCGGCGGTCTCCTGGTGGGAGATCGCTATCAAGACCCGTATCGGCAAGCTCGACGCCGACCTGCCGACGCTACGCACCACCTGTCAGCACAGCGGTTTCGCTGAGCTCGTCCTCACTTCTTCTCACGCCGAGGCGCTGGCGAGCCTGCCTACCCATCACAACGACCCGTTCGACCACATGCTCCTCGCTCAGACCATCAGCGAGTCCGCACGCCTCGTCACCGGCGACAGCATCCTGGCGCGCTACACCTCGCTCGTCCACCTCATCTGAGATCGATCTTTCATCAACGTCACTGGGCGCCACATCGTCACAGGTCGAGGGCGATGTCCAGCTGGGGGGCGGAATGAGTCAGGGCGCCGACGGAGATGTAGTCCACGCCGGTGGCGGCGACGGCCGGAGCGTCAGGGAGGCGCAGGCCGCCAGAGGCCTCGGTGCGCACGCCGGCGGCGCGGCAGACCGCGACGGCCTCGAGCGTCTGGTCGGGGGTCATGTTGTCCAGCAGCACCAGGGCGACTCCCTCGCCGACGGCTTCGTGGACCTGGTCGAGGGTGTCGCACTCGACCTCGCAGAACACGCCGGGAAACTGCTCGCGCACCGCGCGGACCGCCGGGACCACACCCCCGGCAGCAGCGACGTGGTTGTCCTTGATGAGCGCCTGGTCACCCAGGCCCATGCGGTGGTTGACCCCGCCACCGCAGCGCACCGCGTACTTCTCGGCAGCCCGCAGGCCCGGGGTGGTCTTGCGGGTGTCGCGGATCGCCGCGCCCGTCCCAGCCACCGCGTCCACCCAGCGGGCGGTCAGCGTGGCGATACCCGACAGGTGGGTGAGCAGGTTCAGGGCGCTGCGCTCGGCGGTGAGCAGGTCGCGCACCGGCCCCTCGACCTCCGCCAGCACCTGTCCGGCCACTACCCGGTCACCGTCACGCACCGACGGGCGCCAGCTCGTGACGCCACGCTGGGCGAACACCGCCGCCGCCACCGGCAACCCGGCCACCACCCCGTCAGCCCGGGCGACGAGCCGTGCCGTGGCACGGGCGCCGGCAGGGATGGTCGCCGTCGTCGTGACGTCCGGACCGAGAGCCAGGTCCTCGTCCAGGGTCAGCGCAGCCAGCCGCTCGGCCTCGCCCGCCGGCAGTCCTACGACATCCATCTTCTGTCTCCTCGTCGTTCGTGCTCCCAGGTGTGCACGCTCACGCCCCACCCGGTCGCAGCGCAACCCCCTCGCGAGAGACGGCCGGCTCCGCACGAGGTCGCCGCACATCGGTGACGACCTCGCGAGGGACCGACGACCTGGGTGACGGCGGAAAAACGACCTTCTCTCACCTCGTGCCCCTCTCGGCACGTCTGGTGACCGTCTCGACGGTGGCGGACGCACCAGGGACGACCGTGGTGTCCAGGTGCACGGCCCAGGCGTCAGAGGGCTCGGTGATGTCGGTGCGCCGGTGGCAGCCGCGAGACTCCGTGCGGGCCGACGCGGCGGCGACCAGCACCGTGGACAGCGCGTGCAGGTTGGTCGCCTCCCAGGACGCCAGGTCGGCGGCCCCACCGGAGAGCGGCGCCGTCAGGTCTTGCAGCACCGCCAGCCCTTCCAGCCCGTCCGGGGTGCGCAGCACGCCAGCGTCCGCCTGCATCGCCCTCGCGAGCATGCCTCGGCTCTCAGGCTCGGTGCCGGCCGAGGCCCCCACGCCGTCCGCGCGGCCACCGTCTGTGCGGCGCTGAGCGGGCAGGTCCTCGCACAACAACCGGGCCGTGTTCGTCCCGGCGACCAGACCTTCGAGCAACGAGTTCGACGCCAGCCGGTTCGCCCCGTGCACCCCGGTGCACGCGACCTCACCGACCGCGTAGAGGCCGGGCAGGCTCGTGCGCCCGTCGAGGTCTGCCGCCACGCCCCCGCACGAGTAGTGCTGGGCCGGGCGCACCGGGATCGGCTGGGTCACCGGGTCGATGCCCACGGCCCGGCACCCGGCCAGGACGGTCGGGAAGCGCCGCTCCAGCGTGTCCCGACCGATCGCCCGCGCGTCGAGGTACACGTGGTCCACCCTCTGGGCGGCCATCACCTGGGCCTCGCGGGCGGCCACGACGTCACGCGGGGCGAGGTCGGCCAGCGGGTGCACCCCGGCCATCACCGGGTCGCCCGCAGCGTCGACCAGCACCGCGCCCTCCCCGCGCAGAGCCTCGGAGATCAGCAGGGTCTGGCCACCAGCCCCACCAGCACCAGAGACATCGGCGAGCACGGTCGGGTGGAACTGCACGAACTCGATGTCGCGCAGCGTCGCCCCGGCTCGCAGCGCGGCGGCCATGCCGTCGCCGGTCACCGCCGACGGGTTGGTGGTCACACCGAAGACGTGGCCGAGACCGCCGGTGGCGAGCACCGTGGCACGGGCGGCGACCCGACCGACCGACACCGCATACCCGCGACGGTCGAGCAGGGCGATCCGTGCACCGGTGATCTGCCCGTCGTCGGCACGGTCCAGGTCCAGCAAGAACGCCTGCTCCTGGACGGTGGCCCCGACCAGCGCCGCGCTCAGCGCACGCTGCACCTCGGCGCCGGTGGCGTCACCCCCGGCGTGCACGATGCGCGCCCGGGAGTGCCCGCCCTCGCGGGTCTGAGCCAGGGTCCCGTCAGGCGCGACGTCGAAGCGGGCGCCTCGAGCGGCCAACGCTTCGACCGCCGCTCTGCCCTCGGCGGCGAGCCGACGCACCGCGACCGGGTCGCACAACCCGGCCCCGGCGGCCAGGGTGTCCGCGGCGTGCAGGTGGGTGTCGTCGGCGTCGAGGGTGGCCCTCGCGATGCCGCCCTGCGCCCACGGTGTCGCCCCAGCGTCCAGCGCGCCCTTGGTGACCAGCATGACGTCCAGCCCAGACCCGGCCAGGCCGGCCACCACCGACAGCCCCGCCACGCCGGAGCCGACCACCAGGACGTCGGTGCGCACCGTCCATGTGGGCTCGGGGGCGGCCAGCCGGGCCGCGACCAGCCCGCCCGTCCGCACACCGAGGCGAGGCCCGGCGGTCGCGGTCGCGGCGATCATCCGGCACCTGGCCCAGGTGCGCCCGGCGTCCCCGGGCCCTGCGTCGTCGAACCCTGTGATGTCGAACCCTGCGTCGTCGAACCCAGCGCGATCATCCGCTCCACGGCCCCCCGGGCACGGGCGGCGACCTCTGGGTCGACGTGCACCTCGTCGCGCCCCTCGCGCAGCGCGGTGAGCAGCTTCGTCGGGGTGATCATCTTCATGTAGGGGCAGACGGCCCAGGGGTCCACCGGGTCGAAGCGCACGTCCGCGTTGACCCGGCGCAGCTGGTGCAGCATGCCGACCTCGGTGGCCACCAGGACGCGGCTCGTCCCGGCACGGCGGGCCTCGTCGACCATGCCCGAGGTGGAGACGATGCGGATCTTCTCGGCGGGGATCGCCCCGGAGGCCGCCATCTCCAGCGCCGAGGTCGCGCAGGCGCACTCGGGGTGCACGAGCACGTCGGCGGACGGGTCGTCAGCGATGGCCTGGGCGAGCACCTCGCCGCCGATCTCCTCGTGCACGTGGCACTGGCCAGGCCACAGGTGCATCTGACGCCCGGTGACGCGCGAGACGTGGGCGCCCAGGTGACGGTCAGGCAGGAACAGGATCGGGGTGTCGGCTGGCACAGCGGCGACCACGTCGGCGGCGTTGGACGACGTGCAGCACACGTCAGACTCGGCCTTCACCTCGGCGGTGGTGTTGATGTAGGCGACGACGACAGCACCGGGGTGCTCGGCCTTCCAGGCACGCAGCTGGTCGGCGGTGATGGTGTCCGCGAGCGAGCAGCCGGCGGCGGCGTCGGGGATGAGCACCCGCTTGTCGGGGCTGAGGATCTTGGCGGTCTCGGCCATGAAGTGCACGCCGCAGAACATGATCTCGCGGTGCGGCACGGTCGCGGCGATCCTCGACAGGGCCAGGGAGTCGCCGACGTGGTGGGCGACGTCCTGGATCGCTGGCAGCTGGTAGTTGTGCGCCAGGATCACCGCGTCGCGCTCGGCGGCCAGCGCCCTCACCTGTTCGGCCCAGTCGGGGCTGGGCGGCTCGTCCTCGTGCAGCCACGTCGGTGCGGCTTTCCGCTGCCTGCTCTCCGTCGTCATCTCGCCCTCCGCGCTCGGTGTGTCCGACCCATGTTTTCGACTGTTGGTCGATAACCTGGTGCAGGCTACCATCCCCTCGTGCGAGCCGCGTCAACACCCGTCCCAGAGTGCGGGCACGAGGTCTTGGCCGCGGTGCTCCAGGTGCGCGACGACGCGGTGCTCCAGGCCGAGCCTGTCAGCACCCTCGATCGGCTCGGCCCAGACGAGCGAGCCGGCTCGCTCTCTTCGCCTCGATCGGGTGTGGTCGCGGCTCCGCCGCTCGACACCCTCGATCGCCTCGGCAGAGCACACGAGTCTGCTCCGCGCTCGCCTCGATCGGGTGTGCACGTGCTGCTGTGGCAGCGGGCGCTCGAGCCGGCCGCCGGGTCGTGGGCCCTGCCTGGTGGCGAGCTGGGCCGCGACGAGCACCTGAACAGCTCGATCCGCCGCCAGCTCGCGGAGAAGGTCGACGTCCGCGAGCTGTCGCACCTAGAGCAGCTCGACTCGCGCGGACGTCCCGAGCGCGTGCCCGGTCGGCGCGTCGTGGCCACGTCCTACCTGGGCCTGGTGCCCGTCGACGCCGACCCTCGCCTGCCCGACGACACCGCCTGGCACCCCGTCGCCGACCTCCCCGCCATGGCCTTCGACCACGGCGACATCGTCCGCGCCGCGACGGGACGGCTGAGCCGCAAGCTCTCCTACACCAACCTGGGCTTCGCGCTGGCTCCCCCGCGGTTCACCATGTCCGAGCTGGCCCGCATCTACCGCGCGGCCCTGGGCCACGACGTCGACGTGACCAACCTGCGCCGCGTCCTGGTGCGCCGCGCCCAGATCGAACCCACAGGCCAGACGGCCCCCTCAGGCCCCGGCGGCGGCCGCCCCGCCGCCATCTACCGCTTCACCGCCCACCAGCTCCAGGTCACCGACCCCTTCGCCGTCCTCGCCCCACCCCGAGCCTGACCGACCCCGCCAGACTTCCCGCCACTTCGTCAGACCCCCCTTGTCGGCTCGTGGAAGATCGCTGACGAACCGGCAGGAACCGGACGGCTGTCGACCTGGAGAGCGGGTCGCTCGAATCGGGTTCGCGACTGCGCGGCAGCTCGAATACGCGCTCGAGACCGAACAGCGGCTCGGCGAGGCCAACCGTCACCACACCCGACCCGCACGCCCTCGTCGTCGACCTCAGCAACCGAGGTCTCATCTACGGCTGAGACCGACGCGCGCCCGCACACCCTGCCGACCAGCCTTCCCTGTGCACCAGGCACGTGCCAAGATGGAGGGGTGGTATCTCTCAACGACTACATCCACCAGCTGGAGAAGTCTGAGGACAAAGTCCGGCTGAGCTACGCAGAGAACTCTAAACTCCTTGTCACATTCTCCTCTGGCATTTCTGCGACCATTCTAGTCGTCGTCTTGTCGTCAGCAGAAGCAATGAATCGCACCTGGTCAATCTTGGCCCTGAGTTCGTTTTTTCTGAGCCTGTGCATCGCCATCATGGTCCTCATGTACGACAAATATTACGTTATTCCTGTGCGTGAGATCGTCGCGGAAGGAAGACTCTATGAGAGACCCGAGAGAGATATCATCGCAGACCTTATGGCTCACAGGAGAGTTTTACGAAGGGTTCATCGGAAACGAACTCGAATAATAGCGATCGTCACGCCAGTTCAAGTAAGCCTTGCGGTCGCCTGCTGCAGTTTTGTGGTCGCTGCGGTCGCTCTGGGAGGTTCTGAATCATGAAACCCAGGCTGAAAGGTTTTGGAATCGGACTCTTTTCTCTACCCGGAGGAAAAAAACGAATCTATCGAGAGATCGAAGATGTGCGAGCGGCGATCATGGAATCGGAACTCCTGGTTTACGTCGGACATCCGCCGCTCAGACCGCCAGCATTCCAACCAAGGACCAGCGTCCGAGAACAGATCGATACCGCCTGGAGGAGGTCCGAAGCTTCCGCAGAAACATCGTCCCAGGTATTGCGCGGTGATGCTGGAGTAGGCAAGTCCCAGCTAGCTCGAGAATACTTCGAGAAATCGGATTCTCCGGTACAGGTGTGGGTGGACGCCTCCACCCTCGACTCGTTGACCAGCGGATATGCCCGCGCCGCCCAGGCTCTGGGCTGGTCAGACGAAGGCAACCTCCTCACGCTGGCCGTGCTGTTCCGCAACTGGTTGCGCACCACGTCAGACAAGTGGCTCATCGTCCTGGACGATCTGAACGTCGACCCTGAGGACTTGGTGTCGTGGTGGCCGTCCGGCCCAGGTCTGATACTGGTCACCACCCGCCGTGACGACATCGGCTACGAGACTTTCTTCCACCCTCGGGACGTCGTAGACCTCGACGTCTATACCCCCGACGAAGCTCTCAACTACGTCAACGATCGGCTCACCCTGCACGCCAACAAACTCCCCGATGGCTTCCTAGACGCTGCTCCCGATCTGGTCGAAGCGCTCGGTCGCCACCCGGTCGCCCTGAACCAGGCCACAGCGGTCATCATCGACGAGAACCTAACCACCGGGACCTGGCTGGCCCGTTTTGCCGACCGCGCCCGCACCCTGGCCGATCTGCTCCCCCAGCCCGACATCGCTTACGACCGCCGAACTGTCGATACCTCCTGGTCCATCGCCCTCGACCGAGCCGCGACCCACTCGCCCTACGCCGTCGCGATGGCGACCTTGGTCTCGGTAGCTCATCCCAGCTCCACCCCGCGCTGCCTGTTCGCCACGGAGGCCGCACGACGCTACCTCGTCCGACACCTCGAACTTTTCTTCAGCCAACCGTCGGACGCAAGGACCGAACAGCTCGAGCCCCAAGTCTTGGTCTTGGATGATCTTCTGCCCGTCGGTGACGCCGAAGCAGCCCTTCGCGCCCTGGAGCGTGTCGCTGTCGTTCGCACCCGCCCCGACCTCTGGGACCCGATCACGGTGCACACACTGGCTCAGCGTGCCATCGGTGACCTAGCCCCTGACCGGTCTGCTGCCATCGTGGCCCTGGCCGACGCTGCGATCGAGGTCTGGCCAGCTCTGGATAGTCGAGTCGGTCCGACCCTGCGCGCGACCATCGAGACCTTGCTAGCCCTGGCCCCAACCTCGCTGATCACCCTCGATGGGGCCCACAAGGCCCTGTTCCGCGCTGGCCGGTCGCTGGGCGATGCCGGTCAGGTCGGTTGGGCCCTGACCTACTTCGAGAACCTGCTCGCCCGGCTCGACACCTTAGCGCCCGACCATCCAGATACCTTGAGAACCCGCGCCAGCATTGCTCGATTGCGAGGCGAGACAGGCAACCTGACTGGCGCTCTCGCTGAATACGAGCAATTGCTGCCCGATATGCTACGAGTCCTGGGCCCCGACCACCCAGACACCCTCACGGCTCGCCACAACATCGCATATCTGCAGGGCGAGTCCGGCAATTTAACTGGAGCCCTTGACGAATACGAACGCTTGTTGTCCGACCGGCTGCGAGTCCTAGGGCCCAACCACCCAGACACCCTCACCACCCGTGCCAACATCGCCTCCTGGCGGGGCGATGTTGGCGACTCAGCCGGGGCTCTCGCTGAGTATGAGCTCTTATTGTCAGACCGAATGCGAGTCCTGGGACCCGACCACCCAGACACCTTGAACACTCGCGCCAACATCGCATATTGGCGGGGCGCTCTTACCGATTACGAGCGACTGCTCACCGACCAACTACGGGTCTTAGGAGCCGATCACCCCAACACCCTGAACACTCGCGCCAACATCGCATACCTGAGGAGCGAGACTGGCGCTCTCGCTGAGTACGAACAACTGCTCTCCGACCAGTTGCGAGTCTTGGGACCCGACCATCCAGATACCCTGGTGACCCGACACCAGATCGCCGTCTGGCGCGGCGAACCTGATGACGCTCCGGCTGCTCTAGCCGCATTGAAGGATGTCCTCGCCGACCAAGTTCGAGTCCTAGGACCCGATCACCCCAACACCCTGAACACCCGGCGCAACATCGCATATTGGCAGGAAAGGTCTGGTGACCTCTCCGGCGGCCTGACCGCGCTGGAAGACGTCCTCGCCGACCAAGTTCGAGTCCTGGGACCCGGCCACCCCAACACCATAGCCACCCGCGAAGACATCTCCCACCTAGACAGCAAGGCGGCGGCGCTTGCAGAGCTCAGCACTTTGCGGTCCACACTCGAGGACGAATACTCCGCCCTGGCCCGGATGATCGACGACGATCAGGTCAGGAACTCAGCAGCACAGGACGATCCGGACGATGAAGACTCCGTCCCGGACTATATCGAGGATCGGGCCATGCACTCAGCAGCACAGGATGATCCAGACGATGAAGCCCCTGGGACCATGGGCTGAAACCGGAGCATACCCGACGCGTCAGCAACGACACTGAGAATATCCACCATCACATCCCGCTCAAAGGCATAGCGTGGCGCTCGGCCTCAGTCTGTGCGACCTCCTACCCGGCGACGTACCGGACCTGACCGAAGGTCGATGATCATGTCGCACCCCGCCACGACGTAGCTCGCGAGCTCAGGCCGATGCGCTCGGTCTTGTCCGCCCACGTTGCGGATCGGGGACCAGGCCCAGGTAGCGGGAGACGGTGTGCTCGACCTCGGCCATGTCGGCACGGGTGAGGTAGTCCACCGGGTCGCCCACGATGTAGGAGACGTCGATGGTGCGTATCTGGTCGACCAGGACGCGGGCGGGACGTCCTGCGATCTCGATCTGGGGGCGGGTCAGGGAGGGCTGGGCTGAGGTCGAGGTGGGGATCACCACGGCGACCGACAGGGGCGAGCCGGTCGGTGAGAGCACCAGGCCGAGACGGCGACCACGCTGCTCGTGCCCGCGCGTCTGGCCGAGGTCGATCCGATAGACCGCCCCTCGGATCACCAGGCCTCCGGTTCCGCGTTGAGGTCCTCGTCAGCGATCCGCTCGGCGTCGCGGCGGAACCGCTCTTCCCATGCCTGCTGGTCCAGCAGGCGCAGAGCACGCCGGATGGTGTCGGAGGTCGTCTCACCAGGGCGAGCAGCAGCGCGCAGGATCCGCTCATCGTCTGCGGTGGGTCGGAACCCTATCGTCGGCATCCACCCAGCGTAGGTGCTGTGCAACACTTGTTCAACAGACTGTCGCCACGGCTCGACCGGGAGGGTCTCATGAGTTCTGTCCGCCCCCGACGGGCGTGCACGCATGTCGACCCGGGGAGACATTGCCATATGCACTGACGATGCACTAACATTGTTTCCATGGCTGCTCAGACGACGTTGACCATCCGGATCGACGAGGACATCAAGGCGGCCGCCAAGATGCGGGCCGCCGACCTGGGGCTGTCGCTGTCCGCGCTGGTCACCAACCAGCTGCGACGGTTCGTCAACGGTGCGCCGGTCGTCATCGACGACGACTCGCTGATCCCGTCGCCAGCCACCCGCCAGGCCCGCGCCCAGGCCCTGGCCGACTATCGCGCTGGTGACTACGTCGTCCTGGCCGGTGCTGACGACGTCGCCAGGTATGACCCTGCGTCCGATGCCTAACCTGCAACCTGTCCGGTTCGCTGCGACCAGGCAGTTTGCCAAGGCCTTCGCCAGGCTCCCGGCCAAGAAGCAGGAGAAGGTCAGGCAGGTGCTGGCCACGGCCCTGGACGACATCTCAGCCCCGCTGCTGCGCCTGCACCCGCTGACCGGCGACTGGGCCGGTGCGTACTCTCTGAGCGCAGGTGGAGACCTGCGCATCCTCTTCGAGGTCGTCGAAGAGCCTGGTGACAACCAGAGCCAGGACGACGACCAGACCGAGGGCCGCGACGACAAGGAGTCGCAGACCGTCGTCGTCGGCATCCTGATCACCGTGGGAACTCACGCCCAGCTCTACGGGTGACGACCAGCTCTACCAGTTCGGGCGGGCCGCCAGGCGAGGCAGGATCGTCAGCCGGATCAGGCCGCAGTCCCACGACGCCGGGTGAGCCTGCTGCCGGACGCTGAGTGTTGCGACAACCACGACAGCTACCGCCGCGAATCACACTCCTGAGGCAGAACGCCGCCTGTGATCCTCTGGACGTCAGCCCCTGGCTCGACCAGACGGTCCTAGCGGGGGGAGGATGGACGGGACGCCCGGGAACTCTCCTCGGGCGCTGATGCGGACGAGGAGTGAGCATGGCTGACCTGACCGATCACGGGCCTGAGCCGTACGTGCTGGACATCGAGGAAGCGACCCTGGAGAACCGGAGCTTCCGCGCCACCTTGTGGACGGGGGCGCACCTGCAGCTCACCGTCATGTCGATCCCCGCGGGGGAGGACATCGGCCAGGAGGTGCACCAGGGCAACGACCAGTTCTTGCGCATCGAGCAAGGGACCGGGTGCGTCGAGATGGGGCCGACGCAAGACCAGGTCACGTTCTCCGCACAGGTGAGCCACGACGACGCGGTGTTCGTCCCCGCCGGCACGTGGCACAACATCATCAACACCGGCGACCAGCCGTTGAAGCTGTACACCCTCTACGGCCCCTCCGACCACCTCCACGGCACCCTCCACCCCACCAAGCAGGACGCCGAGAACGACCCCCACGAGCACTAGGGTGCGTCGCCCGGCTCCGTGCGAGCCGGACGCGCCGCAGCTCGCGGGGAGCGGGGAGACGCGCCCTGGCCAGGTCGGCCCGCGTCGCTATCTCAGGCCACCCTCGAGCTGGTCCAGGCAGCTGTCGAGGATGTCGGTGAGCTCGGCGGTGAAGTCGCCTCCGCGCCAGATGTGCACGGCCGTGACGATCGCACCGACCAGCGTGTGCGCGGTGAGGAACCGGGTGACCGCCTCGGGGTCGTCCAGCCGTAGGCGCACGTGCGGAGGAGTGGCTCCTCCGTCCGGGTCAGCCGGAGGTACCAGGCCGCGTCGCCTCTGGTCCTGGGCAGCGAGGTAGTCCGCGAGCGCAGCGGTCTCCTGGATGAACGCCGTGTGCACCGCGGGCTCGTCGATCATGTACCGCACCCGACGCTCGAACGCCTCCGCGTCCTGCGCGAGCGCCGGTCGCATCTGGTCGAACACCTGGCGGGTCGCGGCCAGCAGCGGCACCGACGGGTCGACGGCGAGGATCGCCCGAGCCAGGGCACCGTCGAGCTCGTCGTGGGTGACCAGACGTTCTTTGGCGCCGAAGTGGCGGTACACGGTCGAGACCGACACCCCCGCGGCCTCGGCCACGTCGTCCACCGAGACGTTGGTGTAACCACGAGCGTCGAACAGGTCCAGCGCGGCGGTCTGGATGTGCGCGCACACCATGAGGTTCTTGCGCTCGCGCAACGTCAGGTTGGGCGGGCCCTCGGGAACGGTCTTCTTCGGGTGCGACAGCACAGCACGAGTCTAGGACGTACCCCTCCTTCACCTCCGGAGCGCAGAGCGTCCGGGAACCCACCCTCGGACCGTCGTCGAGCTCACCTGGCAGCGATCCCCCGCCGTGCTGCTCACCATCCGCGCTGCTCACCATCCGTGTTGGCCGGCACCCGCCCGCTGGCCAGGGGCACGCTCCGACCACCCGCATCGCCGCACCAGACTTCTTGACAAGACTTGTCGCGTTCACGAGAATAGTCGCATGGATGCAGAACGTTCGCATGATCGCTCTCTCGTGGTCGAGATGCACCAGGTCCACAAGGCGTTCGGCCGGGTCAAGGCCCTCGACGGGCTCGACCTGTGCGTCGAAGCGGGTCAGGTGCACGGGTTCCTCGGGCCCAACGGTGCGGGCAAGTCGACGGCGATCCGGGCGCTGCTGGGGCTGATCCGGGCCGACGCCGGGCAGATGCGGGTGCTGGGTCTGGACCCGTGGGCCGATCCCGTCACGCTGCACCGACGTCTCGCCTACGTGCCCGGCGACGTGGCGCTGTGGCCGACCCTGACCGGGGGCGAGGCGGTGGACAACCTGCTCGCGCTGCACGCGGGCGGGCGGCTCTCCCCCGAGGTCGTCGCCCGCCGTGACGAGCTCGTCGACCGGTTCGAGCTCGACCTGGCTCGGCGGTGCCGCACCTACTCCAAGGGAAACAGGCAGAAGGTCGCCCTGGTCGCGGCGTTCGCCACCGACGCCGAGCTGTTCCTGCTCGACGAGCCCACCTCTGGGCTCGACCCGCTGATGGCCGCTCAGTTCGCGCGGTGCGTGAGAGAGGTCACCGCCCGTGGTGCGGCGGTGCTGCTGTCGAGCCACATCATGGCCGAGGTCGCCGACCTGGCCCACGCCGTGACCATCATCCGCCACGGGCGTGCCGTGCACACCGGCCCCGGCACCGACGCCGCCACCCTGAGGTCGGTCTTCGACGCCCAGTACACCCGACCGGGGCGAGAGACGAGCGAGGCTGCTCGCCCGGCAGAGCCGGTCGAGGGTGATGAGGAGCGGAGCGAGAAGCACGACGACGCCGCACAGCCCGGACCGCAGGGCGGGGCAAGCCGATGACCCGGCACCACGCGCTGTCAGGCACCTGGCGGCTGGCGCGGATCGCCGCCCGGGCCGACCGGGTGCGCCTCGCGCTGTGGGTCGTCGGGCCGGGCCTGGCCATGGTCGCGGTAGCCCGTGGTGTGCGAGAGATGCTGCCCGACGCCATGAGCCTGGCCGTCTACGGCGCCCACATGAGCGCCGACCCCGCGCACCGGGTGTTCCACGGCCCGGGGCACGCCCTGAGCACCTACGGCGGGGCCACCATCTTCGAGGGTGGTGGCTTCGTGCTGCCCGTGGTGGCGCTGCTGGCCGTCCTCACGGTGGCCAGGGCCACACGAGGGCAGGAGGACAGCGGCCTGGCCGAGCTGGTGCGTGCTGGGGCCGTGGCACGCCGGGCACCCCTGGCCGCCGCTCTGCTGGTGACCTGGGCCGCCGCTGTCGGGTCCGGGGTCGTCGTCGGGCTGGGGCTGGTGGCCACCGGGCTGCCAGCCGCCGGGTCTGCCGTCTACGGGCTGTCTGTGGCGCTGGCCGGGATCGTGTTCGCCGTCGTCGGTGCACTGGCAGCCCAGGCCGCGTCAGGGGCCCGGGCGGCAGGCGCGCTCGCAGGGGCTGCCGTCGGCCTGTCATACCTGGTGCGCGGCATGGCGGACCTCGAGCGGGCTTGGTGGAACGTGCTCTCGCCGCTGGGCCTGCTGCAAGACATGCGCCCTTACGCCGGGGAGCGTCTGTGGCCGGCGGTCGTCGTGCTGGCCGTGGCCGTTGCGGGGACGGTCGCGGCGTGGGCCTTCGAGGGTCGACGCGACCTGGGTGCTGGCCTGCTGCCGCAACGCCCAGGGAGGGTCCGGGCCGAGATCGGCCTGGTGCGCCTGCCGACAGCGGGGCTGACGCTGCGGCTGGAGCGCGCCCCGATGCTCGGGTGGGGCGCGGGGCTCGGTGCCCTGGCCTTCGGCCTGGGCGTCGCGTCCAGCGGTCTGGTCGACGTCACCACACAGGGGGCCATGGTGGCCGCGTGGAGCGGCACGAACCCCACCGAGGCGTTCTTCGCCTACGCCGCCGCCCTGCTCGCCATCGTGGCTTCCTGCGCGGGCGTGGCCTGCGTCCTGCGCGGTCGACGCGCGGAGGCCACCGGGCTGCTCGACCTGTACCTGGCCGGGCCGTTGAGCCGGGTGCGCCTGGTCACGCTGCGGCTGGGCGTGGCGCTCGGCACCGCGACGCTGACGCTGGCCACCAGCGCCCTGGGCCTGGCCGCCGGGCGGCAGGTCGCCGGGGCTGTCGACGGGACCTCGAACCCTGAGCTCGTCGGACGCGTCGGCGAGACCTTGGCCCTGACCCTGGTCCACGCGCCCGCCGTGTGGCTGGTCGTGGCGCTCGCCGCTCTCGCCTGGGCGGTGCTGCCGCGCTGGTCCGGGATCGGCTGGGCGGTCCCGTCCTACACGCTGACCGTCAGCCTGGTGGGCATCGTGATGCGACTGCCCGCGTGGACGATGAGCCTGTCGCCGTTCGACCACGTGCCGAGCCTGCCTCAGCAGAGCGCCGCGACGTGGGCGCTGCCCCTCATGGCTGCCGGCGCGCTGGTCGTCGCCGTCGTCGCGGTACGACGGCTGCGAACCCGTGACCTGGTCCCCGCCTGATCGGGGGCTCTGGTCGCCCACGGCGTCGCCGGTGCTCTCCGACGCCCCAGCGAGAGCCCGACAACCCAGCGAGAGCCTGACAGCACCGAGCCCACCACACAGACAGGTCACGCCCTGGTGGCACGCGCGGGGCGAGAACAGCCCGGTGTTTTGTCCATGGTCGGAGGGTATGTACCCTTTGAGTCAGGTGTAGTAGCCTGCGCCTCACCGAGATTACCTGTGAGGCTGTCATGTCCCCATCTCCGCGCGGTGCGCGCCGCGCCCTGTCCGTTCTCGCCGTCACCGCGCTGGTCGCGGGGCTCGGGGTCGCTGGCGCCAGCGCCGCCCCCGACGACGCGCCCTACCAGCCGACCGAGGCTGTCAACGTCGTGGTCGTCGGTGACTCGTACTCCTCGGGCAACGGGACCGGGCTCGGCAGGGTGCTCGCGCCCACCCCGGTCTACGGATACCACGACGACGCCTACCGCAGCTCTCTGAGCTACGCGCAGGGCTATGTGACCTGGCTCAACACGCAGGGGGCGGCAGCGACGCTGAGGAACCTCGCGGTCAGCGGCGCCACCACCGCGACCGTGATGGCCGACCAGCTGCCCCTCGTCCCCGCCGACACCGACGTCGTGCTCCTGACGATCGGGGGCAACGACGCGGGGTTCTCCACGATCATCCAGCTGTGCTTCGCCCCGGGGGCACGCGACCCCGAGAGGTGCAGCACCGCCGTCACCGCGGCCGAGGCACAGATCCCCGTGGTCATCGAGAGCACGCGGCAGATCCTGACCGCCCTGGAGCAGCAGCTGCGCCCGGGGGCCGAGGTCGTCCTCGTGGGCTACCCGCGCCTGGCGCTCGGCGACGTCGACTACGTGCTGCGCAGCGACACGGCGACCTATGACGCCGGCCAGGCCATCCGCGCCGTGGGCCAGGTGTTCGACGACGCGCAGCGCACCAGCCTGGTCGGTGCCTGGAACGCCGAGCAGGCGCTGCGCGTGACCTACGTGCCGACCGCGGAGGCCTTCGCCGGCCACGAGCCCGACCCCCGCGCGGACGTCAAGAACGACCGTCGCTGGATCAACGAGTTCTTCGAGACGCTCGGTGCCACCGGCCCCGGCGGCATCACCGTCGCGGTGCTCAGCGTCGACCAGCCCAACTGGTACCACCCGAACGTCGCCGGCCACCAGGCCATCGCGGCGCGGATCGCCACGGTGGTCGGTATGCCCGCCGCCTCCCGCCCGATCCCCACCACGACAGACGACGAGACCACCCGGGCCGGCACCGAGCCGTTCGCCTGGATCCAGGGCCCGTACGCCGCTGAGGTCGGCTCGACGATCACCGTCGACGCACGCGGCTCCTACGCGATCGGCGCCGACCTCGTCTCGTTCGAGTGGGACTGGGACGGCGACGGGACCTATAGCGAGCCCGTCTCCACGCCCCTGGCCGACCGCACGTTCGAGACCGTGGGCACCTGGGAGATCGGGCTGCGGGTGACCGACAGCGAGGGCCGGGAGGCCACCGCGACCACCCGGGTCCGCATCGACCCCTCCCCGCTCGTCTTCGAGTGCGGCCAGGCATGCGTGATGGTGGACCTGCCTGGCGTGCGCGAGCTGACCCCGGAGGAGGTCGCCGAGTGGCGTGCCGCGAACAACGGCACGACCGGTCCCGAGCAGCCGGGACAGCCTCGCCCGGGTGAGCCCGGTCCCGGACAGCCGTCCGACGGCGCTCCGTCTGCCCCTGATGGGAACCTCGCCAAGACCGGCGCTGACTCCGGCACCCTGCTCCTGGGAGCGCTCGGGCTGATGCTGCTCGTCTTCGGCGCCGCCGTGATGGCCTCACGACGACGCCTGGCCACCAGACGAGGGCAGTGAACCCCTAGAACCACGAACGCGGTCCGGACCATCTGGTCCGGACCGCGTTCGACGTGCCAGGCCGAAGGACGCTGGGTTCATCAGGGGCGACGACGTCTGGCTCGTCGGGAAGGACGCGGTCTGCCTGGTCGGGCCCGACGATGGCCAGAGCTCGGATCGGCGTCGAGGTCGAGCCTCTCGCGCCGTCGAGACGAGGAGCCCGACGATCGATACCTGCCATCCTTTCGGATGATCGACGCCTGCCGGACGGGTCTATAGCCTGCCGAGAAACGGTGCTCCAGCATCTTTGTCTCGGAGCCGTCCTTCGATCCCGAGGAGCCACGACCATGCGACGCACGATCACTCGCGTGCTCACCCCACTCATCACTGCCGCCGTCGTCGTCGCCCTCGCTGGGTGCACCGACGACACGGCGACAGCATCGACCACGATCGACAGCGCACCGCCGGCAGCCGACACCTCGGCACCACAGACGGGCACTCTCGACCCGACTACCACTCCCGAGTGCGTGCTCGCCGACGGGTACAACATCTGCGGCGATGAGTACTCCACCATCGTATGGATCCGTGGTGGTCCGGGGATAGGCTCAGCCGACGGGATGATCATCCTCTACCCGGACGGCTCCTTCACGCACGGGGACGACCTGCTTCCTCCCTCGGACGACACGTGGGAGCCCCAGTACGGCGCAGCACCCGGCCGCTGGGCACGAAGCGGCGAGGTCCTCACGCTGACCTTCCCCGACGGGACCACCGCCCAGGCCACCTTCAGCGGTGCCGGGGGTCCTGGCGACGACTACAGCTACAGCGACCCCAAGACCATGACCCTGCGCCTGGACACCGGCACGCTCACGTTCACCGAGCTCCCCATCGGGAACGACTGACCGCACCTGCCCTGCTGGACGCACCAGCGAACATGTCCGAGCCTGGCTCAGAACAGTGGCACGTCACCCGGGCCGGGCTCGGCCCGCCGGGCACCTTGTCTCTCAGGCGTGCTCGGCGATGATGGCCTCAGCGACGGCCCGGGCATCGCTGGCGACGGCCGCCAGGCCTGTCCCCGCAACCCAGGAGCCGGTCACCCAGAGGCCCGGGGTGGTCTCGGCGAGGTTCTTCACGGTGGCCACCGCCTCACGGTGGGCCGCCGACGGCCGGGGCATCGCCTGCGTCCACACCACGACGTCGAAACCGACCACGCTGTCCGGAGCCAGCTCCAGGTCGAGCAGCCGGCTCGCGTCGACCAGCGCCGCGTCACGCCGGGCGGCGCGGTTCGCGTCGGTCCACTCCCCCAGGGTGTTGCCCTCGTAGGAGACTCGCAGCACGTGGCGGCCCGGGCCGGCCTGCTCGGCCAGCCACGGCCACTTCACCGTCGAGTGCGTCAGCGCCTTGGCCTTCACCTGCGTGCAGCCTGGCGCGACCAGCACCCCGGTGCCACGAGGAGCCGCGTCCAGCCGGGCGTCGTCCACGACGAGCGTGACCAGGGTGGACGGCCGGCCCTCGTCGAGCTCGACCTCGTCCAGCCCGGGCAGGCCGGTCAGGGCCGGGGATGCCAGCACCAGCAGGTCCGCGCGGTGCCCGGTGGTGGTCGGGCCAGCGGTGCCCTGCGTGCCGGTCACGGTGACCGTCCAGCCGTCGCCGTCGCGGGCGACACCGGTGACCTTGCTGCGTACCTGGACCTTGCCGCCGTGGGCGACGACGTCGTCCACCAGCGCGCTGGTGAGCAGGTGCAGCCCCCCGCTCAGCCCTTGGACGGCCGAGCCGGCGGGCAGGCCGGTGTCGACCGCACGGACGGCGCGGGCCAGCGAGCCGCGTGCCCGGGGCAGCTCGGCCGCCAGGTGCGGGGCCAGCGCCGCGAGGGTCACGTCGGACGGGTCGGCGCCGTACACGCCGCCGACCACCGGGTGCACCAGGCGCTCCACGACTCGGCGCCCCATGCGGCGCTCGACCTGCTCGCGCAGGGACCCGCCCGCGCCGACCCGCGCCGGGAGGATCAGGTCCAGCCAGGCACGGGCAGCGCCGGCGAGGCCGAGGGTGCGGCGGATGCCGGACGAGCAGGGGCGTCCCGGCACGCCGAGCACCCCACCGCGCGGCATCGGGCGCGCCACGTCGGGCAGCTGCACCCAGGCACCCACAGGGTTCGGCGTGGTGATCCGCTCACCGAGGCCCATGTCGTCGAGCAGGGCCGCGACGTGCCCGCCTCGGGTCGCGAACGACTCCGCGCCCGCGTCGAGCGTGAGCCCGGCTACCTGGTGCGAGCGCACCGAGCCGCCCGGTGCGTCGCGCCCGTCCAGGACGAGCGTCTCGATGCCCGCACGGGCCAGCGCGCGGGCGACCGTCAGCCCGCCGATGCCTGCCCCGACGACGACGGCGCTGGTCGCGCTCTTGTTCGCCACAGCGTCCCCGCCCGTCGCGGAGCCCTTGCCCGTCACAGCGAGTGCACCAGCCTCACGACCTTGCTCAGCACGTCGGGGTCGGTGTCCGGCGGCACGCCGTGGCCGAGGTTCACGACGTGGCCGGGTGCGGCACGGCCCTTCTCCACCACGTCGCGCACGTGCGCCTCGAGCACCGGCCACGGTGCGGCGAGCAGAGCCGGGTCGAGGTTGCCCTGCACCGGCGTCGCCCCGCCCAGGCGGGCGACGGCCTGGTCGAGCGGCACCCGGTAGTCGACGCCGACGACGTCCGCGCCCGCGTCGCGCAGCGCCGGCAACAGCTCGCCGGTCCCGGTGCCGAAGTGCACCGTCGGCACACCCTCGGCCTTGGCGGCGGCGAGCACCCTGGCCGAGGCGGGCAGCACGTTCGCGCGGTAGTCGGCCTCGCGCAGCGACCCGACCCAGGAGTCGAACAGCTGGACCGCCTCGGCGCCAGCGCGAATCTGGGCCACGAGGAAGGCCGCCGACACGTCCGCGGCGTAGTCCATCAGGGCCGACCAGGCCGCCGGGTCGGTGTGCATCAGGCGGCGTGCGGCCAGGTGGTCGCGCGAGGCCCGGCCCTCGACCATGTAGGCGGCGAGGGTGAACGGGGCTCCGGCGAAGCCGATCAGCGGGGTGCCGTCGAGCAGCGTGACCGTGCGGCGCACCGCCTCGGTGATCGGGGCGAGCGCGGCCTCGGTGAGCGGGCCGGCCTCGGCCAGCCGGGCCACGTCAGAGGCGTCGCGCACCGGTGTGGTGAACACCGGGCCGATGCCGGCCTCGATGGTCACCGGCACACCTGCCAGGGCGAGCGGCACGACGATGTCGGAGAAGAAGATCGCGGCGTCCACCTGGTGGCGGCGCACCGGCTGCACGGTGATCTCGGCGGCGAGGTCGGGGTCCAGGCAGGCCTCGATCATGGCGGTGCCGGCCCTGGCCTCGCGGTACTCGGGCAGGGAGCGCCCGGCCTGGCGCATGAACCACACCGGCAGCCGCTGCGGACGGCGACCGGAATACGCGTCCAGAAGGGGTTTATTCGACACCGTGTCATCTCCCGACGAAAGGGGGGAACTTCTCACGAAGTATTGTGCCCGACACCATCGGACATGATTGACTATTCGATCATGGTGCTCTGTGCGGTCGTCGCGGACCACGTCGGGTCGGGGCTCGACGTGCTCGCCGCGCTGTCCGCCGGGGTCCGGGGGGTGGGGCCTGAGCTGGTGCGGACGGTCGACGGCGTGAACGGTGTCGTCGCCCTGTCCACCTGCAACCGTGTCGAGCTGTACCTGGACGTGCCCTGGGGTGACCAGGCCGCGCAGGACGCCGGGCTCCACGCGGCCCGTCTGCTGGCGGTGCGGTCAGCCACCCAGGGCGAGGGCATCACCGTGCACACCGGGCGTGACGCCGTGGCGCACCTGTTCTCCGTGGCCTCAGGGCTGGAGTCCATGGTGGTCGGTGAGCGCGAGATCGTCAGCCAGGTGCGCGCCGCGCTGACCACGGCCCGGTCACAACGGCTGACGGCACCGCTCCTCGAGGCGGCGTTCCAGACCGCGCTGCGGGTCTCCCGGACGGTGGTCGGGGCGGTGCCGCTGGACATGCTCGGGCGCTCGGTGGTCTCCGAGGCTCTGGACCTCACCGACGTCGCCCGCCCGGGCGCGCGTGCGCTGCTCGTGGGCACCGGCAGCTACGCCGGGGCCTGCCTGGCGGCGTTGCGGGCCCGTGGTGTGCAGGACGTCCGGGTGTTCTCAGGCTCCGGCCGGGCGCACGGTTTCGCCGCGCGGCACCAGGTGGACGCGGCCGAGGACCTTGACATCGAGCTGACGCGCTCCGACCTGGTGGTGGCCTGCTCGGGCGCCGGCCCCGTCCTCAGTGCTCGGCAGGTGGCCGACGCCGGCCGACCGCTCGCGCTGATCGACCTGGCGTTGCGCCGTGACGTCGCCCCCGAGGTGGCCGACCTTCCTGGTGTGCGGCTCGTCGCCCTGGCCGACGTGGCCGAGAGCACCCCGCGCACCGACGTGGCCGCCGCCAGCGCGCTGGTCGCCTCCGCGACCGACGAGTTCATGCGCGAGCGCCGGGCGCGCGAGTGGTCTGGCGAGCTGGTCGCCGCACGAGCCCAGGTGCTGCGCGCCTGCCTCACCGACGACGACCCGGCGCTGGCGCGGCGTCTGGCGCACCGCGAGATGCACGCCCCCACGGTGCGCGCCAAGGCCGCGGCCGCCCAGGGAGACCGCACCGCCTACGCCGCCGCGCTGGCCGAGGTCGCGGCGATGGCCGAGCTCACAGGACCAGCCCTCACAGGACCGACCTTCGCGAAGAGCAGGGCGATGTTGTCGGACGAGATGGCGATCACCGAGACGGCTATGGCCTCCGCTCGTCCGTAGGACGGCCGGAGCGCACCCGCACCACGCGCGTCCTCGCCGCGTGCACGTCTCACACAGCGCGTACGTCTCTCTCGGTGCGCGAGGTCACAGCCCAGCGGCGGTGATCTCCAGGAGCAGGTCGGTGGCCTCGGGTTCCCCGACGCTGACCCGCACCCCCTCGCCGGCGAAGGGCCGGACCATCAGGCCCGCGCTGGCGCACCGGTCGGCGAAGACGGTGCTCCGCTCCCCCAGGGGCAGCCAGACGAAGTTCGCCTCGCTGTCGGTCACCGTCCAGCCCTGGTCACGCAGGCCGGCGATCATCCTGGTGCGTTCGGCCACGATCCGGTCCACCCGACGCAGCAGCTCGTCACGCGCGCGCAACGAGGCCAGCGCGGCACGTTGGGCCAGGCTGGACACCTCGAACGGGGTGGTGACCTTGCGGATGCCGGCGGCCAGCCTCGGGCGGGCGACCGCGTAGCCGACCCGCAGCCCGGCCAGCCCGTAGGCCTTGGAGAAGGTGCGCAGCAGCACGACGTTGGGGTGCTCCGCGAGCACCGCGACCCCGTCGGGGGCCCGCGGGTCACGGACGAGCTCGAGGTAGGCCTCGTCGAGCACGACCACCACGTGGTCAGGCACCTTCGCCAGCATGGCCTCGAGCTCGTCGGCGTGCACCGCCGGGCCCGTGGGGTTGTTCGGGGTGCAGACCAGCACCACCCTGGTACGCGGCGTCACGGCGGCGGCCAGCCCCGACAGGTCCAGACGACCGCCAGCACCCAGCGGCACCGGGACGGCCGTCGCCCCCGCCAGGGCGGTGGCGATGGGGTAGGCCTCGAAGGAGCGCCACGGCATGACGACCTCGTCGCCGGCGTCGCAGAACGCGTTGAGCACGTGGTTCAGCACAGAGACCGACCCGGCCCCGGGCACCACCTGCTCGGGCGCGACACCGAGGGACGCGCCGACCGCCTCGGACAGCTCGGTGGCCATCATGTCGGGGTACCGGTTGACGTCAGCGGCGGCGTCGCTGATCGCGGCCAGCACGCTGGGCAGCGGCGGGTAGGGGTTCTCGTTGGACGACAGCTTGAACGCCTGCGCACCCACCGGCGGACGACGGCCCGGGGTGTAGGCGGGCAGGTCGGCCACGGCACGTCGCAGCTGGACTCGGCTCACGCCTGTCAGCATGCCACCGTCTCGGGCGCGTCGGCGTCCGCGCCTGGCAGAATCTGTACCTATGAGTCTCGTGGTACGGATCATCAGCAACGGGATCGCCATCTGGGTCGCGACGCTGATCCTGCCCGGCTTCACCGTCGTCGGGGCCACCTCCACCCTCGAACGCGTCGGCGTGTACCTGCTGGTGGGGCTGATCTTCGGAATCGTGAACGCGGTGGTGAAGCCCATCGTGAAGGTGCTGTCGTTCCCGGTGTACATCCTGACCCTGGGCCTGTTCACCCTGATCGTCAACGCCCTGATGCTGATGCTCACCGCCTGGATCACCTCCGCCACCAGCTGGGGCCTCCAGATCGACAACTTCGGCACCGCCGTCCTCGGCGGCCTCATCGTCTCCGTCGTCTCCTTCGCCCTCTCCGCCATGACCAAGCGCCGCGAAGGCCCCGCCGTCGCCGTCGTCCGCGTCGACTGACCCGCTGGCCGGCAAGCCACGACGAGCCAGGACTATGGTCCCAACAGCGCATCAGTCCGCGCTGATAAGGCGATCCTACCTGCTCGAGCACTCTCAGTAGCCATGACTGCAGACGCCTTGACTCCCCCCCCCCCCCCCCC
>Ga0123356_10000304_pt1 | contig 56175 bp, 48 predicted proteins | sample TergutEmb28metaG_2_FD_92546 | JGI IMG/M metagenome (GOLD analysis project Ga0123356, IMG submission 92546) | Embiratermes neotenicus P3 segment gut microbial communities from Petit-Saut dam, French Guiana - Emb289 P3 | ecosystem: Host-associated > Arthropoda: Insects > Digestive system > Gut ...
CTGCACCTTCAGCGCCTCTCGTTATAGCAACAATACCCATAACAACAGCAAACGCGATAATACAAAGTACATCGTCTATAACGGCAGCGGCAACGATAGTAACACCTTCCGGAGAATCCATTTTTTTATTCTCTGATAATATTCGTGCAGTTATGCCAAGTGATGTAGCCATACAAAGTATCCCAAGAAAAAGGCTGCCTTCATGCATTATTGATACACCATAAAATAATGAATATGCCAATGCGCCTGAAAAGAATGAAACAACTACACCCCCTAAACCTACAATACTTCCGACCACGGAGTAACGCAGGAAAAGCGCGATGTCGGTTTCAAGACCGGATGCAAACAGCAATATAACGGAGGCAATCGCAGCTATCGCGTATAACTCGTTGCTTACAGGCAAAGAACTTCCGAATAATTCCATCGCATTCGGAAAGATACCATGGGGAAGCCCGGGTAAAGGGATGCCTCCAAGTGCAAAAGGTCCTATAACGATACCTGCAATAAGTTCGCCTAAAACCTTGGAAATTCCGATTTTTTTAGCAAGTCTGCCGAATAATTTAACGGCAAACACAATTATACCCAACTGGAGCGCCATAAGGGCTACAAGTTCGGTAATTGATTCAGATCCATCACCTATAGACATAATCTAAATTCCTCCATTTTTCTAAAAAAAAACATGTTTTATTAATTCTAATTGATATTTTTTAAAAAGCAACCATCGAATTGGCAGAATTTTCTGGTACATTATTGGTACGTTTACTAGTAGGCTATAGAAGCTTTTTTTGTTAAAATAAAACATGAAAATAGCGGTTGTAAGCGATATTCACCAGAGTGCTCATTGGCGGAAATTGATTAATCATGCGGCAGATTTTGATAAAATAATTTTTCTTGGGGATGAGTTTGACTGCTGGACAAATAAATGGCCGCTTCAGATGGACAATGCAGAAAATATAATTACTTTTAAAAAAAGTTATCCCGGTAAAATTGATCTTTGCTGGTCTAATCATGCTATTAGTTATTTTCTGGACGAAAGATGCAGCGGATATCAAAGTAATCATGCTGCCGGTATTGAGGAATTTTATAAAAAAAATAAAGAGTTTTATAATGTCATTTATATTTATGATAAATGGATTTTTTCCCATGGCGGAGTTTCTGCAAAATGGATGAAGTCCTGCGGCATTAATGAATTAAACGAGATCAACCAGTTATTTAAAGATAAACCAAATTTTTTTAAATGGGTTGGCCCTGACGGTTACGGAAATAATCCAAAAGAAGGGCCTTTATGGATCCGTACAGAAGCTCTTATTAACAATTATGTCCAGGGTTATAATCAAATAGCCGGCCACACAGAAAATCTCCAGCCGCGCATCGTTAAAAAGTACAAACAGATTTTTGTTTTTTGCGATACTCCCGGGCATAATTACCTTACTGTTATTGATACAAAAACAAACGATGTTGAATTTGTTAATTTAAAGTGAATGCTGTCTCTCGGTTGAAATATTTTCTCCAAAAAAGTATATTACTACTATGAACTCTATAGAATTACCCAAAGTTTACGACCCAAAATCTTTTGAGGATCGAATCTATGCTCAATGGAAGGATTCTGGCGCATTTACACCAGAAGCAGCAAAAGACACCTCCAAAGAACCTTTTGTTATCACTATTCCCCCGCCGAATGTTACAGGTGTCCTGCACCTGGGGCATGGTTTAAATAATAGTCTTCAGGACATTATTGTCCGTTTTCATAGAATGCGCGGCGTTCCTACACTCTGGGTTCCCGGCACTGACCATGCGGGTATCGCTACCCAGAACGTAGTAGAACGCAAACTAAAAGAACAGGGAAAAAACAGGCGGGAACTTGGGCGTGAAAAGTTCCTGGAAGAAACATGGAAAGTAAAAAACGAACACCACGCGATTATAACTAAACAGCTGGAAAAAATCGGCGCCAGTGTTGATTGGAACCGCGAGCGTTTTACCATGGACGAAGGCCTTTCCCGCGCGGTGCGTGAAGTTTTTGTTACCCTATACGAGCGAGATCTTCTATATAAAGGCAATTATCTTGTAAACTGGTGTACCTCCTGCGGTACTGCTCTTGCCGATGATGAGGTCGACCACGAAGACACTGCAGGAAAAATGTATCACTTACGCTATTATTTTAATGATGATTACGATGCAAGCATCGGCGAAAGTTTTATCGAGATAGCCACAACACGCCCCGAGACACTGTTAGGTGACACTGCCGCAGCCGTTCATCCCGAGGACGAGCGCTATACTAGTTATAAAGGCAAAACCTTACGCCTGCCTTTAACAGAAAGAGATATACCCCTAATTTTTGACCCATATGTAGAGCGCGGTTTTGGAACAGGAGCGTTAAAAGTAACACCTGCACATGACCCTAACGACTGGGATCTCGGCAGAAAGCATAACCTGGAAATTATCAATATACTTAACCCAGACGGAACTTTAAACGAAAATGTACCGGAAAAATACCGCGGTTTAAATATTAAAAAAGCGCGTGCGATTGTAATTGAGGATTTAATTAACGGCGGCTGGTATGTTAAAGACGAACCTATTAAACACTCTGTTGGTCATTGTTACCGCTGCAATACAGTAATAGAACCTTTCCTTTCCGAGCAGTGGTTTGTAAGAATGAAACCATTAGCCGATAAAGCATTGGCGTGCTGGCAGAAAGGCGAAATTATTTTTTATCCTAAAAAATGGGAAAATACCTACAAACACTGGATGGAAAATATAAAAGACTGGTGTGTAAGCCGTCAATTATGGTGGGGGCACCGCATCCCGGCCTGGACTTGTTCAGACTGCGGCAAGCTTACAGTTTCACGTAACGATATTGATGTTTGCCCGCATTGCAATAGCAAAAATATAGAACAGGACAATGATGTTTTAGATACCTGGTTCTCAAGCTGGCTCTGGCCGTTTTCAACATTAGGCTGGGAAAAACCGGGCGTTTCAACTCCCGACCTGGAAAAATACTACCCTACTACTTCATTAATCACAGCTTACGACATTATTTTCTTTTGGGTAGCAAGAATGATCATGGCAGGATTGGAGTTTACAGGCAAAGCGCCTTTCCGCGACATTTATATCCACAGCCTTGTCCGCGATAAACAAGGACGCAAGATGAGCAAGTCTTTAGGGAACGGAATTGACCCTTTAGAACTTGTAGACGAGTTCGGCTCGGATGCGATGAAGTTTACTCTTGCATTCATGTGTGCACAGGGGCAGGATGTACTTGTAGATAAAGATTCTTTTAAACTTGGTTCAAAATTTGCAAATAAAATTTGGAATGCAAGCCGTTATATATTGATGAATTTAAGCGGCAGAAACATTATCGAAAATCCTGTTTTAAACGCCGCCGACAAATGGATTTATTCACGTTTAAACACAGCGGCAAAAGCAATGCGCGAAGCATTCTTTTCTTACCGTTACAATGACGCAGCGCAGACAGCTTACGAGTTTTTCTGGAATGATTTTTGCGACTGGTATGTAGAAGCTACAAAACTTTCCATGAAAGGCAGCGGCGAAACGGATGTTTCTTCTGAAGAAAAAGATCGCGCGGCAGCTGTATTATTGGATGTATTAGCTGAATCGCTCAGGCTTCTCCACCCTCTCTTGCCGTTTGTAACAGAAGAAATTTACAGCAAACTACCGGAACAGGTAACAAGTAACAGTGAACAGGGAGCAAGTTTGCTTATCTGTACACGTTATCCTGAATACGATGAAAAGCGTTATTCGCCGGCAGAAGAAAAAAACTTTTCGGCTCTGCAAGCGCTTGTTGGAATGGTTAGAACAATCCGAAGCGAATGCGGTATAACCCCCGATAAAAAACTTAAAACCCTAGTTCGAGCAAGCTCTGAATTGGAAAAACCATTTAATGAAAACCTTGAATTAATAAAACTTCTTGCAGGTATAAGCGATCTTTCTATAGAAACTGTTAAGGAAAATACAAAACCCCAAGGTTCTATCGGAATGGCTGCAAACGGCTTTGAAGTATTCGTATTTATCGCAGAAGCAATAGATACTGCCGCTTTAAAGAAAAAATTTACAAACGATCTTGAAAAAGACCGCAAGTACATAGAAGGAATAAAAAACAAGCTCGCAAACGAACAGTTTGTAAAAAATGCTCCAGGCGAACTTGTTCTGGAACAAAAAGCAAAACTGGAAGAAGCTCTTTTACGGACAGAAAAATTCAACAATTATATTAAGGAACTTTAATGAACACAGAACAAATGGATCAATTAAGCGGTATTCGTCTTGCACCCTATATTCAGCTTGCAACGTATCTGATAGGTAAATCGCGCGAGGGCGGCGGGAACATGTTCCGCCATCAGCTTGATACAATGTCTATTCTTGTAGATTATAAATTCATCGATTCAGTATTGCTTAAGGCTTCGCTTGTTCATGACGTTATTGAAGATGTTCCGGATTTTAATCATAACATTTTACTATCCATAGATTTTGAAAGCCATGCTGTATACAATCTTGTTCTGGAAGTTTCACGCCGTCACGGAGAAACAAAGGCAGATTTTTTAACACGCATAATAGAAAGCGGTTCGGAGAAAGCAAAGATACTTAAAGTTGCAGATCGCATATCCAACATGATTTCACTGGGTTTTGTTAACAATATGGAGTTTGTAGAAAGATATATTAATGAAACACAAAATTATCTTTTACCTCTTGCCGAAAAGACAGATTATAATATGTTCATCGAATTAAAAGACCTTGTAAACTCCAGGCAGAAATATCTTAACGATTACCGTAATTTAGAACGCTTTATTATTAATAATACTACGGAGGTTTAACCGTTTTCCCTGCGGTTTTTTATTTTGAATGTTTTACTGCAAAAAATAAAATCTCCTCTGGATTTAAAAAAACTTACCCTTGGAGAATGCAGTAAACTTGCACAGGAACTCCGCCGGCAGATTGTTTCTGTTGTTGCAACTAACGGAGGGCATCTGGCTTCCAATTTGGGAGTAATTGAATTAAGCATAGCCTTACACAGGGTTTTTAATTCACCGCAGGATAAAATTGTCTGGGATGTCGGGCATCAGTGTTATGCGCATAAAATACTCACAGGGCGCCTTGATTTATTTTCTTCGCTTCGCAGGCAGAACGGCATTGCAGGTTTTCCGAAACGCAGCGAGAGCGAACATGATTCCTTTAATACAGGTCATTCTTCCACATCAATATCCGCAGCTCTTGGCCTTTTGGCTGCGCAGAAAATTAAAAATAATAAAGATTTTGTTATTGCAGTAATAGGCGACGGCGCCCTGACAGGCGGACTCGCTTACGAAGCATTGTCTCATGCAGGGCATCTTGGCCTGCCGTTAATTGTTATTCTAAATGACAATAAAATGTCCATAAGCCGCAATGTCGGCGGTTTGTCAAAATATCTCAGCCGCCTTTCCATGAAAGAAAAATATCAGACTTTCCGCCGTCACTTTGATTCAATGGCAAAAAAGATACCTGTTTTCGGCGGCGCATTTTTTAATCTTGTTGTAAGATTAAAACGCGCTGTAAAAGCAGTATTTTATTTTGATAATTTCTTTGTAGATCTTGGCTTTGAATATGTCGGCCCTATTAACGGGCATAATATTCAGGCTCTTATTAATGTTTTTACCGATGTTAAAAAGTTAAACCGTCCTGTTGTAATTCATATAAATACGCGCAAAGGCAAAGGATACGGTTATGCCGAAGATGATCCGGACAGTTATCACGGCGTTGCTTCATTTTCAGTAGACAGCGGCTTAAACGGCAGCTTAAGCGGCAGTTTATCCGGCAGCGAACGGCAGGATTTACCAAAAAATCAAATTAATAAAAAAAGTTTTACAGATGCTTTCTCCGCCTGCATTACAGATATTGCAGAAAAAGATAAACGTATTATTGCAATTACCGCTGCCATGCAGACAGGCACAGGGCTTAAAACCTTTGCCGGTAAATTCCGGGATCGTTTTTTTGATGTTGGCATTGCGGAGGAACATGCAGTTACATTCGCCGCAGGTCTTGCTGCAGAAGGTTTACGCCCTGTTGTTGCGGTTTATTCAACATTTATTCAACGCGCTGTTGATCAGGTGATACATGATTGCGCTTTGCAGAAACTGCCGGTAATTTTTGCGCTGGACAGAGCCGGATTTGTCGGCGCAGACGGCGAAACTCACCAGGGGCTTTTTGATATTTCGTTATTCAGAAGCACTCCCAATATGACAATAATGGCTCCTGCAAGCGAAAATGAAATGAGGAAGATGTTAAATTTTTCTCTCACAGAGACGCAGAGACGTAACATTCCTTTGGAATGTAGAGAACACGGAGAAGAAACTAAAAGAAAAAGCGGACCTGTTTTAATTCGTTACCCAAAAGCACACTGTCCGCAGGAAATTGAGGCGTTCTCTGCTCCCTTAGAAACAGGACGCGGGGTATTTATTAATAAAAGCGGTAAAAAAGATGTTTGCCTTGCTTTTACCGGCAGTTTGTTCAAAGAAGCTGCCGAAGCCGCCGTTATACTTAAAGAAAAAGGAATAGAAGCCGACCTTTATAATCTTCGATTTTTAAAACCTGTTGATGAAGATTACCTGACAGGTATTATGAATGAATATAAACTTATCTGTTTTATAGAAGAAGGAATAAGGGAAGGCGGATTCGGCGAATACGCTTCTGCCCTTGCATTAAGATATAAATGCTCAGCACAAGTGCTTGTAATGGCGGCAGAAAACTGCTTTATCGAAGAAGACAAAGCATTAGGTACAAGGGAAGAATTACTTTCCATTAACCGCCTGGATAGTTTATCTATAACAGATAGAATAATGGCGTGTTTTATGGTATAGTAAGAAATGCAATGGATTCAGTGGCTTTCTTCAATATATGATTTTATCCGCCCCATTTTAGATGTAGCCCTCCTTGCCTTTATTCTGTACAAAGGTTATGAACTTCTGGAAAAAGCGCAGGCTTTCCCCCTTGTTAAGGGAGCGGGTTTTCTTGCCCTGGTCTTTGGTATTGCTTTCCTTTTTAATCTTTCAACTTTAAGATGGGCGCTTACAATGATTGCCCCCGGCTTATTTATTGCAATTGCCATTGTATTCCAGCCTGAACTAAGAAAAATATTTATCCGCCTTGGGCAGACAGAATTTTTCCGCCCCAATATTATAGCGCAAATTGGAAAACTTGATGCTGTTGTTACTGCGGCAGAACTTCTCTCTCAGAGAAGACGCGGAATGCTTGTTGTTTTCCCCAGAAAAATCAATTTAAAAAGTATAATAGAAACAGGAACAAAAATTAATGCAGAAATTTCTTCCAGTTTGATAGTTGCAATTTTTGAGTTTGACGGGCCTCTTCATGACGGTGCTATGATTATTCAAAACGGAAAAATTGCTGCTGCAAGCTGTTTTTTACCGCTTTCTGAAAGGCAGGATATACGCAAAAATTTCGGCACACGGCACAGGGCAAGTCTTGGCATGGCGGAACAATCAGACGCTGTAGTATTGATAGTTTCGGAAGAATCGGGAGCTATTTCACTGGCGTACGATGCAAAACTTTATTACGATTTAACAATTACAGAAGTTACGCGCAAATTAATGGAGCTGCTCGACAAAGGCAGCAGAAAAGAAACTTCCCTGCAAGCTGCAGAAAATAAAGGTTCATCTGCAGAAGAAGGAGAGATACTTGTCGAATAGGAGTAAACTTTTAGCAAAAATCACAGAAAAATGGCCTGTTAAAGTTCTCTCTTTGGCGGCAGCGCTGATCATTTCTGTTTTCTACAGAATGAACAGCCTGGAAACCCGGTTTTTTACTGTTCCATTGCAGATTGTATCAAGCGAAACTTTGCTGCCTGCTGCAGTTTTTGCAAGCGCCGTTAGAGTTTCATTACGCGGAGAAATTGACGGCATACAGCCAATCCTGGAAGAAGATATAGAAGCTTATATCGATCTTGGAAGATACACAAACGAAGGTTACTACAGGATTCCAGTTCATATACGGAAAAAAGGCAGCGCTCTTGGAGTTGAACCTTTGGAAATTTCTGTCCTTCCTTTGGAGATTCCGCTTCAGCTGGAAAACAGAGTAACAAAAAATATTCCTGTTTATCCGGTATTCTCCGGATACGTAGCGCAGGATTATGAATTAACATTTCAATCATTAATTCCCGGCAGCGTGTTTGCAGAAGGCCCGCGAAGCATCATGGAAAACCAAATCGAATTTTATACCGAGATTATTAATCTTGACAGGCGCCATGATGATTTTTTTATAATGGTAAATATTATTAACGATAACCCTCTCATTACCATTCATGGGAGCAGGATGTTTGAATTCCGCGGATCGATAAGCAGGATTGCGCGCGAAGAGCAAAACGAAACTTATAACTCTGTTATGGATAATACGCAATGATTATAGGCATAGGTATTGATATAGTGGAAGTAAAACGAATGGAACGATGGCTAAAGGATATAAAACTATTACAAAGGTTTTTTCATGACGAAGAAATAAAACATGTTCTTTCCGGAAAAAACGGCGCTCAGAGTTTAGCCGCAAGATTCGCCGCAAAAGAAGCATTCGGCAAAGCTCTTGGAACAGGTCTTGCAGATTTTTCATTAAAAGATATTATGATAAAAAACAGGGAAAACGGAAAACCGGAACTCTTTTTGCTGGAAACAGCGCAGAATGTTATGAAAAAATCCGGTGTTGATAAAATACACATTTCCCTTTCGCATGAAAGAGAAAATGCAATTGCAATGGTAGTACTGGAGGGAACATAATGCCGAAAAAAGGTAAAGATGAAGACAAAGAATTAAAAGTAACGTTTCAATCAAAGAAAGAGTTTGAATGCCCTGCATGCTTACATAGATTCAGAAAAGAAGAGCTTTTTTCCGGCGGAGGCAGGTTAATTGCAGGAAAACTGACAGAAGAACTTCACAGACTGTATGAACCTTCTGCAAAATACGGCGAAATATTTCCGCTGGTTTACGAAGCCATAGTGTGCCCTGAATGCTGGTTTTCATCCATGGAAAGTGATTTTGCTTCTTTGCCGAAAGAAAATATTGAAACTGTAAAAAAAGATCTGCAAAAGCGAATGAAAGAAACTTCGATGGTTTTTCCAAATGTAGATTTTCACGAAAACAGAACATTAATGGACGGAGCGGCGTCACAATACCTGACACTGCGCTGTTATGATTATTATAACAAACCAACATCTCCTACAATAAAACAGGGGCTTGCAGCCATTCGCTGCTCATGGTTAATTGATGAACTGCATAATAAATTCCCCGGGCAGAATTATGACTGGCTTGCTCTGCTTTTCAGAAAAAAGGCGCAGTATCTTTATAATGAAGCGCTAACACGCGAACAGAACGGAAAAGAAACTCTTTCCGGCATAAAAATCTTTGGCCCTGATACAGATAAAAATTATTCCTACGAAGGGATGCTGTATATGTGCGCTTATCTTCGCTATAAATACGGAGCCGCACATGACGAAGAAGCAAGAAATACCTCTCTGGAAGAAGCGCGGAGAACAATTGCAAAACTCTTTGGCATGGGAAAATCTTCCAAGGATAAACCCGGCGCATTCCTTGAACATGCCAGATCTCTTTATGATACGATTAACAAAGAATTATCGTAATGAACAGGAATATAAAATTAAAAATAACTTATGACGGCACCGGTTACTGCGGCTGGCAGAGACAGGAAAGCGAAAAAAATAATTATCCTACGATACAGGGAGAAATAGAAAAAGCCCTAAAAAAAATTCACGGAAAAGACATAAATCTTACCGGCTCCGGCAGAACAGACTCGGGCGTTCATGCTGCAGGTCAGATCGCAAACTTCTATACAGATATAAATAGCATTCCTGCAGACCGCTTTGCGCCTGCATTGAATTCGCTTCTTCCGTTTGATATTAGAATCCTGGAAGCCTGCGAAGTAAGCAGCGATTTTCATGCCCGCTTCAGCGCAAAAGCCAGATTTTACCGCTACCAGTTTTTATGCCGTTCAAACTGGTTTAACCCGGCTCTGCCCTTTGAAAGCCGCTTCAATCTGCATTTAAACCGTTTCCCGGACATCGAACTGCTTAACTCTTATTCAAGGTTAATATTAGGCGAAATTGATTGTTCAATTTTTACAGCCGCAGGAGACAGTTCGGCAATCGCCGGTAAATCTTTAAACCGCTATATTTACAGAGCATATTTCTACGCAGAAAAAGACAGATTAATCTTTGAAATTTGCGCCAATGCTTTCCTTAGAAGCATGGTTCGCTCTGTTGCAGGAACCTTCCTGCATTATGAAGATTTAAATCTCCCGCCGGAAAAACTGCAAGAAATTATCTCCAAAGGAGAACGCGCTCTTGCAGGCCCCACTCTGCCGCCTCAGGGATTATATTTGTGGCAAGTAGAATATTAAAAAAATCATATTGACATAAATGTAAAAAAACATCATTGTTCCCTATAGACAAAAAACTTGGGCAGAAGGAGGCGGAAGGAATATATTGATTGGTAGCGATGTTGTCATTAAAGGGATAAGCAAATCCTTTGGTGAGTTCGAAGTACTTAAAAATGTAAGCCTGGAAATTAAAAAAGGCGAGTTCTTTTCCCTTCTGGGACCTTCAGGATGCGGAAAAACTACCTTACTGCGGATAATTGCCGGCTTCGAACATCCAGACGAAGGTACACTCACCCTTGACGGAAACGATGTTCTTTCGCTTCCTCCCAACAAACGTCCAACCAATACCGTTTTTCAAAACTATGCCCTTTTTCCGCATCTTAGCGTTTTTGAAAATGTTGCCTTTTCTCCAAGATTAAAAGGAAACTCTTCATCTGAAATAAAGAAAAAAGTAGAACGATACCTTGAGCTTGTTCGTTTGGAAGGCCATGCCGATAAAAAACCAAACCAGCTTTCCGGCGGCATGAAACAGCGTGTAGCCATTGCCCGCGCTTTAATAAACGATCCTAGCGTACTGCTTTTGGATGAACCGCTTTCTGCACTGGACGCAAAACTGCGTCAGCATATGCTTATCGAATTAGACCGCATTCATGATGAAATCGGCGTCACTTTTATTTATGTAACCCATGATCAGCAGGAAGCGCTTTCTGTCTCAGATAGAATTGCAATTATGAATCAGGGAGAAGTTCTGCAGATAGATACGCCTCATGAAATTTATGAAAGCCCGGCTACAAATTTTATAGCCAAATTTATCGGAGAGACCAACCTTTACGACGGCATAATAACAAAAGTAGAAAAGGTTAAACTTCACGACTTTGAAGATGCAACCGAGTATATGGCAGAAGTTGAAATTCCTGAACTTGGAAAAATAAAAGTTACCGATGTCGATGAAATTCATGCAGGGCAGAAAGTAAGCTTTACTGTAAGACCGGAAAAAATTGTTATTACAAAAGAAAAACCTTCGACAAGCCGCGATGATATTAACCTGATTCAGGGTGTTGTAGATGAACCTATTTATTCCGGCTTTCAGACAAAATTTTATGTTCAGACTGACAGAACGATAATCCGTGTAATAAAACAGCACGCAAATTATTCCGACGAAGGGCCGGATATCCGATGGAAAGATTCGGTTTATCTTTCCTGGAGCGCCGTAGACGGTTATATCGTAGAGGTAAGAAATTGAAGCCGGATACCTCGCAGCTGCGAAGGAATCTTGGCCCGCTGTATTCTTCTCCAATGGCGATATGGTTTACAGCTTTTTTTCTGGCGCCGATTGTAATCATTATAATTTTCAGTTTTATGAAAAAAGGACTGCACGGCGGAGTAATAAACGAATTTTCCCTTGATGCTTACAAGTATCTTGTAAATCCTGTTTTTTTAAGAATAACGCTTCGTACATTAATTACATCGGTTATTGCCACAGTAATTACCATACTGATAGCGCTTCCCTGCGGTTATGCAATGGCAAGAAGCAAACATCAAACTCTTTTGCTTCTCCTTATTATCATTCCATTTTGGACAAATTTTTTAATCAGGGTTTTTGCCTGGACAAATATTCTAGGAAACAACGGATTTATAAATCAGCTTCTTATGCGTTTAGGTTTAATCGATGATTATCTTCCATTAATGTATAATCAAAATGCTGTAATTTTAGTTCTTGTTTATATGTATCTGCCGTATGCTATCCTTCCATTGTTTTCGACCATCGATAAATTCGATTTCTCTTTACTGGAAGCGGCGCGCGATTTAGGCGCAAGCAAGTTTAAATCCATGATTTTTATACTGCTTCCCAACATCCGCGGCGGCATCCTTACTGCTGTATTGTTTACGTTCATTCCGATTTTCGGCGCTTATGCAGTTCCGCTGCTTGTAGGCGGCATGAACTCTTATATGCTTGGAAACATAATAGCGGATCAGCTTTTAAAATCCCGTGACTGGCCGCGCGCCGCTGCTATTTCCATGGTGCTTACAATTGTTACTACTGTCGGCGTCCTGTGGATGATGTATGTGTATAAAAAGGAAACATCAAGAAAAATAGAAAATAAAACACAAAAAATATTTACGGAGGCTGTGCATTGAACTTAAACATTGCAATAAAAAAAATCACCTCCATAAGACCTGCAAAAATTCACGGCGAGGCAGCAAGGCATGCCAGACGCGCATACCTGCAGCGGTTTTCCATTTCGCAGACTGTTCTTGTTATAGCGCTTATCTTTTTATTTTTGCCTTTATTGGTTTTGGTGTTCTATTCATTTAACGGCTCTACAAGCATGCAATGGACAGGTTTTTCATTCAGATGGTATCAAAGACTGCTTACAGAACGCGGATTGTGGACAGCGTTAAAAAACAGCCTTATTATTGCTGTATCTTCTGCAGTAACAGCTACGGTAATTGGAACAATCGGCGCTATTGGAATAAGCTGGTATAAATTTAAAATGCGGAGTTATGTTCAGACAATTTCATTTCTTCCCATGATTTTACCGGAAATAATTATCGGCGTTTCTCTTGCAATCTTTTTTGCCGGAGTTGGAATTCAGCTTGGACTTCTTACCATATATATAGCGCATACAACTTTTAATATTCCTTTTGTTTTTTTAATGGTTATGGCGCGTCTGGAAGAATTCGATTTTTCCATTATCGAGGCTGCCGCAGACCTTGGAGCAAACGAAAGGCAGACTATGTTTAAAATAACAATTCCAATTTGCATGCCGGGTATTATTTCCGGGCTTCTTACTGCCATTACCCTGTCATTGGAAGATTTTGTAATTACATTTTTTGTCGCCGGCCCGGGTTCTTCTACCCTGCCAATCTTTATATATTCTGCGATAACGCGTAAAGGAGGCATAACGCCTCTAATAAGCGCTTTATCTGTTGTAATGATTTTGGGAACTGTTCTCCTTTGTATTATGCTAAGAAAGTTTTTAAAGTACATTGCAGCTAAATAAATATATGGTTAATGTATTTTATAACCATGGAAATTATTACTGGGGGTGTATGATGAAAAAAAGGAACATCATCTATCTTGTGGTTATGACGGTATTAATACTGCCCGTCATTATTTCTTGCGATTCAAGGGAACGGCTGTATATTTACAATTGGACATATTATACTCCGGATTCTGTCATTGAAAAATTTGAAAATGAATATAATGTCAGAGTTATTTACGATGAATTTGCTTCTAACGAAGAAATGTATGCAAAACTAAGAGCTTCTCAGGGAAGAAGCGGTTACGATGTCGTTTTTCCATCAAAGGATTTTGTTCCAATCATGATCCGGGAAGGCATGCTTGAAAGAATTGATCATTCAAAAATGACTAATTTAGGAAATATCGATCCAAAACTTCTTTTAATTATTGATTACGATCCGGATATGTCATATTCTGTTCCTTATTTTTACGGCGCCGCCGGTATTGCTGTTAACACAGCAAGGGTTCCGAATTTTGAACAAAGCTGGTCAATTTTTGCCAGAGAAGATCTTCGCGGCCGCATGACAATGCTTGACGATTTACGCGAAACTATAGGCGGTGCGCTTGCATACCTTGGGCACTCGGTAAACACAACAGACCCTGCTCATGTAGCGGCGGCAAGAGACCTTATCAATTATTCATGGAAGCCGAACCTTGTTAAATTTGACGCCGAAACATTCGGTAAAGGTTATGCCAACGGCGAGTTCTGGGTAGTTCATGCATTCCCGGAAGCAGTATATGAAGAAATTGCCGATGACGAATATCTTTTGGCTAATACTTTCTTTTTCTTCCCAAATGAAGGCGGCCCTTCATATATCGATAATATGGTTATTATGAAAAATGCCAGAAATGCCGAACTTGCGCATAAATTCATCGATTTTATACATAGACCGGAAATTTATGCCGAATTTGTGGACGATTTCCGCCTGCCTGCAACTGTAAATGTTCCTGCAAGGCAGTTTACCAGACCGAATAATGCCATATATTCAGAGGCAGATTTAGCCAGAACTGAGCTTGTCGGCGATCTTGGCGATTCGCTGGAGTTATATACAAACGCATGGTTTGACTCAATCAGGGTTGGAGACTAGGGCTTTACATTATTTTCCCTTTCTGGTACATTATAAAAGTGCAAACACTGAAAGTGTATACACCTTCAGTGTTAATACTTAATACCCGAAAGGGGCTCTTTTTTAAGGAAGGATAATATGTCACGGAGTTGTGATATTTGCGGAAAACATACAATCACTGGCAATAAAGTCAGCCATGCAAAGAACCGTACTCGCAGAACCTGGAAACCCAATCTGTTAAAGGTAAAAACCGAAGCCGGCGGCACAACTGCTACGCTTAAAATCTGCACAAGGTGTCTTAAGAGCGACTATATCACCAAAAAAGTCTAAGTCCGGCTGAAAAGCCTGTTTACCGCCAATGGCAGATCCTGGATTGTTACAAGCTTTAGATTATATTCTCAATAGAAGCAATGAAGCCGGTATAGAGGCTCTTGCCGAAGCAGTTGTAAGGCGCAGACGTGATTTAACCGTTTTTAGCGCTGTTGGAAATATGCCCGACCCTTCACGGATGGCAAAAGAAATTACAGCAAAAATAAATGACGGTGTCGGCGGCAGTTTAGACAGTATGAGAAAAACAGTTCAGGACATGATTGTTAAACTGTTAAAACAACATGCGCCCGAACTAAATGATAAACAGATACATGAACTTTGCCAGGCATGGCTCCCGGACGGAGTTAGTTCAGGAAAAGAAACATCTTCAGAGAAGCTTCCCGGCGATGTGCTTCTTTCCATGATTGAACAGTTTGTTTCTTTTTCCAACGGAGAAATGAAAGAATCCGTAGACAAAGGGCTTCGCAAGGAAATGGGCGTTTGGCCTCAGCGTTACTGGAACGCATTTCCTCCTGTAGTCCGCTCGATAGTTACAGATTACCTGAAAAATAAAATATCAGAAAAAGAATATAAATCCCAAATTGTCGTCGCACTTGGAATGTAAAATTAATACCTGAACTCTGAGTCGCCTATAAACTCGCGGAGAATGCTTGTTCCCGGCACATACTGCGGCGGAATGGGCGTAAAGTTTTCCAGGAAAGAAAGAAGCCTTGCAGCTTCTGCATACTCAGGCCTGCCGGGTTTTATTGCGCGTAACAGAGGATCGACAAAGTATTTAAAGACAGAAAGTTCGTAATCCAGTGCAGAATTAAATGCGGCGTCTGCAGTATTCTGAAACGGAAAAATATGCTTGCGCTCTCCTGCCTGAACTTTCGGCCACATTTTAATTGTACCTGCGGCATCCATCCCCCTAAAACGGGAGTCGCGCGTCATGCGCCGCAAAAGCCTGTTATCGCTTGTTGGAATACGGTTATGATCATCCAGGTTAAGCTGGGTAAGGGCAGAAATATAAATTTTAAACTTGGTTGTGCGGCTTATGCTGTGTGTTAAAGCATCATTAAGGCCATGAATGCCTTCGACAATCAAAATATTATCGCTTTCAAGTTTTATTTTTCTGCCGCCTCCTGCTTTCCTGCTTCCGGTTTTAAATTCATAAACAGGAAGGGTTATTTCTTCTCCGCGGTACAATGCCTGAAGCTGTTCGTTTAAAAACGGAACATCTAAAGCTTCCAGGCATTCATAGTCCGGCTCGCCTTTTTCATCTTTTGGTGTTTCTGCAGTTCCTCTGTAATAATCGTCAAGGCTTATTGCAATTGGCTTTAGTCCTGATACCATAAGTTCAATTTCCAGCCGCTTTGCGCTTGTTGTTTTTCCTGAACTGGAAGGGCCTGCAATAAGCACCATTTTTATATCTTTTCGTTTTTCATAGATCTGACGCGCAATATCGCCCATCTTTCTTGCCTGATGAGCTTCTGCTATTCTTATATATTCCTGAAAAGTTCTGTTTGATATGCGGGAGTTTAATTCTCCTACAACGCGCACACCGATAATTTTTCCCCATTTTTTATAATCATTATAAACTTTAAAAATCTGCGGTTCATCTGTAAATGAGCTGGTTATTGTCTTTTCTCCAATGCCGGGAAAACGAAGCAGGAAGCCATCCTGATACGGCATTAATTCAAATGCAGATAGAAGCCCTGTCCGTTCAAGAAGCGGCTGAACATAAATATCCATGTAACCTAAACATTCATTTACTTTAATGTAGGAAGAACTGCGCTGTTCCAAAAGCAAGACAGTATCTGTCTGATTATTTTCCCTGAATAACTGCATAGCTTCTTCGTATGCAATGTATTTAAATGTTAACGGCAGATTTTCAGTTATTAAAAATTGCATTTCTTTTGTAAGTTTATCGATATCTTCCTGTTTTGGTTTATCACCGGAACTTAATGTATAGTAATAGCTATTGCCCAGAGAATGACCAACGTACACACCGTCTGCAGGATAAACTTTCCGTGCAGCAATCGCCAAAACAAATGCAAGTGTCCGCCTATAGATCATAACGCCTTCTGCTGAATCAAGAAAAACCGGTTCTAACGATGCATTTACCAGTAATGATGTTCCAAGCGGACGAATCTCGTTATTTTCCCTTACAGCCGCTATTTGTTCAGCAGGAATGCCGAAATGTTCAATAATATCTGAAACTTTTGTGCCGTAAGGACAGGAAATTGTTTTTTCCGGAAATTTAATTTGTATGTTGTTCATGTTTTAATTATAACATGGATAGGAATAAAATACTATAACAGATATTAATTCTGCCTATGACCTAAATGCTTTTGTATCAATTCCAGTTTAAGAGCGCGAAGCCTGTCGGTTACCGATACTTTATAAACATGCGGATTTAAAAGCCTTTTATACGTTGAGTCAAAACTTTCCAAATCTGCAGAAGCGTGCGCTTTTATTTCTGTCAGCGGGGGATGTTCCCGTGTTAATCTGCCGTATTCTATTCGTTTTTTTAAAAGCGGCTCCGCGCTGCCGTCTATTGTATGCATAAAATGGCGGTAGTCCGATGAAGGATGCCAAAATGCATATCGTTGTCCGTCTTTTGGAATATCAAAACCATCATCAATGCCAAGAACATCGGTTAAACTCTGTCCTTTTTTATCTCTGATTCGCCATACCTGTTTAACTCCGGGGTTTGTAGTTTTTTCCGGATTGTCAGAAAACTTCATTACAGGTATCTGATTTTTTGCAGGATTTCCTTCTCCAGGATTTTCCGGCAGTAAAGCGGCAAGTTTGTAAACACCGGTAAAAGCCGACGCATGCCCGCCGGTAACTAACCTTGTGCCGACTCCCCAGCTATTCACCGGCGCACCTTCTTTAACAAGCGTTTCTATAATGTTTTCGTCCAAATCATTGGAAACAGTTATAAAAGCATTTTTTAATCCGGCGGCATCCAGAAGACGGCGCACCTCGATAGAAAGATAATGAATATCACCGGAGTCGAGGCGAACGCCAAAGTTTTTTCCCTGTGCAGCAAGTTTTTTTCCAACTTTAATTGCATTGTGTATGCCGCTTTTTAAAGTGTCATATGTATCGATAAGGAAAATAGCTCTGTCCGGGTATAATGCAGCATAAGCTTCAAATGCTTCTTCTTCGCTGTCAAACGACATGATCCAGGAATGAGCCATTGTTCCCATTACAGGAATTCCGTACATTTTTCCCGCTAATGTATTACTTGTTCCGCAGACACCGCCGATGTATGCCGCGCGGGAAGCCGAAACTGCTCCATCCGGACCTTGTGCACGGCGAAGACCAAACTCCATAACCTGCCCTTTTTTTGATGCAAGCCAAACGCGGCAGGCTTTTGTTGCAATTAATGTCTGAAAATTAATTATATTAAGAATTAAACCTTCGATTATCTGACATTCAACAAGACTGCCTTCTACTCTGATAATGGGTTCCTGCGGAAAAATAACTGTTCCTTCATTCATTGCCCAAAGTGTTCCGTTAAAACGGAATGTTCCAAGAAAATCGATAAAAGTTTCTTCAAAAATATTAAGGCTTTTTAAATAAGTTATGTCTTCGTTTGAAAAAGTTAAATTGGTTAGTTTATCCAAAAGAATTTCGATACCGGCAAACAAAGAGTACCCGCCGCCAAATGGCTGATAACGAAAAAACATTTCGAATACTGCCCGTTCTGTGCGGTTATTTTTCCAATATCCCTGCGCCATGGAAAGAGAATAAAAATCTGTAAAAATCGCTGTACTGTTCAATGTCTTCGTGTGAACTCTTCTCTCTACTATTTTAATATATCTAAGATTTCTTGGGAAGTGTAAAATTGAATGCCGTTCGCTTTCATTGTTTCGATTGCCTTTTCTGCAGAACCTTCTGGCTGATTTACCCCGCGTATTGCATCAGTTACAACAATCGTATTAAATCCAAGTCTCCGGCTGTCCATTGCGCTGTATAATACACAGTAATCTGTCGCAAGCCCGCCGATTATTACAGTTTCGATATTTGTCTGTTTGATACAGCCTTCCAATCCTGTCGCTGTTGATGAATCGTTTTCGAAAAATGCTGAATAAGAATCCAGTTCCTGCCTGAAACCTTTACGGATAATTATTGTTACCGGGTTTAGATCAAGGTTTGGATGAAATTCTGCGCCTTTTGTTCCCTGAACACAATGACAAGGCCACTGAAGAAAAGAAGAGTGCTCAGCGTTATGCCAATCCTGAGTAGCGGCAGCACGTCCGCCCCTGGCTGTAAGAGCGGCGGATAAAGCGTTTAACGGAGCTGCAACAGCATCGCCGTCATTTACAGCAAGAGCGCCGCCCGGGCAGAAATCATTCTGCACATCTACAATTAAAAGAAGAGTTCTGTTTGGATTTATATTCATGGTTTAATGATACATGTTATAAGCATTAACCGCAAGAGGAGTATACAATAGCTCTGCTGCAGCTTTTAGGTTTTCCTGTCCTGCCGCTGTGCCTACTACGATTACTGCAGGAAGCTCAGGCGGATTGGTTAATTCATAGACAGTATTGCTGACAAGTATTATTTTTTTTCCTGATTTATAAAGCTCTATTATAAAATCATTATAATTAAGCGGGCTTTTATGGTTATAATAATTTGTAAACACAATAGTTTCTGCTTCTTTAAGCCTTAAACGTACCCTATCTTTGTCTTTTTTGGAAGGAGAAGCGGATATTTCTACAGAATTTACGTTTTGTGAAAATTTGCACATTTCTTCCCATAACATTCCAGGATGACAATAAAAATTATTCGCTTCTAAATGCGTATGATGGATTTGCTCAACAAGCAATACCTTTTCCTCCGGTTTAAGAGGCAGAAACTTTTTTTTATCTCTTAAAACAACAGTACACTTCTTTGCAGCTTCTATAGCGGTACTTCTGACAAAATTATCATTAATTACCGAATCTGCATCTAAAGGATCTGTTATTCCGCCGTTTTTGGTTATTCCCATATCCCAGCGCATAACAAGAATACGTTTAACAGAGTCATCTATTATTTTTTCGCTCAATCTGCCTGTTTTAACTGCGTCTAAAACTTTATCAATTATTTTTAAACGGACAGGGCTTTCATCTCTCATAAGAACAAGATTACAGCCGGCTTTTATCATTTCTACAACTGCATCGCTCATTTCATATTTTTTCAGGATACCGCCCATCATCATGTTATCTGTAGTGATAATACCGTCAAATTTTAGTTCGCGGCGCAGAAAATTATGTATCATATTCTTGGACATTCCTGCAGGAATAGTATTTATTCCAAGCGCAGGATAACATGAGTGCGCTATCATAATTGCAGGTAAGCCGGCTTTTATTAATTCTTTGTAAGGTTTTACATGTTCTTCAAGAAGAGTTTCATAATTTAAATTTACAGAAGGAAGCCCCCAATGTGAGTCAGATTCTGATTCTCCGCGTCCGGGAAAATGTTTCCCTGTTGCGGTAATATTACTTTCCTGTAAACCTTTCAGGGTAAACAAAGCATATTTTGTAACATCAGCAGGATTATCCGCATAAGCTCTGTGTGCAATTTCAGGATTTTTTGGATTTGTATTTACATCAAGACACGGCGAATGTATCATATTGATGCCTAACGCATGCAATTGCTTTCCTATTGCTAAAGCTGTTCTGTAAACCAGATCGGTATCTTTACTGGATGTTAAACCCATTGGCCCTGGAAACAATCTTTGTCCGAATAACATATCATCATTTCCATTCCCTTCCTGATCAACTGTAAAGTGCAAAGGTATACTTAATTCTCTTTCAAGCGCAAATGTACGAAGCCTGTTAAGAATACTTGTATATTCTCCCGGTGTTGCAGAAGTGCATTTATCTGCTAGGGAATAATCCCTGTTTTTTTCTGATGGTTTTATTATCGAACGGCGGGTACTTTTATTGGGCTTTTCGCCGGGTTTAATATCATTAAAAAGCGTAAGACACCTTGTTCTGTTACTGATTCTTAATCCGCCGATATGGTATTTCTTTATCAATTCTGTAATGTCAGGCGTTATCGATGTTCCGCAGAAACCAAAAACCATGAGCTGCCCTACTTTTTGATTTATATTCATTCTGCCCATTAAATCATCAATCCATTTTTCTTTATTATCCATATTATTACTCCCTTTTTTTTGTTTTTAATTAAAAGGTTTATCCTTTTAATCCGCTTACCGCTGCGCTTTGTACAAAGAACCGCTGAAAAAACAGAAATACAATAAAAACCGGAATTAAAGAAACAACAGAGGATGCCATGATAAGTCCGTATTCTGTAGAATACTGCCCTAAAAACATTCTGATACCCAAAGGTATTGTTCTTAACCGGACAGAATCAAAATAAATCATGGGGCCCATAAAATCATTCCAGATGGTTATAAAACAAAAAATCGTTAGTGTTGCGATAACAGGTTTGGAAAGCGGCATTACAATTCTAAAATATATTCCGTATTCAGAAAGTCCGTCTATTCTTGCGGCATCCAGTAATTCGTCAGGTATTGATTTATAAAATTGCCGTATCAGAAATACGCCAAAAGCTATAAAACTCTGCATTAGAATATAACCTGTATGAGTATTTGTAAGTCCAAGTTTTCCCATTATTATATACTGAGGAAGCATATATACCTGCCATGGAATGGCAATACTTACTATGTAAATAAAAAAAAGCGCATTTCTGCCTTTAAAATTGCATTTTGCAAATCCATAAGCGGCAAAACTGGATGTAAAAACCTGAATAAAAGTTATAACTATAGACAATTTAAATGAATTAAATGTAAACAAAGCAAAATTAATCTTCTGCCATATCTGTATAAAGTTACTCCAGACAGGATTTAATGGGATCCACTGGATTGGAAGAGAAAAAACATCCGCATCATGTTTTAATGACGATGATAACATCCAGATTAAAGGCAGAAGTGTAATAAATGTTATAACGGCAAGGCCGGTATAAACTGCAAATTGTTTATGTATATTTCCCTGTTTTACCATTTTTATAACCTTATGAAATTTTCTTTTCCAGCTTAAACTGGAAAAATGTAAGAAGCGCCACTATGATAAAAAGTATCATTGCCGCCGCGCTTGTCTGCCCGTAATTAAAAGCGATAAATGCTTTGTTATAAATATAATTGCTTATTAAGGTAGTAGCAGTTCCAGGGCCTCCCTCTGTTAAAGCAAAAATAATATCAAATGATTTAAAGCTGTTAATGGTAAGCATAAGTACAACAAAAAAAGTTGCAGGGGTTAAAAGCGGAAAAACAATCTTCCAAAAATATTTAAATCCGGATGCGCCGTCCATACTTGCAGCTTCATGAAGTTCTTTGGGAATATTCTGAAGAGCAGCAAGGTATACAATCATGTAATAACCCATCGATCTCCATATTGCTACTATGATAACTGCAGGTAAAGCCCATTGTGTGCTTGCAAACCAGCCTGGAGGATCGGTTAAACCGATTAAACGAAGAAAAACATTAATAGGTCCTGCATCTCTCATAAAAAGAAGCCGCCATACAACAGCAATGGAAACAATGCTTGCAACATAAGGAAAAAAAACAGCGCTTCTGAAAAAACCTCTGCCTTTAAATTTACGGTTTAAAAGCACTGCCAGTCCAAGAGATGCAGAAGCTGTAAAAACAACACACGATATTGTATAAATAAATGTTCTGTTTACAGACTGGCGGAAAATGCTTTCATTCAAAATAGAAGTAAAATTCTTAATACCGTTAAAAGACATAACATTAAAGCCATCCCATTGCATAAAACTTAAAACAAGAGAAAAACTTATTGGAATTAGAATAAATACAAAAAAACCGGTGAAATTCGGCAATATAAAAGAGTAACCAACAAGATTGTTTCTTATGGCAAGCGATAGCCTGTTTTTTCCTGTTCCGCCGGTTTTATTCATTATCTTCCCTGTATTTCTCTGGAACGTCTTGCCATGTTGTCCAAACCTCTTTGTATGCTGATCTCTTCCAGCATAATTAAACTGTGTTCTTCACCTAACATTTGATTTATTTCACCTACTTTAAGTTCCATAGGGCGATCTAATGTTATATTTTTTACAGCCAGCGCCTGCGCAGATCCGTCCGGCATACCGGGAAGAGATGCAATAACTCTTAATGTTTCGTCATTGGTTCTTCCTGGAAACTGACCGAACGATGCATAAATTTTTGCTCCTTCTATACCGGTTATAAAATTGATAAATTTCCATGCAAGGTCTTTGTTAAGCGAAGCCTGATTCATTGCTATAGGAGTTACAGAACCGACTGTCCATCCTCTCTCGGCATTCGGAGGATGAGGAAGCGTAGAAATTCCCCATCGGATATTGGAATCGTTATTTGCAATTCTCTCAATTACAGTGGTAAAGAACCATGTTCCCATCGGCAGAGTTGCAGCGCTTCCGCGTAAAAACAAACTTGAATAGTGTAAACCGCCGACCCGCATTGTTCCGTAATCCATGATATACCCTGCTTTTTGCATACGCAAAGCCATTTCATAAGAGGGTCTGAAAAAAGAATAATCCGTTTCCATAATTGTATTTTTTCCATCCTGTATACCCCAGTTTTGCACACAAGCCTGCCATGTATGAAGAAGCCCGCCGTAAATTTTATTATTTCCGCTTCCCGATGTTAATTGTCCTGCAAGCCTTTCCCACTCTGCCCATGTCATATCATTGGAAGGATACGGAATCCGCATATTGTCAAAGATATCTTTATTGTAGTATAAAACATAATAACCTGTACTAGCAGGAAGAGCTGTGAGTTTATTATCAAAAATAAAACGGTCTGCTGTTCCGTTAAAATCACTTAATTTAATGTTATCCCGCTTTACATAACCGGAAAGGTCTGCGAGCTGTCCTCTGTTTGCTATACTTTTTGTAGTATCTCCGTCTTTGATCCAAAATACATCAACATCGCTGCCGCCATTCAGCATGACTGTTAGTCTTTGAGTATAATCGGCAGATGGAATATCAATTACCTCTATCGATACTCCAGGATTGGCCAGTTTAAACGCTTCTATAAGCGGAGTAACATAATGATGCGTGGTCACATCCCAATGCGCAACTTTAATCATCATCTTGTCATCTTTTTTTTGACATACAGTAAAAAAACAAAATACTGTAACTAATAAAAATCCAAAAACAATTTTTTTATCTCTCATAAGATTCTCCTTTTTCAAAAATATATAATATATAACAAGAATCTATTAAGAGAATATTGCGATTTATAGGTTTATAATTAATTTAAAATTATTAAATTTTAAGAAAATCGGTAAAGAGAGCTTCAATATCATAATTAACTTTACTTTTAAGTTTTTTCATTAATTCCAATATTTTTTTTGTAGATGGTGTTTCTTTATTGTTCTGATTGACCAAATCAGGCATTAATAATTGGAAACACTCAATATGAAGGGCTGTTGATAACCTTGTAATTGTTTTGTCGCTTACCCATTTGCGTCCTCCCTCAATATCATTGATTGTTTGAATGGATAAACCTGATATTTCTGCCAATTTATCTTGAGTAAAACCCATTTTTTTCCGCTGACCCTTAAGATTTCTGGACAAGGTTTTACGGATTTCAAGAGGTTTTTTAGTCATTCCTAAGTATAGTAGATGAGAAAAACTATTGATAAGTTGCTAATAATAATGTATTATTTACATTACTTACAGCGTAGCTGTTAAAAATTTGGAAGGAGACAATTTTATGAAAAAGAAGAGCTTTTTATTAAAAGCAGCCGCATTACTCGTTTTTGGGATTTGTGCACTAATCCCGGCAGCAGCACAGCAATATCCTGCTGATACTGCGTTTTACCCGTCAGTTTACGGAGCATTCTCGGAATTATATCCAAATGCAAGATACCTGAGTATCGATTTTTATAACAATACTTATACATTAACTGGTATAACTGGCAGAGCCGGACTTTTGGCAATATCTTATGATTTAACTGTTAAATTAAATCAAAACCGCCAAATTGAATTTTCATATAACAATATTTATCAGAGAGATGCAAACAACCGCTGGACAAGGATAAATGCATTTGGTATGTATAGATACAATAATGCAATAAACGCCATAAGAACAAAGATGATGGAAATTGCAAACAATTCTTCTCTTTTTGAGCGTTTTGAAAGAGCTGCAATGGCAGATATTATTTTTGTTAATGAGATCATGAAAGATTTTACTGACCTTGCATTCACAGATTTTATTAATAATTATGCAAAAGGTTCTGTTTTTAATATCACGGGTCACATAAGCGAAGTAAGTGAGTATAATAGAGAATTAAATGGAACAAGATATAGTTATCAGGTTACATTAAGCGTGAATCTTTCATCTCCTTCTGATGCTTACCTTTCCGGAATTGCCCCAAACATCCGCTGCAGATTTTATACGAATAACGATAATGTCATAAGATTAAGCCGGAATTCAGAACTATCTGTTCAGGGAACTCTGGTCGGCGCAACCCGAATGACAGGCGGTGTTAGTTTACAACTTGTTGACTCAAGATAAAACAAAAAATTATTTTATTAATAGACATTCCAGAAATGTCTATTAATAAATACTTGAATATACATTTCTATTTAATTAATTGAAAACTGCTTACTTTTCCTTATCTTTTCAAAGCTCCTGCATCATTTGACAATAGCTGTCTTTTTGTCAAATAGAAAGATGAAAGACTATAATCATATCTAATGCCCCTCGTAATTACAATTGATTTTTTATTTTCTATAAGTTACTAGTACTAGTAATGAGTGAATATACAATAACATTGTCATTTGATGATGAAGCAAACAAATGGTATGCTCAAAATGATGAAATTCCTATTATTCTCGAATACTTCTCTCTAGATTCATTAATAAGCCGCGTTAAACTCGCTGTTCCAGAAATGTTAGAAATAAACAATATGCCTATAACTAATATTTATTTAGCATTTAAAATGGAGCCTCAGGCGGTTATGGTTTAATGGCAGAATTAACATACGGCATGTTGCAAATGAGATTATGAAACAGGCAGGTATTAAATATCATTTTTAAGAAACCCTCTTGACAAAAATAGTAATTTTTAGTAATTTTAATAAAATTCACCTTTATGGGTGCATTTAAGCCGTCTTAGCTCAGCTGGCAGAGCACTTGACTTGTAATCATGAGGTCTTCGGTTCGATTCCGAAAGACGGCTGACTTAAGTCTATACAGAGTAAAGACTTACGCCAATAGTTGTTTTCTAATTTTTTTAGAAAAGGAGCACCGTGAACTTATCGTGCATTATCCTTTTTGCAAAAAAAGGAGATGCTCTCATAGCTAAACATGCAGGATCTTATACTATCCATAAACGCAATGATTCAGATACATACCAAATAACTCTGACCCCTTTGTAGCAGAAAAGCGACAAATGCGATATATATAGAACAGTTGACGAATTTTGCCGCCAGCGGTATAATTTGTTATTATATTTTTAAAGGACAGTTGACAGCAAAACAAAATATACGGTAGAAAGAAGGCTTTCCAGAAGGGGGATATGGATAGCCTTTGGCACCTTGAGACACTACTACCAGCGGACTACTTATGTTCCCCTGATATGTATAAACCAAATTGGGGGAAAAATGGCAGTAACAGCAAGTAATGAAGAATTCAATTGGAAAGAAGAACTTCCAAAAAAAGATTTTATTGAGTTTCCAGAAACTTTAAATAAAAGATGTACACCGGAAGAATTTCACAAATTAATAACCTCTCATAATTCGGATATACACATTAATACAGTAAATTTTAGAGAACACCCTGATGTCAAAATGGGATAAAAATGGAATATACAAAATACGAACAGGAAATTTGGAATAAAATAATAAATCCTAAAATAGTCAGAATGACAAGTGAAGATGAAGACTTGCTTTTCATAGGAACGCACGTTAAAGAGAAAATATGGTTGACTTATGAAAAATATAAAAATAGCGTTCATACATATATGCACAATCCAGACGGGCGTATAGACAGGCATAAAGTAGCCTCAGTAATGTTATTTTCAATAATTACCAATAAGCCTTTTGATGTTAAATTTTTACATGGCAATCAGAATCTAAAAGGATCAACAATATTAGCTAATGAGATTTTAGGTTTTAATTCTGCAATATCCATTGTATGGTCTTTTATAATGAGTGAGGCTGAACAAACAAGTAATTCTAATAAAATTGAATTATTTAAGAATAATTTTGTCTTTCCTGTATGCGAGCATGATACTTATGAAGCAAATGTTTTTAAAATGTTATACTATGCCAAACATAATGACTGCTATGATATATTTGCTTTTTCTCATGTTCTTTTTTATATAGAAGCTTATACTGAACTTGTTAGAAAAAACGAACTTTTAGGAAGAGTATAATAATACCTTGAAATTACCACAAGAATAAAAAGATTATTATTACTCTGGGGTTGTAATTAATTCTCATTTGCAGTTTCTTTGCCGGCGGCAGCTGGCCATCATATTGATTTGAAAAAATTTCTCTTTATATAGACACTCCAATCGTTTATTTTTCGTGTATTTATTATAGAGATATTGACATAAAGGCGAAAGCAGCGATATAATAAATACCTGTTCTATGGGAGGCAAAGATGAAATATGGTCTGCGCACAGCATTTTTCCTTTTTTTGTTTCTTTTTATAATGCCGGTTTTTCTTTTTGCCCAGCAAAATGATTTTTACGGTTCATGGTTTACAGCAATTACCGAAGATGATGAGATTATTAATGTAACATTAATTATTTCTGCTTCGGAGTTAAACATCACACTGGAATTATATGAAGATGAAAAATTATTGGACTCGGAAGTTATAAACTCCGCTATAACCCGCTGGCTTCTGTTAATAAACAATGATGACAAAACAAGAACTAATTATCCAACTGGATTTACCATCAATACGATAAGCGATGGGTTTGAACTTCCTTTAAGTATTTTTATTTCAGCAGACAAACGGCAGTTGTTAATCAGGGAATTAAATGAAAGTACTGGTTATATGCTGGAATTTAAAAGACAGTAGCCTTTAACTTACAAATTATTCACTTTACGAGAGGAGGGACTTGCCTTTCAGCCATCTTTACGAGAGGAGGGACTTGAACCCTCATACCTAAGGCACTAGATCCTAAGTCTAGCGTGTCTGCCAATTCCACCACTCTCGCATTTTACCGAAGTTTTCTATAAGTAAAGGTATCAATTTTGTGCCCTGCCTGTCAATTGACCAATTTGGCAGTTTTTGATAGAATTACAATAGACTGAAGTGCATTGCCGGACCGCTAGCTCAGCTGGTAGAGCAGCAGACTCTTAATCTGCGGGTCGATGGTTCGATCCCATCGCGGTTCAGAGTGAAAATTAACCAAAAAAGAGGATAATTGTGGCTATTAATAAAGAAATAAAACGTCTTGATAAGTCAAATGTTGAATTAAGCATTACTGTTCCCAAAGAAGACATAAAAAATCAATATAATGAAATGCTTAAAGAATATTCCAAAAACCTGCAATTACCGGGTTTCCGCAAGGGAAAAGTTCCGCAGGAAGTGCTCGAACGCAAGTATGCTGAAGCTCTAAAGGGCGAAGCAATGGGGCGCATTATGGAATCGACCCTGCAGGATGTATTTAAAGAAGACAACCTGCCAAGAAATGAAAGACCCCTGCCCTACGCTCATCCGGAACTTCAGGGGGAGCCGGAACTCGATTTTGAAAAAGACCTGCAATTCTCTGTAATTTACGATGTTCTTCCCGAGGTAAAAATTGGCCAATGGAAAGGGCTTAAAATTGAGCATTCTTACGCAGAAGTTGATAAAAAAGATATCGATAAAGAACTGGAAGAAATCCGTGAGCGTAATGCAATTGTTTTGGATCGCGATGACAATACAAAAGCTGCCAAAGGTGATGTTGTTACAATTGATTATCAGGTTTTTAATGAAGACGGAACGCCTTCCAGCATACAGCGCAAAGATTTTGTATTTTCTATCGGAGCAAACACCAATGTTTATCAGTTCGATGATGACATCATCGGAATGAAAAAAGGCGAAAACAAGGATTTCAATAAAAAGTTTTCCGATGATTTCTTTGAACCAACCCTCGCCGGCCAGACAAGAAAAGTTCAGATAACTCTTACAGCTCTTAAAGAAAAAAAGCTGCCGGATTTAGACGATGATTTGGCGCAGGATGTCGATGAAAAGTTTAAAACGCTTGATGATCTGAAAAACAACATTAAAGAACGGCTGGAAAAGCAGCTTGAGTTCCGTTTAAGAGAAAAAAAATTAAACGAACTTTTAAAGAAAATAATGGAAAATACTCCTGTTGTTCTGCCTGAATCAATGATAAATGCAGAAGTAGAAGGCCGCTGGCGGAAAATGGCGCGTTACTACAATACAAGCGTAGAATCGATCCAGCAGATGATGGCAATCGGAGAAAAAAGCCAGGAATGGCGCGATTCGGCTGTTAAAGCGCTTCACTCACGTTTAATAATGGAAACATTAATGGAAGAGCAGAAAATCGAAGTGTCAGATGACGAAATAGAAAAAGAATTTGAATCGATAGCAAGCGCAAACGGCGCTAATACCGAAGATGTTAAAAAACACTATAACGAAGAAGCGGTTTTCTATCTAAAAGAAGATATAAGAGAAAAGAAAGTTACAGATTTATTGTTTGCTGAAAACAATTTTAAACAAGGGAAAAAGGAGAATTATCTGGATTTCATGACAGATAATGGTTAAATTTACAGTATGAGTATAAAAATGAGCAACCTGGTTCCAATCGTAGTTGAGCAGACTGGGATGGGGGAACGTTCCTACGATATTTATTCCCGCCTTTTAAAAGACCGCATTGTGTTTTTGGACGGAGATATCAACGATATTTCTGCAGATTTAGTTGTAGCACAACTATTATTTCTGGACGGTCAGGACACAGAAAAGGATATAAATCTTTATATCAATTCTCCCGGCGGCTCTGTAACAGCAGGGCTCGCTATTTATGATACTATCCAGCATGTAAAATCCAATGTGCAGACTATATGTCTTGGACAGGCTGCTAGCATGGCGGCTTTAATCCTGACTGCAGGAACTGCAGGAAAGAGAATGATTCTGCCTTCTGCAAGGGTCTTGATTCATCAGCCTTGGGGAGGCGCACAGGGGCAGGCACGGGATATCGGCATACAATCAAAAGAAATTGTCCGTTTAAAAAAATTGATAATTGAATATTTTTCAAAACATTCAGGCAAAACAATCGAGCAGATCTCCTCCGATATGGAAAGAGATTTTTTTATGTCCGCACAGGATGCGGTTGAGTATGGCATAGCCGACTCCATTTTGACGAGGGAAAAAGATGGCGCGTCTTCGTAACGGACCCGAATCATTCGAAAGAGTCTGCTCTTTCTGCGGAAAAAGCGCGGACATGACACGCCGCCTTATAGCAGGCCCGGGTGATATTTTTATCTGCGATGAATGTATAGAAGTATGCCGTAAAATTCTTACAGAAGAAGAACACGAGCTTACTGCACAATTTACAGGCGATATTCCTACTCCGAAGGAAATTAAAGCATACCTTGACCTTTTTGTTATCGGACAGGACAATGCAAAAAAAGCGCTTTCTGTCGCTGTTTATAATCATTATAAAAGAATTGCAAATCCTTCCAGCGAAAAAGAAAAAGACATTGAAGCTGTAGAAATAGAAAAATCCAATGTTCTTTTAATAGGGCCGACAGGAACAGGAAAAACTTTGCTTGCAAAAATCCTTGCAAAAAAACTAAAAGTGCCTTTTGCAATTGTAGATGCTACTACCCTTACAGAAGCAGGTTATGTCGGCGAAGACGTAGAAAATATACTTTTAAAACTGATACAAAGCGCAGGCGGAAATATCTCTGCGGCAGAAAGAGGCATTGTTTACATCGATGAAATTGATAAAATTGCGCGCAAAGGCGAAAATGTTTCGATTACCCGCGATGTTTCGGGCGAAGGCGTTCAGCAGGCGCTTTTAAAAATAATCGAAGGTTCCGTTGCTTCTGTTCCTCCGCAGGGCGGAAGAAAACATCCGAATCAGGAACTGATTCGCATTGATACTACAAATATTTTATTTATCTGCGGCGGCGCATTTGTAGGCCTGGATAAATTAATTGAACGCCGTGTTGTAAAACAACCGTTGGGTTTTGGATCTAATACCAGTACAAAAGAAAAAAACTTAAAAGAACTTTATGATTCGCTTCATCCGGACGATTTAATCCAGTTTGGCATGATCCCTGAGTTTATCGGGCGTCTTCCGATTACTGTAGGTCTGGAAGAACTAAAACGCGATGATTTAAAACGAATCATTACAGAACCGCGCAATGCAATTGTAAGACAGTTTCAGGCATCGCTTGCCTATGACAATGTAAAGCTTGAATTTACAGAAAAAGCAATTGATGCAATTGCAGATATGGCAATAAAACAAAAAACCGGCGCCCGCGGTCTTCGCGCAATTGTAGAAAGAATGATGACAGATATTATGTTTGACATTCCTTCAATTGCAGGTGATAAACAGGTAATAATAACAAATGATACTGTAGAAAAATCGCTGCCGCCAGAAATTGTATTCCTTGAGCAGAAGCAAAAGAGCGCATAACGTGAAAAAGACAACCGGTAAAAAGGGTCTTTTTGGCAGCCTCTTCTCTCCAAAAAAGGGGAAAAGCCATCTTTTTTACGATTATGCCGGCACGGAAGAACTTGTAACAGAAGACTTTCCTCTGCTTCCGCTCCGCGATCTTGTTATTTTTCCGCAGACTGTAGTTCCGATTTTTATTACATATAAACCGGGCATTGCCGCCCTGGAAGAAGCAATAAAACGCGATAACCGCCTTTTTGCAGCATGTTTAAAAAAGAATGAACTGCGTTTGTCATCTGACGAACCTTATGAAATTGGAACCGTTGCAAGAATTATTTCTCATTTAAAACTTCCGGACAATACATACCGTGTTGTATTTCAATGTGAATACCGCGGTACAGTTATATCTGCCAATACGCAAAATAATTATTCGCTTGTAAAAGTAGAACCCTTAATGATTAATGGGTTAAATGAACCGCTTAACACAGAAGATTTAGGTTTGATGCGAAGTGTTCAAAAAGCTTTTTCCCAATATGCGGACTTTTCCGGAAAAATTAATCCTGACACTCTTTCTGCGGTAGAAAAATCGGAAGACCCCGAACGTCTTGCAAACCTTGTATGTAATGCGATATATATAAAATCAGAAAAAAAAATCGAACTATTGTCTTTTACCGATACAAAAGAAAGATTTCTTGCCATTTTGGAAATTCTGGAAAAAGAAAATGAGATTTACGGTATTCAAAAAAACATTTCCGGAAAAGTCCGCAGAAAAATGGATAAACGCCACCGCGAGTATATTCTTAACGAACAATTAAGAGAAATTAACAAAGAACTTGGCAAAGATAAAATAGAAGATGAATTTGCAATTCTGGAAAAACGCATAGCAGAAAAAAATCCGCCTAAAGAAGTAACAGAAAAATGCGAAAAAGAAATTAAACGCCTTAGAAAACTGCAGCCTTTATCGCCGGAAGCAGGCGTACTTCGCGGCTATCTTGAATGGATTGCTGATCTTCCCTGGAGTAATTTTTCTGCAGAACCGGAAAACAAAGAAACATGCCTGCTTGCAGAAGCGGAAAAAATCCTGGACGAAGATCATTTTGGCATGAAGAAGGCAAAAGACCGTATTATCGAATTTATCGCTGTCCGCCAGCTTTTGGGCAGCGAAGAATTGTTAAATAAAGAAAACAAAGACTCATTGGATACAGCAGCGCAGACGGACAGCGGGATGCCAAAAGCTGCTCATCAATTTTTAAATCCGATAAAAGGGCCTATCCTTTGTTTTATCGGCCCCCCGGGAACCGGAAAAACCAGTCTTGGAAAATCTGTTGCGCGTGCTTTGGGGCGTAACTTTGTGCGTATATCTCTTGGCGGCGTTCGTGATGAAGCGGAAATCCGCGGGCATAGAAAAACTTATGTCGGCGCACTTCCCGGCAAAATTATCCAGTCTATGAAAAAAGCGGGAACTGTTAATCCTGTTTTTTTGTTAGATGAAATCGATAAGCTTTCCCACGATTTTAGGGGAGACCCTGCTTCTGCATTACTGGAAGTTCTTGATCCGGAACAAAACTCTACGTTTGTGGATCACTATCTGGAAGTTCAATACGATCTTTCAAAGGTTATGTTTTTAACCACTGCAAACTCGCTTCATTCCATTCCGTACCCGCTTCTTGACCGCATGGAAATTATCGAAGTTCCGGGTTACGGCGAAAACGAAAAATTAAGCATTGCTAAACAATTTTTGGTTCCAAAAGAACTGCGCGACAATGGTTTAGCTTCTGCAAATATTACTTTTAAGGATGAAACCTTAAAAGATATTATTCGTTACTGGACGATGGAATCCGGCGTAAGAAATCTTGAACGCGAAACAGCTAGATGTATAAGGCGTATTGCACGTGATGCAGTAAACAAAGGTTACGGGAAAGAACTTCCTGTCTCTGATTTCAGCAAAACTGTAAAACCGGAAAATCTGGAAAAACTGCTTGGAAAGAGAAAATACAAACGCGATGTTGTTTACAGGGAAGCCCGTATCGGCGTTACATACGGACTTGCATGGACAGAATACGGCGGAACCATCATGCCTGTAGAGACTTTACGTTATGAAGGAAGCGGCGAACTTTTAATAACAGGAAATCTTGGTGATGTTATGAAAGAAAGCGCCCGTATTGCTCTTTCTTATCTTCGCAGTATCTGCGGAAAATATAATTTTGAAATAAAACATTTATCAAAGTATGATTTTCATATTCATGTGCCGGAAGGCGCAATTCCCAAAGACGGCCCTTCCGCCGGTGTTACCCTCGCTTCTTCGCTTCTTTCTACTCTGTGCAATGTACCGCCCCTGCCGTGCATCGCAATGACAGGTGAGTTAACATTAACAGGGCGCATACTTCCAATCGGCGGTTTAAAAGAAAAACTGCTTGCAGCCATAAGAAACGGCATGGAAACTGTATTGCTTCCAAAAGATAACACAGATGACTGGAACGAACTTGACAAAGACATTAAATCTGCCATTAATGTAAATTTTGCAGAAACTGCATCGGATGTTTTTGGTTTGTTGTTTCCTAAAGACATTATGAAAAAGAGCGCATCCAAAAAAAACAGTTGATGATTTTCTTTCAAACATGGTAATATGGTTTTAATGGAGATAAAGATGAAAAAAATCTTTTTTGTAATGATCGTAGCGCTGTTATTAAGCAACTGCGCATCAACCCCCACAAGCCCTGACGAGTTAGACATGGCAATTCGTGATGCTTCTGATTATCTTAACGACAATATTCCAAGAGGAAGTAAAATAGTCATTCTTAATATTCAATCCGATTCTCTTGCGTTATCTGAATATATTATCGAAGAAATGATTGCTAACGCAGTTAACGACAGAATTTTTACAGTAGTTGATCGTGCGCAGTTGGATTTAATCAGACAGGAACAAAACTTTCAGTTATCAGGTGAAGTTGATGATAACACTGCTCTTGCAATCGGGCGTTTTTTCGGAGCGCAGACAATTGTTTCGGGAAGAGTGAGCGAATTGGGCGACCGCTATCGAATGTCTATTCGTGCGCTTAATGTGCAAACAGCACAGGTACAAGGCCAATACAACCGCAACATGACAGCAGGGAGAACGATAACCGCATTAATGAGAAACAGAGGCAATACGTCTATTGCAACGCAGGGAACGAGAACAACTGCACCTGCAGCAGCGCAGGCAACAACCAACAACAGACAAACTGCAGCACAACCTGTGCAATCCAGAGGAGCAGAAAACGGAACATACACAATGTGGCCAAGACCTCGCGCAATGCAGGCAGGATTACCCATCAATTTTTATATCGCACAAATTACTGCTTCTAATGATTATATAGTAATATTTTTTGCAAGAAGCGGAACAGGTGATTTTTCGAACGGACACAGCGGGTTTTGGGAAATCGGTGATTTTTCATTACAGGATTTGGATAACCCTTCCAGATTTTACACTCCAGTACAGGCACGTGAAACAACTAATGGCATGGGTACAATTTGGTCATTATCGTTCAGGCGTTTCCCTGCAACACGCTTTAAAATGACCGCCAACGGCAAATGGCCTTATGGAACAGAACCAATAGTTTGGGAAGAAATTATCCTCGATAAACCTGATTGAAACTTTTTCCGGTTTCCTGCATAATAATATATCGAGGTTACCATGAAATACGATGTAATTTTAGCAGGAGTCGGGGGTCAGGGAGTTCTTTCCGTTGCTTCCATTATTGCCCATGCCGCATTAAGTGAAGGATTCGAAGTAAGGCAAAGCGAAGTTCACGGTATGGCTCAAAGAGGCGGAATGGTTTTATCGCATTTACGCATTGCCGATAAGAATATTTCCGGCGACCTGGTTCCCAGAGGCGGCGCAGATATGATTATTGCCATGGAACCGCTTGAAGGTCTTAGATATTTATCATATTTAAAAGCTGATGGTATTTTAGTTACTGCCGCTGATTCTTATATCAATATGCCGAATTATCCGGATATTAATGATGTTCATGCTTCTATAAAACGCCTTCCAAAGTGGCGGATGGTACAGACAGCGGCTCTTGCAAAAGAAGCTGGTCTTGCAAAAACAGCAAATACAGTAATGATAGGAGCTGCTTCCTGCTTTCTTCCAATTAAAGGCCAAAGCCTGGAAAAAATAATTACAGAAACTTTTAAGAAAAAGGATGCAGCTACTGTAGATGCAAACAACAAAGCTTTTAAGCTGGGACATTCTGCTGTAAAAGTAAAATAAATGCAATTTCAGTACTGGAATTCTCAAATAGAAAAAATGCCGCGTTTAGAACTCGAAGTTTTGCAGCTTGAGAAGCTAAGGACAGAAATTGATTATGCTTTGCGTACTCCTTTTTATAAAGAGCGGTTATCAAAAACAGGTATTAAAAACTCCGGTGATATTAAAACTCTTTCCGATTTAAACAGGATTCCATTTACTACAAAGGACGATTTAAGAGATGGTTTCCCTTATGGTTTTTTATCTATTCCCAAAGAAGAAGTTATTCGTCTTCATTCATCGAGCGGTACCACAGGTATTCCCACTGTTATCTACTTTAATAAAGAAGACATCAAACAATGGGCATCCTACATGGCGCGCTGTATCTATGCAACGGGTTGTACAAAAAACGACGTGTTTCAAAATATGATTACATACGGACTTTTTACAGGGGGTTTGGGTTTTCATCAGGGCGGCGAAGAAGTTGGAATGCTTACAATTCCTGCAGGAGCCGGAAATACTACCCGTCAGTTTAAAATGATGCAGGATTACGAAACAACTGTACTGCACGCAACACCCAGTTTTTTACTGCACCTGGAAACCAAAATGAAAGAAGCAGGTGTGACCCGGGAAAGCCTTTTTATTAAACGCGCATTCGCAGGAGCCGAACCTCATTCCGAGGATACCAGAAAAAGAATCGAAAAACTCTTAAATGTTGATGTTTATAATTCTTACGGTCTTTCAGAAATGAACGGCCCTGGCGTTGCTTTTGAATGCCAGTGCAAAGACGGACTTCATATATGGGAAGACGGCTACATTGCAGAAATAGTAAATCCCGATACTTTAGAACCAGTAAAAGACGGCGAGATAGGCGAACTTGTTCTTACAATACTTTGCCGTGAAGCAACGCCGATTTTGCGTTACCGCACCCGTGATTTAACATCGTTTTACACAGAACCGTGCGCCTGCGGAAGAACACACCGCAAACTGCACCGGATTACAGGACGAAGCGATGACATGCTAATAATAAACGGCGTTAATGTTTTCCCAAGCCAGATCGAAGAAGTAATCATGAGCATGAAAGAAGTTGGAAACAATTACCTTATTGTAGTGGAAAAAGACGGCGCACTTGACAGGCTTACTGTAAAAACCGAAGTAAATGCCGAAACATTCATGGACGACTCACGCCACTTAAACGCGCTCAAAGAAAAAATTATAGAAACATTGCAATCATCAATATCAATAAGCCCCAAAGTTGAGCTTCATGAAAGCGGCAGCCTGCCCATCTCCGAAGGCAAAGCCGTACGTGTTAAAGACGAAAGACCAAAAGACATTTAGAGTAGAGTTCACGCAGGGATCAAATGTTAAAATTTCCAACAAAAACCTCTTGACATTTTTGCTAAACGCTTGTATAGTTATATTGATATGGGAAACATCGATTTACAGGAAAAAATCTCTATTCTCTCCGGAGCCGCCAAATATGACGCTTCCTGCGCTACCTCAGGAAGCAGCGGTTTTAACAATTCCGGAAAGAATGGTACGCCTAAGTTCGGCAATACCCTTCCCATGGGGGTCTGCCATAGCTGGACACAGGATGGCCGCTGTGTAAGTCTTTTAAAGGTGCTCTACTCCAATGTCTGCAAATTTGACTGCGCTTATTGCGTAAACCGCGCTTCTGCAGATGTAAAAAGAGCCTCTTTTACAGTTGATGAACTTGTTGAACTTACATGCGAGTTTTACCGCCGTAATTATATAGAAGGATTATTCCTTTCTTCCGGTATATTTGCAGACCCGGATATTGTCATGGAAAAAATGATAGAAACTTCTAAAACTCTGCGGACAGAAAAGGGTTTTTGCGGTTATATCCATTTAAAATTAATTCCCGGAACCGGCGATAAAATGATCCGCGAAGCCGGAAAGTGGGCGGACAGGCTTAGCGTAAATATCGAACTTCCAACAGAAAAAAGCCTTCTATCCCTTGCGCCGGAAAAAAACAAAAAAGACATTATTGGCGCCATGAATGATTTTTCTGAAATCAGCATAGAAACAGAAAATGAAAAACAAAAAAGTAAATTTCTCCCGCAGGGAAAAACCTTATCCCCCTGGTTTGCACCTGCTGGACAAAGCACCCAGCTTATTGTTGGAGCAACTGGTGAAAACGACAAGCAGATCATAAACCTGACCAGTTCGCTCTACAATAAGTTTTTTTTAAAACGAGTGTACTACTCTGCTTTTATTCATCCGGGCAGTTATATTCAAAATAAAACCCTTATAGACCCGCGCCTGCCGGAAACAATCGGGCCGCCTTTGGTAAGAGAACACCGTCTTTATCAGGCTGATTGGCTGTTAAGATTTTATCACTTTAGCGCAGGCGAAATATTAACCGAAGAACAGCCTTTCCTTGACGCGCATCTCGATCCAAAAACAGTTTGGGCGCTAAATAACCTGGATTTTTTCCCTATAGAAATAAACCGTGCCGATTATGAAACCCTTTTAAGGATTCCGGGTATTGGCGCAAAAACAGCCCGGCGAATAATAGAAAACAGACGCTCCAGAACTTTAACACTGGAAAATCTGTATAGAATCGGCGCGGCTCTAAAACGTGCACGTTATTTTATTACTGCCAAAGGCGCTTATATTGAGCGGCCGGATGATCCTTTCCGAATCCGCCGCTTGCTTTCGGATACAGACAGAGCGGGGCTTCAGCTGCCGCTTTTTGATTTTTAATTTAATGAGAATACCTCAAAGAGGTTATACCTCTCACAAAGGAGAAAAAAAGATGAATAACAGCAATACACTATTTGCGATACCGCAAATTCCGGAAAAAACAGATTATAATTCTTACGAAGTTCAGCGCGAAGTCCACAGAATGATGGGGCTTTTGCGGTTTTCTCCGAATTTAGACGGAGTATTTATTGCAAGATGTGCGCCGGATCACAATATTTTACCTGAACTAAAAGAATATTTTACTGATAGGTTCGGGGAAACTCCCTGGGCTATTATCGATGAAAAAAGAGGAATTTGCCTGCACCGCCGTATGGGAGAAAACGCATGTATCATCAATATAAATGAAACATCCGGGAATTGTTATCTAAACAATAATTCTGATGAATGGGAAGATCTCTGGAAACATTATCACAAAACAATCAATAATGAAGACCGCGATAACCCAAAAGTACAAAAGCAGTTTATGCCTAAACGCTATTGGAAATATCTGCCGGAAGTTTAATTTCGCTTAAAGTTCCCCATATTACGGCAAAAATCACCTATTTTATATTAATTATTTATGATATATTATTTTAATTAGGGAGGTTTTTCGCCTGAAACCGCTTGTTTTCCTTTTTATTACCGCTCTCTTTTCTGCTGGCTTTTTTAGTGCGTATGCAGACGAAAATGGGCTTACCCTGGATGATGCTTTAAATCTAGCTCTGGAATATAACCTGAATATCAGAAAAACCAGTATTGACCTTGCCGCAAGCGGCTATTCAGAAAGAAATTTATGGGCAGAAATCTTCCCGGCCATAAACGCGAATGCCAGCATTGGATATAGAAATCCTTTTTTCAGCGATCCGCCGGTTCGCGGAGCTAGAAACACAAATCCGAATTACAGTATTGGTTTTAATATTAACCTTGGTTTAAATGCCGGAATTCCTTATATCATGAGAAATATTAGCCTGGCTCACCAAAGCAATTTATTAAGATATGAAGATGCGCAGAATCTGCTTTCCATCCAAATTACAAAAAATTATTTTGCGCTGGTTGCAGAAAAAAGCAACCTTCTGCTTTTGGATGAAGTTTTTAATCTAACACAAAGACAGTTCACAAGAAGCGAAACATTATTCAGAAACGGAATTGTCGGAGAACTTTCGCTGACACAAAGCAGGCTGGCTCTGGAAAATGCACGTTACAATTTAAGCGCAGCAAGAACAGCGCACAACAATAATACAGCAGAATTCCTGGCAATGCTCGGAATATCGATTAACGAAAATATTACTTTATTGGGTGAATTCAATATTATAAAAATAGAAGCTGATGCCGAAACGCTGATTAACGATTATCTTCCGTCTCGTCCTGACATTAGAAGAAGCAATCAGGAAATTGAAAGGCTGGCATCTGCCCAAATGCAGACTGCTTTGCAAAACCGCGCTCCTTCGCTCAATTTATCGGTAGACTGGAACAGTTCATCTTTTGATCCGTTTACCGACTCAATAAGCGCTACTGCCCGCCTTAATATTCCCATAGACCCATGGATTCCCGGAACAACAAGACATCAGGTTATTTCAAGGAGCGCGGGTGCTGTAGAAAAGGCAAAACTTGACTTAGAGATTACTTCCAATGCGGCAAAAACGCAGATTCGTTCCTTGTCTGCATTGCTTTATAATTCGTGGGATAGCATAAGAATAGCAAGGTTAAGCCTGGAAGCTGCAACAAGAGGGTATCAGCTGACAGAACAGGGTTTTTTAAATGGAACTGTAGAAGCGCTTACCCTGGAAGACGCGCGAAACAACATGGCTAATGCAAAGCAGCGTTTGCTGCAGACAGAATTGTCTTACTTTTTTATGATCCTGGATCTATCTGCAGCGCTTAACATAAGCTGGAAAAATCTAATAGAAAATTACGGAGTAACAGGTGAATAAAGCAAAAATTATCACTATCGCCATTATTTCCCTTATTGCGCTTTTTGGAATACTTATTCTTTTAAATTTATTTGTTCCAAAAAACAATGAAAACACAGGACAAATGCAAAGACAGCGTGTTAATACAACAACTGTCCGCGTAACCGAGGTTGTTCCGGATACGATAGAAAGAAGCGTAATATTAAACGGCGAAATACTTGCACGCAACCAGGTTACAATTTTTCCAACTATCGGAGGAAGACTTGTAGAAACACGATTTGGAATCGGAGACAGGGTCAGCCGCGGCAGTGTTCTTGCAATGGTAGATCCTTCAAGACCCGGAGAAGTCTTTTCCAGGAACCCAATTGTAAGTACAGTCTCGGGAACTGTTTTAAACGCGCCCTTTAGTATAGGTGATACTGTAACAATGCAATCAGGGGTTTATGTTATCGGGGATATTTCTTCGCTTTTGGCAGAAACTTTTGTTCCTGAACGGTTTGTAGCTTCTGTAAGACAGGGCATGAGGGCTGTTATATGGTTCGAAGCAATTCCCGGCGAAACTTTTAATGCTGTTGTTACAGAAGTAAACCCTGTAATTGATCCTGTTACGCGAACATTAAGAATACGCCTTGAATTTTCCAGCCCTGATACGCGCATCAGAGCCGGAATGTTTGCGACAATAAGCCTTGTAACCAACAGAAAAACAAATGTTCCTGTAGTTCCCAGATCCTCTGTAATAAGCACATACGGTTCATGGATTGTATTTGTTGTTGATGAAAATAATACTGCTCGCAGGCGAGAAGTAACCTTAGGTCTTGATAACGAAGATTTTGTAGAGATATTAAGCGGCGTAAGCCTGGGAGAAAATATTGTCAGCGCGGGTCAGAATTTTTTAACTGACGGCGATACCGTCCGAATAACAGACTAACGGAGATAAATATGAATATTACCGAATTTTCCGTTAAACGTCCTGTTACGATCATAATGCTGTTTGTTCTTGTTATCGGTATTGCTGCAACTCTTCTTGGAAATCTTGCAATGGATCTTTATCCTTCCATAGACAGGCCTGTCTTTTCTGTTTGGACAAGATTCCCCGGAGCCGGCCCTGAGGATGTCGAACGCAATGTAACAGAAAGGCTCGAACGCGCTCTTTCATCATCAAGAGGGCTTGTTAACATGACAAGTAACTCTCAGTTTGAAACAAGTTTTATCAATCTGGAGTTTGCATACGGAACCAACATGGACAAAGCTGTGAATGATGCGCAGATACTTCTTAACAGACTTGTCAATTCACTTCCGGATGGAGTGCAAACTCCAACTGTACGGCGTTTTGACATGAATGCAATGCCGATAATGCGCCTTGTTGTCAGGGGAAATTATCCGCCTGATCAGCTTCGTATATTTGCAGAAGATGAAATACAGCCCAGCATTGAACGAATCGAAGGCGTTGCTGCGGCGGAAGTCACGGGCGGAACAACTCAGATTGTCAGAGTCGAAGTTTCTCTTAACCGGCTTGCCGCTTTTAATTTAACACTCAGCGATATTTCCAATTCGTTAAGGGGTCAGAATGTTTTATCTTCCGGAGGAAATCTCCGCCGCGGAACACGCGAATATCAAATTATGACCCAGGAAGAACTTGTAAGTATAGAACAAATTAAAAGGCTTGTTGTAAGAACAGTAAATACTGCAGGCGCAGGACAGGCGAACCGGTTTCAGGTTATCCGTATAGAAGATATTGCCGATGTATCGATGGGTTATAATGACAATGCATCAAGAGTTCATGTCGATGGTCAAAGCGGCGTATATATTCAGGTAACATGCGAAAGCGGCAGTAATCAGATAAATGTTTCAGACAGGATTCAGGCTGCTCTTTATGATATTAATGCATCTTTGCCGCAGGGAATAACTTTATCTGTTCTTTCTGATAATACAACAATGATCCGATCAACATTAAACCAGGTTTACACAAACGCAATACAGGGCGCTTTTCTTGCTATGTTTATACTTATGCTGTTTTTACGGAATGTAAAAGCAACTTTAATAATTGGGCTTTCTATTCCTATTTCCATCATGCTTACATTGATGTCTATGTCAGTTTTTGGATTTACGCTGAATCTTATGACATTAACAGGCCTTATTATGGGAATGTGTATGACATTGGATGCTTCTATCGTTATCCTGGAAAATGTTCACAGTTACCGTGAACGCGGCGCAAAAAGTTCTGTAGCCGCCGTTCTTGGCTCCAGGGAAATGTTACGCGCTATTGTTACATCAACTGTTACTACTCTTTGTGTTTTTATACCAATCATTATTTATAAAAACGATTTAAAAGAAAACGGCATCCTGTTCAGCGACCTAATATTTACTGTTGTAATATCGCTTTCTGTCTCTTTACTTGTTGCAATTACCCTTGTTCCAAGCCTTTCCGGCTCTATTTTAAAACTTAATACCAGAAAACAAAAACCCATAAAAAACCGTATAATTGGTTTAATTGATAATAAAATTGAATCTTTTATATGTTTAATGGAAAATAAATATAAAACAGCGCTGGAATACTGCCTTTCTCATAAATTAATAATAATCTCTCTTGTAGCACTTGTTCTTGCATTTTCTCTTATGCAATTCAGCGGAATTGGAATGAACATGTATGTCCGCATGAGGACTGACGATAACGTAACTCTTAACGTTGCCATGCCGCGCGGAACTGCGATAGATGTTACAGAAAAAGTTTTATTCGATATAGAAGAAATTGTTAAACGCGAAATACAGGGTTACAGAAATATTGTTTTAACTGCGCACCGAAGCGGAAACAATCAAGGATCATTGCAGATAACCCTGCCGCCTCCGGCACAGCAGATTGATACTCCTGATACAATTATAAGAAAACTTACTCCGCTTTTAAATACAATACCGGGTACGCAGGTTAGCTTCAGAGCCGGACGCGGCATGGGCAACACAACGCCTATTGTTGTTGCAGTCAGCTCAAGAAACTATGAAGCGCTTATTGCAACAGCAGAAGAAATTCAGCATATAATGAGAAATCATCTGCCGGAAATTGAAAACCCCATAATTAATCTTGATGAAGGAGCTCCTCAATTACAAATAGAGATTGACAGAGACAGAGCATCAAGTTTTGGTTTATCTCTTGCTTCCATTGCTTCCGAGGTACGAACTGCAATGGACGGAGAAACAGCAACTACAATGAGTCACGGCAGAAGAATGATAAATGTGCAGGTTCGCCTAAGAAATGAAGACCGCCAGGGGCTTCCCAACCTGGATGCTATATCTGTTATCAGCCGAAACGGTACGCGCGTATCCCTTTCAAATGTTGCAAAAATTTCGGAAGGACGCGCTCCTTCATCCATAAGGCGTGAAAGACAGGAAAGGGTTCTTCGCGTAACCGGCGGTCTTGAACCTGGCATTGCGGCAACAGATATGCAAAGACGTCTTGAAGATACGATAAACCAGCGGCTTGTTCAGCGCGACGGCGTTACAGTTCGTTATCTAGGCGAAGCTGCAGAGATTCAATCTAATCTTTCATTATATCTATTAATTATTCTTACAGCCGTTTTTCTGATATTCGGAATAATGGCAAGCCAGTTTGAATCATTTGTAGATCCGTTAATTATTATCTTTTCTATTCCTCTGCTTTTTATCGGCGTTATCTGGATATATAAGTTTTCCGGAGAAGCAATGAGCATGTTCTCTATTGTTGGGATTATTGCTTGTGTTGGAGTTGTAATAAATAATGGAATTGTTCTTGTTGATTATACCAATACATTGTGCGCACGCGGTATGGATGTTAGGGAAGCTTGTATAGAAGCAGGCAGAAGGCGCTTGCGTCCGATTTTAATGACAAGTCTTACAACTATTCTTGGGATTGCGCCAATTGCTTTTTTCCCCGGCGCAGGAGCAGATACAATTCAGCCCATCGGAAAAACATTTGTAGGCGGGCTTTTTGTCAGTACATTTATGACTATTTTTGTTACTCCGATAATGTATTCTGTTCTTAACTCATGGCGCAGTAAAAAAATAAACAGCCAATTAAATAAAAACCGGATAGATAATGAGGCTTAGACAGTGAAAAAGATAAAAGCTGCCATTGTTGGACTTGGCAGAATAGCATCGCTTCTTGAAGAAGACGCGCTCCGCGAAAAGCCATGCACACATGCAGGCGCGGTAACTTCCAGCGATGACTGCTTTATTGCTGCAGGCTGCGATACTAACGAAGAACGGCGGAAACTTTTTGCAGAAAAATGGAGCTGTAATGGAACGCAGGTTCAGGTTTTCAGCGATGCGGCGCAGATGCTTTCTTTGTTAAAACCTGAGATTTTTATAATAGCGACGCATCCGGACAGCCATTACCATTACTGCCGTATCGCTTCAGAAATGCAGGTACCTGTTGTCATCTGCGAAAAACCTCTTGCAGACAGTATCGGTAAAGCAAAAAAAATAGCAAAGCTGGCGGCAAGCGGCGGTATTACTATAATTACAAATCATGAACGCCGCTATTCTCTGGATTATATCCGCATTAAAGAAATCTTGGAAGAAGAATCATTTGGTGCGCTTATTTCTGTTCATGCCAAATTATATATGGGAAAAACAATGCGTCTTTTAGATCAGCTCTGGCATGACGGAACTCATCTAGCCGATGCGATCATGTTTCTTACAGATTCAGTATTGAAACACCGCCGTACCTGGGGCGCAAGTCTTACTTCTCGCAGCGGCACTGCCTGGCTTGACGGAGAATTGCAACAACATAAATCTTCCTCTGCGTCTCCGCGTCTCTGCGTGAGGTCTTCTGGGATTCCTGTACTTATAGAGATTGGCGCTGGAAGAGACCACCTTGTTTTTGAAATTGAGTTCTCCTGCGAAAGAGGACGCCTGCGAATCGGCAATGGTATCTTCGAAATCTGGGAAAGCGTTCCAAGCCCTTATGCAGAAAAATTCCGTTCTTTAAAAAATACAGAAGAAACATTTCCAGGTGTTACAGGTTACTTTGCCAATATGATAAAAGATGCAGCTGCTTGTGTAAAAGACCCAAAGAAAAAACCTGTTTCCGGCGCAGCTGACGGGCTTAGGGTAATTGAATATTTAAACAGCGTAAAAAAATGGCGGAGCTAGTGTCCAGTAATATTTGGTTCGTAAAATAAAAAATGCGGTAATTCCTTATTTCACAAGGAATTACCTTAACATATCATTGTCTCATTTGAATATTACAGGACACTGTACCCTCTTGATTAAAAATGATTAAAAGTTTATAGTGAACTAAGACACTGCGGAGGGTTGGATAGTGGCTATTCCGCCTGGTTTGGGACCAGGATGTCGGGGGTTCGAATCCCCCCTCTCCGAATAAAAAACAAACACTGATAAATTGTTCAATTTTTATTAGATAACACAAAAGCATCTGTTAGGGGATTCGAAACGGAGCAATCCTGTAAATATGTAAGGCGTTAGCCTTATTTAGAATATTGATGCCGCATGGATGCGGCAGGATTGCGCAGACGGCCTGAAAACCCGAAACAGGAGTTGAGGGCTGAAAGGCGAATCCCCCCTCTCCGAATAAAAAAACAAATACTGATAAATTGTTCAATTTTTTATTAAATTATCACAAAAGTATCTATTGGGGATTCAAAACGCAGCAATCCAGTATATTCATAAGGCGTTAGCCATGTTAAAAATATAGTAATATTTGAGTTATTCCTCCTATTGTATTAAAATTAGAAATAATAATGTATAATAGTACAAGGAGTTATCGCCGGTGAATAAAATAGAAACTCATATGTTTCTAGATGGTTTTATAGACGAAGCCAAAACTCACATCGAAAGGATAGAAACAGCCTTTTTAAATACAGATACCCTCATAAGTACCCCCAAGCTAATGAACAGTGTTTTTCGCGCCGCTCACAGCATAAAAGGAACAGCGGGATTCTTTTCCCTTAGAAAGATTGTTGCCGTTTCACATGAACTGGAAAGCGTCTTTTCTCAGATTAGAGACGGCGAATTAAAAATTGATGAAAAAATAGTAGATATAACGCTTCAGAGCGTTGATTGCCTGAAAGAACTTATTGTCAATATTAAGGACGACAGCTTTGTCGATGTCTTTCAGGTTATAAATACTCTAAAAAAAATATCCGGCGCAGATCAGGATTTGCTTATTCCATTCGATTTAAAAAATAACGATACAGAAAAAAAACTTAAAGAAGCAATTCAATACGGACATAAGGTATATTATATAGCTATTACCATAAACAAAAACAATCCGGAATCGGTAAAAGAAATTACCGATATTATTAATAAAACTGGCGCCGTTATTGAAGAAAAACTTGACGCTTCTTCATTAAGCCTTCTTGTTACCAGTGTTTTGGATTTAAATTTATTTTCTATTGCAGTCAACATTGATAAAAAAAACATACACCATTTGCACAATGATACTTTTTTTATTTTTGAGGAAACTTCCGATAAACATGATAATCTGCCGGTTTTTACAGATAACGGGAGAACAGGCAAAAGAACAAAGGAAAATGAAAACAGTATTTATATAAGGCTGGATATTTCCATCCTTAACGATCTTATGGATTTTGCAAACGAAATGATATTAACGAGAAACCAGCTTTTTTCTACACTTGCTGGACATACAAAATCAATTTCAGGCCTTGCGCATATTCTTTACGATGTTAACCGGCTTACAAGCGAAGTCCAGGAAAAAATAATGTCCATGAGAATGCAGCCAATAAGCGTAATTTTTGCAAAGTTTCCGCGTATTATACGGGATACTGCAAAGGCACTTGGCAAGGATATAAATGTAGAAATTTTAAGAGACGATGTTTATCTGGATAAATATTTACTGGAAGCGCTTACAGATCCAATTACGCAAATTGTAAAAAATTCGGCATCACACGGACTTGAAACATCCGAAACCCGCGTTTCTTTGGGCAAACCGCCGAAAGGCCGGATATGCTTAACAGCTTACATGCGCGATGGCTCGGCTGTTGTAGAAATTATTGATGACGGCGCAGGCATTAATACAAGCGCAATAAAACAAAAAGCCCTTGATCTTGGGCTTACAACAGAAGATGCAGCTTCTCAAATGTCAGAGAACGAAGTCTATGATTTATTATTCGAACCCGGCATTTCTACATCCAGCCAAATAACAGATCTTTCCGGACGCGGTTTCGGCATGGATATTGTAAAAACAAACATAGAAAAATTAGGCGGCTACATCGAGATAGAATCCCAAAACGGTCTTGGCACTACTATAAGATTGGTTATGCCTATCACCCTTTCTGTAATTAAAACACTAATTGTTAATATTGATTCTATCCAGTATGCAGTACCGGAATTAAATATTGAACGAATAGTGCGCATAAACAAAGAAAATACAACAAGACGCATAGAAAAGGTAAACAAATCACTTGTTCTTGTTCTTAACGGAAGAATTATTCCAATTGTAACAATAAAAGAAATTGAAGCAAAAGTAAAAGACCTTGAGAGCATCTCTGCAAATGCTTTATGGGATCATTATCAGCATGCAGGGATTGTTAAATGCCTTATACTAAAAACAAAAGGTAAAACTTTTGCACTCCTAATTGACGAAGCTCTGGATGCCGAACAGATTCTTGTTAAACCTCTTCCTGTTTATTTACATAGCTGCCGCTGTTATTCAAATGTAACTGTTTTAGGCAATGGAAAAGCCGCAACTGTTATTGATGCAGAAGGCATAATGCAGTATATGGGTCTTGACGATGTAGAAAAAGAAGCAATAAAAACCCTCTCGCTGGCAGATGAAGCTGTCATTACAGAACAAACAGAAAGTGAGAAAAAACAGATTGTAGTATTTAAATGCTCAGGACCGGAATATTTTGCTGTTAACATAGAAGATGTTCAAAGAATAGAAAATATAAATGCAGGTGATATTCAGAAAATCGGCCCGGAACACTATGTTAATGTTAACGATAAAACGATCCGCATTTTAAAGCCGGAAGATTACTCGCCTGTTACAAAAAAAGATTATACAAAAGAAAAACTTTTTATTTTAACTTTAAAAAACAGCGCTTCCTTAACAGGTCTTCTTGCCAGAAAAATAATAGATAAAATAGAAGATACTTTTACCCTGGACACGGAGCAGCTTCACAGCGATTATATCCGCGGAACAAGCGTATTTAACGAAAAGATATTAATATTTCTGAATCCTGATGTTATAACATCTGCAAAACAGCTTTCTGTTTCCAATGCCGGAAAAAACAAAAAGGCAGGCGTTTTATGAGAGGATTTAGTTTTTATGTTAATGACGAACTGTTTGCCGTAGATGTTAACCGCGTAGAAAAGATTGTCCGTAAAATGGAAATAACCTATATTCCGGCTGCACCGGATGTAATATCTGGAATCATCAATTTAAAAGGAAGAGTAGTAACTATTTTTAACCTTAATGAATTGCTCGGACGCGGAATTAAACGGTATAATCGCAAGCCGCAGGCGCTGGATTCCAGGCAGAATATAACTGATATTGTTAACATAATTATTTTTAAATCAGATTCCGGCAATGAAGACCAGATGGGTTTAATTATGGATAGACCCGGCGTTTTAATCAACATAGAGGATGAATTAATACGCGTGCCTTCACTGACTACAGGCGCTCAGGAAAGTTACTGCATTTCCGGAATCGCCGAACTTGATAACACTCTTTTCAGAATCATTAACATTGATTCTATAATAGACAAATATAAAAATAACGGCACAAAATCTGCCGAAAATATCCCAAATGGAGGAAATTATGATTATTAAAGCAATTAGCAACATGAAATTAAGGGCAAAACTTTTGTCGGCATTTTTAGTTGTTGCAGTTATACTGATTGTTACATTAACAATTGCAATTATCGATGTAAACAATACAGTTAAACTAAGCGATGAGGTTATCAATTATGTGGTAGAACCCCTTAGCACTGTTTTCGAAGCAAGAATGACAATAGAAAAAATGAAAGTCGAAGGACGCGATATTCTTCTGGAAAGAGATATACAAAAACAAACTATTCTAATAAATGATTTTTTGGGCAGAATAACCTTTGTAAAATCATTAATGCAGGATTTTTATGAATCAATGCGTATTGAAGATGCCCGTGTTTATTACCGTGAATTTCTTGAAACCATAAACATTTATGAAGCAAATATGATTATATTCAGGGAAAAAATAAGCAGAGGAGACAGCGATGTAGATTTGTTTTTAATTGAAGATCTTTCTCCGTTCTCCGAACATTGTATGGTTTTAATGGCTAATATGAGCGATTTAAGGCTGGAACACGGAAGAATTCTCATGCGGGAAAGCCTGGAAATCTCCGAAAGCATTCTGCAATTTCTGATTATTTTAGCAGTATTTGGCGTCGGTTTTACAGTTATTTTCGGTTTTTATTTTTCAATATCGATAAGCAGGCCTATATTGCTTTGCACAGAAAAAATGATAATTGCCGCAAAAGGCGATTATACTGTAAGGCTTCCTGAAACATACGGCGCAGAAATAGGACAGCTTTTTGAAGCATGTAACTCACTTTTAATTTATGATGATATGATATCGGTAAAACTTAAAGGTGTAACAGAAAGTTTACGCAGCTCTGCGCAAAACATGCTGCTTATATCCACTAACATGGAAAACTCCAGCAAAGATTTGAATCAGCATACTTCATCTGTAAGTATATCTACAGAAGAATTTTCTGCAGGCATGACACAATCGTCTAATGCTGTATCAACTGCAAGTTCTCATATCAGCGCTGTAGCGTCTTCCATAGAAGAAATAAATGTAACAATATCCACAGTTGCAACTGCCGCAGAAGAAACCAGCACAATGGTGGAACAATCGAGTCAGCTTGTTGACAATATACAAAAAAGCATTACAAAGGCATCCGAATCCGTTAAACTTGTTTCCGGCACTTTTAACAATGTTGCAAACAGCGTAAACGAAATAAATAAATCCATTCTTGTTGTTCAGGATCGCAGCGTAAAAGCAAAAAACAATGTTGCTGATGCGGATGAAAAAGCAAAAAATACAAATGAAATAATCCGCAGGCTGGATATTGCAAGCAAGCAAATTGGAAAAATTATAACTGTAATCAGCGATATTGCAGATCAAACCAATATGCTCGCATTAAATGCTGCAATCGAAGCTGCTGGCGCAGGAGAAGCGGGTAAAGGTTTTATGGTTGTTGCCAACGAAGTAAAGGAACTTGCAAAGCAAACAACGGAAGCTACAAAAGAAATAGCCAACGAAATTGAAAACATGCAGCTAAAAGTTCCGGAAGCGGTAACTGCTGTTTCGGAAATAACCATGATTATAAACGGAATGACAGAGTATATAAATACATTTGCACAGGAAATAACCCAGCAGGGAAAACGCAGCGACGAAATAGCAAGTGAATCATCTGCTGCAGCTAAGCAAATGAATGATATAAGCTCGGAAGTAAACATTATCTCGGAAAATGCGCAGTCGGTTACAAGAACGGTTTTAGACTCAACAAGAGGCGTAAATGAAATTGCAAAATCTACAGCCGAACTTGTTATTGGATCGCAGGAAATAGCAATGAACTCTGAACGCGCTTCCAATAACATGAGCGAAATAAACAGGGCAACAAGAGAAATGGCATCCGGTTTAATTGATATTTCCAAAACAGTCCAGCATATCAGCGAGGAAACAAATGTTTCTCAGCAGAATACGATTTCCATAAGAAATTCAAGCGAAGAACTTCTAAAAATGGCAAATGAACTGGAAACTCTTGTATCAAATTTTATAACAAGCTGATTTTGCAGGTAATAAACATGGATGATCGCAGTAAAAATATTAACAATTTCCGTCCGGAAATAATTCTCATTGCGGCATCTACAGGCGGTCCAACTGCTCTTGAAAAAATTCTAGCTAAGATACATGTGGATTTTCCTGCGCCAATTTTAATTATTCAGCATAATCCCGCATATTTTTTACAAACTCTGGCGAAGCGTTTAAACCGGGTTTGCCGTTTAAGAGTAAAAATCGCCGAAAACAGGGAAACAATCTCGGCGGGAACAGCATATATTGCACCGGATGGTTTGCATTTAAAAATCAGTACAAAAAACAGATTTTTCTTTGATGACTCTCCGCCTGTTAACGGGATTCGTCCTGCCGCTGATGTCCTTTTTGAGTCAGTTGCAGACAACTTTTACGGGCATGATGTCCTTGTTATTATTTTAACCGGAATGGGCAATGACGGCAAAGAAGGTCTTGCCAGATTAAAGGAAAAAAAGACATGTTTTTGCCTGGTTCAAAGCGAAAAAACATGTGTAATTTACGGAATGCCGAAGGCCGCGGCAGATGATGGTCTTGCTGATAAAATTCTGGATTTAGAAGATATTCCGTTAGAAATGGAAAATTTCAATTATTTGCGAAAAGTGAGTTGAAAGATGGATATAAAAACGCTTCAATGTTCCATAAATGAACATGAATTTATGCTTTTTAAAAAGTATATTGCAAATATTGGCGGAATTATTATTTCTTCTGAAAAGGCTTATTTAATAGAAACAAGACTTTCCAAACTTATGCTTGATGCAGGAGCAAAATCTTTTGAAGAGTTCTACACGCAGATTATATCCAGTTCTGATCCTGGAGTGTCACAAAAAATAATTAATGCTATCACTGTAAATGAAACCATGTGGTTTCGCGACAACATGCCATGGAATGTGCTTGAAAGAGTTATGCTGCCCGCATTTATAGAGGATATTCTTTCCGGCAGGAAAACAAAGATAAGAATATGGAGCGCTGCTGTCTCGACAGGACAGGAAATCTATTCTGCCGTTATGTGTATAGACGACTATTTAACCAAAAATAATATTAAAGGCGTAAGTTTAAAGGACTTTGAATTTTTTGCTACCGATATTTCCAGCCGTGTTCTGGAAACGGCTAAAAACGGAAGATATGACAAAATAAACATTATGCGCGGATTAAATGAATATTACAGAACAAAGTATTTTAAAAATAATGATTCGGCATGGGATATAGATCCCAAAATTAAAGATACCGTTAATTTTGAACATTTTAACCTGCAGGAAAACTTTAATTCATTCGGAGTATTTGATGTAATATTCTGCAGATATGTGTTAATATACTTTTCTGAAGAATTAAAAAAGGAAATTATACAGAAAATGCGCGATTCTTTGGTAAATGAAGGTTTATTATTTACAGGAAATTATGTTTTATACGATCTTTTTAAGGATGACTTTGATACAAAACCTTACAGTAATTCGACTTATTTTACAAAAAAAAGGAGATAGTTTAATGTTTTTTAATATATATTTGGTAAATATGTTTTTAAAAACAAGGAGTAAATATGAAATTGCTTGTTGTTGATGATTCGTCAGTAATAAGGAAGGTTGTTAAAGCGGCAGCCGATATGCTTCAAATGAAAATTGTAGAAGCACAGGATGGAATAGAAGCTATCGAGATTCTTTCCAAAATCTACAAAGAAATAGATCTAATTCTTTTGGATTGGAACATGCCGGAAAAAAGCGGCTATGAAGTTCTTGTAGAAATAAAGAACGATGAAACATATAAACATATTCCGGTAATGATGGTAACAACAGAGGGGCAGCAAAGCAATATTGTCGCCGCGGTTCAGGCAGGCGCATGTAATTATCTTGTTAAGCCGTTTACTGTAGAAGATTTGGAGTCCAAGATTCTTGAATGTCTTGGAAAAGGAGGCGGTTTTTAATGAACATAGATGAAGAATTAGGACAGATTTTTTCCAGTGTACTTATGGAGATTGTTTCAACTATCTCTGGTTTTTCTCTTGATATTATACCGGACAGCGATGAAAGTTTTGATGAAATGACAGGTATAATGTCTCTTTGTGATAATAACAGCAGAATATTATTTATTTCTGCAAAGGAAAAAGATATGCGCCAGTTATGTTCATATATGATTGGTGTTCCCCAGGAAGAAATATCCAGCGATGATGTTGATGATTCTTTATGTGAACTTGTAAACATGGCTGCCGGCAGCGCAAAACTGCGCCTTAGCGGATCAGATTGCAAATTTAATCTGTCATCGCCGTTTCTGCTTAAAGGAGATAATATGCGTATAAGCGGCAAAAAGAAAACCCGTATTATTTCAAAAACTCTGGGAAATGGTGATATAACCATTAAGATTAAAATTGTTTATTAAAATTATAACGCAGGAAAAAGACAAATGACAAATGAAATTGAACGGAATAATCTTCTCCTGCAGACATTAAATCAGGTTGCAATTGTACTTCTGGATCCCGAACTTACCGGAATGGAAAACAACATTTACGGCAGTATGGACATGATGGTAAAAGCTGTAAATGCAGACAGGGTTTCTATATGGAAAAATCATATTTATCATGATGAGTTATGCGCATCTCAGCTTTATGAGTGGTCAGAAGAGCTTGTTCCCCAGCAAAATGCAGATTATACAGTAAATATATCTTACAAAAAAAATATGCCCGATTGGGAAAAATTGTTTTCTTCTGGGCAATGCGTAAACGGTTTAACAGACGATATGGAACCTAACTCGCGTAATTTTCTTGCAATAATGCAGGTACAGTCTATTTTTGCGGCTCCAATTTTTGTACGCGATCATTTTTGGGGGTTTATTGAGTTTGATGATTGTCATATTAAAAGAACATTTTCAGAAAACGAAGTAGCTATTTTAAGATCCTGCTGTCTTTTAATTGGAAACGTTTTTCTTCGCAGTGAAATGACGTTAGACCTCCAAAATAATATAAAAGAATTAAAAAATCTTCATTTAGAACTGGAAAAAGCGCTTGACGATGCAAAAGCCGCCAGCCGCTCCAAAACATCGTTTCTTGCCAACATGAGTCATGAAATCCGCACTCCCATGAACAGTATTATTGGATTTTCTGAACTTGCTATAGACGACAATATCTCACCGAAAGCCAATGATTATTTTTTAAAAATACTGGATAATTCCAAATGGCTATTGCATATAATTAACGACATTTTGGATTTATCAAAAATTGAATCCGGCAAGATGGAATTGGAAAACATTCAATTTAACCTGCATGAAATATTTGCTGCCAGTAAAACGTTAATTATGCCCAAAGTAATAGAAAAAGGTTTAAAAACTTCATTTTTTATAGAACCTGTTACCGGCAGAAAAATGTTCAGCGACCCTACAAGGCTTCGTCAAGTACTTGTAAATCTATTATCCAACGCTGTTAAATTTACAGATTCAGGCACTATTGAAATGCAGGCGGTTGTAAAAGAAATAACACCAGACAGCGTAACAATATCTTTTATAATCAAAGACAGCGGCATTGGAATTGCCCCGGATCAAATAAAAAAAATAATGGATCCGTTTACACAGGCTGAATCAGGAACAACAAGAAAATTCGGCGGAACAGGCCTTGGTCTTCCAATTACAAAAAATATTATAGAAATGATGGGGGGTTCGCTTTCTGTCGAAAGCACACCAGGTGCAGGCAGTAAATTCAGCTTCGAAGTAACTTTTAATACCATTAATGCAGCCGCTGATAATGATATAACTGAACATAGTAATTTTGATAATTTAGAAAAACCAGTTTTTGACGGCGAAATTTTAATTTGCGAAGATAATATAATGAATCAGCAGGTTATACGCGAACATTTAACCAGAGTGGGATTAAAAACAATAGTTGCTTCCAACGGCAGGGAGGGTGTAGAATATATAGAAAACCGCGCCAAAAGAAAAGAAAAACAATTTGATTTAGTTTTTATGGATATACATATGCCTGTCATGGATGGCCTAAAAGCTGCAGCTGCCATTACTTCGATTGACAAAAGTATTCCTATTGTTGCAATGACAGCAAATGTAATAACTGATGACAGGGAAAATTATCTGTCTATGGGTATGGTTGATTGTGTAGGAAAACCCTTTTCTTCGCAGGAGCTTTGGTTGTGTTTAATGAAATACATCAAATCTGCGGCTGTAAAAAAAGATAAAACAGCCAATCAGGAAGAAAGCGATCATGTTTTTTATTTAAAGTTAGTGAATTATTTTGTTAAGATAAACTGTAATAAATTCCAGGAAATAACCAGCGCTTTGGATTCTGGTGATATAAAATTGGCACACATGCTTGTTCATACTTTAAAGAGCAATGCCGGGCAATTAAAAAAAACGCATTTGCAGAAAATATCGGAAGAAGTGGAAAACTGCCTTAAAAACGGCGAAAATCTTGTTACAGAGCAGCAATTAAGTTTACTTGAAAAAGAATTAATCTCTGCCTTAAATGACTTTAAGCTCTTAATAGATGAGGTCTCTGAATCTGAATCTGTAAATGAGACAATAACAGACACCGCAGCAGCTCAACTATTATTAAATGAACTGGAACCTTTATTAAAACAGGGTAACGCTGAGTGTCTGTCTTACATTGAAAAACTAAAATCGATCAAGGGCAGTAAAAAACTAATTTCACAAATTGAAGATTTAGACTTTGAACCCGCGATTCTGACATTAGCTGAATTGAAAGCCGGATATCCTGCATAAAAACATAGTATTTTTAACTGTATTTAAGCAAAAAAAAGCTACACTCCGAAAATGGAGCATCGCTTCTTATAGCGGAGATAGGACTTGCCTTACATTCGGCAACAAGCCTCCCTACGGTCGGCGAGCCGAATAGAAGTTTTTACTGCATCGCCATTCGGCGATGCGTCGGCTTCCATGTTGCCTCATTTCAGGCCGTCTTTTTTGCTGAACCAGCATCCATGCTGGTTCACCCTGTGGAACCTTTCGGTTCCTTCAGGCACGCAAAGAAGTTTCAAGTCCTATCTTGCTTTATAATCGAGTAGGAGACCGCTCATTATTTGAGCGATCGACCTCTCACACCACCGTGCGTACCGACCGGTACACGGCGGTTCAACAGAAACTATGACACAATTCTAATTGATTAAACTTTGCTTTC
>Ga0123356_10000305_pt1 | contig 56107 bp, 44 predicted proteins | sample TergutEmb28metaG_2_FD_92546 | JGI IMG/M metagenome (GOLD analysis project Ga0123356, IMG submission 92546) | Embiratermes neotenicus P3 segment gut microbial communities from Petit-Saut dam, French Guiana - Emb289 P3 | ecosystem: Host-associated > Arthropoda: Insects > Digestive system > Gut ...
GAATGTTCTGGACGGTGCGTGGAGCTAACGCCATTATCGCCCTCCGCTGTTGTGAGCTGAGTGGCAAATTCGAGGATTACTGGTCACGCCGGGCGCGGGCCTAAACTTTAAAGTCGCGCACCCTCCCGACCTGCCGCCTCGAGGGAAGAAAAAGTGTCAACCAATTTCGATTTTGTGTAACGCACGTCATGACTCGTGTCAGATCATTGACCACCGTGAGATAGGTGCGCGCCAGCTCCGTTAGCGTGCGGATGCCGTTCTCCCCGTGGTAGACGGGCAGGAGAAATCCACCCCGCAGCAAATCGGCCAATTTGCGCGCATCGATCTTGCCACTCGTAGTCCCCTCTATCAGCAGCGCATTCTTGCGGGGATTGCATACGACTACCTTCGTGACCCGTGGTTTCAGCAAGTCATACAACCAACCTGCCCAGGTTCCTTCTTCGAAGGTGACATGCAAATCACCGCACAGCCCCTGGATAAACTGCAAAGAGGAGTTTGTTTTATCTAGCTTCCGAAAGCCCTAGCTTTGAGCTTTTCGATATAGTCCCTTGCGAATCTTTCCGCTGCCTCGGGATCGGCAAGAAGGCCGCCTTGCTCTCTTGAGGTCTGACTGAGTTCGTCGCGGCTATTGATCCGTGGGAAGGGCTCATCGGGCACCGGGACACCAAGGAAGGAGCAGAGCGGTTCCCAGCCTTGCCGGGGTGAATAAACTAGAAGTCTTTCTGGGGGCAGCGCGTCGATCACTTGCTGATTCCGGCGCTCGAACCAGTCAGTCATGAAACCCCGATCCTTCACCCGATCACCGAAGGCGTTGAAAACAGTACCCTTCATCATTGCCTCGAGCGGTGAGCCTGCAAGCGAACCATGCATTTGATCGGAGAAGATGGTCTCACTGGCGGAATCAAACCAACTGGCGGCATCACGGACGGTGAGCACGACCTTCCCGTCCGGGTAGTAGTCAGCCAACTCGCGCCAGTAGCTGCAGGCGGGATAGTCGGTAGCGGACTGGTAGCCATCGAATATCGCATCCCAGTCGGGCCTCCCATTAACGACGTCAAGCCAGAGCGGAACATTCCTCCGCGCGCCAGCGAAGACTTCGGACATGTGGTGGCACGGGCCCAAACCGAGATGTTCGAGAGCAAACTTCACCGAAAACGTCGCCGTCCGTCCGAGACCGGCTCCGATCACTCTCAATGGCATAAATCACCTCGTCTTTATCTATTCTCGAAGATGCTGGATTCGCCCGAATCGTGCACCGGGGCGCCATCGTGCTCGCGATTGCGGTACCGATACTAGCGTATTACACCCTGGCCTGGGCTCGAGATGTCGCCCATCTTGCACCCACATGCCGAACCCCTGGGGGCTGGGTTCTGGTGGCGACAATGTACTGGGCGACTTGGGGTATACCAACCGCGGTAGTAGCCTACTCACTCAGACGATGGCTTCGACGCCGGCGCGAGCGTGCCTTGTAACGGGCCAAGGACCGCCGCGACCCACTGCGGTCTGTGGCTGCCGCGCTGCAGTCAAATCCCGGAATTTGCGTCTAAAGCCAATTTACTGCACTCTCCAGGAACTCCACCTTCGCTCAAGCTGATGCCAGGGGTATCGTCAATATAAATGGGCGCATGGACAAGCTCTTCCATCGCCGACAGCACCTTGGGCGTTTCCTCCCGCCACAACGTCCTCGTACGCAAACGGTGTGAGTTGATTTTGGCATGCGAGCATAGCATTCGCGTGAACAGCGCTTCCTTTGCCATTTCCAGGGAGACACACCGCAACGGTCTTGCCATCCTTCATTGCGGCATTTTCCGCGATATTCATGGCGAACGCCGTCTTTCCCATCGAAGGGGGGCCGGCAACAATGATCAAATCAGAGGGCTGAAGGCCGCTGGTCATCTCGTCCAAGCGCTTGAAGTGGGTAGCCAGGCCGCTAATCCGCTGGCCTCGTTCCAGAAGTGCGTCCACGGAGCCGAGGAATTCTTGACGATGTCTTCCAGCCGAACGAATCCGCGCGTAATCCGTTGCTCCGACAGTTGCAGGATCGCTGGATTCGGTCTCGTCGAGGATTACTTCCGCCGGCTCGGACTGGTCGGCCGCCCGGGCAATTGCGGCGGTCGCGTTGTGAATGATCCCGCGCAGCAGCGCCTTGTCTCTGACAATTCGGATATAGTGCGCGATACTCGGTTGGTCGGGTACTCCGTCAATGAGACCAGACACGTAGCCAACATCCCCAACCACCGATAGTTCTCGATTACGGCCAGTTCATCTGCGAGGGTGATCAGATCGATCGGCCGGGAGGAGTCGGCGAGGTCCACCATTCGACGATAAATGCGCCGGTGGGAGTCGAGCGAAAAGTCGTCCGGCTTCAGCTCTTGAGCGGCTTCAAAGTACGCGGAATTGTTCAGGATGATCGCGCCCAGGATGGCGCGCTCTGCTTCCGCATTGGTCGGAATTCTTCCGATCTGGGGAAAGTCGGCGATAGCCGCTGTGGTGGCACATGTGAATGCGCCCAAGCTCTTAGCGGCGGCATCCAATTGCCCAGCGTGCGGCGCTCACGAAAATGCATCATCTTCGGCATTCTCCTTCTCGAGGCCATCGGGCTCGACCCATTGCCGGCACAGACGGCTCAAGATTCAAGCGCAATCGATCGCATGCATGCGAGCCGTCACGTTCCGGCAACGCTATCGGTCCACGATGGCCTATCTATAGTTGCGGCGGCCCGCCATATGACTCGTCCTTCAGGCTCAGAAGGCGATTGTTCGCACCTGGTCCATAGGGTTTATGCGAAAGCCGGATTCTCGTACAAGTACGCCAATTCTTCCGACTTGTACCGTGGGGTGGAGTCCTTCGAACGCGTGGCGCGCCCTCAACCAGGCGATCTGATTGTGTGGCAAGGTCACGCTGGAATTGTGACCAATCCGACACACCACCTGTTCTTCAGCGCTCTGCGTCACCGCGGCCCGGGGATGGACCATTACGACGGCCGTTACTGGAAACGTCGAGGTCCGCCACATTTCTTCCGATATATCAAATGGACGGATTCGTGAGCCGGTGGCTCGGTGAAAGTCGCCGAATCGCGCGGGATGTGCTCCCAGACTCATGGAGCCGGGTGGTTCGAGGTGCATTGCCTCATTCATCGGAAAGTCGCCGATGTTGTCCCCCTGCTATGTCGCCGGTAAAATGCGTGGCAAAATCACGGCATGGTTGACAATGCCCACTACCCTCGTCTGATCGCGCCCCGAAAGGAAGTTTTTTCCTTGCCTCGGAGCTCGCGGCGTCGGCAAAAGCAGCTGGGCACGGGTCGAATTTCCCGATGCGCACTTCCTAGACCTCCTGGATGAGTCGCGTTACCACATCCTCCTGGCCAACCCGGCACTCCTACACAGAGATGCGGGATCTGCCTGCGCGACGCGAGTGGTCCTCGATGAAGTGCAGCGTGTGCCCGCAACTGCTCAACAACGAAGTGCATGGGGCTATTGAAACCCACGCGGCCGGAGATTTGTCCTCGGAGCGAGCGCCCGCCGCCTCAAGACTGCTACCACGAACTGCTCGCCGGCCGCGCGATGGTGCGCACCATGCCCCCGCTCGTGCCCGCAGAACTCGGCGATGACTTCGACCTTGAACGTATCCCCTCCCTTCGGCGGCATGCTGCGCTTTCCCCGGACGGCATGGACCCGGCATTCAGCAGCAATTTCAGGCGCTGCCGCGGTAGTGCTCCCTGAAATCTAAAGTCTTTGTTTTATACTCTCTAAGACACGTGATTGCACCGCTCGATGCCGCCAGGAAGGCCCGGGCCAGGCAGGCAACGACCGCAGCCTGACACCGGCAGTTTGGGTCTTCTGGAACTCATTGAGGGGCCGTAGCTCAATTGGATAGAGCAAGAGTTTCCTAAACTCTAGGTTGGCGGTTCAATTCCGCCCGGTCCCTCCAGCTTCCCGAGGTCGAAGCTTCCCGAGGTCGAAGAAAGAAGGGTTCAGTTCGGCAGCCCTTTTTCGGTCTCTGTGCGCAGGTGCTAAATGGAGAGGCTCGAGGAGTGCGGGGCTGCCGCCTCTCTAAACCGAAGTTCCAACAACTAGGAGTAATGGTACTTGGGTCTAAAATGGACGGCAGCGCCCTCGAGTCGTGCTGGATTTTCCGAGCTATTGGTTCATTTGCAGCTGTCGGCGATCTTCTTCACCGAGCTTACTTCGAGAGTCTTCCCGGCCGCATGCACCCCAGTTGCTTCTCCAGCCGCTTCGCCTGCTGCGTGAGCGGCTTCGCCCGCTGCGTGAGCGGCTTCGCCGGCGTGCCCACCTGCCGCGTCACCGGCCGCGTCGCCCGCATGACCGGAGGCGTCTGCAGCCTTCGATCCAACCGTTCCCATTACTTCCACTTCTTTGTTCGTAAAGTCTGCCAACTGCGATTCATCGCCTTTCAGTTTGTAAGCGACTCCCGCTGAATCGGTTAGCACATAGTTTCCCGTCGTTCCGGTCAGGCAGCCCTGAATCGGGTTCCCGGACGCGGTCTGTTCTGTGGTTGATTGGGTTGCGCTGGGCGTCTGCGAGGCGTCCTGGCCGGCCGCGCTCCCGGATGGGGTTTGCTGTGCGAAGGCCATGGCCGTGCACACCATTACCGCCACACTCACGAGCATTGCTTTTTTCATAAAGTTCTCTCCTTCGACCACGTGGTCGTCTTGCCCGCGAACTTAGAACTTTTCGAGCCGGGGCGCGGTTGCTCGCGGGGAAATAAGTTGCACGAGGAACATGCTGTAGGGCGACGGGAAATTCAGGGCTGAGGGGGGTAAGCGGAGTAGAATTGTTCGAGGAGCGATATTCTCCACCGTAACCTGGCGAACTTTGTTTCGTCTAAGAATGTGCGTACCTGCGGATTTTGCCGCGTTCGAGCCGGGCAGGCTGAGCCGCGGCGCCTCCGATGTCATGAAATAAGCTGCTCCCGCCACCGATGCGTGTCCTAGTAGAAATCTTCCGCCAGACCCTCAGCACCCTCTGGGCGCACAAGCTGCGTTCGTTTCTGACCATGTTTGGAATCGCCTGGGGCGTGGGTTCGCTGCTGCTGCTGGTGGGCCTCGGAGAAGGTTTCCGCTCCGGCAACAAAAGACAATTCGACGAGCTGGGCGAAAACCTCATGTTCATCTGGGGCGGCCGCGCTCCCGCCATGAACGGCAGCTTCACCAGCCTTCGCCAGTACTATTTGACCTATCGCGACTACCAGGATGTCGTCGCCCGGTGCCCCGACGTCGGGCTGGTTGCGCCCGTCATCTCTCGCGGCGACGTCCGCGCCCTCAGCGACTATTTCCAGAGCAGCGGCCAGCTCATGGGCGTGCCCGCCGATATCAACCAGATTCGTTATCTGCCGATGGCGGAAGGCCGCTGGCTCGATGACCTGGACAACGCGCAGAAGCGGGCGGTGGTTGTCATCGGCGACGAAGCCCGCCGTACCCTCTTTCCCGGCTGGCCCGCGGTCGGCTCCACGATTCTGTTGAACGGGATTCGATTCCAGGTGATCGGCGTGCTCAAGCGCGTCGGGCACGGCGACAACAACACGCGCAACCTGCAGATGTTCGTCCCGTTCTCGGTCATGCGCGAAGATTTTCCGCCGCTGAACGTCGGCGAGGTCGACGACGCCGTCTCTTTCTTCAACTATCAGCCGAGGAGCCGCGATCTGCACGAACTGGCCAAGCTCGAAGTACACAAGGTCATTGCCCGCAACCACGGCTTCGATTACACCAACCCCGACGCCTATGACGAGTGGGACACCATCCGCACCGTGGATGCGATCGGCAAGATCTTCGACGCCATGAACATGTTCCTGGGCAGCGTCGGTCTGGTAACACTTGGACTCGGCGCCATCGGCATCATCAACATCATGTTGGTCGCCGTCGCCGACCGCACCCGCGAAATCGGCTTGCGCAAGGCGCTCGGCGCCACCCGACGCAGCATTCTGTTTCAATTTTTTGCCGAGGGGGCGTTTTTGACCCTGATGAGCGGCGCCATCGGCATGTGCGTGGCCGCCGGATTCATGCGCCTGCTCGGCATGCTGCCCCAGCCGCAGGGTTTCGATACTCCTCGCCTGGTGCCATCGACAGCCATTCTCGCCATTGTCTCTTTGGCCTTCGCGGGAATCGCGGCGGGCCTCTATCCGGCACGGAAGGCGGCGCTACTCGAGCCGGTTGAAGCCTTGCGCCGGGAATAGACGCATGGCCCGAAAGTGGACGGGAAATTTGAAATGAACCGCGACATCTTCACCGAAGCCTACGGCGCAATGCGCCATGATCTGCGCAAGACCCTGCTCACCATGCTCGGCATGGCCTGGGGCATCGCGACGGTTGTGCTGCTTCTCGCTTACGGCGAGGGCTTCGGGCGGGCCGTTCGCAACATCTGGGACGCATTCGGCGCAACCGCCGTTGGAATCTATCCCGGCCGCACCTCGCAGCAGGCGGGCGGAAACAAGGCGGGCACGGCCATCCGCTTCACCAACGAAGACATCGAGGTGGTTCGCAACGTGGTTCCTCTTGCCCGGCACGTTTCCCGGGTGGCGGACCTCGAGGGCGCGACCGTACAGAACGGCTCCCGCAGTTTCAGCCTCCAGGTCATGGGCGTCGATCCGCCCATGATCGACATCTGGGCGCTCACCATGGATGAGGGCCGCTGGATTGATGAAGCCGACAATCTCAGCCACGCCTATAACGTGGTCCTCGGTTCGGAAGCGAAAGACAAGCTGTTTTCCGGCATGGACGCAATCGGGCAGTCGATCCGCATTAATGGCGTGACCTTCCAGGTGGTGGGGGTACTCAAGGCCCGCATGCAGGAGGCCGACGACAACGACAATCGACTGGTTTATGCGCCGTACAATTCCATGGATGCTGTCCGGGACAATCACTACCTGAGCGGCATGTGGCTGGATTCGATCGGGCTGGATCACAACAAGATGACCAGAGCCATTCGCGAGGCGCTCGCCCTCGAGCACGGCTTTAAACCCGACGATGAGCGCGCCATCATGGTCTTCGACGCCCAGAAGCAGCTCGAGCAGTTCAGCATCATTACCATTGCGTTGAAAGTGCTGCTGGCCTTTATCGGCACCATCACGCTTGGTATCGGCGGCGTCGGCCTGATGAACATGATGCTGGTCTCGGTCTCGCAGCGCACCCGCGAGATCGGGGTCGAGAAAGCGCTCGGGGCGCGCAGGAAAGACATCCTGTTCCAGTTCCTGGCCGAAGCCATGGTCATTACGGCCGTGGGCGGGTTGTGCGGAATTCTGCTCTCCTATATCGTGTCGCTCTCGGTCGGACGCTTGACGCTTTATAGCGCCCTGGCCCAGCACGCCGAGGCGGGGGACATCCGGCTGATCGTCGCGCCGCAGGTGCTCGTCGTCTCCACGGTGATTCTTGCTTTTGTCGGCATCGTGAGCGGCATGTTCCCGGCCATGCGCGCCGCCAACCTCGATCCCATCGAGGCCCTGCGCTACGAATAATTGCGAATAACGGAGACCTTAGCTCCACCTCGGGTTCCATCACCTGCGCCCAATCGCCTTATACAGGATACGTGCACACATAAACTGTGCTCATGAATGTCACCTTGTCCATTGACGAACGGGTTGTCGTTCGCGACTACTTCAAAAGTTCGCCGGGGCAGACTTGCAGCTAGGTCGGTCTATCGATGGGGTTCACATTGTCAATCCGTTTGTCTGATCTCATGTAAGGTTTTATCCGCGGATCCGGCCACCTATTCATTGCACTTGAGTGGGGCTCGATTAACCGCGCGCAGGAGAGCAGCCGCAAGTTCCCCTCTCTCTAAATCCGGGTACACAGCATTTGTCGATCCTTCGAGCAGATTCCACCTTCTGCTGTTATTTTTGCCAGTGGAAATCTCACGCGGTCGAACTCAGAATCAGCCTACTTCGTCGAGTTCACGCTGAAGCGTTTTGGCAGCCTCCCCAGGCGAACGCCTTGATCCCGGGTCTCGAGTCTTGCAGGGACGGTGCGCAAGATGTTTCCTCGCAACCCGTAGTCTTCGGCCCCACAGGAGGTTCCCATGCCGAGAACGTTGTTTCCTCTATTCCTCACATTCTGTGTTGTAGTCTTCAGCCTCCCCCTACAAGCCGCCGAGTCCGAAATCGTTCCCGCAGGTACGATCCTGCAATGTACTCTCGACGAGCCCAATTTTTCCGCCAAGACCGCGATGGCGGGCGACCCCCTCTTGTGTCACCTTGGCCCGGTCAGCACCTTCGGACATTCCGTATTCCCGCGGGGCGCGATGCTCAGCGGTCATCTTCAGGAATATAAGAACCCGGGGCATTTCGTCGGGAAAGGATGGCTCGACCTGCAGTTTGACCGCATCATTTTACCGGGCGCAGAAGTTCTGCCCATCTCCGCCAAGATCATTTCGGCCCCCCACCTGAAGGTCGACAAAAAAGGCGACATTCATGGCAAGGGCCATCCTACGCGGGATGCGGTCGAATGGACGCTTCCGGTCCTTTGGCCCATAAAAGTCGTCAGCCTGCCGGCGCGCGGTCCCTACCCGACACTGAAAGGAGAGACGCGACTGGCCTTGCGGTTAATGGAAGACGTGGAAGTCCCCATGCCGATTGCGCGGTACTCGGCGCCTATGCCGCAGCGGGCAACTCCGAGCGCCTATCACTATGGCTTTGGCGCGTCCTCGAACGCGAGGCCCACCCACGCCGCTTACAGCTCGCGGGCAGAGGAGCCAGCGCCTTCCAAACTGACGATTATCGCGCTCAAGGATGGCTCGGCATTTCTGGCAGCGGACTATTGGGTAAAGGGCGGCGAGATGCACTTTATCTCTTCGCAGGGAGACGACCGCCTGCTTCCGCTCGGGAGAATTGACCTGGCGGAAACGGTCCGTGTGAATCGGGAGCGAAAGGTCAATTTCGTTTTGCAGTCGCCGGCCGCGGATGGTGTCCAGTGAGGATTTCTGAGGCTGGGCCGGGAAATTGAGGGAGTGCGGCTGCGTTCATGAAAGCGTAGAACCGCTCTGAGCGGCACCCGAAAGCGAAACCTTCAGCCGGGACTCCCTCTTCCTCTCTCCTGCTGAGGGTTTTGGCTTGGTTGCCGCTCTCAGCGGTTATGGCGAGCGCGCCCGCACTTGTCCCACGATATGCGTGGGCACCGGCCTAGGGCGGGGCTGGCCGCGCCGAGCATCGAACCGCCTGTCATAGCCGACTCCTCTTATCGCTCCCGCCAGCGCCGCATGTGCCGAGCTGTGATACCCAGGATTTGCGAAGCTTGCCACCAGGTGATCTTCTTCGCCATCGTTCGCAAGGACACTTCCTGTACCTTCATCGCCCGCTCCATCGCGGCCTTCGAGCAGGGAGTCCATGGCCGGCATGCTCTCTACTCTCACCGGCGAAAATGCGGACATTCCACGTGCCAAGACAACCGGACATTTCACGTGCTACGACATCGATGATGTTCATTGCAGCGCTGCATGTTCTGTGATATTGTGCCGTTTCCCTGGAACGCTTCTCATTCTGCAAAAAGAGCCCTCGGTTGCGTGCCCTGTCTCGCGGGACCGCCCGGGTCTTAGGAATGAGTTGCGCGTCAGGAAAGCGATGATGGCTCCGATTCTCCTCTGGCTGATCCTGGTAGTCTCGCTGCTGGTTACGGCCGTGAAGTACCTGATGGGAATCATCCTGCGGTTTTCCTTCCCTGGCACAACAGCGAGAAAAGACTACACGTACGAACCTACCGTCAGCGTAATCATGCCTTGCTACAACGAGGGAAGGACGGTCTACGAGACCATTGCGAGCATTGCCGAGAGCAATTATCCGAACCACAAATTCGAAGTGATCGCGCAAGATGACTGCTCCGTCGACGACAGCTACGAGTGGATGCAGAAGGCGCAGCGCGACTTCACCAACGTTCGCATACGATTGGGCCGCAACGAAGTCAACAGCGGGAAAGCGCGCTCGGTCTGCAACGCGCTCGCGCTTTCGACCGCAGAAGTCATCATCTCCATCGATTCCGACTGCATCTTCCATCCCCATGCAATTCGCGAATTGACCGCTTGCTTTGCCGAGCCCGAAATGGGTTCGGTGGGAGGACGCGTCGGCGTACGGAACCCGAACGATAACGTTATCACCGCGATTCAGACGCTGATCTATTACTCCGCATTCCAGCTGTACAAGATTCCCGAGAACTGGACGCGGAGTGTTTGCTGCATCAGCGGATGTCTGTTCGCGATCCGGCGCAAGTTACTGCTCGAAATCGAGCCTGCCATCCGCGCGCGGAACTGGTTCGGCGTGCAGGTGGGCCAGGGCGAGGACAGATTCCTCACCCATCAAACGCTGCTGCGCGGCTATGGTACCTACATCAACAACGATGCTCTGTGTTGGACGACTGTGCCGAACACTCTATCGGTGTTGTTCAAACAGCAGCTTCGCTGGCGGCGCAGCATTGTCCGGGATTTCTTTTTTACGCTTAAGACGCTGCCGCAGCATGTCTGGCGGCTCCATCCGAACGCCCTGCTGACTCTGATGCTGGTGCCTCTGGGCGCATTGGTGGGCCTGCTCGTCCTGATCACAGCCCTCACGCAGGATCCGCTCTCTTGGACAGGTCCGCTGCCACTGCTCGCTGCGCTCGCCATCGGCGCGATTCTCACCTGGACCATCAAGAAATACAGCGCGCGCGAAGCAGTCGCGCACCCGTTGGCCTTTGCGGCTTATATTGGCTGGTCGATGGTCAGCAATTTGTTTCTCACGCCCTTGGCCCTATGCACCATGGACTCTGCGGATTGGGGCACGCGGACCGTCGCTCCTCGAAACTCACGAACCCGAGAGGTACCGATTGGCAACACCACCGGTTGATGTACCCCCAGGACCGAAGGTCTCCGAGCCGGCAGCTACGGTCCAAAAACCCTCCGCCGCCGAGAGATTGCATTCCCTCCACTACCGGGTGGTGCTGACGCTCTATCGTGTCTTCGCGATTGCGGTTCTGTATCTTGTGTTGATCGGCATTCTCGCCTACGCGTGGATGATGGGCTTTTACGCGGTGAACGCTTCCTGGGCCGCGCCGGTGATCTTGTCGGCTTCCGACGAGAAAAGCCTCGATTTCCGCGAAAAACTGGTGACCAGTCAGCAAAGCATCGAGGATCTGAAGGTTGACACCAAGAAGTTGGGTGAAGGGCTCGCCGAAATGAGAGAACATCGCGCTGCTCTGCTGGCGCTTGCGCCTCAGCTGCGGAGTGCAATCGCGCGCGAAACGGCGCACGACCAGACTACAGGCCCCGAACTCGCACAGCTCGATCGGCAGAAACTCGCCGATAACGCCAAGACACAGCAGATCCTCGAGCAGCTCAAGGAACTTGAGGCCAACATCCACAGAGACCTTGCCGCGGGTTTGATCACCAAGGGCGATGCCGCCCAACAGTTATCCGCGCTCAACCAGGCCCGGGACGCATACACCGACAGCCGGATCGCCGAGGTTCTTCTCACCGACAATGTTCTCAACAAGACCACGACCGGTACCGACACGCTCAATGTTCTCGAGAAGCAGACCGAATTGCAGTCCCAAGTTGCCCAGCTCGACATTGCAATCAGCGTTGCCGAAAAGCAATTTTATGAAGAATCGCGGCAGATCGACCGCCTGCGAGAGGCCATCGCGACCGCCAAGCAGAGTCCTTATTACCTCAATGCATCGCACGACCAGACCCTGTACTTCGCCTTCGTTCCCTACGACAACCAGGCCCAGGCGGCGGTCGGCGCTTCGATTTACGATTGCTACCTCAACATGGTTTTGTGCCGGCACGTCGGCACGGTCAAGGCGATCTTCCCCGGCGAGGAGCAGGCCACCCATCCCATCTTCAAGACACAGATCCGCGGCTTCCTGATCCAGATGGATCTCGATCACGCCGAATCAGCGAGATCGAAGACCGTATTCCTCGGCCGCAAGCCAGTTCTTTTCTAGTCCCAGTCGCAAGGAGAACCAGAATGTTTGTGAATCACTGGAAATGCGTAATTCCGGCAGTTTTGCTCTTGGCCGCGCCGGCGCTGGCCGAGAATCAGAACGATCCGCTGGCCTACTGCTCTTACGTGATGGAACAAGCCCAGGCCCAGCGCGACCTGTTGCGAACCCCTGTTGGTTTTGCAGGGTTCACGCAGCCCGAGACCGGTCTGCCGTTGCAATTGATCGGAGGCGCGTCGCTTGGGCTTTCGGCCTTCCGAAAGTCCGGCCTGACCATGTCAGCGGCGCGGGCCAACTGTGAACTCTACAAGGCCACGAGCGCCGCGCAGCAGGACGTGCAGTACGCCATCTCGAATCTCGAAAGAGAAGCGCTGCGTAACCGGCTTGCCCTTATTGACCGGGCCGCGCAGTCCCTGGACGGGCTGATGGCGAAGACCTCCAAAATGGTGGAGGCGCAGAATGCGACCCGCCTCATGCTCTTCAATCTTCAGACGACAAGGATCCGGCTCGAGGCCGACCGGGCGGACACGCAATCCAGGATCAGCGGCATCTATGTTCCGCCGCTGAGTGAAGAGCCGCTGAAAGAACTCGTGTCGCAGAAACAAAACGGCGAAGTAAACGAGCAGAGAGCGCTCGCTAAGCTCAACCGGCAGAACAACTGGGACGTGGCCCTGTCGGTTGGCGCCCATCAGCAGGTGACTCCGGTAGCTTTCGGCCCCCGGCCGTACGGCGCGGTTTCGGTGAGCTACAACCTGTCGAGCCGCTGGATCAACAAACATCTGGATCGCGCCGCCGACTCTTATGGCCAATGGAAGAAAGTCGAGGAAGGCGATGTGGTGCGAACGAGCGAGGTTCTAAAACAGCAGTTGATGGATGGCGTCGCCGTCGAAGAAGGAAGGCTCCAGTCTCTGCGGGACGAAAGCGCGCAAATTGACAAGAACCTGCGCGCGATCGGCGAACCGGACACCTCGGCTGCGTTGGACTTTCACAATCAACTGACGGCCGCCCAACTGCTGCTGCAGATCGAGACTGGCGACGCAATGTTCAGGCTCGACCAACTGCGCGGGTATCTGGCCAACAACTATTGAGGTGGCCGCAAGGACACAGGCGACATCCAACCATCCACCTCAGCCGGGGGGGCCGATTAGAATACGGTGCTGATGACCGGGTTCTTCTTGTTCCTCGTCTGGCCGGCGTTGCTTCTTGCTTACGGAGTTCTGTGCCTCCTGGCTCCGGAGAAACATCTCGCATTTAACGCACGGTGGAATCGGAGGCGCAGAAAGAAATGGCACGAATCGAGGGCCTACACGACACCCGGTTTACTAATGGAACGTCACTGCAGTCAACAGACACCAGTCAACCTGTGGCGGTTCCGCATAGTCGGAATTGCGTTCATTGGCGCTGCCCTGTGGGTCATGCGATGGTACTGGAAAATCCATCCATGAGCCCACGGTTGAAAATCATTCTTGAACAACCGCCGTACCCTCTAAAGCAGAGTTGAGCCGCGTCGACCTTCGCAGTCAGGCGCTTTGGACCCTTGCCGTCTTAAGAAGTCCGGGCGGCGTGCGTGCACGTACCAGCTGCTCAAACCCATAGGCGATTCTGAGCAATATGGGTTCACTCCAGGCTCGCCCGAAGAAGGAAATCCCGACCGGCAGCCCGAAGATGAAGCCCGCCGGCACGTTGATGTTCGGATAGCCCGCCACGGCCGCCGCGTTCGAGCTGCCGCCGCCCGAGTGATCGCCGTTCACCAGATCGGTCAACCAGGCCGGCCCCCCGGTGGGCGCCAGGATTGCATCGAGATGAAATCTGTCCATCACCCGGTCGATCCCCTCATCGCGGGAAAGTTTGTGGTTTTTCGCGAGCGCCTCCACATATTCCTTGGAGGTCAGCGGTCCTTTCCCCTGGGCCTTCACAAACAGGTCCTGCCCGAAATAGGGCATTTCCGTATCCTTGTGCTGTTCATTAAAGGCAATCACGTCGGCCAGAGTGCGAACCTGCGCATCGGGCCGCGACCCGAGATACCGATTCAGGTCCTCCTTCAGCTCGTAAAGGAGCACGAGCAATTCCGTGTCGTCGAACTTTCCATGCGACTCGAGGTCTGCGGGATCCACGAGGATGGCGCCGGCGCGCTTCATTTCATCGAGCAGCGTATTCACCAGCGCATCCACCGAGTCGCTGAACCCGAAGTATTTCCGCGCCACCCCGATCCGGGCTCCCCGCAATCCGTTGGCATCGAGAAACCGGGTGTAATCTGTTTGCTTTTTCGCGTCAGCATCGGCGGTTGCGGGATCGCGGGGATCGGCTCCGGCCAGCACTCCGAGCAGTAGGGCCGCGTCGCGCACGGTTCGCGCCATGGGCCCGGCCGTGTCCTGGCTATGCGCAATGGGAACGATGCCGGCACGGCTGATGAGTCCGAGCGTCGGCTTGATGCCTACAATTCCGTTGGCCGAGGAAGGACACACGATCGAGCCGTCGGTCTCCGTCCCTATGGCAACCGTGCACAGGTTCGCCGAGACTGCAGCCCCGGAACCCGAACTCGAGCCGCAGGGATTGCGGTCGAGGGCATAGGGATTTCGGGTAAGCCCGCCGCGCCCGCTCCAGCCGCTGGTCGAGTGACTGGAGCGAATATTGGCCCATTCGCTCAGATTGGTCTTGCCGAGAATGAGGGCGCCGGACTCGCGCAATTTCCGCGCCACGGTCGAATCCTGTGCCGGCTTCGATCCCATCAACGCCCGGGAGCCTGCGGTTGTCTGCATACGGTCGGCGGTGTCGATATTGTCTTTGATCAGTACAGCAATGCCGTGCATCGGTCCGCGCGGAGCTTTCGCCTTGCGCTCCCGATCGAGTTCCCGGGCGATGGCCTCGGCATCCGGATTGAGTTCGATGATGCTATTGAGCCCCGCGCCCTGGTTGCTGGCGCAGCCATTGCGGGAGCAGTCCGTGTCGACTTCATGGATACGCTCAAGGTAGGCTTCCACCACCTTTTGCGCCGAAAGCTCTCCCGCCTCGGCCCGCCGCCCGAGTTCCGCGATTGTGACCTCATCGAATTCGAACGGTTTCGCCGGGCGGGGATCGTCGGCAACGGCCGGAGGACCGGAGAAGGCGGGAACCGCGGCCCCGGCGGCAGCGGCCAACGCCGCCGAGCGCAGAACGCTCCTCCGCGAGAACCCCCCTGAGCGAACCTCGCTGTCTCTACCTTCTACGCTTGCCAAATGTTCCTCCCCGGTACAAGGCGAAGACGAATTATATGGGCCGGGGCCCGGAAATTCACTGGCTACTTTCAATCGACTCGTGCCCCTCTCCGCAAGGCAATGGCCCTGGTCAACGCCCTCTGCCGAGGTGATGCCGCTTCTCGAATCCAGGCGCGAGCACGCTCACGATGCCTCCGGCTGTCAGAGGCAAAGCCTACGGCATCGAAGAACAGGGCGACATGCGAGCTGCTACAATCGCATGCTTCCCCCTGCTTTCCCCTATGGCCGGCGCGCGGAAGCCCGGCCGAGTGGTTCTCGCAAAAGGAGTGCCGCATGGTCGCTCGAAGAAGGTCGCTTGTCTTTGCTATGGCCGTCCTGTTTGCCGTGTTCGCTTCGAGAGCGGCGTTCGGGCAGGAAGGGCAGGAAGGCCGGTTGATGCGTTTCCCCGACATCTACAAAGATAAAGTTGCCTTCTTCTACGGCGGCAATCTGTGGCTGGCGTCAACTTCGGGCGGCGCGGCGCGCCGCATCACATCCGGGCAGGGAAGGGAGCTCTTTGCAAAGTTCTCTCCCGACGGGAAATGGATCGCTTTTACCGGCCAGTATGACGGCAACTTCAATGTCTATGTGATGCCCGCAGAAGGCGGCCAGCCGAAGCAGCTCACGTTCCATCAGGGCAGTCCCCAGCCGTTGAATGACCGCATGGGGATCCACAACCAGGTGATCGCCTGGACCCCCGACAGCAAACGCATCGTCTTTCTTTCGCGCCGCGATGCCTCGAATGGATGGGTGAAGCGGCAATTCACGGTCGGCATTGACGGAGGTTTGCCCGAGCCGCTTCCCATGGATCAGGGCGGCCTGCTTTCCTTTTCTCCCGACGGCACCAAGGTCGCCTACAACATCATCTTCCGCAACTTTCGCACCTGGAAGCGCTACACTGGCGGCCTCGCTCAATCGATCACCATTTACGACCTCAAGAACAATTCGAGCGAAGACATTCCGCACACCGAATGGACCGACACGTTTCCCATGTGGCACGGGAACACGATCTATTTCACCTCCGACCGGGGTCCCGAGCATCGCCTGAACCTCTACAGCTACGATGTCGGCTCCAAACAGATCGAGCAGCTTACCCACTTCACCGATTGGGACATCATGTGGCCGAGTCTCGGCCCGGATGCGATCGTCTTTGAGAACGCAGGATATCTGTACACATTCGATTTCGAGTCGCGGCAGCCGAAGAGGCTTTCGATTTCCGTGCCTGCGGACCGCACCTTTGCCATGAAGCGCTGGGACAATGTCAGCCGCCTGATCACGGACTTCGGCCTTGCTCCCGACGGCAAGCGCGCGGTATTTACGGCGCGCGGCGACGTTTACACCGTGCCCGCAAAACAGGGAAGCATTCGCAATCTGACCCGCACCCCGGGGATTCGCGAACAGAAGGTTTCCTGGTCGCCTGATGGGCGGTGGATCGCCTACATCTCGGACCGCACCGGGGAGGACGAAATCTACATCGCGCCCCAGGATGGACTGGGAAACGAGCAGCAGATCACCAGCGGCCACAAGGGCTTCATGTTCGCGCCGCAATGGTCCCCGGACAGCCGGAAACTGGCCTGGGCCGACCAGACCGTCAACCTGTGGTGGATCGACATCAAGGACAAGAAGCCCGTCCATGTCGATCACGGCGACTACGCCGAGATCACCAATTACTTCTGGTCGCCGGACAGCAAATGGCTGGCGTACGACAAGCAGAACGAGAACAACAACTCGAGCGTTTACCTGTATTCGCTGGGCGACTCGAAATCGACCGCCGTCACCTCCGCCTTCCATAACAGCTACAACCCCAGGTTCGACCCGGAAGGGAAGTATCTCTACTTCCTCTCCGACCGCGACTTCAACGAAGTCCTTGGCAATATCGATTTCGAATTTGCCAATCCGAAAACCACGCGAGTGTATCTGGTCACGTTGAAGAAAGACGAGCCTTCACCCTTCGCCGCCCAGAGCGACGAGACCGAGATAAAGAAGACGGAAGCCCGTCCGTCGCCGACCGGGCAAAACCTTGCTGTCGAGCCCCAACAGAAGACGGCCAAGAAAGACGAAGCCGGGCCCTCGGCGGAGGGCAAGAACAACAAAGAGAATGAGGGAAAGCCGGTCGAAGTCAAGGTCGAACTGGACGGCATCGAGGGGCGCGTTGTGGCCGTTCCCATGGACCCGGCAGTCATCAAGACCTTCGGCGCCGCGAAGGGCTTCCTCTATTACTCAACCGCGCCCGCCCAGGGGCTAGATGGCCCTTTACCCGGCGAAACCTCCGCTGTCCACGCCTACGATCTGAAAGAGCGCAAGGAGAAAACTCTCATCGAGGGTGTAGAAAACTTTGCCGTCTCCTTCGATGGCGCGAAGTTACTCTACGAGGCCGAAGGCGACGGGGGCCCGCGCGCGGCCCACACCTACGGCGTCATCGACGCCAAGCCCGCAGACCAGCCCAAGAAGGTTGGCGACAGCGCGCTCAGCTTGAACGGGATGCGGGCCGAGATCGATCCTCCCGCGGAGTGGAAACAGATGTTCAACGAGGTCTGGCGCCAGGAGCGGGATTATTTCTATGAACCCCAAATGAACGAGGTCGACTGGCAGAAGATGCACGACAAATATGCCGAGCTCCTGCCGTACGTCTCGGATCGGTTCTCGCTGACCTACATCATGGGCGAACTGATCGGCGAGCTCTCGAACTCCCACACCTACGTAGGCGGCGGGGACTATCCCGATCTGCATCCGGTGAACGTCGGCCTGCTCGGGGTAGACTACGAGCTCGACGCCGCCAGTGGAATGTACCGCTTCAAGAAGATCTATCCCGGCGAAAACTGGAACCCTGAGCTGCGCTCACCCCTCACCGAACCCGGCATCAACGTCAGAGAAGGCGATTACCTCGTCGCCGTCAATGGCCGTGAGCTGCGCGCTCCCCAGGATCCCTACGAGCTGTTCGCCAATACCGCCAACGAAACCGTGACGCTTACCGTCAACTCAACGCCCTCCGAGCGAGGCTCGCGCAACCTGGTCGTCAAGCCGATCCACGACGAATACAATCTGCGCGAGCTGAACATGGTGGAAACCAACCGGCGCAAGGTCGATGCGGCCACCGGCGGCAAAGTCGGCTACATCTATCTTCCCGACATGGGCGCGCCCGGCCTGAACGCGTTCGTCAAGCAGTTCTTCCCGCAAATTCGCAAACAGGGCCTGATCATCGACGTCCGCTACAACGGCGGCGGCTTCGTCGACGAACTGATCTTCCAGCGTCTGCGGCGAGTCCTCAGCGGCATGGGCGCCGCCCGCAACTTTAGAAGCAGCACCACGCCGCCCATGGTTTTTTACGGTTCCCTGGTGGCCTTGACCAATCACTACGCGGCGTCCGACGGTGACCTCTTCAGCTACGCCTTCAAGCACTACCGGCTCGGCCCGCTCATCGGGGAACGCACCTGGGGCGGCGTCCGCGGCATCCGCGGCGAAATTCCTCTCATGGACGGCGGCTACATCACGCGACCCGAGTTCGCCGCCTATGACCTCGAGAGCCAGTGGATCGTGGAGAACCACGGCGTACAGCCGGACATTGTCGTCGAGAACCGGCCCGAGCAGGTGGTTGCAGGCCGGGACCCACAACTCGAACGGGCAATCGAAGAAGTGATGAGAGCCATCCGGGCAAATCCGAAGTCGCTGCCGCCACGCCCGCCGGCGTTGCCGCCGTACCCACCCGGGCCGGGATAGCCTGGGGTAGGGGAGCAGCGGTTCAGGCCTAAGGACTGCTGGGGACAAGACTGCTCGGTCAGGGGGCGGCCCGGGTGGCTGGCGCTGGCGGACAAAGCCCGAAGACGGCGGGCCCCTTTTCAACACAGAAGTACAGCCTTCAGCGCTCCCTAAATCCGTCAAAAATCGTATAATCACTGTCCATGCCCAGATATTCCATTGTCATACCCCTGCACAACGAGCAGGAGAACGTTACCGATCTTTACGACCGCCTTAAGGCGGTCATGGAATCGGGCACTGAAAGCTTCGAAATCGTCTTCGTCGACGACGGCTCCGCCGACGATACCTTCCATCTGCTGCGGCAGATCTCCGCGGTTGACAGCCGGGTGACCGTAGTTCGCTTGCGCCGCAATTTCGGGCAAACCTCGGCGCTTGCCGCCGGCTTCGACCATGCCCGCGGCGAATACATCATCGCCATGGACGGAGATCTCCAGCACGACCCGGCCGACATTCCGCTGTTCCTCGAAAAGATTTCCGAAGGCTACGACATCGTCAGCGGCTGGCGCAAGGTCCGTATCGACAATCTGTGGCTCCGCCGCATTCCTTCGCGCTGCGCCAACTGGCTGATGGCGAGGTTGAGCGGCGTGGAAATCCACGACTTCGGCACCACCTTTAAAGCCTATCGCCGCGACATTCTCGAGCAAGTCCCGCTCTACGGCGAACTCCACCGCTTTATTCCCGCGCTGGCTTCCTGGTATGGGGCCTCGATCGTGGAGGTTCCCATTCGCAACGTGAACCGGGAACGCGGAGTTTCGCACTACGGAATTTCCCGCACCTTCCGCGTTTTCTTTGACCTGATTACCATTCGTTTTCTGCTGAAGTACCTCGGCCGCCCTCTCCACCTGTTCGGCACGGTTGGGATGATGGGCATCTTTTCGGGAATCGGCATCACGGCATGGCTGTTTATCGAGAAATTTGTCAATCACTCGCATGTGATGACCGAGCACGGCCCCATGATGATCTTCGCTGCCGTGCTGCTCCTCGCCGGACTCAATCTGCTGGCCATCGGCCTTCTCGGCGAGCTCCAGGTCCGGCACTATCACGAGCCCAGCCGCCGCGCGCCTTACTCGATCGACCGCGTGCTGCGCGCCCACAGCGAAGAACAAAGCGTGTCCGAGTAGCGGGCTCCGGGCGCAAATTACGGGGAGCGGCGTTCGACGCGCCCGAATCAAAAAAGAGGCCAGGTCTCATTCCCGGCCGGTCCGCCCCGAAGTGTGCCCAGGAATCCTCCCAGCCGGCCGTTGGTCATGAAATGCGGTCATCCGGAGCGTGGCGCATATTGCTTCGCCTCACCGTTGTAATCTGTATTGCGTGAATCGTGCCTGGATCTGTCTGCCCCTAATTGTGGCGTTTTCTGCCACGCATGCTTTCGCCACTTGTGGCCCACCTCAAAGTTCCACCTACGTGACGTACAAGATTGAACCCGACTCGCTGGAGGGAACGATGGCGCTCAAGGTCACCTTGAGTTTTGCCGTCGCGAATCGCTCTGCCATGGATCTGGTGTTGCCCTCGGAGTGGCAGGGAGCCACGGAGCTTTTCAGGTCCATCCGGCAAATCAGGCTGTTATCGTCGGGTTCCGCCATACACGATTCCAATAAGCCCTCGCGGCGCCGGATTTCTTTCGAAGCGGGCAAGCCTGTCCGCCTCGAATATTGGTTTCAACCGGAGAAGCAAAGTCCTCAACCAAACCTCGGCTTTCGGCCGATCGTGAATTCAGACTATTTTGTCCTCACGGGGAGAAACTTTCTTGTCTGCCCGGACCTCCCGGAGCACGACCCGGTGTCCGTTTCCGTGGAATGGGCGAATTTTCCGAGTTCGTGGACGTTGGCGGATAGCCTGGGCGCCCAGGACCGCTGCCAAAAGGGGAGCACGCTATTGAAGCTTTCCAACGGGCTGTTTATAGGCGGGGACTTCCGGTTGCGAACATCGTCCGCAGCGGTTCCACAACTCTATCTTGCGGTTCGCGGCCAATGGCAATTTGACGACGCTTACCTGGCGGAATTGGCTTCGAAGGTGATCGCGGATGAGAGGCGATTCTGGAATGACCGGAGCCTTCCACCTATCTTGTTGTTTTGACCCCGGTGGATGCTCCTGCAGGAGAATATGCGGGCACTGCGGTTGAGGGTGGATTTCTTATGTTCATGTCGCCGGGCACGCAATTCAATTTTGATGTCCAGTTTCTCTTTGCGCATGAGGCGTTCCACACTTGGAATCCGGCGCAACTGGGAGAGCTCGTCCCCAAAGATCCGGTCTATTGGTTCACGGAAGGGTTTACCGACTACTATGCTCGTCTGTTGCTGTTACGAGCCTCCTTCATTGGCTCCGAACAATACGCGGAGGACATCAATCGCATCTATTCGGAATATATGTCTTCGCCCGCGCGAAATTACGACGAGCAGAGGGTACAAACTCACTATTTATCAGACCCTGCCACTCAGCGGCTCCCGTATCTGCAGGGAGACTTGCTGGCGCTCAAATGGAATGCGGTCATTGGGGAACGCAGCCATGGGACCCAATCGCTTGACGATGCGATGCGATTACTCATGCAGAAAGCCAAGGAGTCGGAACAGACCTTGTCTGACCAAGATCTTGCGGCTGTTTTTGCAAATTTTGTGGGTCCGGAAGTGTTTGCTGATGTTCGCGATTACGTGCACGCGGGAAAGACCTTTCCCTTGCCAGCTCAAGCACTGGGGCCTTGTTTTAAAGTTGAGAAACAATTGCTCTACACGTTCAAGGCGGGTTTCGATGTGGATGCGATGTATCAGGGTGGGGTCATTCGAGGTGTTGAACCAGAAAGTGAAGCATTTAGAGCAGGTCTGCGCGACGGACAGTCCGTGCTCCAGACCAGCGGGATAAACCCGAACGATGCAAATCAAGCCATAGAAATCAATGTGCTCGACTCCGGACAACCGAAGCGAATTCGCTATTTTCCCCGGGGTTCCGCCGCCCAAGTGGATCAGTATCGCTTCACTTCGGAAACCGGCCCGCATTGTGAACTGGTTGCCTTACATTAAAAAACGTCCATCGATCTCCTGTCGCACGCGCCACAATATGGCAACCGGGACCGTTCACTGCACGACGGACAATAGCCATCGATACGGAAGACGTCTCCCCCGGATCCACCGATCCACCGGCTCTTTTCCATGCTTATGCATATGCCAAAGCGAAGCGCGAAAGTTAGAGAGCGACACGTCAGGATCTTTAAGAACGGACGGAATCAGGCCGTGCGGATCCCCCGGGAGTTCGAACTACCGGGGGAGGATGCCATCATGCGAAAAGAGGGAACCCGGCTGATTATCGAACCCGCTCTCCCGAAGTTGCTTCTTGCGCTACTGGCGACGCTGGACGCCGCTCAGCGAGGATTTCTCGCCCGTCCGGGACCTGCCTCCCGATCCGATCGTTCTCTGATGCGCTTCCTGCTCGACACAAACGTTGTTTCTGATCTCATCCGTCACCCTCAAGGAAAGGTAGTCCATCACATCCGTGAGGTGGGCGAAGCGCGACAGTTCGAGTTAGAGTCGCGACCTCAGAACGCCTCTTTATTCACCACATACGGCATCTTTTTAATATCCCCTCCGTAACGGTTCTCGAGCACGTCAATCAAACCCTGGACGCACCTCCCCGCCATCCCTTTGTCCGGGTCGGGCGATAGCCGGGTGATCTCCGCCGCGCTCGCAAAGTGTGGCGCCAAGCGACAGCGGTCCTCGATCGAGGGGTCGCGCAAGGGCGAATCGGCGGGCAGCGGCTCTTTTTCGTAGACATCGAGGGCCGCACCGCGAATCCAGTTTTCCTTCAACGCCCGAGCGAGCGAATTCTCGTCCACCACCGGCCCGCGCGACGTGTTTATCAGGAACGCTGTCGACTTCATCAGACGCAACGTTCGCTCATTAAATAAATGAAAGGTCGGCGTTCGGCTCTCGGCTTCGCGCAGGAGCGGCACGTGCACGCTCACAAAATCCGCCCGCTGGAGTGCCTCTTCAAACGATGCATACTGGATCCAGGTCTTCTCTCTCTGAATGCCAAGCGCATGCCGCAGGTCCATGGTGGCTTGAATGCCTGCGATGTATTCGTGGTTCTGAAATACGGGGTCATAACACAACATGTTCATGTCGAACCCGGCGCACTTTTTGATCATGGCGAGGCCAATCCGCCCCGTGCCGATGATGGCAATCGTCTTTCCCGTGACCTCGTTTCCCAAAAACGGCAGATACGGATGCCAGAATCCCCACTGGTTTTCGCGTGTCAGATGCTCGGCTGGCCACAGCTTCCGCGCCAGCGCTCCGAGAAGGAAAAAGGCAAACTCCGCCGTAGCCTCGGTCAGAACGTCAGCCGTGTTGGTAAAGGGAACTTTGTAGCGATTGGCGTCCGCGCGATTGATGTTGTCAAAACCCACCGCGTATTGCGCGACTACCTTCAGCGTGCCCGCGCCCGCTTGGAATACCTCGGCGTCGATCGAGTCGCGCAACGTCGTGATCAGCCCGTCGACGCCCGAGCGTACTTTCTCGAGAATCAACGGCTTCGGCGGCGCCTGGGGATGGGGATAAACGTCCAGCTGATAGCCGCGCTTCCGTAGAATATCGAGCGCGTCGTTCCCAATATCACACGTCGCAAAGACACGAAAGTTATGGGTCATCGAACCAACCCCGGGCCGTCCATGGCCAAGCGCGACAGCGCCAGGAACCCGCTTGGAGGTAAGACCGCAATCCGCCGGACCCGCGGGGACGCGAGAGCCGTCCGGTTCTCGCGAGCGTGGGGAAGGAAGCCGAACCAGAGGCGTTCCCCGGCCGGATCAGTTCTTAAAAATCCATCGCGTCGCGCTGGTCGCAAATTTCTTCTCCCACAGGCCAAAGCCGACGGCGGGAACCAAATAGAAGACGGGATCTTTCAGCGCCGTCAGGTCCTCGGCGATTTCGCCAAGCTTCCACCGGTATTTTTTCTCGTACAAGCGGATGAACCTGCGAATCTGGCCGACGTCGTGCTCGGGTTCGATCACACCTTCCAGAATGACGGCCTCATCGGCATCCTGTGTGCAAATCGTGCAATGACGGTTGAGCGCCAGGTTTTTGGCCTTGCGCGAATCCTTGCCGGTGCTGAAGTAGAGAACTCCGTCGAGCCACAGGGCCCAAATCACCATCACGTGCGGCCGCCCGTCGGGGCGCACGGTCGCGATCCAATATTGCCGGCTCTTCTTGAGCTTCTCTTCCGCCCATTTCCAGGGCAACAGACCCTTTTTCGTTTTGGGCAATTCGCGCTGCCCGGTCTCAGAGTCGAAGTAGCCGGGCATGTATGGACGGCTTGCCTTTGGAGACTTGCTGCGTGCTGGCATGGTTTCAGTCGGCCTCCACTACTCTAAATGAAGCAGGGGGCAGGGCGAGGTGCGAAAGACTCTCCCGCCCGCTTCCTGGCGTGTTTCCCGAGCCAAGCCAATCGCCGCACCGGGCTCCGCGAGAACTGTTTCGCCTTCGCGCGCTTTTGTGCCTTTCGTAGATTGTCAATTCTTTTCGAGCGCTCCCGGCGTCCGGGCGAAGTTAAAGGTTCTTTTGAACCCAGGCGAAGATCCGCTCGAGCGCCCGGCTCAGATTCTCCATCGAATTTGCGATGCTGAATCGCAGGTATCCCTCCCCGAAGGCCCCGAACGAAGTGCCGGAAAGGCACGCCACGCCCGCATCTTCAAGCAGGGCGTCGGCAAGCGCCTTCGCCTTCCAGCCGGTCGCGCGGATATTCGGGAATGCATAAAAGGCCCCGTGCGGCAGACGGCAGGAGAACCGTTCGATCCGATTCAGACCGGCAACGAACATGTCCCGCCGCCGCTCGAATTCCGAGCGCATGTGATCGACCGAACTCTGGTCTCCGCCGAGCGCTTCGACGCCGGCAATCTGCGAAAAACTCGCGGTGCAGGAAACCGAATTCGTTACCAAACGCGCCACATGCTCGGCCAGGTCCGCGCGCATCACGCCGTATCCCATGCGCCAGCCCGTCATGGCATAGCTCTTTGAAAATCCATCGAGCAGGATCGTCCTGTCCTTAAATCCCGGCTGGGAGATGATCGAGTGGTGTTCGCCCTCAAAGATCAGCCGGCTGTAGATTTCATCCGACAGGACCAGAAGGTTTCGATCTCCAATGGCTTCGGCGATGGCGTGAATGTCCGCCTGGGTCAGAACCCCGCCGGTTGGATTGTGCGGCGAATTGAGGATGACGAGCCTGGTTCGATCCGTGATCAGGTCTGCCAGTTCATCCACATCCAGCCGGAAATCTTTTTCCTCGCGTAGACGGACGGGCACGGCGCGTCCGCCGGCGTAGCCGATCATGGACTCGTAAATGGGAAATCCCGGATTGGGATAAATGACCTCGTCGCCTTGATCGACGAGCGCGAGAATCGAAAAGAAGATGATGGGCTTGCCGCCGGGGACCACGACAACTTCTTCCGGTGCGACCGGAACGCGCCGGCTGCGGCTCACTTCCCTGGCAATTGCCTGCCGCAATTCGGGGAATCCCGCCGACGGACCATAGTGCGTCCAGCCGGCGTGAAGCGCGGCGATGGCCGACGCGACAATGTTTTGCGGGGTGTCGAAGTCGGGCTCGCCGATTTCGAGGTGAATAACATCCCGGCCCTGCCGCTCAAGCTCCCGCGCCCGGTTCAGGACTTCAAAGGCGGTTTCCGTTCCCAGCCGTGACATGCGCTCGGCCAACCGCAGCTCGAACTGGACCGAGCGGGACATACGATCGAACCCGCCATTTTACTCTACAATTCGGCTCAGGCTTTTTTCCCCAGGCCCTCGGAATGCTAGAGCGACGTAGTTCGGATCGCTCTGAAAAGCCAGCTTCGTCCGGAGCCCGGATTATAAATTTCCCACCAGGCGATGGGCGACAATTAGAATTTCCTGTCGTCCGAAAAAGAATTATGGCCGGAGAGAAAAGGCATCTTATCGGTCTACGACTCACTTCGGTTCTCGACGATGTTGGTTCCTTTCTCAACCGGGGCCGGCCGCGATCGAGCCCTGCCTGGCATCTCCCGGGTCTCGCGTAAGCTCGGGTGCCCGAACCCACCCCGGTTGTTCTCCCGCTCGAATGCCTGCCCGAGAGCTTCCATTCGGGATCCACAACAAACTGGACAAGGGGGACACGATCCGGACAGAGACCCGGCACGGTACTGCATCATAGTTCCCGATGATCGTCGTCATTTCTGATCTGCATTTTGAAGAAGAAGCTTCCGACGTAATTTCCGGGCGCGGGCTGCCGGATGTGATCTTTCAGCGCAATCTCAGCCCTCGTGCCTACCGGAACTTCATCGCGCAAATGGCCGAACAGGCTGCGCGGCGCAAAGTGAAAGAATTTCAACTGGTCATCGCCGGCGACCTGTTCGATTTCAGCCGCACTACGCTTTGGTTCTCCGATGCGTTGCGGCCCTATGTGGCGCTCGAGAAAGTGGATGAGCGACTCGAGCAGAAGACGCTCGCGATCCTCGAGGCGACCGCCAAAGAACCGTTCGTCAAAGAAGCGCTAGAGGTTTTCCGCTTGTTGGCGAAGGGGCGGTATCGAACCACGGAGGCTGCCGACAGCGAAGAACGTGACTTCCCCGCCGACCGCATCGAAATCTTCTACTTTCCCGGAAATCACGATCGCCTCAGCAATGCCACACCGGCAATTCGCAAACGAGTGCGCGAATTGCTGGGGCTGAATGGAAGCGCGGAGTTCCCCCATTATTTTCTGGCCAGCGACCCAGCTGCGCTCATTCGCCACGGGCACGAGTACGACAACGACAATTTCGCCATCGATTTGGAACGATCCAAGTCGATCCCGCTCGAGGTGCCGGAACGCGGATACTCGGAGGCGAACTTCGGCGACTTCATCACCATTGATGTGGCCGTGCGTCTTCCGTATCTGTTTCGCCGGAAGTATGGCGACCTGGCCATTGTGGATGACCCTGGTATGGCCAAGCTTTACGAACGTCTGCTGCAGTTCGATGATGTCAGGCCGCAATCGGCACTGTTCGACTATTTGTTCGATGACTCAGCCGGCGACTACTCCGCCGAGGAGGCATGGGAGCGGCTGGTGCCCGTCATTCAGGACCTTCTGGACGAGATTCTCGACCAGAAATTCTTTCGCTACTGGCTGCGCAAGAGGGCCAAGCCTTGGGCACCGGTCGAACTTGAGGCCGCGCTCGGACTGCTGAAATGGGGCGGCTGGCGAAACCGGGCATCGCGGGAAGCCGCGCGCAGGATCGCCCGCTTCATGATGGGCGGAGACATGGCGTGTCCCGAGTTCGTGGCACGGCACGAGAAGTTGCTCGAAGAGAAGAGGATACGGCTGGTGATTGCAGGTCACACGCATGAGCCGAAGCTTTGTTTGCTTGCTTCTGATCCGGAGGCGGATCGTTTCTACATTAATTCGGGGACTTGGCGGAACTGCATTTTCTCGACGCCCGATGAACGGCGGTTCGCCCGGGTTGAAGCTCTGACGTACGTGATGCTGTTCTCTTCAGCCGAAGATTCGAGACTCGGCAACAGGACTCTCGGGACGTTCGATTATTGGACCGGCTACACGCAACACTTCGAAGACGAGCCGGAGAACAAACGTGAAACACGCGATTCGCCAGCATAAGGCGCTTCGAGAACGCGCGGGCGCCTGGAGCAGGTCTCCACCCAATCGGGGGCCCCGGCCGCGATTTCGGGGCCCTGGTTCTCAATAGGTTCCGCTTTCGGAACCATTTGCGTCGGGCGAGGACCCCGGCCAAGGTTTTTCAGCATAGAGGGAGCGCCCCGCGTTTCCGCGGGGCCCCCGGGATGCGGAGATCATTTCTGAGGCGGCTGGTACATCTGGATCAGGTTTCCACAGGTGTCAGAAAAAACCGCAAGTTTCAGTGGTCCCTGCTGCTTCGGGTCCGTGGTGAACTTGACGCCGAGCTTCCTGAGCCGTTTGGCTTCGGCCTCGAGATCGTCCACTTCAAAGGCGGCGAGAGGGATTCCTTGCCGGAACATGGCCTCTTGAAAAGCTTTGCCCGCAGGGTTCGCATTTGGCTCAAGCACCAACTCCACATCGGGATACCCGTCCCGCGAAACCACGGTGAGCCAGCGGAATTCCCCAACCGGAATGTCCTTGGATTTGTTGAAGCCGAGAACCTCGGTATAGAAGGCGAGGGCGGCTGCCTGATTTTCGACCAGAATGCTCGTGAGTTTGATTTTCATGGCCTCAGACCTTATCAGCCTCCTCGGCGGGCTGTCTTCTCGAAAATTGCTCCCTCTCCGAGATAGCGGCCATGAGCGACAGGCAGCCTGGGGCCAAGCTGGCCGGCAGCGAACGCTCCGTCGCTGAGGCGGGTCTGTGTCGCCGTCGGAATTCTGACGGCGACATGCCGGCGCGGCGCGAAAAAAGAACGCTGAAGCTGCCCAGGCTGGAAAAGCCGACAGCCATGCAAACATCGGTGATCGACAGATCCGTCAGAACCAAAAGCTGCTTCGCTTTTTCGATCTGCGCCCGCGAACGATATTGATGCGGCGTTTCGCCGAAGACGGCCTTGAACAACCGAATGAAATGAAAAGGCGTGAGACCGGAGGTGCGAGCCACTGCCCTGACCGACAGAGGCTCCTCATCCCAATCCCGCAATAGATCGCGCGCACGGCAAAGGCGGCCGAGAAGTTCGGGATGAATCATCAGAAGTAATGATATATCGATTACGCCACGTGAGCCGGTTCAAGCGCGTACGGTCGAACCGTCGGAATTACACGGGACCGGCCGAGTTCTCGGGTGGTCGACCAGAGTGGAAGCATGAGAAGCGAAACCTCTGCCCGGAGCCTGGCCGGCAGAGGAGGGCGCACGCCTGACGATGAGAATCGAATGCCCGCGCCGCACCACCCAAGGGCAAACCCGCTGCTCGCTTACCCGGAGGCAACAAGCAATGCGACCGCCGAGACACAAAAACCAACCTGGCCAATGCCGTCCTCGCCCGAGGCCCGGGGGATTTCGCCGACTCACAGGTAGTCAAACAACGTCATGAATCCGAAATCCATGTGCAGTTGCTGATGGCAATGGAACAAGGTCATCCCCGGATTGTTGGCCACAAAGTCGAATGCAACTTCCTGATATCCGCCCAGCATAACAACGTCCTTCATCACGCCGGCCGTCGGCTTTCCCATGACGCTGGTCACCTCAAACACATGCCGGTGCAGATGGATGGGATGGATATCGTCGCTCTCATTGCGCATGTGCACGCGGTAACGATGGCCTTCGTGCAGGTGAAACGCAGCCGGAGCCATTGCGCCCGGCATCGGATACGCCGCACCGTTGATGGTCCAGCGGTTAAATCCTTCGAGCGCGGCGTTGTCCTTGGAAAATGTCATGTCGAACGTCTCGTCCGGCGCCGGGGCCGATGCGCCGGGCTTGGCGAATTTCGTGTAGTCCCAACGGAACTTCGGCGGTGCGGCCCACAGCGGTTTGCCGGCGTGATTCGCGTATTCGACAACGATGCCCATGCCGTGCCGGCGGTCATCGTCGTCGGTGTCGCCCAGGATCCAGACGCCCGGATGGTTCATTTCGACGATTGCCGACACCCGTTCCGCCGTGCCCAGCCACAAGAAGGGGACGGTCGCGGGATTCGGCACCGCGTTGCCGTCGAGGGCAACGACACGGAAGGTGTGGCCGGGCAGCGCCAGGCTGCGGATCTCGGTCGCACTCCCGTTCAGCACATGGAAGAGCACGCGCTCGCCTGCTTTTACCTTAATCGGGGCACCGTGGCCAAGCGCGCGGCCATTCACGGTGAAGGAGGCGTAGCCGACTTCATAGCCGTGCTGCATGCCTTTGGCGAGCGACGCTTTCATGGCTTGCTCGCCTTTGTCCTCGAGCGCCTTCACTCGGGTCGCAGGAGAGAGCACGTCCTGCGGCATGTCGCCGCCGCGGCTGAAACTCGGCTCGAACTCCTTCAGCACCAGGAAGATTTCGCGGTCGTAATTCCCCGGCTCATGCTTCGGCTCAATGTAAACGTGTCCGACCTGGCCGCCGTATTGGCCGGCGGAAAGATCGGCACCCGCGCGATTGTGCGTGTGATAGAAGCGGTACCCCGAGGGCCCCGGCACGAACGAGATACGACGCTTGCCGCGGGCGGGAATAAAAGGGGTCCCTTCCTCGGCCGCTCCGTCTACATCCACCGGAACGAGTTGACCATGCCAGTGCAGCTGTTCCGGGGTATCGGTGTGGTTTTCAAGATCGACGGTCACCTTTTGTCCCTCCTTGAACCGGAGGAGCGGCCCCGGAAACTGGCCATTGTAGGTCGCGACCGAAATGATCTTCTTGGGCGCAATCTCGACCGGCGTGGCGGCAATGGTGATCGTGTAATCCGTCGCTTCCGGTTCGCTCGGAGAATCTCTGAACGGTTCTCGGGCGACGCCGCCATGGGCGGTGGCGGGGGGCACTAGCCGGCTACCCGCCAGGGAGCAGGCCGCGGTGAGGAAATTGCGTCGCGATAGGCTCATGACTCTTGCGCTCCTTAACGTTCGAACAGTTCCCCGAACAGTTCACGGACCCTCTGTTTGGCGGCTTCCAGGGCTTTGCGGCCGCTGGCAGTGGCCGAATAAACGCGCCGGATCCTGCCGTTGACCTGCTCTTGTTTTGAACGAAGCAGCCCCTTCTTCTCCAGGCCGTGCACAATCGGGTACAGCGTACCCGGGCTGAGGCGATAACCGTGCCGGGCCAGTTCCTCGATCATGCCTAAACCGAAGATCGGCTCCTCGCATGCATGATGAAGGATATGCAGTCGGATCAATCCGGTAAAGAGGCCGCTCTGGTCGGCCGGGCGAATCGTCTTGGCTCTCATATCGAGACTCGTTATCGAGCCTCGATTATAATGCGGCTCGCGGTGAAGCGAGGGCCGCTCCCATGGAACCAGAGGCACAAGAGCCAGACCGATCGCGATGGTTGAGGATGATTCGTCCCGCTTGGCATTCCCGGGCAGTGTTCTTCATCCGGCTCGCTGTTGGCTTGATCTTCTTCACGCAAGGCATCCTCAAGTACATCGATCCCAACCTGGGCGCGAACCGCTTCACCAGAATCGGCTTCCCGTACCCGCATTTCACCGCTCATTTCGTGGGGACGTTTGAGATCGTCTGCGGCCTTCTGGTCCTGGTAGGGCTGGTCACCCGGTGGGCGGCCATTCCGCTGCTGATCGTAATTTCGACCGCCATCGCGACCACCAAAATACCGGAGTTATTGCGCGCCAACCAGGGGTTCTGGTTCATGGTCAGTGATGCGCGCACAGATTTCGCCATGCTGATGTCGCTCCTGTTTCTTCTGCGCGCGGGCGCCGGATCGTGGTCCTTTGATTCCCGGCTCGTGTCCTCCCGTGCTCCGGACGAGAATCCTCAATGAGCGGCGTTTCTCCCGCTTCCCCCGGTTCCTCGGCACAAGCTCCATCGCTGAAGGCCGTGGCGCTGCTATTTCTGAAGCTGGGGACCATTGCCTTCGGCGGGCCGGCGGCGCATATCGCCATGATGGAAGATGAATTCGTGACTCGCCGCCAGTGGCTCAGCCGCGAACAGTTTCTCGATCGTCTGGCGGCGGCCAATCTGATCCCGGGGCCGAGTTCGACTGAGATGGCCATTTTCATCGGCTACGAAAAACGTGGCTGGCCCGGACTGCTGGTTGCGGGCTGTGCGTTCATCATTCCTGCTGCGATCCTGGTGGGTGCCATTGCGTGGGCCTACGTGCGGTATGGCACTCTCCCGCAGGTAAGCGGAGTGCTCTATGCCCTGAAGCCGGTGGTGATTGCGATTGTCGTACAGGCCTTCTGGAAACTGGGACGAACGGCAGTCAAGACGAAATGGCTCGCCCTTGTCGCTCTGGTTGCCGGGGTCGCGTACGCAATGCATGTCCACGAACTTCTGACCCTGCTCATTGCGGGAGGGCTGGCAGCGGCGCCAGGGATCTTTGGGCGCCTGAATCGGCATGGCGGGGTGCTGGTCCTTGCACCCCTGGTGCCGGCATTTGCTTCCGGCGCTGGCCTCCCAGCCGCTGCCCCCTCTGGTCTGTGGCGACTGTTCCTGGTGTTTGCAAAGATCGGGGCCGTGCTCTTCGGCAGCGGGTACGTCCTGTTGGCATTTCTTCGCTCTGATCTGGTGGATCGCCTGCATTGGCTGACGGAGCGGCAGCTCCTGGATTCAGTCGCCGTGGGTCAGATCACGCCTGGGCCGGTGTTTACAACGGCCACGTTCATCGGCTACGTCGTGGGTGGAGTTCGGGGTGCGATCGTGGCCACCGTGGGAATTTTCACGCCCGCCTTTCTCTTTGTTGCCCTCAGTGGTTTTCTGATCCCGAAGGTCCGGCGATCGGCTCTCGCTTCCTCCATGCTGGATGGTGTAGTCGTGGGATCGCTCGCGCTGATGGGAGTCGTGGCCTGGCAGCTTGGGCGGGCAGCGATCATTGATCTTCCGACGCTGGCCATTGCCGTCCTCAGCGGTGTCCTGCTGCTGGGGCTCCGCATCAACTCCGCCTGGCTCATCGTTTCGGCGGGCATCCTCGGATGGCTTTATCGACGGTGATCGCCGACGCGGACCCTGCCACGGTCAATTACATTTGGGGGGTATATTTCGAAGTTCGGCGGCCGTGATTTTGTTTACCACTGTTTGTCCCTCTATTTAAGAAGAGGGGCGGATCGGGAAAAGGGATTCGCGAGAAAACAACATTTTCGGGCTGGGCGTTTACTTGTTTGCGCTCAACACTTCGGAGCCTTTAACCACGATCACTCCTTTCATGCCCGAACCCTCGTGCAGTGTGCAGACGTAGCGGTAAATCCCCGTGGCTTCAAACACGTGGCTGAACGACTGCCCTGGCTGCAGATAGCCTGATCCGAAAGGGCGAACCCCCGAGGGAAGCGCGATATCCACCCGATAGAGAGCTTTGGCAGGGTCGGCGACCACATTGTGAGTCACTTCCGAGGTGTTTTTCCAGACCACTCTGTCGCCGACATTCACCACCAGGGTTTGCGGCGCAAAACCCATGTCGCTCATGTCCACAATCCCTTTGTTCCGGACCGTGTGCTTCAGGATGGTTCTTTGGATCTGCGCGGCAGTGATCTTCGCGTTGCAGTCGGGCGCAACCGCGTCCACGGTGTTCACTACGAAGCTTGGCAGGCGCGGGTCTTCCACAGTCAAGACACTGCCGAAATAGCCGGTGATATGAACGAGGCGGTTTGCGTTCTGAGACAAAAACGGCTGCGCCTCCAGGCGATAGACCTTTCGAGACTGAAAGACCCCGAGGACGGCTTTGCCATCGGAGCGAATCGTGAGGCATCCGTTGAGCGAGGTTGTTGTAGGGAAGCCCTTTGGTCGAGAACCGGCATTCGGTCCCCGATCGACATGGCGCACGTGGGCCGGCGCACTCCTCGGTCGTCCGGGGTTCGCGATGCCCATGGTGTCGCCCGCTCGAGTATTGTCCGCCTGGGTCGAGTCAGCGGTTTCCATTGCAGTTGCCGGGCCGCTCGAGGCATTGCTGGCTGCATCTGCCGGAGTGATGCCGCTCGCGAACGCGGCCGTCGGCCGTGATCCCGCTGCCGCCGGGCCGGAGTGCATTAGAGCTGCATCATCGGGACCGCTCACATCGAAGACGGCCATGCTGCCCTTCGCCATCCGCGAAACCGCGTGATCCATGAGCGCAAACTTCCCCGGCTTCATGGCTCGAAATTCGAAAATCGCCGCTGATCCGGAAGGAACACCTGCCGTTTGCACGTCCGTCAATGGCTGCGACGTCAACGACCCGTCCTGATACACGCGGGCGAAAATTTCGCCGACGACGTGGCTTGAAGCTGTTTGGTTCGGGCCAGCGTTCCCGAAGAACACGCGTACGGTTTCGCCGACGTTCGCCGCCATTGGGTGTTCGGTCGTGAGTGCATCCACGGCGCCATTGAAGACGAAGTATTCGGGCTTTTCGTCTGCGAGCTTCGCCGCGCTGAACCGTTGCACCCCTTCTTTGCCTTTTGGGTCGGCGGTGTAAATCTCGCCCTGCACGATGTAGTACTCGCGGTCAGCATGAGAAAGTCCGTTTTCCGGCTCGACCAGAATCAGGCCGTACATTCCGTTCGCCATGTGCTCGGCGATCATCGGCGTACCGCAGTGATACACAAACAGCCCGGGTGTGGTCGCCCGGAAGGTGAGGGTCTTCGATTGGCCCGGCGCCGTTTGCGAAAGGGCGGCGCCGCCTCCTGGCCCGAGCGCGGCATGAAAATCAATGGAGTGAGTCATGCGGCTGCCGGGGTCGTTGTGCAGCGTGACCTCGACGGTATCGCCTTGCCGAACGCGGATCATCGGTCCCGGCACTTTTCCGTTGAATGTCCAATAACGGTAGGTAGTCTTTGCCGAGGGGTCGAGGGTTCCGAGGACCTCCTTGGCCGTGAGCGTCACCTGGACTACGGCGGGGGCCCGGTTCACGATGGGAGTAGGAACATCGGCGGGATTTCGCACGATGTCGGAAGGTTCTGCTTGGGGGTTTGTGTGTCCTGAACGGGCGAGAGTCTGAGCCGCAGAGTTGTTGGTCCCCGCCATCACGAGCGCGAACAACATGAGAACCGACGAGACCGTCGCGAAGAGAAACTTAGAATGATTTCCTGCCTTCATGTAGGTCCTTCCCGCGCCAAGAATCGCATCGACTTGGCTTCATGTCGAAAGAATAGAGAGGAACGCGAAGGATCGCGATGACTTATGTCACGGCGGGCCGAAACGGAATTTGTTCGGGTTCTTCCGCGTGGTTGGGCGGACTATGCCGTGGAGAGGCTTAGGGGAAGACGGCGAAGCACCGGTCGACTGAAGAGAATGAGCTTTTTATTCTGTGGACTCTACTTCTGCCTGGATTCGCTTCAGGTCCAGAAGGGTGACCTTGCGGTCGTCGATATCAAGGATGCCCTCGGACTGGAACCGGCTCAAATTGCGGGAGACCAGCTCGCGCACGGTGCCGATCTGGGACGCGATCTCCTGGTTGCTTTCCGGGAGATTGAAAACGATAGCCTCGCCAACCCGTTTTCCTTCTCGATGGGCCAGACGAACAAGCAAGGCCGCCAGCCGGTGCCGTACGGTAGTGAAGGAGAGTTCTTCAATGATTCCCACCAGGCGCCGCAATCTGGCGCCCACAACGCGGAGCACTTTCAGCGCAACCTGAGGATGAGTAAGACACAACTCCCGAAAATGCTGCTTGCTGACGAACAGAAGCACAGTGTCATCCAATGCCGAGACCGAAGCAGGATAGGTTCCTCCGTCGAATACTGGGAGCTCGGCTACAGAGCTGCCCGGACCGTCGATGCTTAACACCTGCTCTCTGCCGCTGAGGGAGGTCTTGAAGATACGCACATGGCCGGAAGCGACCACGTAGAGTCCGGAGCACGGCTCCCCTTCCTGAAAGACAGTCTGCCCGGCAGCGTATCTGCGGGGAGTCACCCGGTGGGCGATGAATTCCAGCTCGTCTTTCGCAAGCCCGCTGAACAAGGCGACTTTCGAGAGGGCTTCCTTTTCGGCATCCTTTAGCGGCATCGCGGACATTTTAACCCCTGTCCCGTGCTCGAACCGGCGCGGTTGAATCTTGCCGCGACGCTGTGACAAAAGTCATCGAGAGTCCGAACGACCTTCTCTACATTGAGATCCAGAGCGGTGGAGGCCGACGTGCCGCTTTGGAGACGCCCAATGAACATCGACGTTACAAAACCTGTCCGCGAAGTGGCCCTGAACGTTCCCGGCGCAACCCGGGTACTCGAAGACTTTGGAATCGACTATTGCTGCGGAGGAAACAAGCCGTTCGCGCAGGCTTGTGCCGAACGGCATCTCGAGCTTCAACGCGTAATCGAGTCCTTAGAGTCCGCCGCGATGACCGAAGGCAAGCGCAAGAAGAGCAGGGCACAGCCGCAGGGGGACTGGCGGAGCGTGCCGATTTCCGACCTGATCGCCCATATAAAGGAGAGGCACCACAATTACGTGAAGTCAGAGATTTCGAGGCTGGGGCCGCGCTTTGACAAAGTGTTGAAGGCCCACGGGAGCAGGCATCCAGAACTTCTCGAACTACGCCGCGAATTTCGTGACCTCGCCGAGGATCTGGCTACGCACATGATGAAGGAAGAGATGGTGCTGTTTCCCTATATCGAAAGGATGGAGGAGGCTGTGATCGGGGGCCAACCGATTCTGCCCGCCCCGTTTGGCGGGGTCGACCATCCTGTCGCCGCCATGGTCGACGAACATGATCTGGCTCGAAACCGGTTGCGGAAAATGCGCGCCTTGACGAACGCATATCAACCGCCGGAGGGAGCCTGCATGAGCTACAGAGACCTGTATCGGGCATTGGCTGAATTCGAACGCGACCTGCACCACCATGTGCACCTGGAGAACAACATCCTGTTCCCGCGCGCGATCAAGATGGAGCGTGAGAAGCGATGCTGATCCCGGTTCGAGAACTTGAAGCCAAGCGGGAAGCGCCGGAGCGCGCTCGCGAACTTGCCCCAGCGCGCGAACGCCGGCTCTCGCAGGTTCTAGTCGCCTATATCAGTGTGGGATTGTTCTTTATGCTGCTCCCCGGAACGTTCCTCGGCCTCTGGAACCTGCTTGAGATCAGCAGCCGCCGATCTGTCGAAACCGTTTCCCCGGCATGGATCCAGGCACACGGACACGCCCAAGTCTTCGGCTGGATCGGCAGCTTCATTCTCGGCATCGGTTACTATTCCATTCCCAAACTGCGCCGCATGAAACCGTTTGCGCTGTGGGCCCCGTGGACTTCGCTGGGTATGTGGTCGTCGGGCGTCGCGCTGCGCTGGGTTGCTGGCGTATACGAATGGCACTGGCGAACCTTGCTGCCGCTTTCCGCCGGCCTCGAGCTGGCCGCTTTCCTGGTTTTCCTGCCCGTTGTGGCGAGTCATCGCCGCTTGCCGTCCGACCCTGGACGAGCCAAGTTGGATGAATGGATATGGGTGGTCGTTACCGGAAGTATCGGCTGGCTTGGAGCCTTGGCGATCAACCTGTTTGCTGCGGTGTCGCTCGCTTGGCAGGCCGAATCTCCGATTCTGCCGCACGCGTTCGATCAGCGATTACTCGTCTTAGAGACCTGGGGCTGTCTGGTTCCTTTTATTTGGGGCTTCAGCGCGAAATGGCTGCCGATTTTCCTGGGCCTGCGCGCGTTGCGCTCGCGACAACTCCTGTGGGCGGCGGCGTTGAATTCTCTAGGAGTAGCGGCTGCACTGCTCGGGCTTTTTCTAACGTCCAGTCTTCTGTTGCTCGCAGCACTTCAGACTGCAGTCGGCGCTTTACGGCTGTTTGAAGAGAGTGAGCGGAAGCCCAAGGTCAAAGGTGTACATGCCAGCTTCCCGGTCTTTGTTCGCCTCGCCTACGCGTGGGCGTGGCTTTCCTCCGTTCTGGCAATTCTGGCGTCAGCGACCGCAAATTCTGCCGGAATCTGGGGCGCCTCGCGGCATGCGCTCACCGTAGGTTTCATTGCACTGATGGTGTTCTCGATTGGACAGCGTGTTCTGCCGGCCTTCTCCGGAATGCGCAGGCTGTTCAGCACGAGGCTCATGTTCGCGGCCCTCGCGCTGCTTTCGATCGGCTGCCTTCTCCGGGTGAGCTCCGAGGCCCTCGCTTATCAGGGCTTGGCCAATTTTGCCTGGAAGTGGCTGCCGGTTTCGGCGATTCTCGAGATGACCGCGGTTGCGATCTTTGCTTTGAACCTTGCAATCACGTTTGGGAGGAAGAAGGGCGGAGCCGAATTACAGGACCAGAACCCGGCCTAGTCGTTTCCGGGGGATCGGCGGACGGGGAGGTTGCGGCGTGAGTGTGTTTCGCCTCGATTGCCCACTCGAGCCAGCCTTCACCAACAATTCACCTCGATGGACGTGCGGATGGTTCCATTTCCGCAGCGGAGAGCGTCGGCAGCCCAACTCGGTGCAGACGCTCGCTCGTCAAGCGTCTGTGTCCTAGATCGGGGCCCTCGTCGATCGGTTCCCGGCCGTCGGGACTCGCGCGAATGAAACAGAAGGTCAGGCACTCGACGCGCCGGGCAGGTCAAGAGATAAGCCGCAAAATGAATAGGTCGCGAAAACCTGCACGATCGCGACCTGTTTGCCTGTTCATGACTGGGCAGAGCCGGTTCGCGCAAGCGTCAGAGCGTCCCGGCGTAACGACCATCGCCCTGCGCCAGCCTCAGTCGAGACCGGCACGGTTTGTTTCCGGCACCCTCGAGTGCGTTGGTCTTTGCGGCTGCGGCCCGGTCGACGCGCCCGGATGACGACAGGTTTGAGAGAGCCAGGCTCGAGGGAGCGCGGTGGCGTGCCCCAGGCCCGCTCTCAAGGTGGAGGATCAAGTGAGTGCCAAACCGCCTGGACAAGTATCCCGTATAGGGATACACTGTCGGAAATCGTCAACCTGGCAAGGATACGCATGAGGCGGGAACAGAACGACGTGAAGGAACTCTTGCAGCAGATTCGCGGCGAGCGTAGCGTTACCCGGTTTGCCCGGGACCTGGGATTCTCGAAGCAGTACGTCAGCAACGTGCTCTGCGGGAACAAAGAGCCGAGCGATCTGCTGCTGCGCCGCGCCGGCATCCGCAAGAAGGTGACGATCAACTATGAGGTTTTTCCGGGCGCCATGCCCGCGAAGAAGGAGAAAAGCAGATGAGATTAGGCGCACTCGAAATCGTGTTCCACAGAACAGTTCGCGTTCCCGACGCAAGGCAACCGTCAAACCTGCCTCCGAGTCTTGGCCGGATCGAGTTGTACCCGGTGAGCAAGTACGCTAAGCGCTGCCCGAAGAACTGGGACCCGGAGGGCTATATCATGGCACTCCATGACACGGAGGCCATGTGGATGTCATTTACACCCCGCCGCCCGGTTGCGCTACTGGTCGGTGCGGGCGGAATCAATGCGCTGAACGGCGAGAAACTCGGCACCACTCTCGCCAAGGACAACTACCTGGTGGCGCCGCCGCAGCCCTGGCTGGATGGCTGGAAGGACGTGGACGGCACCGTGTACCAGTTTGTGGCAACACCGTACCACCAGGGGAAGGGCTTGTCGGTCGCGGAACAACTGATGGGCCCGGAGTCAAAGACGGGGGCCATCGGGATTGCGCTGTTCGATCCCAAGGATGGCCAGGCACTCAACCCGGTCCCCGCCCCGACGGAGGGGCACTCTGGGAGCATTGCAGGGAATGAGTTCGAGTGGACGCAAGCGGCGGGAAGTTCTCTCCATGAGGACGACTACTTTGCCGGCATCCAGTGCTCGCGGGTTACCCCTTCCCCGGCGGAGAGAGCTGTTGATCGGACGAACGCTCCCGGTCTGAAGGCCGCCCTCAAGTTCAGCGAGATGGGGATCGGCCGGGGCGGCAAGATCGTCCAGAAGATATACCCCGACCCGCACGGATTGGATGTCTGGCAGACGGAGCCGAGCGCGACGCTCGCGACCTATCTGGTGAACGCCAGGGTGTTCGAGGAGATAACCGGGCAGAAGGTGCCAGAGCCGGTCGGCCACGCGTCGTACCAGGGCCATTGGTTCGGCATGAAGGACTCCGAGGAAGGTGACGTCGCGGGGACCGCGAAGTTTTCCGGCCTCAAGAGCGCCGTGTTCCCGGCGTCGAATTCGCTGGGAGATAAAGAAAACGCGAATACGGCCGCGGCCGAGAAATCCTAATACCCAGGGGGGACTCGGTATCGGGTCCCCCCTTTGCAGCTGGCTGCGGGTCCGCGCGCCATACTTACCTGCAAAAAAACGTCTCTCGGCGTTCCCTGGGCGCCGAACCCGGCCTGTGCGCCCGACAACGGTTCTGCCGCCCTCCATCGGCTTACATCAATCAACCAGAAAATCGATTGCGCTCGTCGCCGGCAGCCACGGACGCGCTGTGAGTACTGCGGCCGTACAGGGTAATCCCGCTGCCGAGGATGGACCGGAGGAAAGGCGACTTGGAGATGGGCGCGTCACACATATCTTTCGGGCGTGGCGAAGAGCACATCAACCTGGGAAGCAGTCGCTGGCTCGGCTCCTTGCTAATGCTTCGAAGACTGACCGCCGCCCCGCTTGGGGAATGACTTGGCCAGGTAGACCGCAATTTCGTTGAGCTCGTTGTCGGTGGCGATGGCTCCGCGGTCGGACATGACATGCACGAGCTCATACCATTCTCGGACGCTGAGGCGCTCGTCGGCTGCCATCGCTGGCGAGTGGCAACCGGAACAGACGCGGACCATCGTGTCATGCCCCGGTCCTGGCGGCAAGAGTTGGATGTGTCCGGAACCGGAATGACCTGCAGGACCAGAGTTTGCACCCGGCGTTACCGAGGGTTCGCCTTGATTGACTCCTTCGGGCACCGTCTCATCCACCCCGGGAGCGGTTCCCGCAGTCAACTCGGAGGGAGCGCCAGATCCCGTTAGGCTGAAGACCACCAGCGAATCGCTCTTAAGCGGAGCACCGATGAGGCCGCCACCGGTGGCGACAACCGCGACATACTGATTGCCCCTGGCATCGGCGTACGTGATGGGAGTGGACTCAGCCGAGGCTGGAAGTCTGACGGTCCATATCTCCCTGCCGGTGCTTGTATCGAACGCGCGGAACCGAGCATCGTCGGTGGCGCCGATGAAGGTCAGACCGCTGGCCGTGACAATGGCGCCTCCAAGGCCCGGCCGACCGGTCTTCTGCTTACCTTCGGGCAAAAGATCTGTAACTCCCAATGTGGACCGCCAAGCGATCTTGCCGGTATTCACGTCTACGGCAACCAACTGTCCCCACGGTGTCGGAGTGCAAGGCAAATGGTTGGCGGGATCCCAGAAGCGAACCGACCCGGCGAGTGGTCCGGAGTTTGAATAACTCCCGTCCGGGTTCTGGACGATCCTCATCGGTTGCCCCAAGTTGTTTACGTTGACGACAAAGAGGCCGAGCTTAGGATCGAAAGCCCCGCCGTAATAGTTGACGCCCCCTTGCGTGCCTGGCAGCGTGACCGAATAGCGGTTCAGCTGCGGTGGCGTATAGGGCACTTCGCTCAGCAGCATGTTGTTGTCGTCGACGTACTTTTCGCAGAAGGCCTTGTGCTCCGGAGTGTCTTTGTAAAGGTTGGTTCGGCTGAGCGTGTTCTCCGAGAGCGGGCCGGGCACGACAGGGAACGGCTGAGTAGGCGAGGTTTGCTCACCCGGCACGTTGCTCCTCGGAACGGGCCGTTCCTCCACGCCGTAGATCGGCGAACCGGTAACCCGATTCAGGATGAACATCAAGCCGTTCTTGTTGACGGTGGCAACGGCGGGGATTGTCTTGCCGTCACGATGCACGTTGAAAAGCGTCGGCGGCGCCTGCGCATCATAGTCCCAGATGTCATGGTGGACCACCTGGAAATACCACATAAGTTTGCCGGTAGCGGCGTTGACGGCGACAAGGGAAGTACCGAAGAGGTTATCGCCGGCCCGATCTGTGCCAACGCGATCATTGTTGGGGGCGCCGAAAGGCATGTAGAGAATACCGCGCGCCATGTCGACGGTCATGTAGCCCCAAACGTTTACTCCGGAACGATTCTTCCAGCTCTCGCCTTCCCAGGTATCGTGACCCACCTCGCCGGGACGAGGCACGGAGTGGAAGGTCCAGACCAGCTTTCCGGTGCGCGCATCCCAGGCACGAGTGTCCCCGGCGGGTCCAACGCCGCCTCCTAAACCGCCGGGACCTTCGCCCGGACCTGCGCCGGTAATCACCAGGTTCTTATAGATGACGGGTGGAGAGGGCAAGATATAGCTCTTGTCTCTGCCCGTTGTCATCACCTCCGGCGTTTTCAAATCAACCATTCCCTTGTCGCCGAAATCGACGTTTGGCTGACCGGTCGCTGCGCTGATCGAGTAGAGCCGGCCGCGGCGCGTACCGAAGAGGATCGCCGGGCCGGCGGTGCCATCGCCGGGCCAATAGGCGGCTCCCCGCAGCGAAGCCTGATCGCCGTCAGGAATTTGAAAGACCCACCTCTCGCGTCCGCTCGCCGACTCCAGGGCGACCACCCGGCTGTATGGGGTAACAACGTACATGGTCGCACCCACCACCAGGGGTTGGTCTTCCGACAAATGAAAACCGCTGCTGCTCAATTTACTGGCGCCGCCGGCCGGGGATGCGGGCCTCATGTGGTAGATCCAAGCCACTTTCAATTGGCTCACATTGACGGGCGTGATCTGCGTCAACCTGGAATAGCGCATGCCTCCCGGATCTTGGCCGATCATCGGCCAGGATCCGGCCTCGGACAAGAAGGCCGATCCACCGGCCGCGCTGTCTTGACGCGCGTGGCCGAGCGGCATCATCGGCAGCAATAGACTGAGGACTCCGCTCCAAGCCACCCAGCCGAGCTTTGATTGTCTCTTCATCTCCAACGTTCCCGTCTGGCAGCCTCGCCTTTAAGAGGCCAGCCAGAAGTCCCCTGCCTGGCAAATCGATGCCTTCTTATGTTCTCAACATTTGTTCTCAACATTCTTTGCCCGCGGAATGCTCCCTATTGCGCTCCATCGCAATCACGCGCATGCCCTGTTTCTCAGAGATGCGACGAGTCACTCCATTCCCGACAGCTTCAGGCACGCGCAACACACCCTGGGATATTGAACCAAAGTCAGTCACCGTCACGCAGGCCACACCTCATTCGCCCCTGTCCCAGCCAGGGGATATCGAGCCAGAAACCGCGGTTCTCGTCCGTTTAGCGCCGTAACGGGATGCCGCCAATCCATGGGAGAGCATGGTTGCGATAATACGTCAGCGCTCCATCCGGCGGGTACGGCGAGGATACAGCATTCGGAAGAAAGCGAACTATCTCCCCTGCAGAAACCGTATTTGGGCCTGCTCCGCGTCGCCCCTCGCTGCCGCGATCAAGGAAGGGAAGGCCTTAACCGCCGCGGAACTCGCTCAACGGATCGGCAAGAACGAGAACTGCGTGGGTTTCCTATTTTCTGGGAACATAATGTACGTTTGGCTCTTGACTCCCTTCGGCACGTAACAGGCATACTAGTCGGTATGGTTGTTCGCAAGCGCTCAAACGAAAAAAAAAACAGGAGGTCACGCGATCCGGAGGGCACGCGGCAACTCCTGCTGCAGGCGGCATACCGGGAGATTCACAAATCGGGGTTCGAGAGCACCGGCATCGACACAATCCTTGCCGCCACCGGGGTCACCAAGGGAGCCCTTTACCATCATTTCGCCAGCAAGAAAGCCATGGGATATGCCATCGTCGAAGAGATCGTCGCAGAGTTCATGCGCGAGAAGTGGTTGCATCCTCTGCACAACGGCGGCGATCCCATCGACACGTTGATCGGCATGGTCAGGGCGACACCGCTTCGGCTCGAAGAGGTGCGCATCGGCTGCCCTTGGAACAATCTGGCCCAGGAGATGTCTCAGCGGGACGAACCTTTCCGCAAGCACTTGGCGAAGGTGTCTGAGGAGTGGCAGGAAGGCATAGCCACGGCTCTGCTGAGGGGGCAGGAGGAAGGAACCGTGCGCCGCGACCTGGATGCGCGGGAGACTGCCAGCTTTCTGATCGCGATGTATGAGGGCTACGTCACGCTGGCCAAAAATGCCCAAGATGTGAACGTCTGGAAAGTGGGGATCAGAAATATCGTCGGGTGGCTCGGGTCTCTTCGCGCGGCTAAATGTCTTCGAGCGGCCAAATGAATGCACAGATTGAGTCCGGCGGAATTTTAAAACTCTACATACCGACCTGTTGGTATGTTCGACTGTTTGGGCAGAGTACAGCTGCTAAAAACCGACTCCGAGGGAGCGGTGTGTCAATGAAACTCCTTGAGTCTCAAAGTAAACGGTTTCAACAGCAACTCGCGCTGATTCGCGCGCCGATTGGGACATCCCAGGTTTTGAGCGCAGGATGCGCCTGGATACTCCCGGCTCGTGAGGGGGGAAGTCTGGCTATGTTTGTTACTTCTTCAGTTTATGTTTGTTACTTTCTTCAAGTTAGGAGAGCATTGCACCCGTGACCGAATCAGTTCGCGTTGCTAAGAGCGCCGCAAAGAGGATGGACCGAAGTGTCGCAAAGCCTTCAGCAGTCGCCGGCCGGTTTCGAAGTCTCCTGGAGTCCGCCCCGGACGCGATGGTCGTTGTAGATCAAGCAGGCAAGATCGTCTTCGTAAACACTCAGACCGAGGCCCTATTCGGATACCCGCGGCAGGAGCTGCTTGGGCGAGACACGGAGTTACTGGTTCCAGAAAGCTTCCGCGAGCAATATCGCCTGCACCGAACCCATTTCGTCGTCCAGCAGGGAGTGCGCCCGATGAAAGTGCAATTGCAGCTCTTCGGCTTGCGCAAAGATGGGACTGAGTTCCCGGCCGAGGTGAGGCTTAGCCCAACTCGGACTAGGGGAGGCGTGCTGGTGACCAGCGCGATCCGCGATGCCACGGAGCGCAAAACGGCTGAAGAGTCCGGGCGCCGGCTCGCAGCGATCGTGGAATCCTCTGAAGATGCGATCTTCTCCACGAATCAGGAAGGGGTCATTACCCGTTGGAGCGCGGGCGCCGTTCACATTTTTGGATACCGGGAAGAGGACGCGGTCGGACAGCCGATTTGTATTCTCATCCCGCCCGAGCTGCGGGATCAGGAAAAACAGATTCTTGAAAAACTCAGAGCTGGAGGAAGCAAGGAGCGCCTTGAGACGATTCGAGTCACAAAAGAAGGAAAAAGAGTCAACGTATCGCTGACGATCTTTCCCATTGAGGACTCAATCGGTAGGATCGTGGGTTTTTCGAGAATCGCCCGTGACATTACTGAGCGAAAGCTGACGGAGGAGGCTCTCCGCGAAAGCGAAACCAGGTTTCTACTGGCCGCTCAAGCCGGAAACATCTACTCAGTTGAGTGGGACTTGACTACGGACGAGGTAGTGCGATCCTCGGAACATTGCAAAGTGCTCGGCGTTTCACAGCCGCGCTGTACCCATCAGCAGAGCATGACGAGAATCCATCCCGACGACCGCGAAAAAATTGCCTCCGCAATTGCTCGACTCACGCCAGAAAACCCGACTGGCAACCTTATCTACCGTGCGCTGGCGACAGACGGTGCTGTCGTTTGGCTAAGAGGAAGCGGGCGCGCCATATTCGATGGCGAAGGTAAGATGCTGCGGTTGATCGGTACGGTTACGGATATAACCGATCTAAAGCGAGCAGAACACGCCGTTGTCGAGATGACGTGCAAATTGGTGGACGCACTGGAGCAAGAGCGTGCCCGCATCGCGAGAGAACTCCATGATGACATCGGCCAACGCCTCGTTCTGTTGGCGGTCGGACTCGATCAGGTGCGGGCAGATCGCGATAAATTACCCTCAGCGGCCCGCAGGCGTATCGGCGAACTGCGAAAGAAGGTGGACGAGGTGTCGGTGGACGTCCAAGCCCTGGCGCACGACCTGCATCCGTCAAAGTTGGAACACCTGGGTGTAGTTGGGGGCATCAGGTCCTGGTGCAAGGAATTCGCGAAGCGGCACAAAATACAGGTTGAGTTCCGCACTTGTGTATCCACGGACCCACCACTCGACGTCGGACTTTCTCTGTTTCGAGTGCTACAGGAGGCGCTGCACAACGCGGTCAAGCACGGTCGTGCAAGTTCGGTTCACGTGGAATTAGAGGAAATATCCAATGGGCTTCAGTTCGTGGTCAGCGATTCGGGCACAGGGTTCGACGTGGAAACCGCATTGAGGGGTAAAGGCCTGGGGCTCAGCAGTATGCGAGAACGTGTTCGTTTGGCGAACGGGACAATTTTGATTGAATCCAAGCCGATGAGTGGAACGACGATCCGTGTCCGCGTGCCGGTTGAGCCGGAGTACGCTTCTCAACCGTAAGCCTTGAGCATCGTACCTGTTCAAGCTGAGGACTCTGCAGGATTGACTTTGGTAGTTGGGAATGGACGAAGGGATCGAAGCAGGGCAAGGATTCGATGCCAGCGCGCTCAGGCGGCTGCCGAGTGTAGTGGAGAGGGGTGAAGCGTGTTCGGGTTCGGTCCGGCCACACGAATTATCCCGCAGGAACGGACGCGCAAGCTGAGCGCGACGTGGGTCGGCGAGGCAACAGCGCGGAAGACCGGAAGACCAACTCATGGTCCAGTCTGAATCTCGGCTCAGGCGGCCCGATCGGCCTGGTTCGGGGGGAGAAGATTGCGGAGTCGCCCCTGGAATTCCTCAGCTCGGCTGCAATAAATCCGCAATTCGATGGCGCGCCAGATGGGGATTGCGAGAATTGAGGCCGCAGCGGCCATTTCGCTGCCAGCGCGCGAGCTGACCTTTGGCGTCGTAGGCGAACTTATAGAGACCGGGATGCTGTGACAGCCATCTTACATAGGCCTTCTTGGGGAGGTCCTGGCCGGGCGCGCTCCAATGCACGATGTAATCGGACTGTTGAACTTCTATCGGGCATTGCCAGCGCTTGACCGCACGGCAGAGTATGTAAATTGGCTCCGACGACATCACTTCGACTCTAGCGCCGTTCGCCGGCCGGCTTACCCTGAACCAGAAGGCAGATGGCTTCACCGTTGTGGTATAGACCTCGATGTCGGAGAAACCGTTCGCTTTCGAGTAAAAGGAAAAAAACAACTCCGGGGACAGTTGCCAGAATCCGTGCCCGCAAAAGTTGTTTGCGGGTGCAACGTGGATGACTTGCCCGCCCACGGCGCACAGAGCGGAGATGTTCTTGAGAGCCTGCGCGATGTCAAAAATGTGCTCTACCGTGCCACAGTCGATCACGGTATCGTACAGACGGGGCGGATGGAGCGGCAAGTTGAAGTCCGCGATGCGAGTCGCCCCTTCATAACCGGAGGCGTCATAGGATTCCACCAACTCGGCGCCGAGAGACACGAGCATCGGCTCACAGTACCGGCCGAATTTGAGCTTCATCTCCGGAAGCAGAAGATGCTGCCGGCCGAGTGTAGCGACGCTCTTGAGCGGCTGGCGCGCCACACAGTAGCGGAGGAACTTGTCGGCGTGGAATTCGATCCCCATGGCTGGCCTGCTGCTCTGTACGAGTTGCAAATTGTAGCACTTCGCCGGGCCGGGCGAAGTTCGGGCGTTTATGGAAACGCGGGAGTGTAGAAGCGCTCGGCCGAACCGGAGAAGGCCAGAGCGAACGCCCATTCAGACGGTGGATGACGGGATCCTCTTATGCGCCACCGCTTATGCGCCACCGTACAAAACGGCCCGGTTCTCTTCGAAGCGGGGAACTGTATCTCGGATCAAGGGAGCTGCGAAGGGGCCCTCGGGCGGTCTCCGGCGATGGTCGCTCTTGCGCTGTGCGGTCGAATCAAGCTTTCCTGACGAGAGCGCCGCCGGCGCGATGCGCGCTCGCATCGACCGGCGGCAAATTGAAACCTCGGTAAAAGGCGGCCTCTATCTTCTTGACTTCCGAAGCCCAGTCCGTTCGCTGAGCGAAGGCCATACCGGCCGCAACTTTTTTCCGGCGAAGCGGGTCGTCCTCAAGAAGTTCCAGGATCGCATCGGCCAGAGACTGCGGGTTGGGACGCGCCAGCTGCGAGACCTCGTCCGTTAGCAGGTGCTCCACGTTGCGCCCGGTATTGGAGACCACGGCGCAGCCGCAAGCCATCAATTCCAGCGGGACCATGGAAACGTTCGTGTGGGAGAGAACCAGGCCGATGGCACACCGTTGGTACCACGCCGCCAACTCCGCTGGCGACACGATCCCGGGCAGGATCGCCGTGAAAGGAAATCGCATTTTCCGCGGCGGAAAGCCGACCACCACCACCTCGATGTCCGGTCTTTTTTTTGCCACCAGAGAAAGCGCCAGCACTCCCAGTTCAAACCCGCGTCTCTCGGTATTCGGGCGGGAGTAAAACAGCACCCGCTTCTTGCCTTCTGACCGGTACAACTCCCCTTTGGAAGCGTAGGTTTCCCTGTCGAAAGAGAAACCGAAGGGCGAACACGGCATACCGAATTCGCTTTCGAGGACCTCGGCAACCCAATTCCCCAAGGTGATGCCTTGAAAACCCCAGCGGTAGGTTTCTTTGGCGAATTCCGCCAACCCGCCGGCAGCGTGGAAATAGTGCTCCACGTCCTGCACCAGATAGAACTTCTGCGCCGTATTGGCCAGAGATCGAACGGCATACGCGGTCATCCAGTTGGTTGCCACCAGAGCGTCTGAGTCCGGGACCTGACCGGCAAACGCCTCAATCGGGGCTTGGATCGGAAAATAGGACTTCTGCACGAAATCCCGGACTCCCTTCCCGCCTGCCGCCCAGCTGCCGAGCGCATAAATCCGATTCTTGTGTCCCCATTTTTCAAGATAGTGGATGGCCCGGAATATGTTGAGAAGCCCCCCGCTGCCCTTGGCCACGCTGGGCACGATCCAGTTGATGGTCAAGAACTCGTCTTTTGGCGACGGCAGTTCGGGCGGCCGATCTTCGTTCAGTATCCAGCCGTACTCCCGCACGACATCAAACGGGGTGCTCAGGCGCGACCGCGCCCAATGCACGGTTGCCTTCTGAAGCCCGGCCCTTAGTCCATACTTGGACACCAAAGCCCAAACCCTGCCTAACGAGGAAACCTGCAGACTCATAGATCGGCTCGAAAATGATTGTTCTTGGCATGCAACATTCCCAACTGTGAGAAAGCGTTCCATGGGCTGTTCACTTCGAGGGGAATGATTTCCGCAATCGAGAAATTCTTCGACACAAGAAGTTCGATGATTTCCCGGGGAGCCTGATGGTACTCAAGGACTATGTAACGCAGGCGCTTGATCTCGTCGCCCAGACGCCGGAGAATGGGTAACTCGGCGCCCTCGCAATCGAGTTTGGCGAAGTCGTAGCGTTCAAACACCTGCCAGATTTTCCTCGCGTCCTCAATCCTTACCCGCTCCTCGAGGACCGGACCCGATGCCCGCCCGAGGTTTTTCCTGAACAGCGTGCCGGAGGCGTCGTGACCCTCGGGCTTATAAAAAACGCACTCCTCGCTCTTGTCGCTCAGGCCGAAGTTGAAGGCAAAGCTATTTTCTGAAGCCAGATTGTTGTCCAGGTTCTGTTTAAGAAGTCCGAAGGTGCTCTTGGACGGTTCATACGAGACCACCTTGACGCCCGGGCTTTGCCGGGCGGCGAACACGGAGAAAAAGCCAAAATGGGCGCCAATGTCGAGCACGCGATAGCCTTCGGCAATGGGGAAATGCCGGGTGTAGGTCCTGGTCCTCCACACCTGGTCGGCGATGCCCCAGCTCTCAAAGATATTCGGGGCCAGCAACCTGGCTCCGCTGACCCGGATTTCGGTCGAACCGCCACGCGGGTGGATTCCCATTCGGCTGAGGAACCAGAGTGGCCAGTTCTCGTAGGTCCTTCGGACCTGTCGGGCCGAATGCATCTTACGCAACAATTCAAGGGACGCCATTTTTTCGACTCGCGAAATCTCGCCTACAATCGGGTTCGTCGAGCAGAGGACAATCAAAAAAGAGACTTGACAAGTTCGCCGCGTCCCGCAGAGCGCGGCTTCACTGACGGTGACCGGCTGTTTCAAGCCTGGCGGGAGTCCGGTCGGAAACCCGCATGGGGATGAAGGCGAACAAGCCCCGCTCCTCAGGGGTCAGCCATCGCCAGCCGATGACCCCGAGTGAGGCCAGCACCCCGCAAACCAGAGCAATCTTTGCGTGATACGTGCGAGGCAGAGTTGCCAGATAGAGCGCGCCCAAACCGAGCGTCACCGGAATGGTTTGTTTGGGCACGAACTTCGACACTTCCGGGAGCAGCCGGCGGAAAAGTAGAAACACCAGGATGAACTCGGCCAGATAACGCACCGCCCAGGCGATCGCCGTCCCTTCGATGCCCCACGCTCTTGTAAGGAGCCAGGTTCCGGCGCCATAGACAGGGAGTTCACCCAGGAGCAGCCAGGCCGTGACATCCGGTCGCCCGGCGCTGTGGAGTATACCGAAAGGCAGCATCGCTAACGCGTTGATGAATACTCCTGCCGCTGCCCAGCGAAGCACGGTGGCGCCTTGTACGGAGAATGTGGGGCCCAGCCACCACCTCAGACCTTCAGGAGCAAACGTCACCATCACGAAAACCACGGGAAAGAGGATCAAGAAGACGTACTTTAGTCCTCGTGCGAGCAGCATGGCCGACCGCATTGGATCATGATTCACAGTCATCGCGAATGCCGGGAACAAGACGCCCGCGACAGAAAAGGGGATTACGATCAATCGCAGCACCAGGTCAACCGGGGTCGTGTAGTAGGCGACCGCGGTCACCGACAGTAAGGCGCCCACGAGAAACCTGTCCAGATAAGACAGCAAGGGGCCAAGCAGATTGTTTACCGTCATCCAGCTTCCAAAACGCAGCAGGGGAACGATCAACGAGCGGTCAAACGAGCCTTCTGTCCGCAGACCGGGCAAAGCCGCACAGCAAGCCCAAGCATGGGCCAGGCACCCCAGGAAGCGCCCCCCAATCAGAACCCCGATCACAGGCACCAGGCCGTGTGAGAAGGGAAAAACCAGCAGAGGGGCCACAAAAGAAAGAACGCTCATCGGGATCTTGATCAGGTTGATCAGGCGAAAGCGCTGGAGAGCCTCGAGTATGCCGCGCAGGCCAGCCGTTACGGTCACGATCGGGATCGAAAGCGCCAGAAGATAAAAACCATCGGTGGTCTCGCGCAGAAGGACCTGCGGGATCCTCAGCACTCGGGAAACCAGCCATGGGGTGACGGCGAGCGTAAGGAGCGCTCCCGAGACGCCGAGCGCCAGCATGGCCGCAAGCGACGTCCAGGCGAGCGGAGCGATGGAGCCCTCCTCGTTGGCGCCGACTTTGTCGGCAACCAGTTTGGTCAGCGCGCGGCCGATGCCCAGGTCGAAAAGGCTCAAGTATCCCACCACCACCCAGGCCAGGGACAAAACACCAAATCGGTCTACACCCATGGCCCGAATGATCACCGGGATGGTGAGGACGCCCGCAACCATCGGCAAGACCTGCCCGACCACGTTCCACGCCGTATTGCGGGCCAGCAGGCGCCCGCTGACGAGGTGCGAATTTCGCTTTTCCCGGCTCATCCAGATCCCGGCTTTCTCGGTTTTCCCGCCCTCAGCGGGCCGGCCAGCTCAGGCCGCGGTTGAAGACAGCTCCGCTCTCTCACTTACACCTACCCTGTGATCTAACCAGTGTAGATCCAACGAATTATGTCATACGCCCAGGCTCGTGCGCAGGCCAAGACCGTCCCCGAAGACCCAGCAGTTCACGGATGAACCGTTCGATGACGGGCTCGTTTGCCATGTTGTCCAGTGTTGCTGGCCACACGCTTGGCGGAGGACACGCCGGTACCGGCGAAGAGGATTTTCTGATACTGAGCCCGGTCCATGGGTGGCAAGTCAGAGAGCAAGCCTGGCCCGGCTTTGGGCGCTATGCATGCGCTCGGTGACGCGTATTCACACGCCCGGAATACGCAACTGAGATGCCTTCGCAAAATGCCTTTTGGGCTATCACAAACGCTCTTGCCATGTTTTTTGCAAACAGGCACCGGACAAAGATGTGGACCTGGCACATGGGCAAGTAGTACAGGATCTCGAGAAGACGAAAGTGCTTGAGAACGTAATAGACATGATTGCGGGTGACATATCGGATGGACGTGTCCGACCGATGACCGATGAGGCTGCTGACCTTGTGGAACAATTTCGTGTCCGGGGAGTAGACCAGTTTCACTCCTGCTCGATGTGCCCGCATGCAAAAATCCGCGTCGTCAAAATAGACGAAGTACTTGGGATCCATGAAGCCGATCCGTTCGAAAACCTCCCGTTTCACCAGCATGCAGCATGTTGGACCGTACTCGACCTCCCGCGAGTCATCGAACCGTCCGTCGTCTCTCCTCCCGAAGCCCAAGTGTTTCGGCCTGCCGCGTAAGACGCTGAAAGCCCCTCCGGCGCTCCAGATCCTGTCCGGCGGGTCGAAATAGAGAATCTTGGGAACGATCATTTCGCACTGATACTCGCCCAGCCCCTGGTCCAGTGTGGAAAGCAGTTCGGGTCCGAACACCGTGTCATTGTTGATGAGCAGGACCGAGGCGCAGCCGTTGTCAAGCGCGGCCCTTACCCCAACATTGTTGCCTTCCGCTATCCCGAGATTCGTCGAACTCGGAAGCACGACCAGGCGCGGGTCGGTAAACCGGGCCAGGAAAGACAAGGTATCGTCGGAAGAACAGTTGTCTACGATGTAGAGCTTGAAGTTTCGATACGATTGCTGGAGAACGGATTCGATAAAATCCTGGATCACGGCCCGGCTGTTATAGGTTACGGTCACCATCCCGATCAGGCGGGAGCTATCCATGCAGAAACCCTCGCTCCGACATCTCTTTCAGCGATGTCTGATACCCGTGCATGACCTCCGGCCGCGTGCTTGCCCAGTCGAGGAACCGCCCGAGAGCGCTCCGAAACGAGAAGCGGGGACGGAAACACATGGATTTCGTGATCTTTGTAAGGTCCGCAAAATTGTGGCGGATGTCTCCTTGGCGGAAAGTTCCGGTCATCAAAGCCGGGGTTGGATTATGGTAGTACTCTAAGATCTCCTTCGTCGCCTCGAGCACGGTCGTCCGCTGACCGGTTCCGACGTTAAGGGCCTCGACGGCGCCTGAGGAGGACTGAAGACACCGCCAGGTCGCTTCGACCGCGTCGTCCACGAACACGAAGTCGCGGCTCTCCTTACCGTCTTCGAAGACCTGGATGGCGGATCCGGACCGCGCCAGGTTGGAGAAGATCGCGAGGATCCCGGTATAGGGATTGGAAAGCGATTGGCCCGGCCCGAAGACGTTCTGATAACGAAGCGCGTAGGCCGACAGTCCGCAGGCCTCGGCAAACATGAATACCATTTCTTCCTGAACGCGCTTGGTAAGCCCGTAAAACGAAAGCGGGTGAAGCGGGCAGTCCTCACCGGTTGCTTCGGGCGCGCACTCCGTCCTGCAGGCAGGGCACACCGGCTCATAGAGGCCCGCTTTGAGGCGATCGAGGGCCCTTCCCCGGGGATAAACAATTCCGTGTTCCTGACACCGGTATCTTCCTTCTCCATAGATCGCGCGGGAAGAGGCGACCAGGATCCTGCTCAGGCCCTGCCTGGGTTTATTCACGACGGCGCCTAAAATGGCGGCGGTTCCCCCGAGATTCACGTCCTGGTAGCGCGAAACTTCGTACATCGACTGCCCGGTTCCGGTCTCGGCTGCCAGGTGGACCACGGCATCTCGACTCGCCAGGGCTTTCGAGACCGAACCCGCATCCCTCACATCGGCGCGGTACAGTTCGACGTGGCCCGCCAGATCTCGAGGAAGCTCTTGATTCCGACCGTGGACCTGGGGGCTGAAGTTGTCCAGGACGGCTACCGTGCACCCTTCGAGCAATAGACGTCGAACCAGATGCACGCCAATGAACCCGGCCCCTCCGGTAACCAGTACGTTCATCATTCCGTATTCCGTTTTCTCTTATTTCCTGTTCCTGAATACTTCTCAGTAGTCAGGTCGAAAGCGTGTGCCCAGACTGGCTCGGCGTCCATCCCAAAGGCCTTGCAGCAGCTTCTTTAAGGACTCCAACCTCTCGGGACCGAACAGAAGCAGCCCGACCGAATGGCGCGCGAGATGCAGAAGGGCAAAACCCTTGGCTTGCGGACTGGGATAAAGCCACCATACGAGATAGGCAAGGTTGCGGCTGTAATAATACTGGCGGAACGGCCGCCGCTCCGACCAGAGGTGGTGCCGCCCGACAAGGAAGCGCACTTTGTGAGCTTTGCCAACTTCGTGGTGCATTTTGGCGCGCGGGACCACGGCGACCTTGTAGCCTTGCGACCGGGCGCGAAGGCAATACTCGTAGTCCACGAAGTCGATGAAGAAGTCCGGCCGCGGCAGACCGATCTTCTCCACCGTTTCCTGTCGCACCATGCACCCCGAAGTAATCACCAGGTCGGTAAAGAACACCGGCCGGGTAAGAAACTCGGTGGGCGGTTTGACGAACTTATCGCGCCAGAGCCAGGGAGTCGAGGAAGTCTCCATGTCTTCGTCGACGGGAAGGGCCGCCAGGATGCCTACCTCGCTCGCGTGGTCCGCGAGCCGATCGGCTTCTTCGAGCAGTATCTCTAGTGAGTCGGGGGCGGGAACGCTGTCCTGGTCAAACGTCCAGATCCAATCGTGTTTCCTCTCGAGTGCGGCATACTCGAGCCCTCGAGCGAGGGCCCCCCCCGGCCCGAGATTCTCCTCCATGCGGAGCACGGTAACCTGCGGATAGCGTTCTCGGAGAACGGCGACGGTTTCGTCGGTTGAAGCATTATCCACAACAATGATTTCCTCGAGCGGTCGGGTCAGCCGGAGGAGCGCGTCCAGGTGCCGCGCCAGGGCGCCGGGCGCATTGTAAGCGGTGGTTACGCTAGCCACCGACCAGTCGAGACCGGGAGCGACAGCGTCCTCGGAGCTTACCTGCGTGCGCGCAAAATGCATTCGTCCCCCGCATCCGGATCCAGGCGTTCGGCCACGAGCGCCTGGGCATGGAGAAGCGCCTGACGGACGGCCCTGGTCACGAGCGGCCCCAGCTTGCGGACAGACTCTCCCTGCTCGACCCTCAGGCTCTGCCCCACGGTCCATTCAGAACGTGCGGCGGTGGTTGAGGTCTTCACATCGCAAAAACCGCAGGCCCGGGCAACGTGCTCGAGTGTTTTCCGCGAAAACAGAAACAGGTGTCTGGGCGGTTCGAGCCCGCGCCACGACCTGCCAAATCGGGCATGCCCCCATCCGTTCGCGTTGGGAGTGATCACGACGAGACGGCCTCCCTGCTTCAATACCCGCCTGGATTCGCGCAAGAGTCCGATGGGATCGTACACGTGTTCGATCACGTGGCTTGTCACCACCGCGTCAAATTCCTCGTCCCTAAACCCCGCCTCATGAAGCGGACCGCAAAAAACTGGAATACCGTAGGCCTTCCGGGCCTGGGCGGCGGCCTCTTCATCCACGTCGAGACCTTGGACATCCCATCCGCGAGCGGCGAGCGTCGCCAACTGTTTACCGCTGCCGCACCCTACCTCAAGGACCCGCCCCGGCGGCAATTCGCCCAGGCACATAAGTTCCATCTCCCGCCGTCTGGCGTACATGGGAGTCAATCGCCAGGCGCAGTCATAGGCGAGGATGAGCGCCCGCTTGGCTTGTTCGATCGTCGCTCGTCTCGAGCCGTGCGCTTGCGGCGCATGAGTGTAGTAGTTTCGATACGCCGTGCGAATGTCCGACTCAATCGGCGCCGGGTCCAGCCAGATCAAGCCGCATGACGCATTGGGACATTGCCTGAAGTTCCAAACCCCGGGAGCGCCGAACAGCCGATCCGTGAGATTCTCGTAAAGCGAAGCTCCCGCCGCCCCGCACAGGTAGCAGCCGGGCGAGGAGCGGGTTCGAATCCCGTCGCCGGGGTAAGGACCGCCGGGGGTTGCGGCGTCTCCGCCGGCCAGGGTTTCCGTTGCGGTCACAACCACTCCCGGCCGACGGCCGAGCGCCTGAGCGTGCGGCCCCAGACAATATAAGAATCGGTTGCGAAACCAATCCGCGGCCGCATTGGGCGCAGAACTTGAAACCGGCTCACCCCGGTTCTTATAAGCGGCGGACCAGAGAAATAAACAATCGCGGGTGGAGGAAGATTTCGACCGCGGTCGAACAGCGTGGTTTGGGTCAGGGGCCTTCCCCTCGTGTACCTGGCGATGGAACCGACCGTCCGAATTTGGGCAAGTCCGGCCGTCAAGCTTGCCTCTTCTTCCTCAGGTCCCCTTTTGATCGGGCTTTGCAAACTTGTATTTCGTAATCTGTACTTCGACACGAAAGGCACGGCTCGCGGACTATCGCGTGGCCGCGCATCCGCCGGGTACAGCTCCGCCGTCTCACTTACAGCCACATTTGTGAGCTAAATCGCCGAGAATCAATATACTGCATTCCACCGGGCGGATGGCTCGCCTCCACAACGCGCAGGTTTCAATCGCGATCGCCGCTAAACCCCCTGGCGGTCCAATCAAGTCCCTGAGAAGTACGGATTCTATCCGGGGCATGCGCTCCCCTGCGAAAGGATTCAACCGATTCCGTAAAACTGCAGCAACTTGGCAACGTTTACTTTCAGGTTGAAATTGGCCTCCACCGCCTTTCGTCCCGCCGCCCCCATTCGCTCTCGCAGGTTTGGATCGCGGAGGAACTCGAGGATCCGTTCGGCGGTTGATTCAACGTCGCCTGGAGTGACCAAGAAGCCGGTTTCGCCGTGCTTGACGAGTTCCGGGATGCCACCGACGCGGGTGGCGACCAAC